>WBZS01001464.1_pt1 | contig 15918 bp, 12 predicted proteins | sample 5204201 | NCBI WGS metagenome assembly WBZS01 (sample SAMN12344357, study PRJNA552823) | activated sludge metagenome | biome: Activated sludge suspended growth; feature: Nitrification reactor; material: Wastewater; isolation source: activated sludge from nitrification reactor of wastewater...
GCTCGCGGATGGCGCCCCGGCAAAATTCGCTTGTGGTTGCCTGGCGATCGACTACGCTGTACCCATCGTAGAAGTGTCGTAGGCAAGACTGCGGCCATCGAAGCTCCAAAACGTTCGGACCAGGTATCCGTAGTTCATTTCAACGAGGTTCTATCCTTCATTCTCCACCCTCAGTCTCACGATGCGAGTCCACCCATTGCGTGCGGACCACGACTTATAGAATCCTTTATGTTAGACCGCAGAGTGGAGGGGACCGGCAAATCTTAAATTAAGAAGCGTTGTCCTAACTTGGTGGCCGCTTCGGCTTGACCTCCAAGGCGGTTTGTGCTCCCAGCTCAGGAGAATCCAATGCCCACCGCCATCAATCCCCGTTTCGCCGAGAAGTTACGCGAGCAAGTCCGATTTCTTAACCGATCCGCAGGTTTGTATGACCGCGGGGCCGAGGATGAAGCGTTGCGACTGGCCACGTCGTTGCGAGTGGCGCTGCACGGCACACGGGCGAGCACGTCCCTGTTCGAGCATCTCGGCTTAAACGACACGCTCATGCTCTCCTCGTCGCGAGGCTATGGCAACTGGCAGGATTACCTTTCCCAGGAGATCAATCTGAGTTCTTCCGAGCCCATTAGGATGCACCCTTTGCTCGGACACCAGTTTGTCGAAATGCCATTCGCCCGCTGGTGGAGCGTCGAGCCCGTGTTCGTTCATCGGGCAAAGGACTATACGAGAAGGCTCATCAGCCTAAGCGCTGCCAATAAGGATGGAGGGGCTCACGTTGACAGCGAACTGGAAGAATACTACGAGACGCTCGCAGCTGGTCAGTACATGATCGGTATCACTGGCAACCTGGAGTATGGGGGACACCCGCCGCCATTTCCGCAGGGAGTGACGATTTACCCGAGAAATGCTCACTTTGCCCTGATAAGGCAGTTTGCCCATGAATTCCTTTGCTCGGCCGAGCACTACAAATGGCTCTGAGGCAGAGAGGAGACGCACGGGTCCAAGGCGAACCCCTATCATGGCCAAACTGCCAATACCGCGTACCCTGACTACGACCCTTTTTCTGAAAAATTTGCAGGGTCTTCTCGTTGTTCCGTGAGTCGGGAAGCGCCGAATGCAACCTTCGGCTTCGCGAGGTTCGGATCTTACGAATGTCACTGGTGCGGCCAGCGGCAACTAACACCTATTGGGGCTCGGGCCAATCCCCCTTGCCAGTGGCCGTTGGCCACGACCTTTTACCAGAAGAATTGCTTCCAGGCAGCGTTCGTCAGGCGACAGCGTTTGGCGAGCTAACCGAGGTGTGCGATGCGGTGGGATCTGCTTGTCGGTGCAATCCTTCTTTTTGCCGCGGGCGTTGCGGTCGGTGCCTTCACGCAGCGAGGTGCCGGCGCTCCAGCCACCCCCATCGCGGGGAACCGAGAGGCAGCGCAAGACGACCGCGGCAAATCCGCCTCTCAACAGAAGGGAAAAAAAGTGACGCTGAAACGAATGGACAACGTCCTCATCGTTGTCAACGATCTCGAGGCCGTCAAGACGTTTTTCATCGAACTGGGACTTAAGCTCGAGGGCGAATCGACCGTCGAAGGTCCTGAGGTCGGGAAGCTGATTGGGCTCAAGGATGTCCGAGCCACCCTCGCGATGCTGCGAACTCCCGATGGGCAGGGAATCGAGCTGGACAAGTTCCATACGCCAAACGCGATCAGGTATGGTCCCGTGGACGCCCCCGTGAACACGCTGGGCATCCGTCGCATCATGTTCGCCGTCGAAAACATCGACGCTGTCCTTTCCCGCATGCGCGGCTGCGGTGCCGAACTCATTGGGGAGATGCAGTACGAGGACAAGTACCGCCTCGCCTACCTTCGTGGGCCTGAGGGAATCATCGTTGCGCTCGCGGAGCAGCTTGGCTAAACCTGGCTTGCTGTGATGGTACCCACCGCCAACAAGGGCCAACCCGAACGACCGACGCATAATGGGTCCAGGCGAATTCAGCCGAGGTATTCCGCATCGGACCCTGCGTGCATGCAGTATTTTCAAGTGTGACTTTTGGAGCACTAGCTGGACAGGTGTGCTTTTTCTCGGAGACAGGCGAAGAAAACGGTTGGTTCCAAAAATCGGAACGGGTGGGTGATTCGTCTTTTTCTTGCCGGAAGTGGCATTGCGCTCGCAACTGGAGGCGACCCCATGGGCAGAACAAGCATCATGTTGGCAGGAATCGTCCTTTGCACACTCGGGGGAGAAGGGCACGCTGCGGAACCGCCGAAAGCCATCGCTACCGGCGAATGGTCGAAAGCGGTCGCCGATACGCGTGGGTTTGCGGTACGTGGGAGACTGGTGTTGTGTGAGAAGGTGCTGGGCGAGGAGCGCCGCGAGGTGGCGGTGTACGTGGAGTTCCAGGATGCAAGGGATTCCGTCGGTGGCGAAGCGACGCAGATTTTTTGCGACTTCGGGCGGACGGACTTCCGCCCCGAGTATACCGGGGGCCTGAAGTGTGAATTGCGGGGCAAGGATAACCATTTGGTGAAATCGACCTCGTATCCGTTCAGCGGGGCCGTCCCCAAATCGGAATGGGTGACGCTACCGAGTGATGCGACGATCCGTCTTCGGGCAAGTCCGTTCGGCATCCACCGCATCGGCGCGATGGCCATCTCGCCGGACCCGAGCAATCTATGGGTGATCGAAAATGACGATTCCAATGAGTACTTCCTGTCAGGCACGTTTACAGTCGATCCCAGCCCCGACCGGAAGCCACCCAGCGAGGGGCACGTTTGGCGCGGAACGCTTGAGCTGCCTGCAGTGCGGATCTCGCAGCCCAGAAAGCTGAAGCTGGTCAATCATTGGGTGGGTCAACTCGACGAGATGAAGCTCACGGAACTGCTTCCCGCGAAGGGTTACATCACAGGCGAGGCCAACTGGAAGAAGCTGTGGACGGCGTGGCGTCCCTCACAAGCAGTACCCCTGATCGATTTCACCAAGCATCTGATGCTGGTAAACGTCCAGGGGAACTATCATCCTGGACATGAGGTGCGCCTCACGGATCAGGGCGATCTTCAGATTCGGGTGTATCCCCGTGTGTCTCCCAAACTCACCATCGGTTACGGCATCGCTCAGATTGATCGCACCGGCGTGAGAACCATCCAGGGAAAAACGATCGAACCAGATTAGCGACACGCAAATTTTTTTTCTGCACTGCTCCAGGGCGACGTGGGGACTTTTTTTGACACCGCGAACGCTGGGTGCGGCTCAAGTGAGTGAACGGACGCGTTTGGCCCCGAAAGAATGAACAACGGCAGGCGAGAGGAGAAGCATTCGATGGAGGGGGTGCCTTCCCGGATCACTTGGGCAGATTTCATGCGAGTAGACCTCCGCGTGGGCACGGTCATTGCAGTCGAGGAATTTCCGGAGGCGCGCCAACCGGCGTATAAGATATGGATCGACTTTGGCGCGGAGATTGGCGTCCGCAAGTCGTCGGCCCAGATCACCGCGCGGTACACTCCCAAGGAACTGATCGGCCGCCAGGTGGTGGCCGTGGTGAATTTCCCCCCCAAGCAGGTCGGTCCGTTCATGTCCGAGGTGCTCGTCACCGGTTTTCCAGACGCAGCCGGTGCTATCGTGTTGGCTCAACCCGAACAGCCCGTGCCAAATGGGTCAAGGCTGGCGTAGCCAACGCACACGGCGCCGCCAACAACCGTGCGGGATGTTGACTGCATTTTGCCCCCGTATTTTTTTCCGTTAGGAAACAGACCCAACGACCACAAAAAGACGCAAACAAATGAGTTTGGCTTATAGACGTCCAAGACGGCAGTACCTCCTTGGAACAGGTGCCACTCCGAGAAACGCCAAGAAGGGGTGCTGTCACAGCGTACGTTGCTGGCGCACTGGCTTGAACCGTGTGGGAAGTATGTGTGAATCGCTTAAGAATTCGAGTCTTCGCCGCCCTGAAGGAGGGTGTCTGGAGGTGTAGCCGCGATGGCCATTTGGTTCGTTTGCGCGCTAGTTCCTTTCCAGTTTTGTCCGTGCTGCTATGAAAAAGCGAGTGTTAAGTGCCTTCCTGATCGATGAAGGCGGCGTTTCAGGCGTCGGCTTCCCTTGTCGACTCGAGTAGGCTGCGAGAGCGTTGACGCGGAGGAAATCGAATGCGAACGGTTTTGTGTATAGGATGTGCAGTTGTCCTCACTTCGCCTGTGCTGGCCTACATCCACGTTCCACCCCAAACACTGAAGGCGATGTGTGCCGATTCGTCACAAATTCGCTCGTTGACGGTCAAGAAGCGAGACGGTGTTAACGGCATGATCGTGTTCGAAGTCGCCGAGGTGCTTCGGGCCAAGAAAGTACCCGCCGTCGCATCGTTCCGTTTGGTGATTCGTCCTGACACGGCTGCGACCAAGACGATCCTGGACCAACTGACCATCGGCAAGCAGGCCGTCTTCTTCACCCAGGAATATGGCACTGGCAAGAAAGCGAAGGGGTACGGCTACGCGTTCATCGACGAAGGAGCGTTCTCCGTCGATTACAGTTCCGAGGGGGAACATTGGCTGCTCTTGAGACCTGAGCCAAGCCTTTCGGTGACCTACCACGGAATCGCGGCCGAACTACCAGGTTTCGTGAAAAGTATCTTGGCGGGAAAAGACGTCAGAATCCCGACCCGGGCACCGGCGAAAGAAGACGACTACTCGCTGCGCGGCCTGCTGATCGAAGAAGCACGCCGAAAGAACAGCCCGACCTATCCGAAAACTTCCCTGCCCACCGCGTGGGGCAAGCCGGCAAAGGGTCTGCAAGCAGGTGTTCGGATCAATCCAGCCGTGGAGGTCCCTGACGCAGCAGCGGTCCTCGAAGTCGTGATCCGCAATGTTGGCGCCGACCCACGCGTCTTCACCCACCTTCAACTCGCTTTTGGCGGTGAGAGCGCGAACGAAACGTTGACCAGCAAAGGTGTCGAGTCCGTCAGCCGATTCATGCCGAAAGGCTCGCGGATGGCAGCTTACGTGTCGCCGGGCGACTCTTATCCATTGGCGGTCGTTCCACTTTTCCGCCCCGGCGACGGCAGGCTTCGGTCTCTCCCACAATTGAAACTCCAGCCCGGCGAGAACCGCGTCGGAATGGAAGCGATTGTCGTTCGGTTGGGCGGCGGCGAAATGGGCGAGGATGTCGAACTGTCCACAGGCTACCTGGATGTCTTGAGCCCCGAACCAAAAAAGGAACCGCTTTGCCTCACCGTCCGCGGCCGTGGTGGTCGATCGCTTTTGCGTTGGAAGATTGGTTTTCGTTTTTCGGCAGTGTTATCGGCTTGGCACGATGGACTTTCGCGGCTTTTTGTTTGCACGAGGTTGTTCGCCGGGTTATCGAAGCATGTTGATGTAAAACTCTTGCGCCGCCTCGGGTTTTGCTCTCGGGCGGCAGCGATGCAGTACAAGCCACGCAATAAAAATTCGTATGCGTTCTTTTCGTGGAACCGCTTTCGGGCACCATGTGAACTCACGGTGCAGGAAGGTCGCGCAGCCGGGCCTCGAAGAGGTCTTCGCGTATTTTTTTCCACGGTTGAAAATCGGTTTCCTTACCCTGCACGTCGGCTATTCGCTGGATTCGGCGAAAGCTGGCCTGAATCTCCCGTTCGGGGATTCGTTCCGTCGGCATCGCGTAGCAAGCCCGGAGCAGATCCGTGGCCGCTGACATTTCCTTCAGGCCAAACTGGGCTTCGCCCAACAACAGTCGAGCCAAGGCGTCTTGCATCGGATTCAATGCCGACGAAAGCTCGAGACATTCAGACGCGGTTTCCTTGGCGAGCTCGAATCGTCCCATCACGATCTGATACTTGGCCAACGTGAGATAAAGTGAGGGCAAGTTCGTGGTGTTATTTGCCAACTTGGCTTTGGCGAGGTTCTTCTTCAAGCTGGTTTCCAACACGCCCAAGCGTGCAAGCGCCGCGTCGAAGGGCTTCTTCGTCGCCGTCGAACGTCCATCATTTTCACCGAAATTGACCTCGTTGGTGCGGTACGCCAAATACAGCAACGTCGCGGCGCCGGCTGGATCGGGGGTTTTACCGCTTTGCATCCGTCTCGCCAAATAACTCGCCGCCGCGCCGGTGTAGGGGTCGAAATCCTTTAATTTCACGGTCATCGCCGTGACCAAATGATCCAATTTTTCGACCAGGGCATCGCTCTCGTCGAGTTCAAATTCCGTCTGCAGGAGTTCAAAGTGGGTGTTGAGCGTTTCGCGGTGCCAACGGGAACGAATTTGAATGTTGTCGCCGAACGCTTGCTCCAACACTTTTCGCGATTTGAGAAAATCCTTGTTCAACCGATAGTAACGGCCAAGCAACATCACATCATTGACCATGTCAACGGTTCGAGTTCGCACGTCCGTCTTTCGGCGGGCCTGCGTCGCTTCCAGCCATTCAATCGCCTCGCCATGCTTCTTCATCGCGGCGTAAATCTCGGCCACGGTACGCATGGAATTCGAGATCTCCAAATGATCGTCTTCGAGTGTCGCCTTACGAATCCGAAGCGATTTTTGGGCATATTCGAGTGCCAAGGGAAGTTGGTCCATTCGCCGTAAAATCTTGGCTTTCTCCGTCATGGCCAGGAGTGCGCTGGAATTGGATTCGCCATGGTGATTGATCAGTTTCGGCAGCACCTGATCCAAAATCTGCATGGCCGGACCTTCTCTTCCAGCGGCGCGAAGCACAGTAACCAAGCGTACGCCGGTCGTCAACGTATCGATATGCGTTTCGCCCAACTTGGTTTGGCGCTTTTGGAAGTTTTGTTCGAGAAGATCGATCGCCAGGGAAAATCGATTCATGGCACGATATCCCTGGGCAAGATGAAAAACCGTGGTCAGCGTGTCGGGGTGCATGTCTCCCAACTTCAACGTTTGCACCTTGAGCGTTTCTTCGTGCAGACGGATGGCATCTTCGGCTTTACCGGCCACGCGGTAGCAGTTCCCCACGTGCGTGGTGGAAAACAGCGTATCGATATGTTCCGCTCCAAGGTGAACCTTGCGCAGGTCACGCGTTTCCAGGGCAAGTTCGGTGGCTTTTTCGATTTGGCCGGCGGAAAGGTATCCATACGAGAGGCGATATTTTGCTAAAAGCGTGGAACGTGCGTGGGGCCCCAGGACCTTGACAAGCTTGTCGTGCGTTGTTTGCAAAAGCGGAAGCGCCTTTCGCCATTCTCCATGGGAACGATAAATATCCGCCAAGGTGTTTTGAACCAAAACGATACGTTGATCGTCTTGGCTCAGGTCGGGCGGAAAGTTCCGCAACGCTTCATCGAGCAACTCACGGGCTTTCGTGTGTTGCTTGTTCGCCCAGTAGGCTTCGGCCAAAAGGTGGGATGTCATCAACGTTTCAATGTGTTTTTCGCCGAGGTGACTTTTTCGGCTCATGAGCGAGGTTTCGAGAATAGCGATGGCATCCTGGGAGCGTCCGAAGCCGATTTGGGCGGAGGCGATCGCTTCCTGTAGCCGCCATACCGCCGTGGGGTCATCGAGTGAAAGCTCGTTGAGCCGCGCCGCGGCCTCGTTCAGTCGGCTGGCGATGAGTTCGTGATGGGAAACTCGCTCGCGTTCTTCCGTCGTGGGGTTCAAGCTACGAAAGAGGTTCTCGAGAAGCCCATTAACCTGATCGATCTGCTCCGAGCGGCGTTTCGCCTGCATTTCATTCTGCTTGGCAATCCACGCGTAATTGGAGGCGACCACGGTGCCGATGGAAAGGGCGACCACACTGACCAGTAACACGGCCGCCGAGGAAACGAGCAACGTTCGCCGGCGCTCCGCCCAACGGCGAAGGCGGACGGACCACGGTTCGGGCCAAGCCGTGACCGGTTCATCGGCGAGCCAATTTTCCACATCTTCTGCCATCGCACGCGGCGACTCGTATCGGTCCGCGGGATTTTTTCGCATCGCCTTTAGACAAATGGCTTCCAGGGGCGGCGCGATGTCCGACCTGATGTCGCGTGGCCGGGGAAAATCACCTTTGCGTACATCCTTCAAAACCTCGGAAGGAATGTTTTTCGCGAAAGGAGGTTGCCCCGTTAGAAGGGTGTAGAGCGTGGCGCCAAGGCTGTAAATGTCGCTTGCAGGACCAATCAGGTCGAGGCGTCCTTCAGCTTGTTCCGGACTCATGAATTGGGGCGTGCCAATCGCTTGGCCCGCGACCGTCTCGGCACTTCCACTGGCGGATGGACGCAACGGCGCTTCGCCGCTACTCCCAACGATTTCTGGCCGATCCACCGTCTTCGCCAGCCCCCAATCCACGACCAGCGTCTCCCCGTATCGCCCAAGCATGATATTGCCAGGCTTCAAATCGCGGTGCAGCACACCTCGGTCGTGGGCATACTGAAGTGCGTTGCACACGTCCACGAGTCGGCCGAGCAGCTTGCGAAACTCGATCAGGCGTTCGCCCTCCCATTTCGCCTTGGCGTCACCCGCGTGAAAACGGCGGATCGCTTCTTTCAAGCTGTCTCCCCGAATGAAGCGCATGGCATAATAGGGCCGCCCATCAGCATAAACACCTAAACCGTAAACCGGCACGATGCCCGGATGCTCCAATCCGCCCGTGATCTCCGCTTCCACGAGAAACCGCTCGCGTGCTTCTTGATGGTGCGCGTACTCGGGTCGGATTTCCTTGAGCGCGACCTCCCGCCTCAGTTCCTCGTCGCGAGCCACGAACACCTGCCCCAATCCCCCAGATGCATGTGCCCGAAGGATGCGGAACCGTGTCCCGGCTAACATTCCGTCGCCCCCGACGGGCACGCTTCCTTCCTCATCGGGCAACATCGAGGTTGAAGTCACAACCCCATCCTGATCGTCGGAAAGATGCGTTTTTGTCGCGATATCATTTGGCGTCAGCGTTCCGCCGGACCAACCAGGGCTCTCCGGAACGGAACTCGTCGGATTCAAGCTCGTCATCGACGCAAGCGGAGCAGCGCGGGCATGGTCGGCCGCCAGCGTTTCGAAATGGGTTTTCTGTTCGGGCGTCAATGCGTCGATTTCTACGAGGATTTCGCCGAGCGATTTGCATTCCTGCCGTGCCCAACGATCGAACGCAACGAGTAGTTGAGCTTGCTCCACGACATTAGCCTGCAACGCGAGCAAGCCGACCAAAAGCTGACGATCCGTGGCCAAGGGACGCATGATCGAACGTAGCCTCACCAATCAAACGCAGGAAAAATTGGTACGCATCGTCACAGTTTAACCAAGTGAATGACCAATATCCACCCGTCCATGTATTCTTTAGCTTCTTGCCTCTGAACTTCTCCGTAGCTTGCGGAGAAGTTTCAAGAACCAAGATTCCAAGAACCAAACAAGATCCAAGGACGAAAAAAACCAAACAGCCAAGGACCGATTGGATTTTTTGAAGTTGGTTCTTTCTTGGTTCATGTTGCCTTGGTTCTTGTGGGTTGCGGCTCCGCCAGGTTAAGAACATTCCCGCGTAACTCAGACTTCGGCATCGGACCTGTAAAATGATGTTGGCGTTGCCGTGAGGTGATTGAACAAAAAGAACGGGTTGTGGTAGCATGGGCTACCCCCAAAAAAGGGATTGCGAAAAAAGGTTAGGCCCCGCTGCCGCGAAGGTCGGTTGGTTGCTCCGCATGCTGGGTCCGACCCCTTTCGTCTGGTCGCCAAGGAGAGCGGAACACAAATGCCTTACACCGAGCCCTAGTGCTCTGTCCAAACTAAATTTTGGAGTAGCAAGGATGGGTTAGCCGGACGCGCAAGCAACGGCGGCGCCGTGCGAAAACGTCGTGCCGGCCCAACCTCAGTGCGATTCCGTCGCTTGCGCGTCCGCCTAACGGTTGCCACGGGAACCCCAAAATTTAGTCTGGACAACGCACTTGCCTGAACGCCAGCGAGGGATGCTGCGACGGCACGCCTCGCGAGCGTTCGGCGTCGGTGATCGGTGCAATCGACACGAAGATGAAAGAGGGCTCCGAACGTGACGAGCGAAAAGCGATCGGGATTGGCCACCTCACAATTCGACCTTGAAAAAAGGTACGACGTATATCAGTGCATCTCTCATGAGGAACGAGTCTACGAGAACGTAAAGCTCATTGGCTTTCGGACGTTGGAAAACAACGCCGACATCGCCGGCCTCTTTGGGAAATTTCTTGAAATCGAATCGATCTTCGGATCAAGAATAACCATCGCGTTCCATGGCGTTCACATGATCTGTGAGCATGGCACGAAACCCATGTTCAAGGTATACAGATCCTGGGTGGAATACACTTAGGGTTTATGAAGATATTCTTAAAAGCGAGACGCTAATACCGATGAAACCGCACGTGGTGGAACGCCTGCGAGCCGAAGTACTCGATCCGCTCAAACAACGTTTCGTGGGTCGCGATGAAGTCATCGACTTGTTGGCGCTCGCGGTGCTTTCGGGGGAACATCTTTTTTTGCTGGGCCCACCCGGCACGGCGAAGTCGGCGTTGATTCGGCAGTTCGCGGAAGCAGTTCAGGGGCGATACTTCGAATATTTGCTCACGCGGTTTTCCGAGCCCAATGAAGTCTTCGGACCGATCGATATCGCGAAACTCCGTCAGGGAACGGTCGCCACGGTGACCGCCGGCATGTTGCCCGAAGCGGAATTCGTCTTTCTCGACGAGCTTTTCAACGCCAATTCCGCGATCCTCAACAACTTGTTGAGCGTGCTGAACGAACGCATTTATCGCCGTGGCGCGGAGGTACATCGGCTGCCTCTTTTATCGCTCTTCTCCGCCTCCAACCACCTTCCCGAAGATGCCACGCTTCAAGCGCTTTTCGATCGATTCTTGCTACGTTGCCACGTCGACAGCCTGAAACGTGAAGATTTGCCAGCCCTGTTGAACGCAGGCTGGGAACTCGAGCGGAATGTCGCACCGACTTCCTCCCTGATCGCGAACGAACTGGCGCAACTACGGGATCAGATTTACCAAATCGATTTACGCCCCGTTTTGGAGGGATACCAGGAAGCTGTCTTCAAGGTGCGCGACCTCGGAATCGGCTTTTCCGATCGTCGCGCCGTGAAGGTGTTGAAACTTTTGGCTGGTTCGGCGCTCTTGTGTGGGCGATCGGCGGCGTCTGGTTCAGACCTGTGGGTGCTTCGCTACGTCTGGGATCGCGAGGAACAGATCGAGCCTCTTCGATCCTTGGTGAACACCATCCTAAAAAATCACGAGCAAGAGTCGGCTCGCCACCCGCAGTCCGTCGTGCACCCGACGGCGGACGGTGAAGCCCTGGCGAAACAGTTGGCCGAGGCGGAATCGGAACTTCGCGACGGTTTGTCCTTGTCGGCGATCGCACGCCTACGGGAGCGGATCACGAACTTGGCGGACCAAGCTGCCTGGATCTCCGATAGCAAAGTTCGCAATTATCTCCTCGAACGCGCGAAGGCCGGCTTGGTTAAACTGAAATAGTCTTTTTCGGCTAGCCCCCTCCGTCGTCTGCGGGGAGTTTGGACGTGGCAACAATCGAGACCGATGATCAAATGCAAAAGCCTACGAAACGAGCCGCGATCGTCAGGAAGTGTCTTTGTCCCCGAATCCATCGCGGATCGTTTCTAATCCGTCATCGAAGGAATCGATTGGCCTCTTTCAGTTTTCTTTTTTGAAAATGGTCCGTGTTTGGTTCTTGGCTCCTTGGACCTGGGTTCTTTTTTGGTGATGTCGCGTTAACGACGCCCGCATCCGACAAAACCCTGAATGAGTGAACGGTTCCATGGCCCTCGAATTCGCGAATGCGAGTTTGGCGAAACTGAAATCCACCGATGTACCGGGGTTGGCGGAACTGCGTAACCGTCCCGGAGTTGAATTGGCGATTTTGTCCGATCAGGAAGCATGGCTGCGCTGGCGCGTCGGCGACACGAACACCGCGCGGCTCGTTTTCGCGTTCCAGGCGAGTGAATTATTTGAATTTCGCAACGGCCATTGGCATCGCCTGGGATGTCCATTACCATCCTTTGGAATTCCAGGCGACCTACCCTTTCGACCGCTGTTTCACGCGATTTTGCCAGGAAGCATTCTACCTCTTCCCGTGCCAAGCGAACGAGCCGCGCCGTGCGAGGTTCGGCTGGTGGAAGATTCTCGCCCGCGCGAAGCGACCGCCGTCCTGGCTCCGATCACCGCCTGTCTCCGTTGGGCGGATTCCGTGCCGAATCTTCTCCTCGAAAAGTACCAAGCGGTGCGGCGAAGTGAACACATTCTCGTGTTGGGCCAACCGGTTCCTTGGCTTGACGGGGGACAACGGTTTTGGGGCGACAAGATGCTCTTTCCGCTTGGCTTTTCTCCCAAGCCGTTCTTGCCCGATGCTCAATTTCAAGCCGCACTCATGCTGGAACGGGATGATTTCGCGGTATTTTTTCCGGACCGAATCGAGGCGATTTCGGCCACCGTATGGGCGTCCCTTTCCCGTGCGAAACTGCGTTGGATGGTGCGGACACCATGATTTCGTCCCCAGAATCTCTGAATCAGACAAGCCGATTGGCTGCCGCCTATCTACGAGTCCCCGCAGCATTTTCGACCTTCCTGGGAGGGCCGGAATGGTCGGGAAACGAAGATGGGTTGGAGGTATCCAGTGGCGAGTTCTTGGCGTACAGCGGAGCGATCGCCCAGTTTCTGGAGGGTCTTCAAGGAGCCGGCGTCGTCCTGCCTTTTCCTTACGTTTTGCAATGGGCAGTATGGTTGCACCCGAACTTACCCACGCAGGCGAGTTTCGCACCACGCGTTCGGCGAATGTTCCAGGAGACCGGAAGCCGATGGCGCTGTGTGGGAACGCTAGCCGGTGAATTGGCGAGGCAACTTTTCCCGCAAGAATCGCTTGAAACGTTGGAGTGCGTTCGCCGCCGCCTGACGAATGAATCGTTTCCCGTACGGTGGTATCGTTCGCTCTTCCCGCTTCGCGATGCCACGGCGGAAGCGGAGTATGGACCCCTCGATTTCCAAGAAAGGATGGCGGACGATCTTCAAGGGATTCCCGAAACCGACCTTCGCGATTGGTTTCTCAACGGACGCAGTGGGCTTGGCGAAGCCGGGAAGAAATTAGCGGAATCGCGGCGGCCCGAACGAACGTTGGCCGGCGTGCTGGCGTCGGCGCTGGACCGGACACGCTTAGCAGGAATCGAACGATATATCCCCCAGTTGGTGGGAGCGCTATCGCTACCGCCACGTCCTTTCTCCCCGCAAGAGTTGCCGTTGGGTGGGTACGCGGACACGACGACGCATGGCCACGCGGATCGACTGCTGCCCAGCCAACACGCGTTGGATGATCTGGAATTTCTAAGGCGATTCTCGGAAAACGAGCTCTTATTTTTTCGCCGCGAAGAACCGCCCACGCACTATGCCCTGGAATGGGGCGTGTTGTTGGATCAAGGAGCGCGTTGTTGGGGAGACGTACGGCTCGTGCTTTCCGCCGCCGCGTTGGCGCTTGGAAAACAAGCCGTCGCGCGCAAACTCCCATTCTCGTTCGCGGCCACCAGCAATGACGGAAACGCTTTCGATCCCCGGGAAAGCGAACCCGAAGCTTGGGGCGGCATCTTGGAGGCGAGCGACCTGACCTTGAACCCCGCCCTCGCCGTCGAGAATTTTTTGCGGTCACCTTCAGAAAGGCATCGCGACCTCGTGTTGTTGACGCATCCAAAGAATCTTCGCGAAGATGAGGTTTCCACCGCCACGCGTTTGCTCAGGCCGGGTGACCGTTTATTCAGCCTAACGTGCGACAGTGACGGCCAAGCAGAACTCTTGGAATGTCGGCATGGTGCTTGGATTGGCATCCGAAAGTTCAGAGTCGAGTTTATCTCCTCGGAACGGAAACCCGACACCAAAACGCTGCCCGCGCCGCCAGGCCATTGTTGGACAGGCAGCATTGAACTATTGCCATTTCCTTTTCGAATCGGCACGCAAGCGCCGTTGCATGCCTTCGCGGTCGCGCAGGAAGGCGATCATTTCGCCACATGCACCGGCGACGGAGTGCTCCACCTCTGGTCCTTGGAGGAAGGACTACTTGAAGTATTGCCAAGGGCGGTGCTTGGAAGCTCTGTGCAGAAAGACGTCCATGCTTTGGCCATCCTTCCCTGGGGGGTGGCCGTGCTTTACAAAATTGGGTCGACACCCCATCTGGCGATTTATGACCGCGAGAGGAAGCATTGCCAGATGATTCCCGTAAGTGTGCCGAAATGTCAAGATGTTGATTTGTGGTACGTTGCCGCGAAAAACGGGTTGGTGATTCATGCCGGCTTGAATACCAGCGAAACAGCCACGCAAAAGTTTCTCGATTTGAAAGCGGTGCGGCACGAGGCGGAAAACCCGTGGATCGAGCGTTTCGAGGAAAAAGATCCCTGGTTTCAGCCGCCGGCAGGGCCAATTCCAAAATATCCACGTAACGCCGGCCCAGTGGAAACCGGATCGTTGGACCCGTCGTTGATTCGCGAATCAGGGCGAGTGTATTATCATTTCCGACCGCAGGATGGAAGCCTTTCCCTGGTGGGGATGAATCCTGCTTGGCGAACTGCGACGCCGATGGTGAACGGAAAGCCAAGGTTGATTCATGGAAAAATTTACGAAGTTCAGCTTGCGAAAAATACCCTGGCGGTCACGCATCGGCAACAAGACGGGACGGGTTGGGTCACGCTTTTCCAAGGGCCTGATTTCACGCTGATCCATGACCTCCCATTGCGCCATGAGAACATGGAGATTAGCGAAGTGCGACTGTTCGGTGATGGCGAGCATGTCGCGTTCCGCCGCAGCGACCACCGAATTCGCGTCGAACGGCTTCGTGAACCGTTTCAAACGTTCTCCACCTTCGCGGGAGGCTTTGTTCACGAAATTCAGGTGCGTGTCAGTTTCAACGGATTCGTGGCTCGCGCGAGTACCATTCATTGGCATGCGTTTTCGTGGGAAAATGGAACTCTGGTACACGTGCATGAGGCGAATCGCCGACCGGGTAGCGGCTTCACCGACGAAACTCTGGTAAGACTGTGGAAAGCCGCCACCAAGGTAGAGATCGTGGAAAAAAAACTTCCTGAAATTGCGGGTTTGGATCGCCACCGCGTTTCGCAGATTCTTTCCATGCCGCGCGGTTGGATCGTGGTTGATCGATTTGGACAGATTTCAATGATCTCTGAAAATCATGAACTGCTCGCGACGTTCATCATTTTTCGGGATTCGTGGGGCGCATGGCTTCCGGATGGAACGGCGACCGGGAAAGGAACGCTCACGGCAGGCGTCCAAAGTGACTCGGCCATGGCGCGAATCGGTCAGGCCCTTTGGAAGGAATTTCCCAAAGCTGGTATCGAAGGGAAGAAGTCATGAAACTTCCTTTTTCGTTGCGGCGTACCGCTTCGTCCGACTCCGTCACCGCAATGCTCATCCCGACGGACCAAGCCGACGTGCTCTTTGATTTCCTGACGACCTTAGGCTCGAACGTGTTTCCGAACGTTTATCGAACCGCGGACGGCTTTTTGTTGATATTTGCCGAGCCGACTCGCACCATGCACCTTGGCACCCATCGCTTCAAAAAAATTGGCCGCGATGTGTACATTCCGGTGGATGCGGAACTTCAGCCTCCACTGCTACCGGACGAGGCTGAAAACCTGGGCCGGTTGCGAGGCCTCGTTTTTCTTCCCACCGGCCAAGTCTTGGAGTTTCGCCCAGATCAGCCTTTGGATCTTTCGTCGCTCGTGCGAGTGAACCGTTTGGTGAACGATACGTGGAAGTCCATTCCCGACCCGCCTGAGTTGGCTGGCGATCTGTTTGAAATCGAAATCTTCGAAGCCGACCAAAATCCCGACGAACTGCTGGAACAAGGCGGTGAAGGCATCGGAACCGATTCACCCGACGTGGGCGAAGGTAAGGGCCTTTCGAACGTCGCGGGAAACGCTCTCTTCGGTTTCGGGAAAGGGCTGGCTTGGCTGGGTAAAAACTTGAGTTTGTCGGCTCTTAGTAAACTTGGCGG
>WBZS01001752.1_pt1 | contig 15904 bp, 9 predicted proteins | sample 5204201 | NCBI WGS metagenome assembly WBZS01 (sample SAMN12344357, study PRJNA552823) | activated sludge metagenome | biome: Activated sludge suspended growth; feature: Nitrification reactor; material: Wastewater; isolation source: activated sludge from nitrification reactor of wastewater treatment...
AACGAGGCCCAGCCCAACGGCTTCAATAGCGTCAGTGACAAGGACGGTGGCAACCTCGACCAGATCACCGTCACCCTTCCAGCGGGCGGCTCGTCCACCGACAACTACTTCGTCGAAGAACGGCCGGTCAAGTTGGGCGACAAGGTGTTCGAGGACAGCAACGCCAACGGCGTGCAGGACATCGGCGAGGCCGGCATTGCCGGCGTCACGGTGAACCTGCTCGACGCCAATGGCCAGCCCACCGGCCGGACCACCACCACCGACTCAAACGGCATCTACAGCTTTGTCGTCGACCCGGGCACCTACTCGGTTCAGGTGGTCACACCGATCGGCTACTTTGTCACCAGCGCCAACCAGGGCGGCAACGACGCCACCGACAGCGACATCGGCGCCAATGGCACGACCGGCAACTACACGCTGCTCAACGGCGCGATAGACAACACCATCGACGCCGGGCTGTACCGCAAGGCCGCGCTGGGCGACCTGGTGTGGGTGGACACCAACGCCAACGGCATCAAGGACGCGGGTGAGGCCGGCAGCGCCAACGTCACCGTCTACCTGCTCGACGCCAACGGTCAGGTGGTGTCCACCCAGACCACCGACGTCAACGGCAACTACCTGTTTACCGGCCTGCAGCCCGGCAGCTACAGCGTGAAGGTCGCCGCGCCCAATGGCTACGATTTCACGCTGCAGGACGCCAACGGCAACGCCCTGGACAGCACCGACAGCGACGTCAACACGACCACCGGCCAGAGCGGCAGCTACACGCTGGCTTCGGGCGAGGTCAACCGCACGGTCGACGCCGGCCTGGTGCCGTGCACCGTCGATCTGGGCGACACGATCTGGCTGGATGCCAACAAGAACGGCACGCAAGACATTGGCGAGAAGGGCGTGGCCGGGGTGACGGTGACCTTGACCGGCGCCGGCAGCGACGGCGTGCTGGGCACGGGGGACGACACCACGCGCTCGACCATCACCGACGCCAACGGCCACTACCTGTTCACCGGCGTTGGGCTGGGCACCTACCAGGTGGGCCTGGTGGTGCCGAGCGGCTACCAGTTGACCACCGCCAACGTGGGCAGCGACCTGACCGATTCGGATTTCGCCTCGACCACCACCTGCGGCACGACCAACCTGATCGTCAACGGCAGCTTCGAGAGCCCGGGCACCAACGGCCAGTACAGCAGCATTTCGGGCTGGACCGGCAATGGCGACAAGATCGAGATCGGTTCGGCGTCGACCTACGCGGTCACCGGCGTGACCGGCACCAAGGTGGTCGAGCTGGACGCCAACACCTGTGGCACCACCGGCTTCTACCAGGACGTGCAGACCACCGCTGGCCAGACCTACCAGCTGTCGGTTGACCTCGCCCAGCGCGGCGGCACCGCCGCTTCGACCAACACGGTCGAGGTGTGGTGGGCCGGCGCCAAGATCGCCACCATCGATCCGACCAGCACCGCGCTGACGACGTACAACTTCAACGTCACCGGCACCGGTGGCACCAACCGTCTGGAATTCCGCGAACAGGCCGGCGATGACGACTGCCTCGGCGGCATCATCGACAACGTGCGTCTGGTGACCTGCAACACCAGCGTGCAGACCGCGCCGATCACGGTCAACACCTGCGACGACAACCTGACGATTGACGGCGGTCTGATCGCTGGGCCCCGGCTTGGCATCGATGTCGAGAAGTACGTCTCAAGCACTGTCTGCACCACCACCACCAACACCGGCGGCGAGGGCAACGACTGCAACTACTGGTACAACAACTCGACTTGGGACTGGTACACCTGGAGCTACGGCTGGAGCGGCACCGGCTGCTACACCGACCAGTCGTTCGGGTCGTTGTTCGGCGTGAGCTGCACCGGCAGCTACAAGTCGCTCAGCAGCCTGCTGTGCACGACCACTGGCGGCCTGGAAGGCCTGATGCGCGAGTGCGTGGCGGCCTACCTGAACGCCTGCCACAGCGGCGTGGACTATGAGTACAGCAAGCAGGATGTGGTGTCGAAGTTCAAGTCGTGCCTGAGCACGGGCTCGTACACCGACGCCTACAACGAGTACCACTACCAGAACAGCCTGGGCTGCGACTGGGGCGGCAAGACCACCACCACCTGCGTGGTCGACACCCAGCTGTTCGATGCCGACGCGCCCCCGGGACTGGAAGTCACCACCGGCAGCACCGTGGTCTTCACCTACAAGGTGACGAACACCGGCGACACCGCGCTGAAGAACATCAACCTGGTCGATGACCGCATCGCCAGCTTGACCTATGTCAGCGGCGACACCGACGGCGACAAACAGCTCGACGTGGGCGAGACCTGGACCTACACCGCGCGTGAGACGGCGCAGTCCGGCACCGTGAAGAACGTCGGCACCGTGACCGGCACCGACACCAGCGGCGGCACCGGAACGGTCAGCGACAGCGACCCGGCCTACTACACCGGCGTCAGCGCCGCCAACAAGGCGTCGCTGGGTGACCGGGTGTGGGTCGACAGCAACGCCAACGGCGTGCAGGACACCGGCGAAGCCGGCGTCGTGGGCTCCAAGGTGACGCTCAAGGGCGCGGGCGTCGACGGCACGTTTGGCACCGCCGACGACATCCTGGCCACCACCACCACCGGTACCAATGGCAACTACCTGTTCAGCGGCCTGGCCGCCGGCAAGTACCAGGTGGTGTTCGAGAAGGCAGCCGGCCAGGTCTTCACGCAGGCCAACGCTGGCGCGAATGACGCCACCGACTCCGACGCCGACACCAGCACCGGTGCCACCGGCATCGTCACGCTGGCCGCTGGCGAGCAAAACCGCACGGTCGACGCGGGCGTGCGCGATGCGCAGATCAAGTGCTCGGTCGGCGACCGGGTGTGGAACGACTCCAACAACAACGGTATCCAGGACACCGGCGAAGCGGGCGTGAAGAATGTGCTGGTCACGCTGAAGAACAGCTACGGCGCGACGGTGGCGTCCATGAAGACCGATGCCAGTGGTGCCTACAACTTCGGCAACCTGGACGCCGGCCAGTACAGCATCACCTTCGACAAGTCGAGCGCCTACTTCTATACCGGCTCGTACGACTGGTACGGCAACGCACTGGTCAAGTACGTCAACACCACCAGCTATTCCTGGACCAAGGGCGACGCCGGTTATAACGACAGCATCGACAGCGACGTCACGAGCACCAGCAGCAACAACGTCGGCAGCACCGGGCTGTTCTCGCTGGCTGCTGGCGCAAACGACACGACGCGCGACGCCGGCGTCTGCCCGCTGGTGATCGACCTCGACGGCAACGGCATCCAGTCGATCAGCCGGCACGACTCGGGCGGCATGTTTGACCTGTTGGGGTCGGGCACCGCGGTCAAGTCAGGCTGGGTGTCGGGTGGCGACGCCTTCCTGGTCGTCGATGGCAACCACAACGACAAGATCGACAGCATCAGCGAGATGTTCGGCGGCAATGCCAAGGGCGCCGGCTACGCCAAGCTGGCCACCTACGACAGCAACCACGACGGCAAGGTCGACGCCAGCGACGCGGCATTCGCCGACCTGAAGGTGTGGCAGGACCTGAACGGCAACCACCAGACCGACGCCGGCGAACTGCGCACGCTGGCCCAGGCCGGCATTGCCAGCCTGAGCCTGACGCACGACAGCGACTTCAGCATGGACAACCGCGGCAACGTGCACGGTGAATCCGGTCTGGCGACGCTGGCCTCGGGCGCCACGGTGGGTGTGACCGACATGTACTTCAGCGTCGCGGCCAAGGATGCCAAGGCCGCCGGCGTCGACCTGCCCACCATCGGTGAGCTGCTCGGCGACGACCGCTCGCTCGACCACGTGGTCGGCTCAGGCAACGGCAAGGGCTGCGGCATCAGCACCGCGCAAACCCATGTCGACGCCCACGACGCCGCCGGTCAGGCTGCCGAGGTGCTGCGCAAGCTGGCGGCACTGCACGACTGCCACGCGGCCTGACGCCCAAACGGCGAGTCGGCTGCCTTCCTCGGCCACCCGCGTGAAGCGGGTGAGCCCACACCGCGCCAAGGTCCGTGCAGGGCCTTGGCGCGGTGGTTCTTTCGCCGCACGAACGGCAAGAGCAGTTCAGCGAGGCGCAATGCACAGGCTGGAAAGAGGTAGCGGTCGCAAACAGTCGGTCGCCAGGTGCGCGGTCAGGCACAGGCGTGGCGGACATCGCGCGGGTCCGGCATATGGCAGCGAAGCGTGAAATGTGTCTGGGCATTGCTGCGCGCTGCCCGCCGGCATCTGTGCCAAACACATCGGTGGTCGATACAGCGACTGAAACAATGCCGGATGTTCTGGCCTTCTCCTGGCGTTGTCTGCGGCGTGGCGCGCAGATTGGCCAAACCACAGCGGCTGCGCTTGCCAGGCGTGGCGGCGGCGATTGCCAGCGACGCGCGCTCATGCGTCGGCCACCGAGCGCGCGGCGGCAGCCCATGCCGCAGCCAGCGTTGACCGGTCACCCGCGCCTGACACGCGCCCGCATTGCGCATTCACGCGCCCAAGGCTAAAGCCGATGAGCAAATCCCCTTCCCCGCCCGAGCACCCCGAGTTTGCGGTCAGCGCGCAGTTCCCGAACAGCATGCAGTTCGCGGCGAGCACGCAGTTCGCCGCCAACACTCAGCAGGTCGGGCTGATTCCGTTGCATGAGAGCGTGGTCTTTCTGGCCCGCTTTCTGGGCGTTGCGGTGCAGGTCGATCGGCTGCGCGAGGGACTGGCCGGCCACCGCGTGTCGCGCGCCGGCGATATTCCGGCCGAAACGCTGCGCCGCGTGATGTCGCAGGCCGGGCTGGTCGCCTCGCGCCTGGCCAAGTCCAGGCCGCGCCGGCCGACCGAGATGCCGGCGCTGGTGCTCGGCGACGACGGCCGCACGCTGGTCGCCACGGCGATGAAGGACGGCCGCTTCGAATGCCACCTGCCGGGCATCGAGGGCGTGAGCTGGCTCAGCGCCGAGGAAGTGGCCAGCGAAACCGGCCCCGGCCGCTGGTTCGCGGTGCGCCCGCGCATGTACTTCGACCAGCGCAGCCTGCTGTACTCGCTGCCCGAGACGGCGCAGTGGTTCTGGAGCGTTTTCCGGCGCAACCTGTGGATCTTCCAGTGGGCGCTGCTCGGCACGGTGGCGCTGAACATCTTCGGCGCGCTGGTGCCGTTTTATTCGATGGCGGTCTATGACCGCGTGATTCCAAACAACGCCCTTGGCAGCCTGGGCGTGCTGACCTCGGGCGTGGCGCTGCTGATCGTCTTCGAGCTGGTGATGAAGCTGCTGCGCAGCCACCTGCTGGAGACCGCCGCCAAGCGCATAGACATCGCGTTGTCGGCGAGCGTGTTCGCACAGTGCCTGAAGATGCGCGCGTCAAGCCGGCCGGCTTCGGGCGGCGTGCTGGCCAACACGGTGCGCGACTTCGAGTCGGTGCGTGAGTTCTTCGCCACCACCACGCTGACCGTGCTGGGCGACCTGCCCTTCATGCTGCTGTACTTGGCGGTGATCTTTTTGGTCGGCGGCTGGCTGGCGCTGGTGCCGCTGGCCTTTATTCCCATCCTGCTCGGTATCTCGATGCTCGCCCGGCGCCCGCTGGCGCGGCAGGTCAACGAGGCGATGCGCGAGAGCACCCAGCGCACCGCGCACCTGTTCGAGACCATGAACGGACTCGACACGGTCAAGGCGCTCGGTGCCGAGGCCTGGAGCCGGCGCAAGTGGGAAGGCCTGACCCAGGCGATTGCCGAAAACAGCCTGAAGACGCGCGAAATGATGGCGCGCATCAACTACAGCAACGCCGCGGTAATGGCGGTGTCCAACGTGGCGGTGGTTGGCGCCGGCGCGATGCTGGTCGCCGAGCACGCGATGACGGTGGGCCAGATCATCGCCGTCAGCCTGCTGGCCAGCCGCGCGCTGGCGCCGGTCAGCCAGATCGCCAGCCTGATCGTGCGCTGGGAGCAGACCAAGCTCAGCTACCAGGCGCTGGACAAGATCATGGACGCACCGACCGACGAGTCGCCGACCGCGCTGCAGGCGCCGCCGCTGACCGGCGCGGTCGAGTACCGCGACGTGACCTTCGGCTACCCCGGCCAGCCGGCGGTGGTTGAGCGCGCGTCGCTGCGCATCAAGCCGGGCGAGCGCGTGGGCATCATCGGCAAGCTGGGCTCGGGCAAGAGCACCATGCTCAAGCTGTTGCTCAACCAATATGAGCCGACGCTGGGCACGGTGCTGCTGGACAACCTGGTCAGCACGCACCTGGAGCCGCTGTCGACGCGGCGCCAGATCGGCTATGTGCCGCAGGACGTCACGCTGTTTCACGGCACGCTGCGCGAAAACATCGAAATGGGCCGGGTGCGCAGCGACGACACCGCCTTGCTCGACGCGATGAAGCTGGCCTGCCTGGACGACATCGTCGCCCAATTGCCCGAAGGCGTGGCGACCCAGGTCGGCGAGCGCGGCGAGCGGCTGTCGGGCGGCCAACGCCAGACCGTGGCCATCGCCCGCGCGCTGCTGGCCAAGCCCAAGCTGCTGCTGCTTGATGAGCCGAGCAGCATGGTCGACCCGGCGACCGAGCAAAAGCTCATTGAGCGCCTGCGCGGGCTGAAGCACACCACCATCGTGCTGGTCACCCACCGCATGGCGATGCTGGCGCTGATCGACCGGCTGGTGGTGATGGACCGTGGCCGCATCGTCGCCGACGGCCCGCGCGACCAGGTCCTGCAGGCGCTGTCCGCGCAACGCCAGAGCACCGACTCGACCGCCGCGCATCCGCAACCGTCGATGACCGCCGCGCCGGCGCCGGCCGCGGTGCCGCAACCCGCAGCGCGCCCACCGGTGCCGGCCGCGCCGCGCGTGCCGCAAGTCGGTGACGCCACCGGCGTGCGCGGCGGCGTCGGCGCGCCGCTGGCCCGCAGCAGTGCGATGCCGGCGCCGCTGCCGGTCGCCGCACAGGTTGCCGCACAGGTCGCTGCGCATGGGGCCGCGCACGTGCCCATCGCGGCGCCGTTGGCCGGCGCGGTGGCGGCCGTGGCGCCCGTCGCGGCGCGTGCAGCCCCCAGCGCACCGGCGACGGGCGGCGCGGCCGTCACACCGCTGCGCCCGGCGGCCAACGCCGGCCCGTCGGCAACCGTGCAACCGACCATCGTGCGTGCCGCCGGCGGCCAGCGCCCAGGAGAAACGCGATGAGCCAGCAACTCGCCATGCGTGCGCTGACTGCGCCCAGCCACGATCCCGACGAAGGGCCGCGGCGCCAGATTGCACTGCTGGTCGCGGTGCTGGTGGCCTTCGTCATTGGCCTGGTGGCCTGGGCCAACTGGGCCGAGCTCGATGTCTCGGTGCAGGCGCGCGGCGCGGTGGTGCCGCCGAGCAAGCTGCAGGAAGTGCAAAGCCTGGAGGGCGGCATCGTGCAGGAAATGCTGGTCGCCGCTGGCGAGCACGTCAAACGCGGCCAGGTGCTGGCCCGGCTCGACACCGCGCAGGCGCAGTCCGACGTCGGCGAAGGCCGGCAGCAGCAACTGGCGGCGCTGGCCGGGCGCGCGCGCGCCGACGCGCTGCTGTCGGGCGGCACGCCGCGCTTTGACGCGCAGTTGCGCCAGGAAGCGCCGGCACTGGTCGAAAAGGAAACCCAGTTGTGGGCCGACGCCAACCGCGAGTACCGCGCCAGCCTGCAGGCGCTGCGTGAAGCGGTCCAGCGCCGTCGCGGCGAATTGGCCGAGGCCGAAAGCCGCATCCATTCGTTGCAAGGCACGATACGCGTCGCCGAAGAAGCCTTCACCCTTGAAGAGCGGCTGTTCAAGGAAGGCGCCGGCTCGCGCGCCGAGTACCTTTCGGCGCAGCAGCGCCTGATGCAGCAGCGCACCGAGCTGGAGGCGTTCGTGCAGTCGCTGCCACGGCTGCGCGCCGGACTGGCCGAGACGCAGGCCCAGTCGGCCGAGGCCGATGCCAAGTTCCGTGCGCAATGGGGCGCGCAGCGCAGCGAATACGAAACCAAGGCCGCGGCGCTTGGCCAGTCGCTGGTGGCCAAGCGTGACCGCGCGGCGCGGCGCGACGTGGTCTCGCCGATCGACGGCACGGTCAACCGCGTGCTGGTGACCACCCGCGGCGGCGTGGCCCAGCCGGGCCGGCCGATCGTTGAAATCGTTCCCGAAGAGGCGCACCTGAACCTGACGGTACGCGTCAAGCCGCAGGAAATCGGCTTCATCCGCGCCGGCCAGAAGGCGCATGTGCGGGTCATGCCGTACGACGCGTCGACCTACGGCAAGATGGACGCGGTGGTCGAGCGCGTCGGTGCCGACGCCGTGGCCGACCAGGCTGTCGACAAGGGTGAACCTTATTTTGAAGTGCAGCTCAGCGCGGCGCGCGACCAGCTCAGGCTGCACGACAAACCCTTGCCCATCAACCCCGGCATGCCGGTGGAAGTGGGCATCCTCACCGGCCAGCGCACGGTCTTGCAGTACCTGATGAAGCCGGTGCTGCGCGGCGTGCAAGGCGCTTTGCAGGAACGTTGACACCATGTGCAGTACCCCCACCCATTCCCCTGTTCGCCGGCCGCGCGCGGCCACCATGTCGGCGCTGGCGCTGGCCACCTGGCTGGCCTGTGCAGCCAGCGCCGGGGCGCAGAGCACACCCGACACACCGGCGCCGCCCAGCGCGCCGGACAAGCCGGCCGCGGTCGCGCCGGTGCTGGCGAGCGTGCTGGCGCCGGCCGCCGGCGCCGACAGCCTGCCGGTGCTGCTCGCCCGCGCGGTGCCGAATGACCCGCAGGTCAGCGTCGCCGAGCTGCTGTACCGGGCCACCAACGACCGCCGGCGCCAGGCCCGTTCGCGCCTGCTGCCCAACGCGGCGTTGACGCTCAACGCCGGCAGCAGCGATGTCACGGAAATGGGCGTGTTGGGCAGCAGCGACCTGACGCGCCGCAGCGAGACCGCCACCGCCGCGCTGCGCTGGAACCTGTACAACGGCGGCAACGACGCCGCCGAGCTGCGTGCCGCCGGGCGCGACCTGGACGCCGCCGAGCAGGACCTGCGCCGCGCGCGTGAAGAAAGCGCCGAGCGCATTGCCAACGCCTACATCGAACTGCTGCGCATCGACGACCTGCTGCCGCAGGCGCGCACGCGGCTGCAAAGCGTGCACCGGCTGGTCGGCCTGGTGAAGCAGCAAAACGATGGCGGCAAGGTCTCCGACGCTGAACTGCAACAGGCGCGCGCCTACCAGATCGACGCCGAAATCGCACTCGACCAGTTGCAGTCCGAGCGCGCCGCGGCGCGGCAAAGCCTGTCGCGCCTGGCTGGCGAGGAAGTGCTGGGCGTGCAACCGCTGGTGCTGCCGGCGCCGCCAGGGGGCGACGTCGGCAGCAACGCCATGCAGGCCGCGGCGCAGATGCGCGCCGCCGCGGCGCGCGAGCGCGTGCGCCCAGTGGCCAGCGTCTACGCCCCGCGCGTCGACCTGGAAGTGCGCCAGACACTGTCGGACAACACCCGGCCGCAGGCCAGCTCGCGTGAGCGCCAGGCCTGGGGCGTGGTGGCGCGCTGGGACATGCCGCTGGGCGGTGAATTGCACGCCCGGCGCGACGAAGCGCAGCGCCGCGCCGAGGCGTCGGAAGCCGAGGCCGACCGCATTGGCCGCGCCAACCGCGCCGAACTCGACGGCCTGTTGCCGCGGCTGGACGGCGCCGAGCGCTCGGTGGCGCGGCTCGGCACCCAGCTCGACCAGTACCGCGCGCTGATCCGCGCCGGCGAATTGCAGTTCGAGGCCGGCCGGCGCAGCCTGTCGCAACTGATCCAGTTGCACGACAGCCTGTACAACGCCGAGCAAAACCGCTCGAACCAGGCCAACCGGGTGCTGACCACGCAATTGCGGCGCCTGGCGCTGACCGGCAACCTGCTGCCCACGCTGCTGCAAAGGCCCTGACCGCGCCGGCCGGGCGCGCACTGGCGGCCTTGGCCCGCCAGTGCCGTCGGCCCGGCAAGCCTGCCCGAGCATGGCCTGGCACGGTCGCGCACCACGCGGCCGTGCGCGACGACGCCGGCTTTTGCCTTGCGCCGACAATGCGGCGCCGCACGGCCGTGCTAGAAACCGCCCTGTCTCCGAACCGGCCGCGCCGCGCAGAAAGGCTTTGCCCATGGACCTGAACTTCACCCCGCAAGAGCTGGCTTTTCGCGACGAGGTCAAGCAGTGGGTGGCGGCCAACCTGCCGGCCGAATTAAGTGCCAAGGTCAACGCCGGCCAGCGCCTGTCGCGCGACGACCAGCAGCGCTGGGCGCGCATACTCGGCGCGCATGGCTGGCTGGCCTATGGCTGGCCCAAGGCCTTTGGCGGACCAGGCTGGAGCGCGATCGAAAAGCACCTGTTCGAAGAGCAGTGCGCCGCCGCCGGCGCGCCGCGCATCGTGCCCTTCGGGCCGGTGATGGTGGCGCCGGTGATCATGGCCTTTGGCACGACAGCGCAGCAGCAGCGCTTCTTGCCCGGCATTGCCGACGGCTCGGTGTGGTGGAGCCAGGGCTACAGCGAGCCCGGCGCGGGGTCGGACCTGGCGTCGGTGAAGACCCGCGCCGAGCGCCGCGGCGACTACTACCTGGTCAACGGCCAGAAGACCTGGACCACGCTGGGCCAGCATGGCGACTGGATCTTCTGCCTGGTGCGCACCTCGACCGACGGCAAGCCGCAGACCGGCATCTCGTTCTTGTTGATCGACATGAAAAGCCCCGGCGTCAGCGTGCGGCCGATCATCCTGCTCGACGGCGAACACGAGGTCAACGAGATCTTTTTCGACAACGTCGAAGTGCCCGCCGACCAGTTGATCGGCGAGGAAAACAAGGGCTGGACCTACGCCAAATACCTGCTCGCGCACGAGCGCACCAACATCGCCGACGTCAACCGCGCCAAGCGCGAACTGCGGCACCTGAAGCACATCGCGCGCGCCGAAGGCGTGTGGGACGAGCCGCGTTTTCGCGACCAGATCGCGCTGCTGGAGGTCGACGTCATCGCGCTGGAAATGATGGTGCTGCGCGTGCTGTCGGCCGAGAAAAGCGGCAAGCAGACGCTGGACATCGCCGGCCTGCTGAAGATCCGCGGCAGCGAAATCCAGCAGCGCTACACCGAGCTGATGATGCTGGCCGCCGGGCCGCTGTCGCGCATGTTTGTCTTCGAGGCGATGGAAGCCGGCTGGCAGGGCGACTTTGCCGGCGCGGCGATGATCGCGCCGCTGGCCGGCACCTACTTCAACTACCGCAAGACAACGATTTACGGCGGCTCCAACGAGGTGCAGCGCAACATCGTGGCGCAGCATGTGCTGGGTGCGTGAGCGCCCCCAGCACATGCTGCGCGGCGCGCGGAATGTGGCGCACCCTTGCCCAGCCCCCTTCCCTCCAGGAAGCCAGGGGTCCAGCATGATGGTCGTCAGCGGCTGTTGCGAGTTAAGAGGCTGAGCGTTTTGCAAGCCTGCCCGAGCAACGCCCCAAAACGTGCCCGATCGGCTGGTCCCGCGGACCAAATTCGTATTCAGTGAGGCTTGAGCCATGGACTTCGACTTTTCCGACGAGCAACACGCACTGCGCGACGCGGTGGCGCGCTGGGTCGAGCGCGGCTTTGACTTCAAGCGCCGGCACGCGCTGGCCAAGGCCGGCGGCTTTACCCGGCCGGTCTACGACGAACTGGCCGAGCTGGGCCTGGCCGGGCTGGCGGTGCCCGAGTCCGACGGCGGGCTGGGCTTTGGCGCGGTCGAGGCCATGGTGGTGATGGAAGAACTCGGCCGCGGGCTGGTCAACGCGCCGTTCGCCGCCGCGGCGCTGGAGGCGCCGACGCTGCTGGCGCACGCGCCGACCGATTTGCAGGCCGCCTGGCTGCCCAAGATCGCCACCGCCGAGGCGCTGGTGGTGCCGGCGACGCAGGAGCGCTCGGCGCGCTATTGCAGCCACCGCGTCACCACCACCGCAACCCCGGCCAACCACGGCCACTGGCTGCTCAACGGCCAGAAAAGCGTGGTGCCGGCGGCCGACGAGGCCGACGCCTTCATCGTGCCGGCGCGGACCTCGGGCGCGGTCGACGCGCGCGAAGGCATCGGGCTGTTCCTGGTGCGCAAGGGCATCCCCGGCGTCAGCGTCAAGGGCTACCCGACGCAGGACGGCGGCCGCGCCGGCGAGCTGCTGCTGCACAACGCGCAGGCCGACCGCGTCATCGACGACGGCACGCCGGCGCTGGAGCACGCGGTCGACGTCGGCATCGCCGCGGCCTGCGCCGAAGGCGTCGGGCTGATGGACCGGCTGCTGGCGGTGACCGTCGAGTACATGAACACGCGCAAGCAGTTCGGCGCCACGCTGGCCAGCTTCCAGGCGCTGCGCCACCGCGTGGCCGACGTCAAGATGCAGTTGGAACTGGCGCGGTCGATGAGCTGGTACGCCACGCTCAAGCTCGGCGAGCCGCCGGCCGAGCGCCGCCGCGCGGTCAGCCGCGCCAAGCTGCAGCTCGGCAACAGCCTGCGCTTTGTCGGCCAGCAGTGCATTCAGTTGCACGGCGGCATCGGCGTCACCGACGACTACATCGCCAGCCATTTGTTCAAGCGCCTGACGATGCTGGAAATGCTGCACGGCGACACGCTGCACCACCTGGGCGAGGTCTCGGCGCGGATGACCGACACGGCCGGCGTCACCGCCTGACGGCACCAACACCTCAATTGCACAGGAGCAGCGGCGATGCAAGCGATCTGGAACGGCGTGGTCATCGCCGACAGCGACGACACGGTGGTGGTCGAAGGCAACCACTACTTCCCGGCCGCCTCGGTGCGGCAAGACCTGCTGTGCTTCAGCAACCACCGCACCCATTGCGCGTGGAAGGGCGAGGCGCGCTACCACAGCCTGCTGGTCAACGGCGAGATGAACCCCGACGCGGTCTGGCACTACCCCGAGCCGACCGAGGCCGCGGCCAACATCAAGGGCCGGATGGCGTTCTGGAAGGGCGTGCAGGTGGTCGGCTAAGGCAGGGGCGTTACGCCCGCATGACCCAGGCCATGTTCCCCGGCGCGATCACCGACATTGCCGGCCTGCGCGTCGGCCACTGCACCGACCCACGGCGGCCAACCGGCTGCACCGTGCTGCTGTGCGAAGGCGCCGACGGCGCCGGCGCGGTGTGCGGGGTAGACGTGCGCGGCGCCGCGCCCGGCACGCGCGAAACCGACCTGCTGCACCCGCTGGCCACGCTGGATGCGGTGCACGCGCTGCTGCTGACCGGCGGCAGCGCGTTCGGCCTGGCGGCGGCCGACGGCGTGCTGCGCTGGCTGGAAGCGCGCGGCGTCGGCGTGGCGGTCGGCACGGTGCGCGTGCCCATCGTGCCGGCGGCGGTGTTGTTCGACCTCTGGCTGGGCGATGCGCGCATCCGCCCCGACGCGGAAGCCGGCTGGGCGGCCTGCGAGGCGGCCAATGCGGCGGCGGCCGGCGCGCACCCGGCGCAAGGCTCGGTCGGCGCCGGCGCCGGCGCCAGCGTCGGCAAGCTGTTCGGCCCGGCGCGGGCAATGAAGGGCGGCATAGGCAGTGCCTCACTGCGCGTCGGCGGCCACCTTGTTGCCGCGCTGGTGGCGGTGAACGCGGTTGGCGACGTGGTCGACCCGGCCAACGGCCGCGTGCTTGCCGGCGCGCTGGCCGACGACGGCCGCACGCCGCTTGACACGCTGGCCGCGCTGTGCGACGGCCGGCTGCCGGCGCCGCTGCTCGGCGGGGGGGCGGCGGGCGCCGGCGGCAACACCACCATCGGCATCGTCGCCACCGACGCGCCGCTGACCAAGCCGCAGGCCGCCAAGCTGGCGGCGATGGCCCACGACGGGCTGGCGCGCTGCATCAACCCGGTGCACACCGGGCTCGATGGCGACCTGTTGTTCGGCCTGTCGACCGCGCCGCGCGGCAGGCCGGCGGTCGACGCGATGGCCTTGACCGTGCTCGGCGCACTGGCCGCCGAAGCCACCGCGCGCGCGGTGCTCAACGCGGTGCGCGCCGCACACGGCCTGGCCGAGCCACGGCTGCCGGCGGCGCGCGATATCGAATGAGCAAGGCCGCGGCGGCCGGTGCTCGACACGCGCCAGGCCGCTGAACCGACACCCGCGCGATGGCCACGCTGCGCCTGTCCGACGCGCTGTTCAGCCAGGGCTTTGGCGTGCGCCGGGTCTGCGACGGCCTGGTCAGCGCCGGCCATGTGCAGGTCAACGGCCACACCGTCACCGACCCCGACGCGGCGGTCGACAGCGCCGCGCTGCGCCTGACCGTCGACGGCCAGCACTGGCCGTTTCACGCCAGCGCGCTGGTGCTGCTGCACAAGCCGGCCGGCTACGAGTGCTCGAAAAAGCCGTCGGCCTGGCCCAGCGTGATGCTGCTGCTGCCGGCACCGCTGCGCCAGCGTGGCCGCGGCGGCGTGCAGCCGGTTGGCCGGCTCGACCAGGACACCACCGGCGTGCTGCTGCTGACCGACGACGGCGCGCTGCTGCACCGGCTGACCTCGCCGCGCCACCATGTGCCCAAGGTCTACGAGGTCGGCACCGCGCGGCCGGTCGACGCCGCGCAGTGCCAACGCCTGCGCGACGGCGTGGTGCTGGCCGACGACCCCCAGCCGGTGCGCGCCGCCGACTGCCAGGTGACCGGCCCGCAATCGCTGCGGCTGACGCTGACCGAAGGCAAATACCACCAGGTCAAGCGCATGCTGGCCGCGATCGGCAACCACTGCGCCGCGCTGCACCGCAGCGCCATCGGCGGCCTGGACTTGAGCGATGGCCTGGCGCCCGGCGCCTGGCGCTTTGTCAGCGACGCCGAGCGCGCCGCGCTGCTGAACTCGCCGCCCCCACCCGGCCGGGGCACCGCAGGCCGCCGCCGATAATTCGGCCGATGCGGGTTTACAGCGGCTTTCACCATCCCGAGCTGGCCGCCGCCAGCGCGGTCACCATCGGCAGCTTCGACGGCGTACACCGCGGCCACCAGGCGATGCTGGCGCTGCTGAACAACGAGGCCCGCCACCGCGCGCTCACCTCGTGCGTGCTGACCTTCGAGCCGCACCCGCGCGACTTCTTCGCCGCGCTGCGCGGCCAACCCGACGCCGCGCCGCGTCGCATCGCCACGCTGCGCGACAACCTGGCCGAGCTGGAGCGCTGCGGCGTGGCACAAACCGTGGTGCTGCGCTTCAACACCGCGCTGGCGCAGCAAAGTCCGCAGGACTTCATCGACCAGGTGCTGCTGGCCGGGCTGAAGACGCGCTACCTGTTGGTCGGCGACGACTTCCGCTTTGGCGCGCGGCGCGCCGGCGACTATGCGCTGCTCGACGCCGCGGGGCAACGCCAAGGCTTTGACGTCGCCCGCATGATGAGTTATGAGGTACACGGCCTGCGCGTGTCGAGCTCAGCGGTGCGCGACGCGCTGGCCGCCGGCGACATGGCGCGCGCCGCCGCGCTGCTGGGCCGGCCGTATGCGGTCAGCGGCCACGTGCTGCATGGCCGCAAACTCGGCCGCGAGCTGGGCTTTCGGACGCTGAACCTGCGCTTTGCGCACCCGCGGCCGGCGGCGTCGGGCATCTTCGTCGCCCGCGTGCACGGCCTGCGCGACGGCGACGACACACCGCTGGCCGCGGTGGCCAGCTTTGGCGTGCGGCCGACGGTTGAAGACGCCGGCCGCGTGCTGCTCGAAACCCACGTCCTCGACTGGCCCTGGCCGGCCGCCATCGACACCGGCTACGGCCGCGTCATCCGCGTCGAGCTGCTGCACAAACTGCACGACGAACGCCGCTACCCGTCACTCGACGCCTTGCGTGCCGGCATCGCCGACGACTGCGACCAAGCCCGCGCCTGGCACCAGAAATCCGGGGTCAGCAACTGTCTTTGAAGTCAAGCCCCGGCGGCGCTGGCTGCGTGTTTGGCAGCATTCCACCCGGCGCCGTCGCGAAGCATGGCGTTGAGGA
>WBZS01001753.1_pt1 | contig 15901 bp, 15 predicted proteins | sample 5204201 | NCBI WGS metagenome assembly WBZS01 (sample SAMN12344357, study PRJNA552823) | activated sludge metagenome | biome: Activated sludge suspended growth; feature: Nitrification reactor; material: Wastewater; isolation source: activated sludge from nitrification reactor of wastewater...
GCATGGTGTTCGCGATCTCGCTGCTGCGCACCTTCTTCAGCCCGGAACGCACCCGCGCGCTCCTGGGCGGGCGCCGCGAGGGGATCGGCAACGTCTTCGCCGCGTTGTTGGGCATCGTCACGCCGTTCTGCTCGTGCTCGGCGGTGCCGCTCTTCATCGGCTTCGTCGAGTCGGGTATCCCGCTCGGTGTGACTTTCTCGTTCTTGATCGCGGCCCCGACGATCAACGAAGTGGCGCTGGTGATGCTGTTCGGCCTCTTCGGCTGGCAGGTCGCGGGCCTCTATGTGGCCTCCGGACTGGCGATCGCGATCGTCGCCGGGTTCGTCATCGGCCGGCTCAAACTCGAAAACCAGGTCGAGGACTTCGTCTGGCAGATCCACTCGGGCGCCGGCGGCGTCGCCGAACGGCTCACCTGGGTCGACCGGATCCAGCGCGCCTGGGGCTCCGTCAAAGAGATCGTGGGCAAGGTCTGGTTGTATGTCGTGGTCGGCATCGCGGTCGGCGCCGGCATCCACGGTTACGTGCCGGAAAGCGCGCTGGTCGGGATCATGGGCAAAGAGGCCTGGTGGTCGGTGCCCGCAGCCGTGCTGCTGGGTGTGCCGCTCTATTCGAACGCGGCCGGCGTGATCCCGATCGTAAGCGCGCTGATGGAGAAAGGCGCGTCGCTCGGGACCGTGTTGGCGTTCATGATGGCGGTCGTGGGGCTCAGCCTTCCCGAGCTCATCATCCTGCGCCGCGTGCTCAAGCCGCGCCTGATCGCGATCTTTGTGGGCGTCGTGGCGCTGGCGATCGTCCTGACGGGGTACCTCTTCAACGCCGTCCTCTAGTCGACTTCAATCTGGCCTACGGTAATTCCCGCACCGTGAGGTTGCCCCACCCCGCGCCCTGGTAACGCCGGAAAGCTTCGGCATAACGGACGCCGGCCTGGATGCCGCGATAACGCGCGGCGGTCTCGACCTGTTCGACGATGTCCATGTCGAAGTACCGCTTCAGGAACGGGATCTGGCTCTGGAAGCTCTCGAGCATCGCGATCTTGGTCGGCAGCGTCGCGGTGATGTCGACGAAATCCGTCGGCTGAAAACCCTGCCCGTTCAGCGTATCCATCCAGTACAGTGCCGGCGTGTCGTCGAGCGCGGGATGCTCGGTCTCGTACTGGGCGATGCCCAGGATCGGGCCCGCCCACAAGACCAGGTCGCTCAGGTTGACGTGGTCGGTGTGATAGTCGTTCGCGGCGTGCGTGACGATCACGTCCGGGCGGACGCGGCGGATGAGGTCGACCACCTGGCGCTGCTGAGCCGCGTCGTACGGGTTCACGGTGTTGTCCGGGATCATCAGAGCGTGATACGTGGCCCCGATCCTGGCCGCCGAAGCCGCGGCCTCGGCGTGGCGCACGCGCGAGCACGCGTCGAGCGAAAGCTCGTATGAGCCGTACTTGCACCAGGTCGCGGTCGCCATCGTCACGGCCCAGCCCAGCCCGGCCCAACGCGCCAGCGTTCCCGCGCACAGGATCTCGAGGTCATCGGCATGCGCTCCAAGCGCCAGGACGCGTCGGGTGGAGTTCGGCCGCTCAGACATAGCGCCCGAACCTTTCGGCCGCTTCGACCAGGGCCTCGACGTTGGCGGCCGGGGTCGTGTACGGCAACGAGCATCCGGGGCTGAGCAGATAACCGCCGCCTTGCGCCAGGTATTCGATATCCGACCGCGAAGCCGCGGTGACCTCGGCGGCCGTGCCGCGCGCCAGGACGTTGCTCGGGTCGATCGTGCCGATCAACGTCGTGCGGCCCCGCGCCGCCTGCTTGCAGACCGCGCGATCGATCTTGTAGTCGACCTGCAGAAACATCGCGCCGGTGTCGATCATGGGTTCGATGATGCGCGTGGCGTTGCCGCAGATGTGCAGCCCGATGGTCTTCCCCTCGGCCCGCAGCGCCTCGACCACCTGAGCCTCATACGGCGCCGCGAACTCTTTGTAGGCTTTGGGCGAACAGACATCGGGACCGGCCAGGCTCTCGCCCATCATGGTCACATGCGCCCCGGCCTCGATCAGGGCGCGGCCGTACGTGATCACCTGCTCGGTCGTGTACGCCAGCAGGCGCTTGACCAGTTCCTTCTTCTCCGGGGTGACCAGAGCCATCAGAAACTCCTCGATGCCCACGATCTGGGCCGCCAGGCTGAACGGCCCCTGGTCGGCCTCGGCGAGCACAAAGACGTGCCCGCCCAACTCCTCAGCGAGGAGGCGCGTCGCCTTGAGCATCTCGGGCAGCGTGCCGTCGCGATAGGGGTCGATGGGCTTGAGGCGATCGATCTGCTCCAGGCTCTCCAGTGCGGGCTTTGTCACCCAGGGCGGCGTGTGATCATCGTGGATCTCGACCGTGCAGCCCACGGCCTGCGCCAGCGCGGTCACGCCGTTCTCGAGGTCGATCATGTCGTGGCGGAAGTGCTGCCAGGTCGCAATGTGCGCCTCGGCCATCTTCTCGCCGTCGAGGCAGTACGCGCGCAACGACTGCCCGGCGAACGCCGCGGCCTGCATGAAGTTCTGCAAACAGACCGGCACCCGGTCGGGCACCCCGCCGGCTAACACCGTCTGACACCGCTCCAACGCCGTCATCGTGGACATGGCCGACTCCTGCGCGAACCGTTTGCGGCGGAGTGGTTACTGTCGCGTCTGCGGCACCGCCTGCAGCGGCCAATCGTACCCGATTATTCTTGCTTGATCGCGCCAGTGTGTCGCTCAGCCAAGGGCAATCCCCACACAGACGCCGGCGGGTGTCTTGCTGTGATGGTCTTAGACCGGGGACGATCCGTCCTGTAGCTGGCGCAACATCGCAACGCCGAAGATGCCTGAACCGCGCGGCGCAATCGGGTGACGCTGGCCCCGCCGGTCGGTGGCCCGCCGCAGATCTCAACCCAGCTTCAGGTCGAAGCCGGGTATCGCCCGGCCCATTGACGGTTGCACGACCCGTGCGGCTCGAGCGCCGGCTTTGATCGGCGCGCGGGCGCCTTGCCCGACATGGCCTTCTGCGCTGACAGCCGTGGTCAATCGGTCGCGAGCCGATAACCGACGCCGGGCTCGGTCACCAGCAGAACCGGATTACCGGGGTCTTTCTCGATCTTCTTGCGCAGGTTGGCCACGTAGACGCGCAGGTAGTGCACTTCTTCGGCATAGCCGGGCCCCCACACCTCACGCAGAATCTGGCTGTGGGTCAACACCTTGCCGGCATGTTTGACCAGCAGCCGCAGAAGCGCATACTCGGTATTCGATAGCGTCACGGGGGCTTCGTCGCGCCAGACCCGTCGCTTTTCGAGATCGACCCGCAGCGCGCCCAACTCGATCACGGGCGATTCACTCGCGGGTTGGTTATGGCGCGCCGCCGTCCGCAACCGCGCCAACAACTCGCCCACACCGAACGGCTTTGTGAGATAGTCGTCGGCGCCGGCGTCGAGGAGCGCGATCTTCTCTTCTTCCGAGGCACGGACCGATAGCACGACCACCGGCACCTGCGTCCACTCGCGCAAGCGGCGCAAGACGTCGAGGCCTTCCACATCCGGCAGGCCAAGATCGAGCACGATCAGGTCGGGTCTGAGCCGCGCGGCTTCGGCCAGCCCCTCCCTACCCCGCGCCGTTTCGTGGACCCGGTAGCCGTTGGTCTCCAGGCTGATCTTCAAGAAACGCCGGATCTGAACCTCATCGTCGATCACGAGCACCAGTGGTCCTTCAGTCATCGGTGACCTCCGCGGGCAGAGGTGGGAGCGTGGTCATCGGGTCGCTCATCCATCATCTCGGGCTATTGTATGCCATCAAGCTCCAGGTTGAGCGCCAGCACAGTGATCGGCGCGACGCCCAGGAACCCGAGTGTGGGCGTTTCGGTCTGGCGTTCGACCAGGGCCTCCAACTCGTCCTTTGATCGCGCTCTCCACCGGGCGCAGCCCGCGCACACGCCCGGAATAGACTCGGGCCAGGTAGCCGCCCGCGACGCGCGTGCCCGGCGTCAGGTGACCGAGACAGAGAACGATCACAATGAGGTCCGAAGAGGTCATATCTAGAGCCTCTCAGGGACCATCATGACGAACGTGAGATAGACGAGAAGCAGCACGGCAATGGCGGCGGCCACAAGGATTTCGAGGTCCATCATCAGGATCACCCGCCAAGCAGTCGATTAGGTTGACGATCAGGTCGAGGTCAGAATGACGTGAACAGACGTCAAGACTGCGGCAAAACACGAGAGCCCGGGAACGCGACCAAGGGAGACGCCGCCACGGGGCCGCGTCCGCGTCAGCTTGAGGTTGTGCGCGGCTATGGGCGCTTCAGGCCCTTGAGGCAGATGAAGCCCGGCTGGTACATCAGCTTCTCGTACTCCTCGGGGTCCGCCGTCATGAAGGCGGCCTGAGGCCGAGGCTCCAGGATCGCCTGCAGCTGGAAACCTTTCGCCAGCAGCGGCGTCACCAGATCACCGATCGAGCGCCGATAACTCGGGACCTGGACCTCGGTGCCGAACCCGCGCCACAGATACTCGACCCGTTCGACCGCGAAGTAATTACCGCGGTGGTGGTGTTCCACGTAATCCACGAAAGGGTGCGTGACCGAATAAACCACGACGCCGCCGGGCTTCAGAACGCGATGAAACTCGCCAAACACCTGGTGCCAGTCGTAGACGTAGTCCAGCACCAGTGCACACACGATGAGGTCGAACGAGGCGTCGCCCAGGAAATCCATCTTGCGCTCGAGCGTCGCGTGGACGAGCTCCACGGGCCTGGACTTGAGCCGGAGGCGGGCCATCTCGAGCATTTTTGCATTCGCGTCGACGGCGACGACATCCGCGCCGGCCTCCAGCAGGAGCTCCGCATATATGCCGACGCCGCAGCCCGCGTCGAGCACCCGCTTACCGGCGACGGGGCCGAGGAGCGACCAGGTCGCCGGGCGCTCGTAGTAGGCGTTGTGCGCCTTGGTGTCGATCCGCGCCGCATACCCTTCCGCGAGCGCGTCATAGGCGTCATTGGCCATCGCTTCCGGCTCCATCGCTCTTCCTCCTGGGTCGCCGCCTGGCGACGCCTGATCGTCAAAACGGCTGTAGCGGGCCTCACCGCCCACACCTGTCACCCGGCCGGCTTATTTGCCCGAGGCCAGCCGCCGGCGCAACGGCGGTTGCTGGACCGCCCTGGCGTCCATTTTGCTCGCGCCCAAAAACGTGGTGAACCGCGCAAACCCGCGGGCCAGGGCTTCAGCGAAGGCGTCGTCTTTTGCCAGGGCGTTGTCCTCCAACCACAAGCCCAGGATGACGAAGGTGTTGCTCGCGCGGTCGAGCTTGCTGTCGAACCGCCCGACGAGCCGATCGCCCCACAGGATCGGCAGGGTGTAATAGCCGAACTTGCGCTGGTGCCCGGGTTTGTACACCTCCCAGACGTAGTCGAAGTCGAACACGATCTTGGCGCGCCCGCGGGCGCTGACGTGATCGAGCGGCGCCAGGAAGACGACCTCGTCCGTGGTGGTCGCCTCGAGCGGCTTCCACGTCTTCGGCACGCGACCGGCGCACAGATCCCGCAGCAGCTTGGCGTCGTCGGCGAGCGCAAGCTGCACGTGCTTCCAGCCCTCGACCTGCACCTCGATGATCGCGCCGTCCGTCAGCAGAGACTCGAGGATCCGCTTGCCCTTGCTGAACGGCAGGCCCCGATGAAACGAGTCGCCCGTCCGGGCCAACCGCGCCAGGCCGAAGAAAGCGATCTCTTTCAAGACCAGAAACCGATCGGCCTCGGCCTCATCGCTTTCGCGCACCAGTGAAGCCGGCGCGACGCTCTCGGCGAGGGCGTAGACACGCTCGAAGTTCTCGCGATGGTGCGTCATCACGTCGCCCGTGCGCCAGAGATAGTACAGGGCCAGCGCGCTATCCTTGCGGCCGCGATAGCTCTGTGTCCGGGTCCGCGTCGCCATCTGGAAGTCGCGGTTGCTCACGGTGCCTCGCTCGCGCAGGATGGCCAGCATCTCGGCGATGGCGGCGGCGTGCTCGCGCCCCATTCGGCGGATCCGGGGGTCGACGTCGGGCCCGCCGTCGCGCTCGCGGTGCATGATCACGCGCCAGTGCGGCAGCTCCTCCATCGGCCGGGCGGCCAGCCAGCCGCCCCAATCGAAGAATTTGCGCTTGCGGTAGGCCGCGTCCTCCCAGGCGCCGGGCGTGTAACCGAGGACGCGGCTGTGCAACTGGATGTCCTGGCTGCGCGCGATGACCTGCAGCGGGTCGAGTTGGAGGTACTCCATCGCGCGCATGGCCTGCTCAGTGCCCTTGGCGCCGCGCCAGCGACGACCGGGCCAGAGGCCTTGCTTGCCGAGGATAAACCGACGGGCGATATCACGGTCGATGGTCAGCATAGTCTCCCGGTTCGCTTGCGTTCAGCCTGGGGGTGCGAGCGGCCTCGTTTCGACTCGTATGACAGCGTTCAGCGGCACCGCCCCCGGGTTCGATCACAGGCTGCGACAAACATCAGCGCGCGGAATCCGCGGCGGGCTTTCGCCGTTTGCGGCGAAGTCGTCGACCTTCGGCGCGCGGCAACCCGGCGAGCAGGAGAACGCTCCGCCCCTTGAGTTGCATGCCGTGTCGGCGCTTGCGTCGGATCCGTTCGCGGCGCTCAGCTTTCAATTCCGTGCTCATTCTTACTGCTCCTGGCGCGCGGCGGCGGCTTTGGACGCCTGCTCGCCGTGCCTGTTCACCTCGCGCCGCTTCGAACAAAATCGAACGCGCACTGTACTCGATTGCCCGAAATAGATCAATCATTGGGGTCGTCCGGCTTGGCCGGCGTCAATGGGTATCGTCGTCGCGGGCGATCAGGCGCCGGGCGTTGGCGAGCCTGCCCAAAACAAAAGCCGGCGCAGGCCGGCTTTGCTCACATTCGCTGCGGCTTCAGCCGCCAGCCCTCAATACCGTGAATTCCAGGGCGGCGCCCAGGTTTTGGGGAGCAACTGAAAACGGATCTCCGCCTCACTGCAGCGCGCCGTCAATCGCTCGCGTGCTTTGGTCAACGTCGCCTCGCTGGCCGGGCAACCGGGGCAATTCATGACCAGATCGACTTCGATCTGCGCTCCTTCGACCCGGATGGACTCCACCATCCGCAATGCGACCAGCGACATGCCGAACGAAGGATGAATCACTCGATTGAGTTCCGAACGCACGTCTGTTTCGTTCAGCATGTCTCTACCACTCTGTCGTTTTCGAGTTTCGGCGAATCGCCGGCGCTCGCGGGTTAAGCCAGGTTGAAGTGTAGGGTCGGCCAACCCAGGGTCCAGTGACAATTGGCACGCCGGGACATAGACAAATGCTCCGTATCGACGCCGCCCGATCGCGTCAACCGACGACTTCGGCACGATGGCCCGGCGGCGTACGACCGTGGTCCGGTGTCGATGAACGGTGTCCTGCCCGCGCAGAAGCACACAGGCCGCGATCTCTCGGATCGCGGCCTGTGTTGGGGTGGTGTTCTTCATCCGGCCGTTTGACGGGTGCGGTTCCCGGCGTTGCGGCGTCGCCACCGCCAGACCACGGACTACGCGAGCGTCGGCGCCTCAACAAACATCGGGACCAGGTCAGCCGTGGCCGCGACATCAGGCGCGCCGTCGCCCCAATTGACCTTGCGCTGTCGATATTCCTCATAGTCCGGGACGCGGCGGAGGTATTCACCATCCATGAGCGGCGACGAGATCATGAAGTCCGCGGAAGCGCGGTTGCACGCGATCGGGATGTTCCAGACGACCGCCATGCGCAACAGCGCTTTTACGTCCGGGTCATGCGGTTGCGGCTCGAGCGGATCCCAGAAGAAGATCAGGAAGTCGATTTCGCGGTCCACGATCTTGGCGCCGATTTGTTGATCGCCGCCCAGCGGCCCGCTCTGCAGTTTGTGAATGCCGAAGCCCAGTTGTTGCTCCAGGATGTTGCCCGTCGTGCCGGTGGCATAGACCTCGTGATGGGCGAGCAAGTCGCGATTGAATTTCGCCCACTCCAACAGATCTTGCTTCTTGTTGTCGTGCGCGACCAGCGCGATCCTCTTGTCCGCGACCATGCGGATCGTGGTGTTTGGTGACATGGGTTCTAGCGTCCTCTCTCCGAGTCAAGTGGACTCGGCCACACAAGAGGTTATCGCCCGTGCACAGAAGTGTCCGGTATGCAGGAACAAATCACCCTTCGGAGGCACGCGCCGCGGCCGGCCGGCGAGCCCAGATGGCCCGATCGGCCGGCTCTCTCCTGAGCGCCCTTTCAAAGCGAAATTGATGTCGATCGGAGCCCTTTCGCGAAACGACCCCGAGCCGGCGTTCCGTTGCGCCGCGGTGAACGACACGCCGCTTACCCACTTGGGCCCCGACCTGCCGTGGAGCCGCCTATAATCCCCACGAAGTTTGACCGGCCGACGTGATGAAAGACACAATCCAATGATCCCTCTCGATCGCTACGAAAAATGGTCTGCCTGTCTTGACGAACAGGCTGCGAAGTATTTGAGTGGAAGCGAGCTCCGCGAATACCTGTCGATCCCCGAACCCGAGCGACTGAGCCAGGTGAAGGCGATCCTGGAGAAGCCCATCGCGCGCTTCAGTCTGGTCATTGACGTGTTCTTCAGGGCGCGGTGGGCCGAAGTGCTTCACGCTGCTCACCCGGGCCAGGATCTTGTGATGCTGGAGATCGCATCCGGCGATACGGACGTGATTCCTCAGGCGATGGCCCGCGACTATCCCCACAGCCGCTACTTCGCCGCCAACATGAATCGGCTGTTGACGGAGAGCTTGCGCGCCAAGACCCGCGGCCTCCCGGTCGACGTCGTCGTGATCGAGGAGGACGCGGCCGCGATCCAGCGCCATCTCCCTGCCGAAAGCGTGGACGTGATCGGCTTCCAACATGGCGTCAACGACGTCCTTCAGGCGATCCTCTGCGACCGGGACGGCGTCGACACGACGAATACGGACTGGATGAAGACGCTGCCCAAGATGATCGAGATCGTGCAGCGAGAGATCGGACAGAACACTTTTGAGCAGAACGTCCGGCCCGCGTTTCTGTCCTTGCTCGAGGCCCTGCTCGGGCTCCTCAAGAACGACGGCCTGATCGTGATGAGTCACTACATGTTCCAGTTGGACCTGGATTGGGGATATCCGCCGGTTCTGTGGGAGGAGCTGATCCCCATCGTCCGAGGCTGGACCCGTAGCCTGCCCGGGGTCCGAGAGGTCTTCGTCGACGGCTTCGATCCACACTGGTGGCTGTTTCTGGCTAAATCGTAACGGGGCTCACGGAACCGCGGATCTCGCGGCCAAACCCGCGTAGAACCCATCGAGGTACGGCCGTTGGTCCCTTTATATACCTTGACACGTATATACCATTTGGAGTATGATCAAACCAATGGACACCGTCTTCGAGATCATTGCAGAGCCGAACCGCCGCGCGATCTTGGGCCTCCTGGTGACGTCACAGCGATCGGTGGGTGAGATCGAACGCCAGCTTCACATGCCTCAACCCACGGTATCGAAGCACCTGCGCGTGCTGCGCGAGGCCGGTTTCGTTGAATCCACTGTGGACGCACAGCGCCGGCTCTATCGGCTGCGGCCCGAGCCTCTGCAAGAGATCGATGCCTGGCTGGCTCCGTTCCGGCAGTACTGGACCCAACACGTCGACGCGCTCGAACGTCACCTCGACCGCATAGACCCACCGACGGCCCCACAACTGAACCCGGCGCGGACCCGGCAACGCAAGTGAGGCAGGCGCGCGCTCGAAACGCGGCAAAGTTCCCGATCCCATTCAACCAGAGGAGAAATCGATGAGCCCCAAGAAGGACACGCAGAAACCCGCCAAGAGCGCCGGTGCGACCGGCAAGACCGCCAAGGGGTTTACTGACGAAGAACGAGCCGCGATGAAGGAGCGCGCCAAAGAACTGAAGGCGGAGGCGCGCGCCAGGCAAGGCAAGGCGGAGGGAGAAGCGGATGTGCTGGCGAAGATCGCCGAGATGCCGGAACCGGATCGGTCGCTGGCCAGGCGTCTGCATGAAATCGTCAAGGCCAGCGCTCCGGCTCTCTCGCCGAAGACCTGGTACGGGATGCCCGCGTACGCCAGGGACGGCAAGGTCGTTTGCTTCTTTCAGGGCGCGAGCAAATTCGGCACGCGATACGCGACGCTCGGCTTCAGCGACACGGCGACCCTCGACGACGGCTCATTGTGGCCGACCGCCTATGCGCTGAAGGAGCTGACAGACGGCGTCGAGGACAGGATTCGCGCGCTTGTGAAAAAGGCTATGGGCTGAGAAGCGAGTTCCTCAGCGCGGCTCACAGAGCCGGTGGTATGCGGGTCGCAAGCCACATCGGCGCCAGGCCCCCGACCGGCACAAACTCACGGAGAAAACGACATGAAGATCAAATTGACCAACCTGTACGTAGACGACCAGGACAAGGCCCTGCGCTTTTACACGGAGGTCCTCGGCTTTTCCAAGAAAGCGGATTTCGGTCAGGGAGATTATCGCTGGCTGACCGTGACCTCGCCCGAGGAGCCGGACGGCACCGAGCTTCAACTGGCGCGCAACACCAACCCGGCGGCCCAAGCGTATCAGCAGGCGCTGTTTCAACAGGGCCAGCCCGCGGCCATGTTCTATACTGACGACGTCAAAGGCGACTATGAGCGGATCAAGGGCCGCGGAGCAGAGTTCACGATGCCGCCCACCGACGTGACGGCCTCGACGATTGCGATGCTCAACGACACCTGCGGCAACCTCATCCAGCTCGTACAGCTCGCCCGCTATTGAGCTCGACCGTTCAGGATGACAGGGGGCGACCGGTGCCGAGCGCGCCGGGGCGGCCCGCCCGCCCGGAAAGACAGGAAAGACTCAGATGGTTGATCGCGAGCACTATAGCCCCGGCCCCGCCGGCGGGGCGCACATCCAAAAAGATGGGGCAAAATGGACGCTTGTTCTCGTGCGCGAGCTGCGCCACTCCCCGGAAAAAGTCTGGCAGGCCCTGACCGAACCGGGGCATCTGCGCGAGTGGGCGCCGTTCGAGTCCGATGGAAGCCTGGACACGGCGGGGTCGACGGTGAAGCTCACCACGGTCGGCGCGCCCGGGCTGCACGTCACGGAAACGACGGTGACGCGAGCCGACGCGCACAGGGTGCTTGAGTACAACTGGGGCGGCGGGGATCTCCGGTGGGAACTCGAAGCCCGCGGCGACGGCACACGTTTGACGCTGTGGACCAACATCGATCGCGCTTATATCGCGATGGGCGCCGCCGGATGGCATATCTGTTTCGACGTTCTGGACCACCTGCTTGGCGGGTCTCCGATCGGCCGCATCGTCGGAGCCGAGGCTATGAAGTTCGAGGGCTGGCAACGGCTGCATGCGGAGTACGCCAGACAATTCGGTGGCGACACGCCCAACCGCCCGCCCCAGGCGGCTGATGCGTCATAAGTCGGGTCGATCGCATAAAAGACGCCCTGGCCCAAGGACCCGATCTTCCGGCTGCAACCTTTGATACCGACAGGGCCGGCACGGCGGCGATGCATCCCGGTCTCTCCATGAGCCGTGATGATGAGTCGAAGCGCATGCTGCGTGGCGTGAACGGCGAACCATCGAAGAAGGAAGTTTACCGATGAAGAGCGAACCTCAGAAGGAAAAAACGCCGTCGCAGTTGATCGATGAGAGGATCAAGGACCTGGGCGACTGGCGGGGTGAGCTTCTCGCCAGGCTCCGCGCCGTGATCAAGCAGGCCGATCCCAAGGTGGTCGAGGAGTGGAAGTGGCGAGGCGTTCCTGTTTGGTATCACGACGGCATGATTTGCACCGGCGAGACATACAAGGACATTGTGAAGTTGACTTTCGCCAAAGGGGCCGCCCTCAAGGACCCCGCAGGTCTCTTCAATTCCGGTCTCGAAGGCAACACCCGGCGGGCCATCGACATCCACAAGGGTGATAAGGTCAACGAGAAAGCCCTAAAAGCTCTGGTTCACGAAGCCGTGGAGCTGAACGCATTTCGCGCTCAAGGCACATCGGGCCGAAAGGCGTAGACGAGCAGCGCGCCAAGCGATGGAACTCGCTTGGCGCGCTGCCCGTCTTTGCGGTTCGCCCCCACACCAGGCGGGCTAGATATCGAGGTTCGCCACGCTCTTGGCGTGCGTCTGGATGAAGCGCCGCCTGGGATCTACGGCTTCGCCCATCAGCATGTCGAAAGTTCGATCCGCCTCGGCCGCGTCTTCGATGCCGACGACCAGCAACGTGCGGTTGGCCGGGTTCATGGTGGTATCCCAGAGTTGCTCGGCGTTCATCTCGCCCAGGCCCTTGAAACGCTGGACCGTGGCCTTGCCGTGCTCGTCACCGATGGCAACCAGGGCCGCGTCTTTCTCCTCGTCCGAATACACGTACTGGGCCTTCTTGCGGTGCTCGATCCGATAAAGCGGCGGCTGAGCCACGAACAGGTGCCCGCCCTCGATCAGGGACTGCATGTACCTGAAGAAGAACGTCAACAGCAACGTGCGGATGTGCGCGCCGTCGACGTCGGCGTCGGTCATCAAAATCACGCGCCCATAGCGCAGGCCGTCGAGCGAGAAGTTGTCGCCGATACCGGTGCCGAGCGCCGAGATCAGAGCCTTGACCTCGTTGTTGCTCAAGATCTTGTCGAGCCGCGCGCGCTCGGTGTTGAGGATCTTGCCGCGCAACGGCAGGATCGCCTGAAAGGCCCGGTCGCGACCCTGTTTGGCCGAGCCACCGGCGCTGTCGCCCTCGACGATGTACAGCTCGCACTTGGCCGGGTTGCGCTCCGAGCAGTCGGCCAGTTTGCCGGGCAACGTCAACGACTCGAGCGCCGACTTGCGGATGACCAGGTCGCGCGCCTTCTTGGCCGCTTCGCGCGCGCGGGCCGAGGTCAAACATTTATCGATGATGGCCTTGGCTTCACGCGGGTTTTCGTCCATGAACGCGCCAAAGGCCTCGACCGTCGCCTGTTGGACGACGGTCTGCACCTCGGGGTTCATCAACTTGACCTTGGTCTGGCTCTCGAACTGCGGCTCGCGGTGTTTGACGCTGACGATGGCCGTCAGGCCCTCGCGCGTGTCTTCGCCCGAGAAGTTCGCGTCCGCGTCCTTGAGCAAGCCCGACTTGCGCCCGTACTCGTTGACCACCCGGGTGAGCGCGCCGCGCAGACCGCTCAGGTGCGTGCCGCCGTCGATCGTGTTGATCGTATTGGCGAACGAGTACACCGACTCGTTGTACGTGTCGGTGTACTGCACGGCCATCTCGACGCCCACGTCGTCGATCTCGCGCTCGGTATGGATCACGGGGTGCAGGGCCGTGCGGTTACGATTGAGGTATTGCACGAACGAGCGGATGCCGCCCTCGAAGTAGAAGCTCATCGACCGCGCCTCGCGCTCGTCGATGAAGTCGATCCACACGCCGCGGGCGACGAAAGCCATCTCGCGGAAGCGCCCTGCCAGCACCTCGAACTTGAAGTCAAGCCCGGGCTCCTTGAACAGCGTGCGGTCGAACCGGAAGGTCTGGGTCGTGCCGGTGTCGCCCTCGGCCACCTCGCCGACACGCGCGATCCGGCCGGTCGGGATGCCGCGCTCGTAGCGCTGGCGCCAGAGCACGCCGTCGCGCTTGACCTCGGTGACCGTCCACTCCGAGAGCGCGTTGACGGCCGAGACGCCGACGCCGTGCAGGCCGCCCGACACTTTGTAGCCGCCGCCGCCGAACTTGCCGCCGGCACCGATCACGGTCATGACCACGTCGACGGTCTCCATCGGCTCCCCGGCCGCGTCGCGCTTGGCGGGGTGCGGGCCGACCGGAATACCGCGGCCGTTGTCCGAGATCGTCACGCTGCTGTCGGGATGAATGACGATGCGGATACGCGTGCAATATCCGGCCAATGCCTCGTCGATCGAGTTGTCGACCACCTCATACACAAGGTGATGCAGGGCCTTGATGTCCGTGCCGCCGACGTACATGCCTGGGCGCTTGCGCACGTGCTCGATGCCTTCGAGCGCCTGGATCGAGCTGACATCATATTTCACTGCATCCGTCATCGAGGCCTCCCTCTAGTCATTCAATGCCCGACACCGTTACGCCCGCAGCCGGGTCGAGCGCGCTGCCAGTACCTCGCGCCACCAACGGACCCGATCCTGGTAATACACAAAGGTCGCGGCCACCAGCGCCGTCGAAACCACGGCATGCGCGATGATGCCGATCACGTTCACCCACGAGTCGGCCGGGGCCATGACCCAAACCATGCCCAGACCTACATAGAGCAAGAGCACCGTCGCCACGAGGCCCGTCGTCGGAGCCAGATGAACTCGCACCATGCGCAAGCTCTCCCAGATCGCGGCGAAAGGATTCTTCCGGTCCAGGATGACGGCGTGCGGCGCAAAAGCGCCGAAGACCAACACCCAGAAGACAAGCGAAAAGGCCAGCGCCAGCGCGGCGCTACCAAGGACGTCGTTGGCCATGGCCAGCAGCATCGCGATCGTCATGGCCGGCAGACCCAGGACGATCGCGACGATCCCGGCCGCCACCGCCAGCCCGGTCAGCGACACCCAATTCACCAGAACCCGGCGCACCAGCGCGACGACATCGACGCGACCATCGCGAACCTGCTGCCCGATGCACTCGAAGTAAACGGCTCCAGCCAAAAACCCGATCAGCACCAGAAACCCCAACACCACCAGCAGGACCAGGATGTTCTCGATGCCCCACACCCCAAGAAGGTGAAAAGAGCCGGCTTCGCTATCACGCAAGACCATGGTGGATGGCACGCCCAAAGGCGCCGTGCTAAGCGCCCAAAACAGGTTGAGTCGGTCGGACACGGCGCTCAACTGCTGCCACCCCTTTGCCGATTGGGCCAACAGGGTGTCGGGCGCCGCGCCGCTGGTCATCTCCTGCACCTGTCGCGCGATGGCGTCGATCGCGGGCTTGATTGCGAGCTGCGGGCCGAGCCAGAGAAACAGGTCGAGCACCAGCGGCGGAAGCGCCAAAAGCAGCTGCTTATTGACGGCCTCGAAGCCCCCGACCAATGAGGCGATGACCCCGATCGGCGGCTGCGGTTCCCGGCTGTTGACGCGTTGGCTTGGCGGAGTCACAATCGTTTATTATACCATCCGGGGTCCGAAAAACAAACGATTTGGCGCGAAAAACACAGTGTTTCAGGGCACCGGGAGTGCCCCGATGTCGGCCTGCGGCCGACATCGGGGCACTCCCGGTGCCTTTCGACTACAATCCCAAACACCATGCAACAATTCATCATCGAAGGCGGCCATCGCTTGAGCGGCACGGTGACGGCAGCCGGCAACAAGAACGCCGCCCTGCCGCTGCTCGCTGCGTGTCTGCTGACCAGCGAGCCGATCGTGCTGCGCAACGTGCCCGCGATCCGCGACGTCGAGAACATGCGCAAGCTGATCGGTGACTTGGGCGCCGATTTCGTCGAGCTCGAGCCCGGCGTGTGGCGCGTCCACGCGGCGCGTGTTCACAAGACCCAGCTTGACCCTGAACTGTGCCGCAAGATCCGGGCATCGATCCTGCTGGCGGGCCCGATGCTGGCGCGCGAGGGGAGCATCGAGCTGCCGCCGCCGGGCGGCGACGTCATCGGCCGACGACGGGTGGACACGCACCTGCTGGCGCTCGAGGCGCTGGGCGCGAAGATCAACGTCGACGAGAAGCAGTTCGTGATGCACGCGGAACGACTGCGCGGCGCCCGGATCCTGCTCGATGAGGCCAGCGTCACGGGCACCGAGAACGCCATCACGGCGGCGGTGCTGGCCGAGGGCACCACCGTGCTGCGCAACGCCGCCTCCGAGCCCCACGTCCAGGAGCTGTGTGAATTCCTGGTCGGGCTGGGCGCGCAGATCGAAGGCATCGGCTCGAACACGTTGACGATCCATGGCGTGGCACAGCTACACGGTGGCGAACACACCGTCGGCGC
>WBZS01001756.1_pt1 | contig 15882 bp, 11 predicted proteins | sample 5204201 | NCBI WGS metagenome assembly WBZS01 (sample SAMN12344357, study PRJNA552823) | activated sludge metagenome | biome: Activated sludge suspended growth; feature: Nitrification reactor; material: Wastewater; isolation source: activated sludge from nitrification reactor of wastewater...
CTAGCGTCGATCACGATCGACTCGACGGTAGCACGGCCATCCGGGCCCGCGTCACCCGCCACCCACGTCATCCGGGCGCACGCCGGGATCTCATGATGCAATCCGCACATTCTCGGCGGACCGTCGACCTGACCCAAATCCTCATCGGTTACCTTTCCGTAGGGTGTTGTCCGAGTGTTGTCCGTCGCATTCTTGGCCCAGGTTTTGTCAGGGCCGGGCGGTAGATTGTTCTCATGGCAATCCAGGCAGTAGAAAGACTGACACCGGAAACGGTGTTGGCCGAACTGCATGCCTGCGACCATGCCGAAAAATCAGCCGCCGCCCGACGTCTACAACTGGCGGTGGTGTGGGCCGAGCTGCACCCGGCGATCGCCGACCAGCCCTACGACAAAGTCGTCGACTCCCTGACCGATGAGGTGACCGGGGCGACCGTGGCGGCGATCGCCGAGTTCGCCGCCGTGCACGGCGTCTCCACCAACAGCGGTCGACAGTTGATCGGCGACGCCGTCACCCTGCAGAAGCGGCTGCCCCGCTGCTGGAACCAGATGGTCGCACTGAACCTGCCGGCCTGGAAGGCCCGGGCGCTTGCCCAGACCGCGCACGGTCTCGGCGACCAGGCCGCCGACTGGCTCGATGCCCGGGCGGCGGCCCTCGGCGGCAAGCTCGTGCTACGCACGATCAAACGGCTCGCGCTGATGGCGATCGCCCGATTCGAACCCGACCGGCTGCCCGACCCCAACCGGCGACGGTGGGCCCGGATCAACCCCGACACCGACAGCGTCGACGGAGCCAGCTGGCTCGACGGACGCCTCGACACCCCGGATGCGCTCGACCTCGAAGCCGCGCTGCGGTTGATCGCCGCCGACCTCGCCACCGACAGTGATGACGATCTGGACCTGCGCCGAGCCCGGGCACTAGGAGTGATGGCCCGGCAGATGCTCGGCCAACCCGCGCTCCCCGCCGACACCACGACGGCCACAGGCGCCGAGGACGCCCTCGCCGAACGCACCAGCCGGATCGACACCAAAGACGTCGACGCCACACAACAGTCCGCCGACAACCAGCACGAGATACCCACCGACCGCCGCGACGCCCCAGCGGACAACCGCGATACGCACACCGATCCCGCCAGCACCGCGGGTCTGCCGGCAAATCCGACACGGGACCACCGGGACACCATCGACCCGGCCGTGCCACGGGGGCGTCCGGTCAGCATCTACCTCCACTTCGACGCTACCCAACTCACCGGCTGCGCCGGGCTCGGCGAACTCGGCACCACCGGCCAACTCGTCACCATCGACCAGATCCGCACCTGGTGCGGCACCGCCGGCACCATCACCATCCGGCCGGTCATCGACCTCAACCAGAACCGCCGCACCCGCTCCTATCAGCCGACCGAGACGATGCGGCAACACCTCGCACTGCGCGACAGAACCTGCGTGTTTCCACACTGCACCCGACCCGCCCACCCGCTGCGACAATCCCGCTCGGGTGAATACAGTCATGACGCCGACCACATCATTCCCTACGATTCCGGCGGCGACACCTCCACCGACAATCTTGCCTGCCTGTGTCGATTGCACCATCTGCTGAAAACACACACCGGCTGGCGCTACGAAACGATCGGCCCCGGCGAATATCTGTGGACCAGCCCACAAGGTCAGAAATTCCTACGCATCAATACCGGCACCATCATGCTCACAACACCCCGTCCCCACGAAAGATCTGCAACCGCCTGAACGCGCGCACGAGGGGGTGTCGCCGCGGGCCGGTTCAGACCCATCGGCGGGGGGCGACGGGCTCAACCCTCGCGGCGCAGTATCACCAGCTCTCGGGTGGCCCGGGTCATGGCGACGTAGGTGTCGACGGCGGCTTCGATGCCGTAGCCCCAGGAATCGGGGGCGACCAGCACCACCAGGTCGAACTCGAGTCCCTTGGCGCCCTCGGCGCTCAGTGACCGCACCCGCTCGGTCCCGACGAAGGCCGGATCGCCGATCACACAGGCAACGCCCTCCTCGTGCGAGGTCAGCCATTCGGCGAGGACGGCGTCCCGTTCGGCGACGGCCGCGTGCCGCACCGGCAGCCCACTGCTGCGGATCGAGGTCGGCACCACGACGTCCGGCAGCGCAGCCAGGATGACCGGCTCGGCCTCGGCCATCACCTCGGCCGGCGTCCGGTAGTTGACGGTGAGTGTCGAGACCCGGACGTCGGCGAAGCCGACCCGCCCGAGCCGCTCGGCCCACGACTCGGTGAAGCCGTGCCGGGCCTGCGCCCGGTCGCCCACGATGGTGAAGCTGCGGGAGGGGCAGCGGCGCAGCAGCAGTTGCCATTCGGCGTCGGTCAGCTCCTGCGCCTCGTCCACGATGACGTGGGCGAACGGCCCGGCCAGCGGATCGGCGTCCGCGGACGACAGTGCGTCGTCGTGCACCAGCGAATCGCGGATGCTGGCCCGGTTGAGCAGCCTCAGCCCCGACTCGGGATCATCGTCGGCGGCCAGGATGTCCTCGACGACGTCGTCCATGTAGGCGCGGTCCGCGGCCTCCTCCGCGCGACGCCGGCGATTCCGTTCGGGCGCCTCCGGGTCGCCCAGCCGCTGCCGCATGGCGTCCAGCAGCGGCAGATCGGCGACCGTCCATGCCGACCCCTCCGGACGCCGCAACGCCCGCACCTCGTCGGGGCTCAGCCACGGCGCGCAGCGCCGCAGGTAGGCGGACACCGCCCACAGGTCGGCCACCAGATCGGTCGGTTCGAGGATCGGCCAGGCCCGCCGGAACGCCCGGCGCAGCACACCGTTGCCCTCCAACGCACGACGGACGTCGCCGGCCGGCACCTCGTCGTCGGGGAAGCCGTCCAGCAGGATCTCCAACAGCGCCTCCCACACCTGCTCCTGGGCCTCGTTGTGCGGGGTCCCGGCGTCGACCGCGTCGAACGCCTCCGCCCAGTCGGCGGCCCGCACCCGAAGGTCGGCCCAGGGCGTCTCCACCACCAGCGACTCGGTGGGCGGCTCCTCGTACAGCGCGACCGCCGGGTCGACCGCCTCGACCATCCGCGCCGACGACTTCAGCCGCGCCGCCTCCGGATCTGCTTCGGCGACGGCCGCCGCACCTTCGGGCAGCAGGTCGCGCAGCGTGCAGGTCCGGACGCCCTCCTCGCCCAGTCCGGGCAGGATGTCGGCCACGTAGGCGAGATACGCCGGATGCGGTCCGATGAACAGCAGCCCTCCCCTGGCGCCGCCCAGCCGCGGGTCGGCGTAGGCCAGGTAGGCGGCCCGATGCAGCGCCACCACGGTCTTGCCGGTGCCGGGACCGCCGTCCACCACCAGGGCGCCCGCCGAGCCGGCCCGGATCACGGCGTCCTGATCGGCCTGCAGGGTGCCGAGCACGTCCCGCATCCGCGACGTCCGCGTTTCGCCGAGGCTGGCGATGAAGGCCGACTGGTCGTCCAGCGCCGCGGTGGGGGCGTCGGCGGCGGCGACGAAGGTCTCGTCCCAGTAGTCGATGACCCGGCCGTCGACCCACCGGTAGCGGCGGCGTCCGGCCAGGCCCTGCGGATGCGCCCGGGTGGCGGCGAAGAACGGTTCCGCGGCCGGGGTGCGCCAGTCGACCAGCAGCTGGCGTCCGGTCGCGTCGGTAAGCCCGACCCGTCCGATGTAGACCGGCTCGCTGCCGTCGGTGAACGTCATCCGGCCCAGGCAGGCCTCCCAGGCGAAGCGCCGCAGCAGCCCGAGCCGGGCGGTCAGCCGGTGGATCTCCAGATCGCGGTCGAGCGCCTGGCGTCCGCGGCGGGCGGGAGCCTGACGAAGTTCGTCCAGCTGGGCCGCGACCGCCGCGACCTGGTCGGCGATGCAGTCCGCGATGGCGGCCAGGTGCCGCTCGTCCGCACCGATCAGGCGCGGATCGGCCTTGGCCGTGAGGCGTCCGGGAAGGTTGAAAGCGCTGCGCACAGGGGACATGGCGGACGATTCTGCCCCCGCCCGGGGGTCTTGCGGCAAGCCCCGGTATGGGTTATAGCTTGGAATTGCAGGGAGAACGAAAATCGCCGGGTGTAGCGTCGCCGGACATGGCAACCGCCTACACCCACGGGCACGCCGAGAGCGTGCTGCGTTCCCATCGCACCCGCACCGCCGAGAACTCGGCGGCCTATCTGCTGGCCGAACTCAGGCCCGGACAGTCCCTGCTCGACATCGGCAGCGGCCCCGGCACGATCACCGCCGGCCTGGCCCGCCTGGTCGCGCCCGGACGCGTGGTCGCCCTGGAGACCTCGGCGGAGATCCTCGCGCTGACCCGCGCCGGGATCGCCGCCGCCGGCGGGCCCGAGGTGGAAGGCGTCGTCGGCGACGTCCACGCCCTCGACCTGCCCGACGACTCGTTCGACGTGGTGCACGCCCATCAGGTGCTGCAGCACGTGGCCGACCCGGTGCAGGCCCTGCGCGAGATGGTGCGGGTGTGCCGGCCCGGCGGGGTGGTCGCCGTCCGGGACGGCGACTATGGCGCCTTCACCTGGTTCCCGGCCAGTCCCGGCCTGGACCGCTGGCTGGAGCTGTACAGCGCCGCCGCCCGCGCCAACGGCGGCGAACCGGACGCCGGACGCCGCCTGCTCAGCTGGGCGCACGCCGCCGGCTGCCGCGACGTGACCGCCACCTCGAGCACCTGGTGCTACGCCGACCCGGAGTCCCGGGCGGCCTGGGGCGAGGGCTGGGCGGACCGCATTCTGCACTCGGCGATCGCGACGCAACTGACGGCGTCCGGCCTGGCGAGCGCCGGCGAACTGGTCGAGATCGCCGAGGCCTGGCGCGACTGGGCCGGCCAGGACGACGGCTGGATCAGCCTGCTGCACGGAGAACTACTGATCCACGTCTGAGCCGTGGGACAGTTGGCCCATGCAGGGGATTCGTCTGACCACGATCACGCTGGGCGCGCCCGATCCGGTGTCACTGGCGCGCTTCTACGCGCGGCTGCTCGGCTGGACGCTGGGCCCGACGGACGACCCCACCTGGGTGGCGGTGCGCAACCCGGACGGCGGCGTCGGCATCGCCTGCCAGCTGGAGAAGAACCACGTCCGGCCCACCTGGCCGGGCGCACCCGGCGACCAGCAGATGCAGGTCCACCTGGAGATCCAGGTGGACGACCTGCAGTCGGGCCTGCAGCACGCGCGGCAGTGCGGTGCGCGAATGGCCCGCTACCAGCCGCAGGCCAACGTCCGGGTCTGCCTCGACCCGGCCGGGCACCCGTTCTGCCTGTGGGTCGGCTGAACCGGCCCTACGCCGTCACATCGGCCACCGGGGCGCCGGTCAGCCGGATCAGGTCGTCGGGGGTGAGCTTGAACACCGCGTGCGGGTGCCCCGCGGCGGCCCAGATCACGTCGAACCGGAACAGTTCGGTGTCGATCAACTCGACGCTCGGGTTGGCGTGCGCCACCGGCGACACTCCCCCGATGGAGAAGCCGGTGGCGGCCTTCACGAACGCCGCGTCGGCGCGGGCCAACTCGCCGACCTTGGCGGCCACCTTGGCCTCGTCGACCCGGCGGTCGCCCGACGTCATCACCAGCACCGCGGCATCGTCGCTGCGCCGCCGGAAGATGATGCTCTTCACGATCTGACCGAGTTCGACACCGAGGGCGTCGGCCGCGTCCTGGGCGGTGCGGGCCGAATCGGTCAGCAGCACCGGGGCATGCGGGTGGCCGAGTTCGGTGAGTCGGGCGGAGACGCGCTGGGTTCCCTCGGGCAGGACGCCGCCGGGCAGGTCGGAGGTCATGGGTCCATCCTGCCCGACGCCCGGCGTCCGGCTCAGAAGGTGGGCAGCATCCAGCTCAGCACCGGGGTCGACTGCAACCCGACCAGCAGGCACAGCACGAGCAGCATGCCCAGGCTCCACCAGATCACCCGGCGCAGGATGTCGGACTCCCGGCCCAGCAGGCCGACCGCGGTGGCGGCGATGGTCAGGTTCTGCGGGCTGATCATCTTGCCCACCACGCCACCGGAGGTGTTGGCGGCCACCAGCAGGGTCGGATCGATCCCGGCCTGCAGGCCGGCGGTCTGCTGCAGCGTGCTGAACAGCGCGTTCGCCGAGGTGTCCGAGCCGGTCACCGCGGTGCCGATCCAGCCCAGCACCGGCGAGAAGAAGGCGAAGGCCGCGCCGGTCCCGGCGATCCAGGTGCCGATGGTGATGGTCTGGCCGGACAGGTTCATCACGTAGGCCAGCGCCAGCACCGACGCGACGGTGAGGATCGAGTAGCGCAGCTTGACCAGGGTGCCCCAGATCTCGCCGATCACCTCGCGGGCCGACACCCGGTAGACGATCGCCACGACGATCATCGAGATCAGCAGCGAGGTGCCCGGCGACGAGAACCACTGGAAGGTGTAGATGGTGGACGCGCTCGGGGCGCCGGACGCCGTCAGCACATGGCCGTCCAGCCCCGGCCAACCGATCTTGATGTCGGTGGACGCCATCCAGTTCTTGACCGGGTCGATCAGCTTGGTCACCGAGAACACCGCGATCACCAGCAGGTAGGGGAACAGGGCCATGAAGATCCGGCCGCCGTCGAGGTGCGCGGTGCCCCGATCGGCGTGCAGCTTCGGCAGCGCGGCACGCTCCTTCTCGGTCATCGAGGCCAGTTCGGCGTCCCGGTCGGCGTGCAGCGTGGCCAGCGCCTCGGCGGCGCCCTCCGGCTTCCAGAACCGCAGGAAGCCGACGGCCGCGGCCAGGCCGACCAGGGAGGCGATGATGTCGGTCAGTTCGACCGACAGCCAGGTCGCCGACACCCACTGCGCGACGGCGAACGCGGCACCGGTGGTCAGCGCGACCGGCCACAGCTGCCGGACGCCGCGCCGGCCGTCCGCCAGCAGCACCAGAATCAGCGGGACGAACGCCGCCAGCAGCGGCGTCTGGTGACCGACGTAGGCGCCGATCTGCTGGTACGGGATCTTGGTCAGGTTGCCGGCGGTGATGATCGGGATCGCGATCGCGCCGAACGCCACCGGGGCGGTGTTCGCCACCAGCACCACGACGGCGGCGCGCAGCGCGGAGAAGCCGATCGCCATCAGCATCACGCCGGTGATGGCCACCGGGGCGCCGAACCCGGCCAGCGCCTCGAGCAGACCGCCGAAGCAGAACGCGATCAGCATCGCCTGCACCCGAGGATCGTCGCTGACCAGCGCGAACACCCCGCGCAGGTCCTCGAACCGGCCGCTGACCACGGTGATCTGATAGAGCGCGATCGCGGTGAAGACGATCCACATGATCGGGAACATGCCGAACACCGCGCCCTGGGTGGCGGCCAGTACCGCCAGCACGGCCGGCATCTGCCAGGCGAAGACGGCGACGCCGATGGCTACCGCCAGCGCGGTCAGCCCGGCCCAGTGGGCCTTCCAGCGCAGCCAGCCCAGGGTGATGAAGATGGTGACCAGTGGCAGCAGTCCGACGATGGCGGACAGCCATAACGGACCGAGCGGCGATATCTGCGGTGTGTAGTTCATCGGTTTCTCCTGTGCGGTCGGGTGAGTTCTTCCAGCAGCTCGATCGCGTGCCGGTAGTCGTGGCCCGTGGCCCGGGTCATTCCGAGCTCACAGGTCCGGTTCGAGGACAGGTAGGCGTCGAAGGCGCCGGAGCGCACCTCGGCCGCCTCGCGGGCGGTGGCGGACGCCGTCAGCTCCGGGTGCAGCAGCCCGCGGTCGCCGGCGAACGCGCAGCAGCCGGCGTCGAACGGGATCACCACCTCGTCGGCGCAGGCGGCGGCCACCCGGCGCAGGTGCTCCACGTCGCCGGCGTGCCGGTCGGAGCACGTCGGGTGCAGCACCACCCTGCCCAGCCGGCGCGGGACGTCCAGGGCCGGCAGCACCCGCTCGTCGACGAAGGCCGACGAGTCGAGCACGGTCAGCGCCGACACCCGCTCGGCCAGGCCGGTCTCGCCGGCCACCTCCAGGTCGTGGTGCAGGCTGTGCAGACCGTGCGTGCAGGAACTGGCCTCGCAGACGACGGGGAGCCGCCCGTCCTCGCTCGCCCGCAGCAGCGACGTGGCGGTGCGGACGGCCATCGCCGAGGCCCCGTCGACCAGGCCCTTGGAGCGCCACACCGTGCCGCAGCACAGCGACGGCAGGTCGTCCGGCAGCCGGACACCGACGCCGGCCCGCTCGCACAGCGCCAGGAAGGCGCGGGCCGGGCCGGGGGCCGCGTCGCCCTCGGAGGGTTCGAACAGCTCACCCATGCAGGATGCGAAGAAGACCGCCTCGGCCGGCTCGGTACCGGTCGGCAGCTTCGACCGCGACCGGCCGGGGCCGGGCAGATCGTCGCCGGCCCGCGGCACCAGGTCGGTGGGCAGCACCTTCCGGGCGGCGTCGGTGACCGCCGTCAGCACGCCGCCGGGTACCTTGTCGGCGACGGTCAGCCCGGCCCGCAGGGTGGTCAGGGTCGGCTTCCAGTGCTCGGCCAGGCCGACCCCGATCCGCTGCGCCACGGCCGGCTGGGCCTCGCGCCGGTGCTGCTTCATGAACACGCCGGTGTCGATGCTGACCGGGCAGGCCAGCAGGCACAGCGAGTCGGCGGCGCAGGTCTGCACCGCCGCGTAGGAGTAGTCGGGCTCGATCCCCGGCACACCCGCGGCGACGTCGCGCAGCAGCGCGATCCGCTGCCGCGGGGTGGTGGTGACGTCCTTGCTGGGGCAGCTGGGTTCGCAGTAGCCGCACTCGACGCAGCGGTCCACCAGCGGGTCGACCAGTTCGGGCTTCTTCAGCTCCGCCATGTGGGCCTGCGGATCGGAGGTGATGATGACGCCCGGGTTGAGCACGCCGTCCGGATCGAGCAGCCGCTTCACCTCGCGCATCACCTCGTACAGCTCGGGCCCGTACTGCCGCTCGACGAACGGCGCCATCGCGCGTCCGGTGCCGTGCTCGGCCTTCAGCGAGCCGTCCACGCCGAGCACCAGGTCGACCAGGTCCTCGGTGAACTCGGCCAGCGCGGCCACCTGCTTCGGGTCGCGCAGGTCGGGGTCGATCATGAAGTGCAGGTTGGCGTCCTTGGCGTGGCCGAAGATCACCGAGTCGTGATACCCGTAGCCGGTGCACAGTTCGCCGAGGTTGCGGACGGTTTCGGTGAGCGCCGGCATCGGCACCACGATGTCCTCCAGCAGCGCTGTCGAGCCCGGACGCCGCGCGCCGGCCACCGCCGTGTAGAGGCCCTTGCGGACCTGCCAGGCGCGGGCCCGGGCCTTCGGGTCGGCGGAGAACGACGTCGGGCCGAGCGGGGTGAGGCCGTCCAGCCGGGACACCACGGCGCTCAGGTCGGCGACCGTGCCGGCCAGCTCGTCGGCGTCGATGCCCTGCGCCTCGACCAGCAGCGCCGTGTGCTGGCGGACCTCCAGCCCGGTCAGCACGTCCAGCGGGTTGGGCAGCGCCTGCGCCACCCGCAGCGAGGCGGCGTCCATCAGTTCGGCGGTGCGGGCACCGGCGCCGACCAGGCCGGGCAGCGCGTGGGTCGCCTGCGCGATGGTGTCGAAGATCAGCAGCGCGGTGGACGCCTTCGGCAGCAACGGCACGGTGTCGAAGGTCGCCGCGGCGATGAACCCGAGCGTCCCCTCCGATCCCACCATCAGGTGGGCCAGCATCTGCACCGGGTCGTCGAAGTCCAGGAACGAGTTGATTCCGTAGCCCATGGTGTTCTTCATCGAGAACTGGTGCTCGATCCGGCGCACGGAATCGGGGTTGCCGCGGACCCGGTCGCGCAGCCTGGCCAGGCCGGCCCACAGTGCCGGTTCCACCGCGCGCAGGTGGGCATCGGCGTCCGCCGCGGCGGTGTCGATCACGGCGCCGCTGAGCAGCACCAACTCGAGCCCGGCCAGCGTCCGGTAGGTGTTCTGGGTGGTGCCGCAGGCCATTCCCGAGGAGTTGTCGGCCACCACGCCGCCGATCGTGCAGGCGATCTCGCTGGCCGGATCGGGCCCCAGAATGCGGCCGTAGGGGGCCAGCCGGGCGTTCACCGCGCGGACGGTCGCGCCCGGCTGGCAGCGCACCTGCGCCCCGTCGTCCAGAACGTCGATGTCGCGGAAGCCGCGGCGGGTGTCGATCAGCACGCCGTCGCTCACCGCCTGCCCCGACAGCGAGGTGCCGCCCGAGCGGAAGGTGACGCCGACACCGTGGTGGCGGGCCACGGCCACCGCCTTGGCCACGTCGTCGGTGCCGGCGGCCAGCACCACCGCCTGCGGCCGCAACAGGTAGTGGGAGGCGTCGTGCGCGAAGCGCGAGAGGTCGATCGCGCGGTCGGTCACACAATGATCGCCGACCGCCCGCCGCAATGCCTGCACAAGAGTCACATCGACCATGGTCGCTCCTTTGCAAAGGCCTGACCATAGAAAAGTAAGATGGTCAATGGTCAGATGTCAAGCGAAACTGACATACTGACCTCCGTGGCATCGAGGAACGACCCGGCCCGGGTCGAGTGGCAGCATATCCCACGGATGCGGGCCTACGAGCTGGTGATCCGGCAGATCGAGGACCAGATCCTGGCCGGCGCCCTCCATGTCGGCGATCAGCTCCCCGCCGAACGCGACCTGGCAGCCAAGCTGGGCGTCAGCCGGGCCGCGGTGCGCGAGGCGATGCGTGCGATGGAGGCGCAGGGCGTCGTCCGCTCGGGCGTCGGGGTGGGGCCTGACAGCGGGACCTTCCTGACCTCGATGCCCAGCAAGGCCCTCACCCAGTTCTTGCGCCTGCACATGGCGCTGGCCAACTTCCCGATCGACGACGTCGTCGAGACCCGGATCATGCTCGAACGCTGGAGCGCCCGGCTGGCCGCGCGCCAGGCGTCCGCCGATGACCTCGCCACCATGGCGCGACTGCTGGACGCGATGGACGCCGAGACCGACGACATGCAGGCGTTCAACGAGCTCGACACCGACTTCCACGTGGCGATGGCCGAGGCGGCGCACAACACCCTGATCACCGAGATGACCACCGCGATCCGGCACTCGATGCGGTCGATGGTGCTGGCCTCGTTCCGCGATCACGGCGACTGGGAGCAGCTGTCCGGCATGCTGCGCACCCAGCACCGGACCATTTACGACGCGATCGCGAACCACGACCAGCAACGGGCGGCGGACGCCGTCGAGGAGCACCTGCGCAGCGCACACGCCATTCTGGGCTGGGCTGACCGGAGTTCCGGCGACCGGTAGCCGGCGGTCGCTGGCCGCTCCGGCGCCGAAGGAGGAGTATTTCGACAGGGCGCACGGGGCACCTGTCGGTGTTCCGTGCCGACGGCTGGAGGAGACATGCCCGTTCCACGCAATGACGCCGCGATCGACGTCCTGTCCACCGTGCTCACCCAGGGACACCATGACCGGCCCGCCGAACTGGTCGACTACCCCGGCTACGACATCCACGAACCGGACGGCTGGCTGTGGCACGAGCCACAGACCCAGCCCCCGCTGCAGCAGGCGGACGCCTACGACCTGACCGACGCCCTGCCCGGCTCGCGGCTGCACGAATCGCCGGGCCTGGTGCTCGACTCCACCGGCGGCACCGCGGCGTTCACGGCCGAGCAGCAGGAGTACTGCCGCCGCAGCCTCGACGTCACCATGAAGGGCGGCACCACCAGCGGCGTCATCTATCCGCTGGCGCTGTGCGAACTGGCCCGGCACTTCCGCTTCCGCAACCTGGGCGGCGCTTCCGCCGGCGCGATCGCCGCCTCGCTGGCGGCCGCCGCCGAACTGGGCCGCACCCGGCGGGCGTCCGGGGCGATCCGCGACGACACCAGGGACGCCGCGCAGATCGCCCAGGGCCGGCTGCGGCAGGGCTTCGCCGGCCTCTCCGACGTGATCGCCTGGCTCACCCAGCGCGACCGGCCGGAGGCCGGGGACGAGTTCCGGCTGGTGCAGCTGTTCAAGCCCACGCTGGCCGGGCTGCCGTTGTTCCGGGTGCTGGCCGCCGCGATGCGCGGCCAGATCGTCCGCGGCGCCCTGCTGCTGCTGGTCAGCCTGAACGTCCGGGCGCTGGCCCTGACCCTGGTGCCGTTCGTGCTGGCACCCTGGGCGCTGTCGGCGGCGGCGCCGTGGCGTTGGGGCGGCAGCTGGCTCAGCGTCGGCAACTACTGGTATTCGGTGCTGCTGCTCTGGCTGGCGTTCGGCTGGGTGATTCCCCTGGTGGCCCTGTGGTTGACCCGGCCGCGACGGACGCCGTCCGCACCACCCAGCGGCTTCGAGGAGCCGATCCCGATTCCCCCGCCGCCCGTCGAGCCGCGACCCTGGCTGCGCACCCTGGCGATCGCCGTCGGCTCCGCGCTGGTCTGGGTGGCGGCCGCTCTGTACGCGCTGGGCTGGGCCGGGCTGCTGCTCAGCCTCGTCTTCCTGGTGGCCGAGATGGCCCTGGTGCTGATCGGCTTCGGGATCGGCATCGCGCTGTTCTCGACTACCGCCAAGGACCACCGCTTCGGGCTGATCGGCGGCTCGGGTGCGGCCGCCGACGGCGGCACCTGGCGGGGCCGGCTGGCCCGGCTCTTCGACAACGCCGCCCGGGTGCTGCCGAACCCCACCGTCGAGGCGAACCTGACCGACTGGTTGACCGACGCCCTCGCCGACCTCTCCGGGCTCGGGTCCGACGAGGTGCTGCGCTTCGGCCACCTGTGGGCCGGCGGCGACTACACCGCCGGAGACCCGGACGGCAGCGCCCGCCGCGCCGCCGAGAACAGCCGGCTGCGCTCGATCAACCTCGAGCTGATGAGCACCGAACTGATCCGGCGCGCCCCCTACCGGTTCCCGCTGCCGCCGGCGGACTCGGCCGCCGGTCAGCTCTGGTTCGATCCCGGCGACCTCGCCGGACTGCTGCCGGACCGCGTCGTCACGGCGATGACCACCGGCGCCACGCCGGTGCGGGTGCGTGCCCTGGCCACCGGCGCCGAGGTGACGCTCTACCCGTTCCCGCAGCCCTGGGATCTGCCGGTGGTGTTCGCCACCCGCGCCTCGCTGGCGCTGCCCGCGCTGTTCCAGGCCGTCCGGCTGTACGAGTTGCGCGAGGGTTCGGCACCGGTCCGCACGGAGTTCGGCGCCCGGCTGGCCCACGACGGCACCGAGCTGCGCTGGCCGGGAGCCGACGGCGCCGCCCAGGTGGCCCAGGAGCTGTGGCTGACCGACGGCGGCGTCACGTCCAATTTCCCGATCCACTTCTTCGACTCGCCGCTGCCGCTCTGGCCGACCGTCGGCATCGACCTCGGCACCCACCCGGCCGGCGCCGGCCACCAGGACGTCTACCTGCTGGGCGACGCTGGCGCGGCCAAGGAGCTGGGCATTCCGCTGGGCCGGGCGATGAGCAGCTTCCTGGGCGCCATCCTGGGGACCGGCCTGCAGTGGCGCGACACCGCGCAGCTGTGGATGCCGGCCTTCCAGGCCAGGATCGCGGTGGTCCGGCAACGCAGCTACGAGGGCGGCAACAACCTGTTCATGACCACCGACGACGTCGCCTCGCTGGCGCTGCGCGGGGTCGTCGCCGGGGTGCGGCTGCGGCGCCGGTTCGCCAGCGACGCCCAATGGCAGCGCCAGCAGTGGTTGCGGCTGCGGGTGGCGGCCGAGAGCCTGGCCGGCTTCTCGGACCGGCTGCGCGTCTCGCTGCGCGAGCAGTCCTACGCCCGGCTGATTCCCGAACCGGACGGCGCCGCGCCCTGGGCGGTGTTGGACGCCCTGCGCGACAACCTGGCCGGCCAGGCCGATCCGAACCCGCCGGTGGCGTACCCGGACGACCCCGACCCGGCGGTCGACTGGTACCGGCCGAAGGCCCCCGAGTTCTTCGACGAGCTCGAGTCGCTGCTGGAGCCGGCCCGGCACGGCACGGCGAAACCGGCGGTGCTGCGGGAGGGGGCGCCGCGTCCGTTCGCCGAACTCCGCCAAGTGCCCCGCGACTAGGCCTACTGGATGCCGACCGCCTGAACGGCGCGGACGGCGTCCAGGGCCGCCGGGTCGCCGTCCGCCTCGGGTTCGGGGCCGCGGCCCCACAGCCAGCGGTCGATCTCCTCGGCGCTGCCGACGAATCCCGCCGTCGGCGGCAGGTCGGTGATCCGGACGATGCCCGGCTCGTCGTAGCTCTTGCCCGACTGTCCGACGCCGCGCCAGCGTCCGGGCCGGAGCAGGACGGTGCGGCCCACGTCGACCAGGGTCAGCGCGACCACGGCGTCCGCCGGCTCGAAGGTGAAGCCTGGCAGGGTGCCCCACCAGGCATACATCACGTCGATGGCGTGCAGCACCCCGTCGGTGGCGACCTCGGCGTCGATCGGGGTGGGCGTCCGGCCGGCGACCAGTTCGGCGTCCACCCGGTGCATGACCGCCTCGTGGGTCTGCATCCGCCGGGTGAAGCCGACGGTCTGATCGGGCGCGAACCACGACCACGCCGGCTGCTCGTCCACCCGCTTGTCGAGTTGTTCGAGCAGCGCCTCGGTCTCGGCGTCCAGCAGGGCGAGCGTGCCGGCCACATCGCCGGGGCGGCCCGGCTTCTCGTCCTCGATCGCCTCGGCGTCCTCGTCGCTGAGCGCGCCGGAGGAGAGCACCTTGGCCCAGAAGGCGTGCGTCTCGGTCAGATGCCAGAGCAGGTCGGCGGCCGTCCAGTCCGGACAGGTGGGGACGGTCGCGCCCGGATCGGCGGCCGCGGCCGCCTCGGCGAAGCGCCCGGTCTCCAGGCGGATCACCTGTGTGTGGTCGTACATCTTCCTGACGATACGTCAGCCTGAAAGCATGGGTTCGTGACTCAGCCCACTCCACCCACGCCCCGAGAGCTTCCCGGCATCGCTTCGCCGCTGGCGGCCGCCGTGCTCGCGGGCGGCCTGGTGTGGCTGACCTGGTGGGCGTTCGTCACCACCCACCGGGGCCAATCGCTGGAGGCGCTGGCGCTGGCGGGCTCCCACATCGGCGCCTGGCGGGTGGACTCCCAGGCGGACCAACTGCTGGCCACGGTCTCGGTGCCCATGGTGGCGGCGATCATCCTGGCGGTGCTGGTGATCGGCGCGGTGCGCGGACGCTGGGTGGCCGGCGTGGCCGCCGCGGTGGCCGTCGCCGGCGCCAACGTCACCACCCAGCTGCTCAAATACCGGCTCTTCGAGCGGGACGATCTGCTCGGGCTCGGTGGCTGGAACGGCACCAACACCTTGCCGTCCGGGCACACGACGGTCGCGGCCGCCGCCCTGGTCGGCCTGATCCTGGTGGTTCCGCCCATGCTGCGGTCGGCGACCACGGTGATCGGCACGTTCGCGGTGGCGGCCTACGGCCTCGCCACCCTGGTCAACCAATGGCATCGGCCCTCGGACGTGATCGCGGCGATCCTGGTCGCCTGCGGCTGGGGTTACCTGGCGGCGGCGGCGATCCGGCTGGCGGAACGCACCGGACGGCTCCGCGACATCCGGCACTCCCCCGGCGCGGCGTCCGTGCTGCTGGTGGCGCTCGGCATCTGCGGCCTGGCGCTCGCGGTCGCGGCCGGCGTCCTGGTCTGGGACGGGGATCCCGATCTGGCCGACCGAACCACCGGGCTGATCGCCTACGCGGGCGGTGTCGCCGCCCTGGTGGGGGTGTCCGGCGGAGGTCTGGGCGCCCTGCTGCGGCTGCTGGACGCCACCCGCCCGGCCCGTCGCGAGCGGGAGCGGGTCGACCTGGGCGGGGTCGGGACGTCCGAACCGGCACCGCTGAGGAACCAGCCATCCCGCTGAGGTCCCGCACACCACCCGCGTCCCTCCCTCCTGGTGCGGCGATCTCGACGGGCGATAGCACGAGCCGCTCAGCTAGAAACGGGGACGGCTGACGCTGAAACTCGGCCACCGCACTCACGCGTCGCGAACCTGGGGCCGACGTGGTCACGTGGCATCTCCGCCTTAGCCGCAACCATGTGCCGAGCATGGCCGGTACCGTGCACCTGCCGCGACATTTCCG
>WBZS01001757.1_pt1 | contig 15870 bp, 11 predicted proteins | sample 5204201 | NCBI WGS metagenome assembly WBZS01 (sample SAMN12344357, study PRJNA552823) | activated sludge metagenome | biome: Activated sludge suspended growth; feature: Nitrification reactor; material: Wastewater; isolation source: activated sludge from nitrification reactor of wastewater...
CGGGAGGGGGGTGGCTTTGCCGGCGATGCTGGAAATATTGACGATGGACCCGTGACCTGTGGCGCGCATGACGCGGCCGGCCGCCTGGGTTCCCAGGAAGACGCCGCGCAGGTTGACGGCCTGCACCGCGTCCCACTCGGCCGGGTCCATGGCGAGGATGGAGGCGCGCGGTTCAATGCCCGCGTTGTTGACCAGGGCATCCAGGCCACCGAAGGTGGCGACCGTCTCGGCAACCAGGCGAGCTACCGTTGGCGGGTCCGACACGTCGCCCGCCAGCGCCAGACTTTCGTTGCCCTGCCGGACGATCTCAGCGGCGACGGCCTGGGCAGAGGCTGCATCGATGTCGTTGACACCGACCGCGTAGCCCTGCGCGGCGAAGGCCAGGGCGATGGCGCGCCCGATGCCGCGACCCGCGCCGGTGACGAGGGCGACTGGGCGGCTCATAGGGTGGGGTCGTCAGCCGACCAGTGGCCCAAGCGGCGAGATGCGCTTGAGAACGTCGCGGCTCTCACGCGCCGTGGGCGTGTCGCCGAAGACGGTCATGCCAAAGCTGACGCCAAAGGCCACCGTGGCGAGGATGAGCGGACTACGTATACCCAAGGTACGCAGACCTGTGGCGGCGGCGATGCCGGGGATGATGTTACGGATGGTGAAGTCGCGGTCAAAGCCTTCCTCCTCCAGCATCTTCTCGGTTGCTTTGCTGTGCTCTCCGGTTGGCATCCCGATCGTCTGGCGGACTGGATCAGCGACCCGCAAACCCAACATGTGGCCGCCGAATGCCGCTGCCGTCACAGCGGCGTAACTGATAAACAGATTGCTAGCGCCTGCTCGGAAGGACTCCGTCATACCCATCTCCCCTTCGGCCGCCGTGGGATTGTTAGCAGGTCGGGGCGGCGTATGCTGGAAGCATAGCATAGCGTGTTGCGCCGGTCAATACGAGGGACGGGCGCATTTGAGTGGGTAGGCGCTGTGTGCTATACTTTTCGAGTCGGGTCAGGACGGAGCGGGCGCCTGTAAGATTGGGTGCGGCCTGCCAGTAAGGAGAGTGGTTATGCGTGTGCGTGGAGTGCGGTGGTGGTTGCCGCTGATGGTAGCGATCGTGTTGGCGTTGGCGGCCAACCAGGCGTGGGCGGATAGCCCCGAAGACGAGGAGCCGAGTTTCGACGCCGTGGTCCATACTCAGCCGCAAGCGCCGCTACCCACCATCAAGGGCTTGGCGACGCGTGTCTACCTGAACAATGTCAAGCACGATTGGCAGACCTGGAACAATTGCGGCCCCACGACCACCAGCATGGCCCTCAGCTACTACGGGATTCGCATCCCACAACTCACCGCCGCCAGCGCGCTGAAGCCGAATCCGAAGGATGTCAATGTCAGCCCTGACCAGATCGTGGCCTACATTCGCAGCCAGGGTCTGGATGCCCAGGTTCGCGTCAATGGCAACCGCGACGTGCTCGTGGCCTTGTTGAACGCCGGTATCCCGGTCATGGCCGAGCAGTGGATCAACGATTACGGCGGCATGGGCCATTACCGCCTGGCGACGGGCTATGATCTCAGCAAGGGAACCATCACGTTCGATGACTCGTTCTATGGACCCGACCGCGTCTGGTCTATGGACGAGTTTGAGGGGCATTGGTCGGAGTTCGACACCAGTCGCATCTATATCCCGGTGTATCGCCGTGACCAGGCGGCGCTGGTGAACTCCATCCTCGGCCCCGATGCGGACGATGCAACCATGTGGGTGCGGGCCGAGGCCGGCGCGCGCGCCAACCTGGAGGCTTTCGGCGATGAGGGGCGCGTCTGGTACGCTCTGGGTGAGGCGCTCCTGCATCAGGAGCGTTTCGCCGAGGCCGTCAGCGCCTTTGAGCGCGGCTACGCCGTGGGCCTGCCGTGGCGCTACTACTGGTACCAGTTCGGCCACTTTGAGGCGTTGGCGAAGGCTGGCCGCTGGCAGCGCCTGCTGGAGTTGACTGATCCCGTGCTAGAGACTGCACCCATGCACGAGGAGATGTATTACTATCGGGGCCTGGCGCTACAGAACCTGGGAGACACGGCGGGGGCACGCGAAGCATACAACGCGGCGCTTGCCAACAATGGGAACATGACCCGGGCGCGGGCCGCACTCCAGGCGCTGCGCTAGACGCGGCTAGAAGCAATAGCGACGGGCCGACGGTTATGCACCGTCGGCCCGTCGCTATTGCTGAAGTGTCGCGCGTCGGTCAATCCGCCGCCGCGACGTCACGCGCCTCGGCCGCGCGGTCGTGCAGGCGAAGGGAGATGGCCTGGGAGACACCATTGCCGCCCATGGTGATACCATAGACGGCATCGGCGGCCTCCACGGTTCCGCGATTATGGGTCACGATGATAACCTGCGTCTTGTGCGCCAGGCGCTCGAGGGCGGCGCGGAAACGGCCTACGTTCGCTTCGTCCAGGGCCGCGTCAACCTCGTCCAGCAGGCAGAAGGGCGTGCCACTCACGTCGAGCAAGGCGAAAATGAGGGCGCTGGCCGTCAGGGCGCGTTCGCCGCCGGATAGGAGCGACAGGGGCTGAGGGCGCTTGCCTGGCGGGCGAGCCGTGATCTCGAGGCCGCCGCCATCAATCATGACCATCCTGGCGCTGCCGCCGCCGAACAAGATGCTGAAGTTGCGGCTGAAGCGTTGCGCTACCTGCTCGAAAACCTCGGCAAACCGAGTCTCCATCGCCGCATCCAGTTCGGTCACGATAGCGCGCAGATCGGCCGTGGCCTGCTCCAAGTCGGCGACCTGGCTACTCAGGAAGGCGTGGCGCTCCTGGAGTGTGGCGTATTCAGCCAGGGCGTCGGCGTCGGGGCTGCCTAGCCGCCGCAGCTGGCTCTTCAACTGGCGCATCTGGTCTTCCAGGCCGATCGGCAGCTGCGGGATGGCGGGCAACTCGGCCCGCCCCTCAAAGGCCAGCCGTAGTTGCTGGGCGACGCCGTCAGCCGCGCGGGGTAGCAGATCAAGATCCGCCTCGATGTCGGCGGCCAGACGGCGAACTCGGTCGCCAGTCTCCCGCGCCGCGCTCTGCGCCTGGGATAGGGCGCGCTCGGCCGCCAACGTGGCCTCGCGACGGGTCGTGACGGCGTCCTCCAGGCCGCGCAAGGTCGCCTCGACCGCTGCCAGGGCTGCCTCGGCCGGCTCCAGGCGGCTGCGTACCTGACGTCGCTCAGCCGTCGCACGCTCGCTCTCGGCGCGTAGCTCAGCGGTGCGGCGCGTCACGACTTCAGCCTCGGCGGCCAGAGCCTGGACGCGGCGAGCGCGTTCCTGGGCCTGTCGCTCCATATGGGTGTGGGCGGCGCGGCGCTGCTCCAAGAGTCCCGCCTGCATGCGCTGAGTCTGCGCCGCCGTCGCTGCGACCGTCTGCGCCTCGCCGAGGCGGGCCTGAAGCTCTACGCTATCGGGCACAGGCCGCGCGACCAGGGCTGCGAGACGCGCTTCGGCCTCGGCCAGGGCGGCCGACGCCTGCGCCAGGTCATCGGCCTGGGCTGTCGCTTGCCGCGCCACTCGCGCCAGGTCGTCGCGCTGGCGTTGCAGGGCCCGGGTATGGAAGGCCTCAGCGGTGGCGGCCCTTTCCAGGGCTGCCTCGGCGCGGCTAGCCTGGCCGTGCCGCTCGTCGCGAGCCGCGCGGCTTTCGGCTAGCTTCCTCTCGGCGTCGGCTAGCCGTAGCTGCGCCTGGTCGACCTGGATGCGCGCGGCTGTCACCCCGTCCTGCGCGGCGGCGACAGCCGCCGCCAGGTCGCCCGTCTCGGGCAAGCTGGCCCATTCGTGTTCGTAGCTCAGCGCCGTTGCGCCGCTGACTCCACCCACGGTCAGGCTGCCTCGTGCTTCCAGCACCCAGCCAGTGGGCGTCACGACGCGCAGGCAAGGGAGCGTGGCTGCCCATTGGGTGATCAGGGCGCGGGCGGCGGTAATGTCGGGGGCCAGGGCAATATCTTGCAGCGCGGCGCGAACCACAGGGGACAGTCGATACTCGGCGTCGACGTGATTCACGAGCCAATCGAGATCCGAACTCGGGGCGGTGGCGTGCAGAGGCGCGTCATCGGCGGCGAAGAAGGTCACGCTGCCCGCGTCCTCATCCTGGAGGCTGGCGGCGGCCTCCTGTGCGGCCTCCCAGTTTGCCATCACCAGGGCGTGCAGGGTGGGACCGAGGGCCGCCGCGACGGCTAGTTCCAGGCCAGGCGGAACTCGCAGCGCCTGGGAAAGGGGACAGATGATCCCACGCAGGCTGCGATTGTCGACGATTCGTTGAGCCGCCCGCCCTAGTTGGGCGTAGCGTAGCTCGGCCAGGACGGCGCGGCGGCGCTCGACCTCACGCTGTCGCTCTCGCGCTTGCTCAACGGCCTGGTGCGCTGTATCGAGGACTGTCTGGTCGCCTCGTAGCGTTTCCTGCAGGGTGCGAAGAGTCGCTTCTACCTCGCCGACCATCTGCTCGGCCTCGGCGAGGTGGACTTCGGCCGTACTTAGGCGCGCCCGCGCTTCCTGGCTACGCTCAGCATGCTCGGCGTGAGTCGCCACCGCCTCGGCGACGGCCCGCCCCAGCTCGCCTTGACGCTCAGCCAGGCTTGCGCTGCGCGCCTTCCTGTCACTGACAGCGTTGGTGGCGCGGTGTACAGCGGTCCGCGCCGCCTCAATGGCGACGACCTGGCGCTGCCGCTCTGCCCGCGCCTCGTCCACCTCATGTTGGAGGGTGCGCAAGGCCAGGGCGGCGGTCTGTGCGTCGGCAGCGGCGGTGGTTGCTTCCATCTCGGCCGCCTGCAACTGGGCTGCGGTTTCCTGCGCCGCCTTGCCGAGGCCGCCAGCCTCGGCAGCGGCTTCGCGGTGGCGCGCGGCGAGTTGGGTCACGCGCTCGTCGGCCACGGCCAGATCACGGTTCACTGTCTCGACGGCGTCGCGGAGCCGCCCGATCTGGCGGCGCAGCCCCTCGACCTCGGCGCGGCGCTGCTCCCGGTCCGCGCGAGCGGCGGCTACCTCCGCGACGACCAGCTGTGCTTCGGTGTCACGGGCGGCGGCCTCGCGCTGGCGCTCGGCTACGGCCAGCTCGGCGGCCTGGGCAGCAGCCTGGGCGGCGTGCCACTGGTGGCCGTACCATTGCACGAGCAACCCTTCAAGCTCGACGCTCAGGCGGCGATGCTCCTCGGCGCGGACCGCGAGGCGTTCCAGGCGGCGCAACTGAGGTGTCAGCTCAGACAGAATATCGTTGACACGGAGCAGATTGGCGCGGGTCTCATCCAGGCGGGCCAGGGCGCGGTCGCGCTGCGATTGGAGCGGCTTGATGCCGGCTGCCTCGTCCAGCATGACGCGCCGATCCTCGGGGCGGAGGGCGAGGGCCTGGTCGACAAGCCCCTGGCCGATCACGGTGTACGTGTCACCCGCTATGCCGCCCGCCGCCAGGAGATGGCTAACGTCGGCGAGGCGGGCGCGCTGGCTGTTGATCGACCACTCCACGTTGCCATCGCGATAGAGACGGCGGGTGATGACCACCTCGGCGGGGGCGGCCGCCAGGAGGGCGTCAACAAGTTTGGGTGAGCCACTGGTTGTCTTGTCGAGGCGAAGGGGTTTGGTATCGGGAGAGGGGCGAAACCAGCCGCCACTATTGTCCAGAGTCAGGGAGACCTGGGCCATGCCCACCTGGCTGCGGCCATCGGCGCCGGCGAAGATGAGGTCCTCGCTCTTCTTGCCGCGCAGATGGCGCACGTTGGTCTCGCCAAGCACCCAGCGTAGCGCATCGGCGACGTTGCTCTTGCCGGAGCCGTTCGGCCCGACAATGGCCGTTACGCCCTGGTCGAAGAGAAACTCGGTACGCTGGGCGAAGCTCTTGTAGCCCTGAATCTCAAGCCGTTTGAAGCGCATGGTCGGGTGGTTGGGTTGGACAAATGAGCGACACAAGATATGGCCGCTAGATGCGGTCCGTTAACTAGGGGTAGTATACGGCGAAGTTGGGTGCGTGTCAATTGGTTGGACGAGGAGGAGATTGGGAATCAGCGCTGAGCGATTCCGGCTCGTGGCGCGGCGACGACGGCCGTGACTGGCCGTAGCGGCGTGCGCAGCACGCGCTGGGCGAGGGCGGTGTCGAGGGTGCAATCCAGGGGGCGGGTCAGACCGCTAGCGGCGGCGGCGGCGGCCTTGAGGCCGTTGGTGGGCGCGCCTACGGCTCGGCATAGCAGCACCCCAAAGTCGTAGCGGCTGAGGGCTTCGGGGCCAGCGACGTGCAGCAGACCATGACAGTCGTTGGCCGCCAGTTCCAACAGAGCGGCGGCCAGATCGGGCGCGTAGATGGGGCAGCGGCGCTCGTCCGTGAACAGAGTGACGTCGGCCTGACCGCGCCCGCCGTCGATGACCCACTGGCTGCGCCCGTCGGGTGGATCGAGGTCGTAGACAAGCGAGGTCCGCGCGATGACGGCATTGGGGGTCAGGTCGCGCACCTCGATCTCGCTGTGGACTTTGGCCCGGCCATAGGCATGCAGTGGGTTGGGGGTGTCGATCTCGCGATACCAGCCACGCCGCCCGTCAAAGACCACGTCGGTGGAGAGATGTACCAGGCGCGCGCCCACAGCGGCCGCCGCCGTCGCGATGTGACGAGTCCCATCGACGATGACGCGCTCCATGTCAGGGGTATTGAACTGGTAGGCTGTGTGGATGATAGCGTGGGGGCGCAGGGCGGCGACCAGGGCATCGACAGCCGCCGGGTCCGTGATGTCGAGCTGATGCCAGGCCGCATGGGAAACCGCCGTATCAGGCGGGCGATTGTACCAGGTGGCGTGGGACTGCCAGCGGCCCCTCAGGCGTAGGAGATGGCTGCCGATGAGGCCCATGCCCCCTGTGACGAGCAGGGTCGGCAATCGGCTCACGGGGCGATGGGGGTGTCGACGGCCTCGCCGGCGTCTACGGCACCGTCTGCGCCGCCCAGACTCATCTCGATGGGCTGAACGGGTGCGCGGCGCACGAGGGCATCGCGCGCGGCCTCTTGCTCGGCCACCTGCTTACTGCGGCCGGAACCAATGCCGAAGGCCCGGCCCCCAATGAGCACCTCCACGGTGAACTCCTTGGCGTGGTCAGGCCCGCGCTGGCTGACGGTGCGATAGCTGGGCGTCAACTGCCATTCGCCCTGGCTCCACTCCTGAAGCAGGCTCTTGGCGTCCTTGGTGAGCTGCTCGGCGACCATTTCCTCGGCGGACGGGGCAATGAAGTGCAGCGCGAAGTCGCGGGTCGCGCCCAGGCCGTGGTCGAGGAAGATGGCGCCGATGAGCGCCTCGAAGCCGCCGCACAGGAGCGGCGCGCGGTCGGCGCCCCCGCTGGCCGACTCGCCGCGACCCATGAACAGGTAGCGGCCGAGGTCCACCTGACGCGCAAACCCCGCCAGGCTCTTCTCTTTGACCAGCGCGGAGCGCAGGCTGGTCAATTCGCCTTCGCTCATGTGCGGGTAGCGGCTGAAGATGAACTCAGCGGTGATGAAGTCTAGCAAGGCGTCGCCCAGGAATTCGAGCCGCTCGTTGTCCGAGCCGCCGGGGGCCGGATTCTCGTTGAGATACGAGCGGTGGGTGAGGGCCTGGGCGAGCAGGGTCTCGTCGTGGAAGTCCAGGCCAAGGCGCTCTTGAAAGTGATCGAGGTCGTCCATAGATAGAAGTAGGGACCGATGCCCCCAGTACAAGGGTAGCTGGGGGCGTTGTCTGAGCTTATGCCTCGTAGGCGCGGAAGACGAGGGTGGCGTTGTGACCGCCAAAGCCAAAGGAGTTGGACAGCGCGACCTTCACCGGCGCACGGCGGGCAGTGTTGGGCACGTAGTCCAGATCGCATTCGGGGTCGGGGGTCTCATAGTTGATAGTCGGGTGGACAGTCCCCGTCAGGATGGTCTGAATGGCGGCCACGGCTTCGACCGCGCCGGCCGCGCCGATGAGGTGGCCGGTCATAGATTTGGTGGAGGAGATGGGAATCTGGTAGGCGCGTTCGCCGAAGACGCGCTTGATGGCCAGGGTCTCGACCTTGTCGTTCAGTTGGGTGGATGTGCCGTGGGCGTTGATGTAGTCCACGTCGTCGGGCGTCAGGCCCGCCTTGGCGAGGGCACGACGCATGGATCGGGTTGCGCCCATGCCGTTTTCGTCGGGGGCGGTGACGTGGTAGGCGTCCGCGCTCGCGCCGTACCCCGCTACCTCGCACAGGATGTTGGCTCCGCGCGCCTGCGCGAATTCCAGTTCCTCAATAATGAGAACGCCCGCGCCTTCGCCAAACACGAAGCCGTCACGATTCTTCTCGAAGGGGCGGCTGGCGTGCTCGCCATCGTCATTGCGGGTCGAGAGGGCGCCCGTGCGGTGGAAGGCCGACAGGCCGAGGGGGTTGAGGGCTGCCTCGCTGGCGCCGGTGATCATGACTTTGGCGTCACCCCGGCGCACGATCTCGAAGGCCTCGCCGATGGAGTTGTTGCCCGTCGCGCAGGCGGAGACGATACAGAAGTTGGGGCCATACGCGCCGTAGTGGATGGACACCTGGCCGGACGCCATGTCGGCGATCATCTTGGTGGCCGTCAGCGGACTCACCCGCATCGGCCCCTTTTCCAGCAGGATGTGCGCCCCTTCCTGAAGGGTCGCCAGGCCGCCGATGCCGGAACTGATGAGGACTCCCACATCCTCGCCGTTGGCTCGGACATCCAGGCACGACTGGTCAACGGCCTGCTGAGACGCGGCCAGGGCGAACTGGCAGAAGCGGTCGAGCTTGCGGGCCTGGTTGCGCTCGAGCCACTGTTCGGGATCGAAGTCTTTGACCTCCGCGCCGATCTTCACGTGGAACTCGGAGGCGTCGAAGCCGGTGATGGGGCCTGTGCCACTCCGCCCGGCCACGAGATTGTTCCACAAAGCAGGCACGTCGAGGCCAACCGGCGCGATCACGCCCATGCCTGTCACGACGACGCGGCGGGAAAAATGATTGGGGTCGGACATTCTGTGAATCTCCACAATGTTCGAGAATCGCAAAGTCACTCCCCGGATGAAGGCCCAGGGAGTGACTTTATAGTAGCATAGGTCGACGGAATGCGCAACCTGCGCGGAATTACGCGGCCGCGGAGGCGCGCGCCTCCGCGCGTAGTGGCTCGCTTACCTCGTGGAGGTAGGAGATGATCTCGCGGTACGAGCCGAGGATGCTCGTCTCGTGGTAGGGAATGCCTTTCTGGCGGCAGAAATCGACGACGATGGCCTGGGACTCGCGCAACTGGTTGCGGGGCATGGTCGGGAACAGGTGATGCTCGATCTGGTAGTTCAGGCCGCCGTACCAGAAGTCGGTGATGGGATGGGCCTGGATATTGCGCGAGGTGAGCACCTGCTTGCGCAGGAAGTCCAGGTGGTTGTCCTTGTCCAACACCGGCATGCCCTTGTGGTTTGGCGCGAACACCGAGGCGTTATAGAGGCCGGTCACCGACTTCTGGATGAAGATGAACAGCAGGCCCATCGGAACGCCCAGCGCCAGGAAGACCAGCATGGCATACACGATAAAATGGATGATGAGGACGGTCAGTTCGCTGCGCCAACCTGCCGGCTTGTCCTTGATTAGTGTCTCGACGGAGATCTTATGCATACCCCATGCCTGGAAGAAGGTGATGGGGATGAAATAGTAGGCCTGATAGCGCACCAGGTGGCGCAAGAAGCCTTGCTTGGAGAGGGCGTCCTGCTCCGAGAAGGCCAGGATGGGGATGTCGATGTCGGGGTCCATGTCATCGACGTTCGGGTTGGCGTGGTGGGCGTTGTGCTTGTTGACCCACCACGTGCGGCTCATGCCCATCAGCCCATTACCCAGGAGCAGGCCGACGGTATCGGACCGGCGGCGGTCGTGGAATACCTGGCCGTGGCCCAGGTCGTGGCCCAGGAAGCCGACCTGGGTCATCATGAAGCCCATGTAGACGGCGTTGAGAACCTGGACCCAGGGGTTGTCGACGGCAAAGAGGATGACCCAACTGAGCGCGAACATGGCGAGCGTCACGATGAAGCGGAAGGTATAGTAACGCGGCTGCTTGTTGAGCAGCCCGCGCTCCTTGACGATGCGCTTCAGTTCAGCGTAGTCGGCGTCGGCGCCCAGGTTGCGCCGAGCGGTCGCCGTGGAAGGGCTACTCATGCAGGCTCCTTTGGGGACGGGAAATTACAGACGGGAAGATAATAGCGAGGGAGGCCCGACTGGTCAAGCCGAGAGCAAGATGCCCTGGCCTGCGATGACCTCACCTACCGTATAGGCCGGCACACCGCGCCGCGCCAGTTCCGCCACCATCTCAGCGTGGCGGTCAGGGGCGACGGCCATCAGCAGGCCGCCGGAGGTCTGTGGGTCGTATAACAGGCTCAGGTGTACCTGACTCACATCTGCGTCGACCTGGACGTGGGGCCGCAGCCAGTTCCAGTTGCGGTGCGCGCCGCCGGGCAGCTGGCCTGCTTCGGCATAGCTCAGCGCGCCGGACATCAATGGGACCGTTGCGACGGAGACGTGGAAGGTGACGTTGCTCGCCTGGGCCATCTCTAGGGCATGACCGAGCAGGCCAAAGCCAGTGACGTCGGTGGCGGCGTGGACGCCGATGGCCTGCATGGCGCGCGCCGCTTCGCGGTTGAGGGTCGCCATCCAGCGCACGCACTCGGCCATGTGGGCCGCGTCGGCGGCCTGGGCGCGACCGGCGGTGGTGATGACGCCGCTGCCGATGGGCTTGGTCAGCATGAGACGGTCGCCAACCTGCGCGCCACCTTTGGTGATCACCCTGTCGGGGTGGACCAGGCCCGTCACGGCCAGTCCGTACTTCGGCTCGTCATCGGCGATGGTGTGGCCGCCCGCGATGATGCCGCCCGCCTCGGCAACCTTCTCCGCGCCGCCGCGAAATACCTCGGCGACAAGGTCGGCGGGCAGCCCGCTGGGAAAGCCCGCGACGTTGATGGCAAGCAGCACCTCGCCGCCCATGGCGTAGACGTCGCTCATGGAGTTCGCGGCGGCAATTGCGCCGTAGGTGTGAGCATCATCGACCACCGGCGGGAAAAAGTCCGTGGTCAGAATGAGCGCCTGGGCGTCGTTGAGGCGATAGACGGCGGCGTCGTCGCTGACAGCCAGCCCGACGAGTAGATCGGGGTGGGCGCCGGGCGCGCCGAAGATATCTTTGATGGGGCGCAACACGTGCGCCAGGGCCTCTGGCCCCATCTTGGACGCTCAGCCCGCGCAGTGGGCCAGCGTCGTGAGGCGGATGGTGTGGCGGTCCATGAGTCTCGCTCGTTGGAGATGATCTATCACGGCGTGTCGCCCTGTAATTCTAGTGCGTCGTGGCCCGGATCCAAAACCGGCTCGGTCTTTGCGCGCGAGGCGCGGCCAGCCCGCCATAGGACAGTCAGGTACAGGGCGAGGCCGAAGGCGAGGAAGTTCAGCTCGCGCAGGTCGAGCAGGGCCGCTGTGCCGCCCTGGGCCAGGCGGTAGTCGGCTAGCCAGCCACCCAGCCCCGGCAGCACGACGCGGTCGTAGAGGCCAATGACCAGTGCACCAATCACGACGCCCAGTACGCTGCCCGGTCCGCCGATGACCACCGCCGCCAGGACCATCACGGACAGGGTGAAGTCGATCTGCTCCGGCGAGATCTGCCCGTAACTGGCGACGTGGGCCGCCCCCGCTAGCCCCCCCAGGGCCGTGCCGATGGCAAAGGCCAGGACCTTCGCGCGCGCTACGTTGATGCCGCTGCTGGCGGCGGCCACCTCGTCCTCGCCCAAGGCGCGCCACGCCCGACCTTGCCGCGAACGGATGAGGCGGAAGCTGAGCCACACCGCCGCTACAACCAGGGCGAGGACCAGGTAGTAGCGCGCGGCGGGTGAGGCGAGGGTGACGCCGAGCAGACTGGGGGCAGGCAGGGCGGAGCGGCCTTGCATGCCGCCGGTCCAGGCTGAGAGATTGATGGCAATCTGGCGCACCATCGAGCCGAAAGCCAGGGTGACAATGGCCAGGTAGTCGGCGCGCAGACGAGACGTCAGCAGGCCGTTGAGCAGGCCGAACACGGCGGCGACGGCCATGCCCGCTAGCAATGCCAGCAGGATATCCAGGGGTTGGGGCAGGAAGGCGGCCAGTCGCCCAAAGGGATCGACTAGCAGGGCCGCTGTATACGCGCCCAGGCCGACACTGGCTGCGTATCCCAGGTCCAACATGCCCGCGAAGCCGAGCATGACGTTGAGACCGAGGGCCATCAGGGCCAGGAGCAGGATGCTGGTGATGGTGCTCTCGCGGCTCCAGGCCAAACCGGCATCGACCAGGGGGTAGACGAGGCCGACGGCCAGCAGCCCCGCCGCCAACCACCGCTCGCGCCGCGCCGGCCCCCGGCCCTGGAAGGCGATGGCGTCGCGGCTGGTGCGCGCGCTCAGGTCGTCGGCGCTCTCGCGGCCGGCCAATCCGGTGGGGCGCAAGATGAGCAGGGCGATGAGTAGCACCTGTAGCAGAACCGGCGTCCATTGGGCGGCGATGTAGTAGTCGCTGAAGGCGGCGAAGACGCCCAGTACCAGGCCGGCCAGCAGCGCGCCGATGGGGCTACCCACGCCGCCCAGGATGACCGCCGTGAAGGCGAGCAGGCCGCTCTGCGCGCCGTGTTGCCCAAACGGGTGCGTGGTGTACAGGACGAAGGCGAAGGCTGACAGGCCCGCCAGCGCGCCGCTGATGGCGAAGGCCGTCTGCACGGTGCGGGTGAGGGGGATGCCGCTCATGGCCGCCAGGGCCGGGTCCTGGGCCACGGCGCGTAAGGCGCGACCGGTGCGCGAGCGGGCCAGGAACAGGCTAACCAGCAGCGTGGCGGCGACGGCGGCGGCGACGATGAGCATGTCCTTGACGGTCAGGGTGATGCCCTCACCGAGGCCCAGCCAGGGGGCGAGATTCGTGGTGGGGAGTAGCTCCGGGATGCTGCCACGCGGCACTTCCGGCACGCCGGGGAAGCTGCGGTGCTCGCCGGGAATCCAGCTCGGTAGCAGCTTGCGCCACACCAGGGCTGCCTGGTACAGGACAAAGGAGAGGCCCAGGGAGGCGATGAGGGGAGCCAGGTACGACTTGCCCCGGAAGGGGCGAAAGGCGGCAACCTCGATGCCCAGGTTGAGGGCGATGGCGAAGCCGACCACGACGACGATGACCAGCAGCAGGCCGCCGATCTGCACCGTTAGCGGCGAGGCCGGGCCAATATTCATGGCCGTGACGAGGGTGCTGACGACAACCGTACCCAGGGCGAACACGTCGCCGTAGGCGAAGTTGATGGTGCGGATGACGCCGTAGAGCAGGGTGAAGCCGAGGGCGTTGAGGGCGATGACCGCGCCGTTGGACAGGCCGATGATGAGCAGATTCAACAGGACGGAGGCGCAGTCGCCCTGGGGACCGCACAGGTTCATGGCTGCCGAATCAGCATGCCGAGGACGTAGGTCGAGAAGGCGGCGGCGACGATGTAGCTCAGGCGCATGACGTGGCGGTAGTTGGCGCGCACGGCAGCGGGGTCAAAGCGTCGCCGCCAGCGCTCGATGTCGGCCAGGACGAGGGCGTAGAAGGCGGCGACAATCAGGGCGGTCGGCCAGCCGAAGCGGCGCAGCAGCACCCAGCCGATGCACACCAGCGCTAGCCCAAACGCTGTCAGGGCGAAGCGAAACGCTTTGTCTGGCCCCCAGCGTACGGCGAAGGTCACGTCGCCGCGCTCGCTATCCTCGCGCACCTGATAGATATGGGTCAGCGGGTACAGGCCGACCGTCGCCAGGGTGATACCGACGATGGCAATGACGATGTCGAGGCTGAGCAGGCCGGCCGGTGAGGGCGTGGCGCTGAACCAGCCGGTGAGGAAGCCCAGCACGCCCTGGCCGACGGCAATGACGGCCAGCGCGCCGAGGGGGCGTCGCTTGAGGCGGATGGCCGGGTGAGAGTAGGCGACGGACAGGACCATCATGGCAACGTAGGTCACAACCATGCCCAGGCCCAGCGGCACGATGGCCAGCAGGCCGAGCAGTTGCACCGCCCAGGCGAAAGGCAGCAATTCCTTGCGCCAGGGGGGCGGACTCCATAGGCCGCCGACCGGGCCTTCGTCGCGGTCGTAGTAGGAGTTGAGGGCGGTGATCCCACCGTAGAGGGCCATATGCACGGCCAGGAAGCCGACAACCAGCCGCCAGCCCAACAGGCCCCCTGCGAGGAGAAAGCCCCACAGGAAGATGGGGGCCAGAATCAACTGGAAGTTGATGCGAAGATGAACGAGCAGGTCCCACCACAGGGGGCCGGCCGGCCGGACCGTGGCCGTCACGCGCGGGGGCGCGGAGTTGGCTCGATGTCGCGCCCGCCGAAGCCTTCCGCCTTCGAGACGATGTAGAGCGGCCGCTGCTTGACCTCGTCGTAGATGCGTCCCAGGTACTCGCCGATGATGCCGAGGAAGATGAGCTGGACGCCCCCCAGGAATAGGACGCTAATCAGGGTGGTTGCCTGGCCTACGATGGCGTGCCCAAAAAGGCGCGAGATGATGCTGACGATGATGCCCAGCAGGGCCAGGCCGGCCACGAAAAAGCCCAGGGAAGTCGCCATCTGAAGCGGCACGAAGGAGAAGGAGGTGATAGCGTCCCAGGCCAGCTTGACCATCTTGCGTAGCGGGTAGTTGGTGCTGCCCGCGTAGCGCGGCTGGCGCACGTAATACACCGGCGTCTGCTTGAAGCCAACCCAGGCGGACAGGCCGCGCATGAAGCGGTGATGCTCGCGAATCTGGCGCATCTGGTCCATCGCCGCGCGGTCCATCAGCCGAAAGTCACCGGTGTCGGCAGGGATATGGACCGAGGTGATGCGCTGGATGAGGCGATAGAACCACTTGGCGGTGGTAAGCTTGAACCAGCTTTCGCCCTCGCGCTGCTCGCGCACGGCGTAGACGACGTCGCTGCCCTGCCGCCACTCCGCGATGAGCAACGGAATCGTCTCCGGCGGGTCTTGTAGGTCCGAGTCGATGACGATGACCGCGTCGCCCGTGGCGTAGTCGGCCCCGGCGGTGATAGCCAGTTGATGGCCGAAGTTGCGAGAGAAGCTCAGTACCTTGACGCGGGAGTCGCGCTCGTGCAACGCGCGCATGAGGGTGAGGCTGTCGTCGCGGCTTCCGTCGTTGACCAGTATCAGTTCCCACGGTTGGCCCGTCGCGTCCAGAACCGCTGATAGGCGACGGTAGAACTCGGGCAGGGTCGGCCCCTCGTTGTACACCGGTGCGACGACGGAGTAGACCGGATGTGGCTCGCCGTCGGCGCAGCTGTTCGCCAGTATGTCTTGGCCCGATATGGCCTCTAGGGCAACCCTCGTGCTCACGCTAACTCTCCCGTCTGAACACTGAATATTGAAAGCGCTGTTCGCCCCCGCCCGGCGTGACATGCGTCTCGCGACGGTGGTCGCTCAGGCGAAACTCTTCACCGAGGACAGCGGCCAGTTCCTCCGGCGCGTAGCGGACGACGGTCAGCCCACTGCACATGGTAGGGCCGTCGGGAGCAAACGTGGCAAGGATGGCGTGTCCCCCCACGCGGAGAGCGTGGTGGAGGCAGTCCACGTAGCGCGCCCTGTCCGTGGCGTCGGTCAGGAAGTGAAACACGGCGCGGTCGTGCCAGACATCGACCGAGGCGGGCGGCAACTCGGCCCGCGTCGCATCGGCGTGCAGCCAGGTGGCCCGGCTCGCCGCGTCGCCCAACCGCGCCTGCGCGGCGGTGAGAGCAGCCAGGGCGATGTCCAGCACCGTTACGTGGCGGTAGCCTCGCACCAGCAGGTCATCGACCAGGGTCGATGCGCCGCCGCCCACGTCCAGGATATGGGCATCGAGGTTGACGTCCAGGTCGCCCAGCAGGGTCAGGGACACGTCGAGGTGGGGCCGATACCAGCTAACGGCCTGTGT
>WBZS01001758.1_pt1 | contig 15854 bp, 12 predicted proteins | sample 5204201 | NCBI WGS metagenome assembly WBZS01 (sample SAMN12344357, study PRJNA552823) | activated sludge metagenome | biome: Activated sludge suspended growth; feature: Nitrification reactor; material: Wastewater; isolation source: activated sludge from nitrification reactor of wastewater...
CAACCGCTGTTAGCGAGCAAGCGATGACTCAAGAGGAGTGACCGATGCCGAGATTGTTAGTCCGCCCCGGCCGGCCGGCCGCCGCGCTGTTGGGTGTCGTTCTTGCCGTGGCCGGCTGTACAGGTCCGGCGGCCCCCCCCCCGCCGACGAGCGCGCCCACCGCCGCTGTGAAGGCCGCCGCCCCGACCGCCGCTGCCGCCGCCCCCACCGCCGCGCCGAAGGCGGTCGCCCCCACCACTGCGCCCACCGCCGCGCCGAAGGCGGTCGCCCCCACCACTGCCCCGACCGCCGCGCCGAAGGCGGTCGCCCCCACCACTGCGCCCACCGCCGCGCCGAAGACGACCGGCCCGCTCATGCCGACCAACCTGGCGGCGATGCCGAAGGTCGAGGTGCTGGTCAGCGGTCTGGATACGCCGTGGGCCATCGACTTCGCCCCCGACGGGCGCATCTTCGTGACCGAGCGCGGCGGCAGGATACGGACCATCACGGACGGCAAGCTCGACCCTGAGCCGTGGCTGACCCTGGACGTGGCCGAGGTGGGCGAGTCGGGGCTGATGGGCCTCACCCTGGACCCCAATTTCGCCCAGAATCGCTACCTCTACGCCACCTACACCTACCGCCAGGGCAACCAGCTGTTCAACCGCCTGGTGCGCCTGCGCGACGACCCGGCCACCGGCAAGGGCATAGAGGATAAGACTCTCGTCGACGCCGTGCCCACCAATGTCAACCACAGCGGCGGCCGCGTGCGCTTTGGCCCCGACGGCAAGCTGTACTGGACGATGGGGGACGCGCAGCAGACGCAGCTGGCCCAAAACCCATCGTCCCTGCTGGGCAAGGTGATGCGTCTCAACCCCGACGGCAGCGCGCCCAGTGACAACCCGTTCCCCAATTCCATCGTCTACTCCATCGGCCATCGCAACCCCCAGGGGCTGGCCTGGCAGCCGGGCACCAACCGCCTGTACGAGACGGAGCACGGGCCAAGCGGCGGCCAGGGAGGCGGCCAGGACGAGGTCAACCTCATCGAGCCGGGCCAGAACTATGGCTGGCCGACCATTACCGGCGACCAGACCCGCGAGGGCCTGGTATCGCCCATCGCCCAGAGCGGAACCAGTACCACCTGGGCGCCCGGCGGGGCGGCCTTCGTGACCCAGGGACCGTGGAGCGGCGCGCTCGTGTTCGTTGGCCTGCGCGGCCAGTCGCTCTACCGCGTCGTGCTGGACCCCAACGACCCGCGCAAGGTTCAGCAGCTCACGCCCCTCTTGCAAGGGCAGTACGGTCGGCTGCGCGACATCCAGCAGGGGCCGAATGGCGCGCTGTACGTGACGACCAGCAACCTGGACGGTCGCGGCAACCCGCCGCCCGACGGCGACAAGGTGCTGCGCCTGACGTTTTGAAGACCGACGAAGGACACATGACACATGACGCCCTCGCCGCCGCGCTGGCGGCCGACCGGGACGCTCGATGCCCCGATGGCTGTGACACGACGCGCAGCCTGTTCCCAGCGGCTATTGAGCGCGAGGTAGCAGGTTACCCGCCCGATGCCGCCCTCTACGCACGTCTGGCGCGCTGCCCGGCTTGCGCCGCCGAGTACATCGCCGCCCTCGACCTGGCCTATGCCCTGGATGGGGGCAGCGTGGACGCGGCGAACGCGCCGTCTCTGCGCTCGCCGACGACGCTACGCTTCTACCGCCCCGATGCCGAAGACACCCGCCGCATCGCCGAGGACACACCGGAGTACGGCGAAGACAAGGATTAGCCAGGGGAGATACTGGAACCAGGCAGGGTAGCGACCCTACTCGGCGGCAATGAGGACAACCACCGAACGCGGCTGGACACGATAGTGATGCGCGCCGAGGAGAGGCCCAAACGGCGGCTCGGAGATGTCGTAGGGGGAGTCAAGCGCCGTGTCCACCAGGCGGTGCCAGGTGCGGCCGGTGGTCAGGGACGGCAATTCGAAGTTCAGCGGCTGCCAGTAGGCGTTGATCATGACATGCAGGTGCTCGGCGGCGGCGGCGTTACTCAACTCGAAGGCCAGCACGCGCGACTCCGCGCCCCAATCCGGCCACCCCAGCGCCAATCCGTGCCAGTGAATCTCCGTACCGCCGGGCGTGATCCAGAAGCTACGGTCGTGGAACAGGCGGCTGTGGCGGCGGAAGCGCAGCAGAGTCTGGGTGAAGCGCAGGACATCGGCGTGCCGCTCCAGGTTGCCCCAGTCTAGCCAGCTCAGTTCGTTGTCCTGGTCGAAGGCGTTATTGTTGCCCCATTGGGTACGGCGCATCTCGTCACCCATGAGCAACATCGGTGTGCCTTGTGACAGCAACAGAATGGTGAGAAGATTCTTGATCTGCCGCCGCCGTAATGCCTCAACCGCCGCATCTCCGGTCGCCCCCTCCGCCCCGCAGTTCCAACTGTGGTTATCGCTCGACCCGTCCCGATTATCCTCGCCGTTGGCCCAGTTGTGCTTCTCGTTGTATGACACCAGATCGTTGAGCGTGAAGCCATCATGGCAGGTGATGTAGTTGACGCTACGAATCGGGTCGCGGTCGAGGCGGCGGAACAGGAAGGGGCTGCCGCCGATGGCGTCGGCCAGGCCCACCGTCAGGCCAGGGTCGCTCTTGACGAAGCGGCGCACCGTGTCGCGATACTGGCCGTTCCACACCGCCCAGCGCTTGCCGACGAAGTTGTGCACCTGATACAACCCGCCCGCGTCCCATGCCTCGGCGATGATGCGCGTGCCCGCCAGCACCGGGTCCGACTCGATCTCCCATAGCAAAGGTGGGTCGTCCAGGGGGCGGCCGTCGCTGCCGCGCGACAGGACCGATGCCAGGTCGAAGCGGAAGCCATCGACATGCATGTGCTCGACCCAGTAGCGCAGGCTGTCGGCAATGAGCCGCCGCACGATGGAGTTGTTGGCGTTGAGGGTGTTGCCCACACCGCTGTAGTTGATGTACTCGGCGCGGCGGCTGGAGTTGAGCATGTAGTAGGTGCGGTTCTCCAGGCCCCGGCAGCTCAGCGTCGGGCCATTCTGGTTGTCCTCGGCGGTGTGATTATAGACCACGTCCAGGATAACCTCGATGCCAGCGCGATGGAGGGCCTTCACCATGTCGCGGAACTCGGTCACCGGCCCCAGGGGGTCGCGGTGCGAGCTATAGTCGTGGTGGGGGGCGAAGAAGGCAATCGGCTGGTAGCCCCAATAGTTGGGCAGGTTGTTGGGGGCGGCCTGGGGGTCGAACTGGTGAACCGGCATCAGCTCGACGGCGGTGACGCCCAGCTCCTGGAGATGGGGAATCTTCTCGATAAGGCCAGCGTACGTCCCCGCTCGCTCCGGCGTGACGCCGGAATTGGGGTGGCGGGTGAAGCCGCGTACGTGCATCTCGTAGATGATAGCGTTACTGGACGGGCGGCGCAGCGGACGGTCACCCTCCCAGTCGTAGTCGTGGGGATCGACCACGACGCACTTGAGGGCATGGTGGATGTTGTCCTCGCCGAAGCGGGCCGCGGCGGCGCGCTGATACGCGCCGTAGGTGATGGCGCGGGCGTAGGGATCGACGAGGACCTTGGAGTGATCGTAGCGCAGGCCGAGGTCAGGGAAGTACGGGCCGTCGGCGCGGTAGGCGTACACCTGGCCCGCGCCCACACCCGGCACGAAGATGTGCCAGTAGTAGAAGGTGCGGTTGTAGATGGGGTCAAGCCGAATGGTCTGGACCGGCTCGACGCCGTCGGGTCCGTCGAACAGCAACAGGTCGATACCCGTCGCGCGATCGGCGTAGAGGCTAAAGTTGACGCCGCCGTCTTGCACGGTAGCGCCCAGAGGATAGGGCATACCCGCAAGGTAGCCGGCGCCAGCGGCGATGGGGCCTGTCAGGATGCGTGGCTTCATGGCTGGCTCAGTTGTCTTTCTAGACCAGAGATTCTAGCACAGCGGCGCACCGGGGGCAACACAGACACGCATACGCCATATTGCCCAATCCAGGGAGTCGCCCTAGAATTGGCGTTACCACTGGCATGAAATGAGGTCGCCTATGACTGTTGCGACGCGCGCGCTGCCCCACTGGGATATGACGCCCCTGTTTCCAGGCCTGGACTCGCCCGAATTCGCGGCCAGTTTCCAGCGAGCGATAGACGACATTGCGGACCTGGCTACCACCTTCGATGCCCTGGGCATCAACAAGCGCGACGCGGCGATCGTCACCGACGCCGACGTGGGGGCCGCGGAGACCAGCGCCGGACGCCTCAATCGCCTGTACGATGACATCCGCCTGCTGTCAACGTACCTGCACGCCTTCGTCACCACCAACTCGCGGGACAACGCGGCCCAGGCGCGCATGAGCGAGTTGCAGCAGAACGTCGTGCGCCTCAGCCAGTTGAGCACGCGCTTCACGGCCTGGATCGGCTCGCTGGACGTGGACGAGTTGCTACGGCGGTCGGCGGTGGCGCGCGACCATGAGTTCATGGTCCGCAAGGCGAGCGAGGAGGCCCGACATCTGATGTCGCCCGCCGAGGAGAACCTGGCCGCCGAGCTAAACGTACCCGGCGGTACAGCCTGGGCCAAGCTCCACGGCAACGTGACGTCGCAGTTGAGCGTGCCCTTCGAGGTGGACGGCGAGACGCGCCCCCTGCCCATGAGCCTGATTCGCGCCCTGGCGACGGACGCCAACCGGGACGTGCGCCGCCGCGCCTACGAGGCCGAGCTGGCCGCCTGGCCGACCGTCGCCGTGCCCCTGGCTGCCGCGCTGAACAGCATCAAGGGCGAGGTGAATACCCTGGCGCGGCGACGGAGTTGGGAGTCGGCGCTGGACAGGTCGCTGTTCGACAATAACATGGACCGCGCCAGTCTCGACGCGCTGATGCTGGCCGCCCACGAGGCCTTCCCGGACTTCCGCCGCTACCTGCGGGCGAAGGCCAGGGCGCTGGGCGTGGCCGAACTGGCGTGGTACGACCTGTTCGCCCCGGTGGGCGCGAGCCACAAGGTCTGGGAGTACGACGACGCGACGCGCTTCATCCTGGAGCAGTTCGGCTCCTACTCGCCGCGCCTGCGCGATTACGCGGCGCGCGCCTTCACCGAGTATTGGGTGGACGCCGAGCCGCGCGACGGCAAGCGCGACGGGGCCTTCTGCATGGGGGTGCGCCGCGACGAGTCGCGTATCCTGATGAACTACAAGCCGTCGTTTCAGAGCGTGTCCACCCTGGCCCACGAGTTGGGCCACGGCTACCACAACCTCAACCTCGCCCCGCGCACGCCCCTCCAGCGCGCCACGCCCATGACCCTGGCCGAGACGGCCAGCACCTTCTGCGAGACCATTGTCTTCCAGGCGGCGCTGCGCGAGGCTGACCGCGAGGAGCAGATCGCGCTGCTAGAGGAGACGCTGCAAGGTGCGGCGCAAGTCGTGGTGGACATTACCAGTCGCTTCATCTTCGAGCAGGCGGTGTTCGACGGCCGCCAGCGGCGCGAGCTGTCGGTGGACGAGTTGAACACGTTGATGCTCGACGCCCAGCGCCAGACCTACGGCGACGGCCTCGACCAGAGCCGGCTGCACCCTTACATGTGGGCGGTCAAGGGCCACTACTACAGCACGGGGCGGTCGTTCTACAACTACCCCTACATGTTCGGCCTGCTCTTTGGCCTGGGCCTGTATGCCCGTTACCAGGCCGACCCAACGGCGTTCAAGGCCAGCTACGACGACCTGCTGTCGTCGACGGGCCTGGCCGACGCCGCGACCCTGGCGGCGCGCTTCGGTATCGATATTCGTACGCCCGACTTCTGGCGCGCGAGCCTCGACCTGATCCGCCGAGACATCGACCGCTTCGAGCAACTCGTCGGCTGAGCGGATGCCGTCGCCGTCATGGTAGCTCTCGCCCTCCTGCTGCTCGTCGCGGGTGCGACTCTGCTGTTGCTGAGCCGTCGCCATCGGGCAGCGACGGGGCTACCGACGGGGCGCGTCGTGTACAGCGACACGGGCGGCTGGCGGCCGGTGGACCGCCCGCTGCTATCGCGGCGCTACGGGCTGGTGGGCAAACCCGACTACGTGGTCGAGGAGCGCGGCGAGTGGACACCCGTCGAGGTCAAGCCAACCCGTCGCGCGGCGACGCCCTACCTGTCGGACGTGCTGCAACTGGCGGCGTATTGCCTGCTCATCGAGGACGTGTGGGGCCGCGCCCCGCAGCGCGGCCTGCTGCGCTACGCCGAGCAGACCTTCGCCGTGGACTACACGCCCGACCTGCGGGCCATCCTGCTGGAGACGCTAGACGAGATGCGCGCCCAGGCGCGGGCGCGGGACGTGCCCCGCGACCACGACGAGGCGGGCCGCTGCCGGGCGTGCGGGGTGCGGCAGGGGTGCGACCAGCGTTTGGTATGATATGCCTCTCCTGATTGACGGGCACAACCTCATCGGCCAGATGAAGGACATCTCCCTGGCGGACCCGCGCGACGAGGCGCGGCTGTTGGCGCGGCTGCAAGGCTACGCCGCCGCCACGCGGGAGAGTATCACCGTCGTCTTCGACCCCGGCGACCTGCCCGGCGTCGGCCGCCCCACCGCCGGGCCGAGCATCACCGTTATCTACGCGCCCCACGGCGAGGACGCCGACTCGGTCATCATTCGCCGCATCGAGCGCGACCGCGCGCCGCGCCAGCTGACGGTCGTGTCGTCGGACCGCCGCATCGTCGGCGTCGCCCAGTCGTGCGGGGCGCAGATAGTCAGCGCGCGCGATTTCGCCCAGCAGTTAGCCGAGCGCCTCGCGCCTACCAGCAAGGGCCGAGCGGCCGACGGCAAGCCCGCCTCATCCAGCGCCGACGTGGACTACTGGCTGGGCATCTTCAAGGAGCCGCCGCCCAAGCCGCCCAAGCCGCCCAAACGACCGAAGACGCGGCGATAGAGACCGACGACCAACGACCAACGACCAACGACCAACAACCGACGACCAACGACCAGGGACGAATGGTTTACCTTCTTGTTGGTCTTTCGCCCTTCGTCTGCCAGCGACAAGCTACATTCCCATTGATTCCGATGGAGGACTGAATGCGTTTCCAAAGCCCGCGCGGCATGGTCGACGTGTTGCCGGAGGACCAGCCGTACTGGCGGCACATCATCAAGAGTAGCGAGAAGCTCGCGCGTAGCTTTGGCTATGAGCGCCTCGACCCGGTGCTCATCGAGGACACGGGGCTATTCCTGCGTAGCATCGGCGAGGGAACCGACATCCACGACAAGGAGATGTATGTCGTGGGCGTGCTGGGGCGACCCGCCGAAGCGATGAGCGAGCTGGCGCTGCGGCCGGAGTTCACAGCGGGCGTCATGCGCGCCTACCTCGAGCATGGCATGGCGAGCCGCCCGTCGCCGCTGCGTCTGTACTCCCTCGGCCACGTCTTCCGCCACGAAGCGCCCCAGTTGGGTCGCTACCGCCAGATCTCCCAGTTCAACGCCGAGGCTATCGGCTCACTGGACCCGGCCCTGGACCTGGAGATCATGCTGCTGGCCTGGGGCTTCTTCGAGGTCAACGGCGTGCAGGGGCTGTCCTTCCAGGTCAACAGCACCGGCTGCCCCAGGTGTCGCCCCGGCTATGTGGCCGCCCTGCGCGCCTACTTCGAGCCGCACACGGCGCGGCTCCACGGCGACGACCGGCGGCGGCTGGAGGTCAACCCGCTGCGTGTGCTGGACAGCAAGGACGAGGCGACCGGCGCGCTGCTGGGCGCTGCGCCGCAGATGCTCGACTATCTGTGCGACGAGTGCCGTGCCCACTTCACCGAGCTGCGCGGCTACCTGGACGCCATCGGGCGGCCCTACACCGTCAACCACCGCCTGGTGCGCGGCCTGGACTACTACACCAAGACCGTGTTCGAGGTGTGGGGGCAGGCGGGACTCGGCTCGCAGAACGCCCTGTGCGGCGGCGGCCGCTACGACGGCCTCATCGAGCTGCTCGGCGGGCCGCCGACGCCGTCGGTGGGCTTCGCGGCGGGCATCGATCGCCTGATGCTGACGATGAAGGCGCTGGACGTGGCCGTCGCGCCGCTGCCCGCGCCCCAAGTCGTCGTGGCCTACCTGGGGGCTGACGCCAAGCTGGCCGCCATCCAGGCGCTGAACGACCTGCGGTCGGCCGGGCTGCGCGCCACAGCCGCCTTTGGCGACCGGGGCCTCAAGGCGCAGTTCCGCTTCGCCGATAAGGCGGGCGCGGCGTATACCCTCATCCTCGGCAGCGACGAGGTCGCCCAGGGGGTGGTGACGGTGCGCGACATGGCGAAGAGCGAGCAGACGCAGGTCCCGCGTGAGAAGTTGGCGCTGTACCTGACGGAGCGGCTGGCGTAGGGGAGAAGAGAGATTGGAGAATGGGAAGTAGGAACCGAATGTCGATCGACTGTCGTTCTGAGCGGAACGCAGTGGAGCGAAGACCCTCGGCGTGGCGCGCGGGGGGCGCCGTCTCGCCCATTGTTGGCAGAGGCCCTTCGCTGCCGCTCAGAGCGACAAGTACGCATCCATCTGAGACGGGCTGAATCGTGAAGCCCCTCGACCCTGGCCTGGACCTGCCCCGTCCAGACCCTGCGCTCGACGTGACAGGCAAAGGCGACACGTCGAGTCCCTCCCAATCTCCAATCTCCAGTCTCCAATCCCTCATCCCCCTGCTGCTCTTGCTGCTCGCCGCGCTCTTCCTGTGGCGGCTGTGGACGCTCAACCCGGCCGATCGCCACGTCTTCGCCTACGGCGACTTCGTGGAGCAGTTCTACCCGCTACGCCGCTTCGCCGCCGATGAGCTAAAGGCGGGGCGGCTCCCCCTCTGGAACCCCCACATCTACAGCGGCACGCCCGCCCTGGCTGATCCCCAGTGGGCGGCCCTCTACCCACCCGCCTGGCTATCGGCGCTATGGCCGCCGTGGCCGCCGCTACCCTTCGAGACGCTGCAATTCGAGGCGGGGTTGCACCTGGCCCTGGCGGGGGTGTTCACCTGCCTGTTCGCCCGCCGCCACCTGCCCACCGGGGCCGCGCTGCTGGCCGCCGTCGTATTCGCCTTCGGCGGCTACCTCACCAGCTATCCCCCGCTACAGCTGGCCGTGTTGGAGACAGCGGTGTGGCTGCCGCTGGCCCTATGGGGGGCGGAGAGCCTGGCGCGCCCGACGACGGCCGGCGGCCTGTGGGAGCGGCTCGCGCCGGGCCGCGTCGCCCTGGCCGCGCTGCCCCTGGCCCTGGCCCTGCTGGCGGGTCACCCCCAGACCTTCCTGCTCATCGCCTACACGGCTGTCGCCTACTATGTCTTCCAGGCGTGGGGACGGCTGACCGTGCCGACGGCCCTGGCGCGGCTGGCGCTGTGGCTGGCGGCGACGCTCGGCCTGACGGCGGCCCAGTGGCTACCGACGCTAGAGTTGGCGCGGCGCGGCCCACGCCTCGTCCTGCCCTACGACGTGGCATCAGTCGGCTTCGTGTGGCGCGACCTGCTGCACATCATCCTACCCGGCGTGTGGGGCGACTGGTCGCCGCTGTACGTGGGGCTGGCGACGCTGCTGCTGGCAGGCCTGGCGGTGGCGGCGCTGGCGCGGCGGCGCGCCCCACGGGATGTGGCCTTCTGGGCGGGGCTGGCTGTGGTCGGCGGGCTGCTGTCGCTGGGGAGCCAAGGCGGGCTGTACTGGCTGGCCTACCGCCTCGCTCCCGGCTTCAGCCTGTTCCGCCACCAGGAGCGCGCCGCCATCCTATGGAGCTTCGCCCTGGCAATGCTGGCGGGCTATGGGCTGGCCGCCTGGCTGGCGCGGGAAGGGAGCGCGGGCCGTGCCCGGTGGGCGTGGCTCGTGGCAGGGCTGATGGCGGTGGCTGCCCTGGGGCTGACGCTCTACTGGGCGGGGCAGGGGCGGCCGGCCGAGGGCCTCGCCGCCGTCGCCAGTACCCAGGCCGCCTACGCGGCGGGGATGCTGGCCCTGGCGGCGCTGGCGTTGGCGCGCGGCCGACGCGGCTGGGGGGCGGTGGCCCTGGTGGGGCTGGTTCTCCTCGACCTGTTCTCGACCAGCGGGCGCGGGCTGACCCAGGCCCCGCCGCCGGGCGGTTACTTCGCGCCTGATCCGATCGTGTGGGCCATCCAGGCCGACCAGGGCGATGACTATCGGGTGAGCAGCGAAGGTCTGTTGCCGCCCGGCGGCGGCAACGGCGCGGCGTTATGGGACCTGCGGGACACGGTGGGTAATAGCCCGCTGTACCTGGCCGATTACGACCGCCTGATTCAGGCGGTTCCGGAACTGGTCTGGTGGCGGCTGTTGGGTGTGCGCTACGTGGCCTCGAAGCGCGACCTGCCCCACGGCGCGCTGGCCGAGCTGGAGCGGGTTGGCGACACCCGGCTATATCGGCTGGCGGGTAGCCTGCCCCCGGCATGGGTCGCGCCCGCTGTGCACCGCGTGCCCGACATGGACGCCGCGCTAGCCGCCCTGGCCGCGCCGACCTTCGACCCACGGGCCGAGGCCGTCACCGCCGACTCGTCGGCCGACAGCCTGGGCCTGCCCACACGCGCCGCGCCCCTGGCCGCTGCCACAGCCACGGTGGAGCGCGTATCGCCGACTCAGTTGCGGGTCACGGTGGACACGCCACAGCGGGGCCTGCTCGTCCTGGCCGAGAGCTACGCGCCCGGCTGGCAGGCCACGGTCAACGGCGCGCCTGCGCCCGCGCTACAAGTGGACGGCCCGCTCCTGGGAACCGCTGTCCCCGGCGGGCCGTCGATCGTCGAATGGCGCTACGCGCCGCGCTCGTTCAGTCTCGGCGCGCTGTTGAGCCTGCTGACATTGGCCGTGCTGGCCGGTGTCGGCGTCGCGGCCTGGCGTCAGGGTAGCGCCGTAAGGCGGAACTGATAGGTCGCCCCACAGCCGCGCAGCGACGTGGTGTAAGGATGGATTAGCCCCAGCAGGCGCTCGCTCTTGTCGGCAGTCCACTCGGCGCGGGCGGCGCGTGATGAGTCGGTGTAGGCGTCCTCTGCTACGACCTCCCCGTTCAGATTGTAGATGTATAGCTCAGTGATGACATAGTCGGCCAGCTGGCCCGTCTCGGCGACGTAGGTCTGGCCCGCCGTCACGTCGAACCACACCCAGTCGTTGCGGTCGGCCAGGTGGAACGTGCGATCCTGCCACACGGGGCCGGGCGCGATGGGCCTGGCCTGCGCGGCATAGTCGTCGATCTCGTAGCTATCGGGGCATTCGATGGTCGGCGGTGGGGCCGGGTAAGGGTAGCCACCCCAGAAGGTGGGGGTGGGCGTCGGCGCGGCCAGCGTCGCGGTGGCGGTGGGCGAGCCACTCGGTGTGGGGGTCGGCGTGGCGGTGGCTGAGCCGCCGGGCGTGACGGTCTGCGTCGCGGTAGCCGTGGGTGTTTCTGTGGGTGGGGTGGTCGGCGTCACCGTCGCGGTAGCCGTCGGCGAGGGCGTCGCGGTGGCCGTGGGTGTTTCTGTGGGTGGGGTGGTCGGCGTCGTCGTCGCGGTGGCCGTCGGCGAGGGCGTGGCGGTGGCCGTGGGTGTGGCGGTGGCAGCGACGAAATCGCGGATGGCTTCCTCGTAGCCGTAATAGTGACGCCAGGTGTGTTGCGGCGGCTCGAAGGCATAGCCCGCCTGTTCCGCCCACACCGTGACCATCTCGTCGCCGGGAATGGGGCGGAACGGACTCTCGTAGTAGCCATTGGCATCAGTGGTGGCGACAATGTCGCCGGGGGCGTATGATGCGTAGAACAGGTGGATGGCGACACCGGCCAGGCCAGGCCCGCCCGCGCCGCCCAGGCGCACGTGGCCGCGCACCATCAGGCCGGGCACGGTCGTCGGCGTGGGGGTAGGGGTATTGAAGTTGAGGTCGGGGCGGAAGGCGCGGGCGAGTAACGGCAGGTACAGGGCGTGGGCTGCGGTGGCCGTGGCCGTCGCTTCCTGGGCCGCCGGGCGGGCTTCCAGGGCGTCCCCCGAGACCCACAGCAGCAAGGCGACGAGAACAGCGGCGGCGGCAGCGCCGAGCGGCGAGAGCCGTGACATACAGTCTCCTGGCGAGCGGTGGCGCGATGCGGGCTAGCACCGCGTTGGACCGAGGCGATACATATCACGATGTATAACGTGGGGCGCGGGCGTGAGTCACGGGCCAGGCGAGAAATAACACTTCCGGCGCGGCCAAGGGGACGCCACGCCGGAAGCTGCCCACGGATGCGGGCAATGCGGGAACTGGGTGGGAGCAGTCACCGCGCGAGCAGGGGGACTCTGCTCTCTTAATAAGACGCAGGAAGAGCCGCCAGAGATACGCTCTTTAGCCGACGTCTGTTCAGGTTCAGGGACTCTCCGCGACGCTGACGGCGTAGGTAGCATCGCACGCTCCGTAGCCGGGATCATAGTTCGCGATGCGGGCGTAGAAGGTCCCGCTGACCGTGGCGGTGAAATCGATGCGCGACGCGGGGCCGCCGCCGGGGTCGTCATCGTTCGACGCGATGCGGACCCAGTCGCTGGAATACAGGCCGATGGCCGTATCGACGCGGGGAGCCAGGTCGAGGGTGCGAATCACGTAGCTGCGGCCGGCGACGGCATCGAATCTCACGATATCCACATCGCCAGCGGTGTGGAAGGTATGCGCCTGGGGCACGCCGTCCACGGTAGTGGGCTTCGCCTGCGCCTGGACATTGTCAGGCTCGTAGGCGTCAATGCAGCCGCCAGCGGGCGTCGTAGTCGGCGAAGCGATGGCGACCACGGTGGGCGTGGGCGTGGGTAGTTCGGGACCGACGCCCGCCTGGCTCAGGTAGGGCAGATAGATGACATTGACGAGGGGGCGCGGCGTCGGCGACAGGGTGGGCGTGGGGCTGGGGCCGGGCGTCGGCGACAGGACGGGCGTGGTGGTTGCCGTTGCCGTCGCCGTCGGGGTAGCCGTGGCCGTGGCGGTGGGCGTGGGCGTCGCGGTCAGGACGGCCGTGACCCGCGTCGCCAGCAGTTGATACAACTGGTTGGGGTTGTAGTCAAGGCTCCTCGTCAGGATCATCACGTAGTAGTCCGCGCCATCGCTGGGCACGTTCTCGACACGGTAGGTGATGACCTTGTCGCCAGGCGTCAGGCCGTCGGCCGCGGCCACCTCAATGGCCGAGTCGTTGTACAGATACGCTGCGTATACGGCGGGCGCGCCACTCAGCCGTAGCGTAATCTCATCACCGCTGCGCACGCGCACGCGGAAGATGTCCAGGTCCTCGGTGGGGCAGATCGTGCCCACATATGTCACACCGAACTGGATGGGGGTGGCCTCCGAGAAGCTGTTATTCGGCTCCCACCCGTCGGCCGGGCAGCCGGGTTGCGGCGTGAGCGTCGCGGGGCGCGGCGTGCTCGTGGGGCCGGCGGTCGCGGTCGCGGTGGCCGTCGCGCTGGGCGTGCTCGTGACCGGCGGCAGCGTCGCGGTCGCGGTGGCCGTGGCGGTGGGCGGTGCTGTCGCCGTCGCGGTGGCCGTGGCGGTGGGGGTGGCCGTCGCCGTCGCGGTGGCCGTCGCCGTCGCCGTGGCCGTCGCCGTGGCCGTGCGGGTGGCCGTCGGGCCAGACGGCGTCGTGGTCGGGGTCAAGGTATTGCCCGGCCCCGCCAGCGTCGGCGTGGGTGTGCGCGTGGCCGTCGCGGTGGGCGTGCGGGTCGCGGTGGCCGTCGGGGTCGCGGTCGCGGTCGCGGTGGCCGTCGGGGTCGCGGTCGGGGTGCTGGTCGCGGTGGCCGTCGCTGTATTGGTGGGCGTGGCGGTGCGGGCCGGGGTCGGCGTGAGCGCCGGCCGCACCGTGATGGTGACCTCAGCCGCATCGAGAAGGGGGCCGTTGGGGCCGGTCGAGCGCTCGTGGCCCTCAAAGCGGTAGAGGCGCTGGCCTGGCTCGCCGCCGAGCGGGCCAAAGAGCAGGAATTGCTGTGCGCCGGTTGTGAAGCCACTCAGGACACGCTCGCAGTGATCCCCGCTTGGGGCGCAGCGGTATAGTATCCAGTCCATGGCGCGGCTGGTGAACAGGGTGAATTGAATCTGGTCGCCGAGGTGATAGGTCTTGTCGGGGCGATCGACGCGAATGGTGACCAGATCGGCGACATTGAGGGAGACTTGCGCCTGGCCCAGGGCATCCTCGCCATCGTAGAGCACAAGGCGATAGGTATACGCGCCGCTGGGGGTGCTGACCATGCCAGTGACCACACCGTCGCGCGTCACATGGCTCTTGAATATCTGGCGCGTGCCCAGGGGGCCGTCCTCGAAGATGGCGATATCGGCCGGGTAGGATGGGGCCTTATACGAGATACGAATGGTCTCGCCCAACTCATAGGTGCTGCCAGGCCCTTTGTTGACCGTGATGACGAGGCCAGGATAGGGTGTCGGAGTGGGGGTTGGAGCCAACGTCTCGGTAGGGGTGTTGGTTGCCGTGGCCTCGGCCTCGGCGACGACCACGGCTGGCCCCGCGAAATAGGTAGAAACAAGAACGGTAGCGAACAAGGCGGCGCAGGCAACGACTGCCAGGCCCAGCATGGGGGGGCGTCTCGGTTTCATTCACATAGCCTTTGGCTGAGAGGACGGCCTGCGCCGCCCAAAGGAATGCGGTATCACAGTATACGACGAATAATTGCCTCGGACGTTACGGAACACGGATTATTCTGGTGGATGCAGGACCGTCGCCCAATCCGGTGTACAATTGCCGCGTTGCCTGCATCACGCCATCAACAAAGGATAGCGCATGGAACAGTTGCGTCGGATCGCGTGGCTCCCGGTGCTGTGGGGGGTCATCGCGGATGTCATTCTTACCCAGATTGTGGCGCTGGGCATCGGCACGGCAGTGGGTATCGGCCCCGACACCGATCCCGCGATGGCTGAGACGATGCTGCGCGCCAGTTCATACTATTGGCCGACGCTACTCCTGGGCATTATGATCAGCGGTCTGGGCGGCTACATTGCCGGACGCCTGGCAGGGCGCGAGGGCGCCTTCCACGGAACCCTCGCCGCCTTCATCAGCAATATCGTGTTCACCCTGCTCACAGGCGGCTTTCCCGAGGATATGGTCGGCACGCTCGGCTTGATGGCCGCTATCCTGGCGGGCACGCTCGGCGGCTGGCTGGCCTCCCTCGCCTACAAGGAGAAGGTGTAGCGAGCGAGGTGGCGTGCAATTTCAGGCACTGGTGAGACAGCGCTCCTTGCGCTGACGCCGCGCTACCTCTACACTTTCAGCAGACCTTCACCCGCGACGGAGGAATCCCGCTCATGCCTCGTTACGCATGGCTGGTGGCGCTGCTGCTGTCCCTGGCTCTGCTGGCAGCGTGCGCCGCGCCGCCCGCTGCCCAGGCCCCCGCGCCAACCGTGGCTCCCCCACCGCCGCCACCGACTGTCATCGTTCCGGCCACCGTCGCGCCACCCGTGGCGACGGCCGCCCGCCCCACGACGGCGACAGCGGCCCCCTCCACTGTCCCGCCGACCGCCCCACCCACCGCCCCACCCACCGCCGCTGCGAAGAGCGCCGCGCCTGCCGTGGCCGCTGACGGCCGCCTCGCCTCGGGCAAGCTGCCCGACGGCCGCTGGTATCTGGGGTCGCCCGACGCCCCAGTGACCCTCACCGACTACTCCGACTTCTTGTGAACGACGTGTCGCGCCCACGTGCTGGGCACTGAGCCGAACATCAAGGACGAGTTCATTCGCGGCGGCAAGGTCAAGATGGTCTTCAACCACATCCTTGACTTTGGCAATTCAGCGCGGCTGTCCCAGGCCGCCGAGTGCGCGGGCGACCAGGGCCGCTTCTGGGCGATGCACGACTTGCTGTTCGAGCAGCAGGGCCGCCTGTTCAGCGGCAACCCCGACCCGACCTTACTGGGCCTGGCCCGCGATCTCCAGCTCGACGAGGCCGCCTTCGGGCAGTGCCTCAGTAGCAGCAAGTACGCCGACTTCGTGAAGCAGG
>WBZS01001760.1_pt1 | contig 15844 bp, 14 predicted proteins | sample 5204201 | NCBI WGS metagenome assembly WBZS01 (sample SAMN12344357, study PRJNA552823) | activated sludge metagenome | biome: Activated sludge suspended growth; feature: Nitrification reactor; material: Wastewater; isolation source: activated sludge from nitrification reactor of wastewater...
ATGCCGGTGCCGGCTGCGGCTCGAAGGATGGCCGGCTGGCCGTCGCGGTGCTCATGTCCTTCTATGGCGCGACCGGCCCGAAGGTGGCCACGGGCTCCTGCTCGGGCGGCTCGTCGTACTGGTATTCGTGGCTGTCGCAGCGGCGGCACCGGATCAACGTCCAGCCGTCGTCGGTGGCCTTGACGGTCTCCCAGTCGTGCTTGTTGCAGGCGACGAGACGTTTCGCCCGCCCACGGATGGTTGTGGCGACCACGGTTCAGTTCTCCGCCACGATCGGGCAGGACAGGACGATCTCTTCGACCCGAAGCGTGAGCCGGTGCTCCTGCCGGGTCTCGAACTGGTGCATCGACGAGTCGCGATAGACGAGCACGGTGCGCGGCTCGTCATTCCAGGTGAACTGGTGGTCGATTCGGGCCAGGTGCCAGCGACCGTCGCCGGGCGGGGTGTGGCCGTTGCGGTGTGCCGGCTCCCACGCGAACCCGGACCGGTCAGACAGGTCGTTGAACGTGAGAAGGCCCGCTGGGATGCCGGCCGGGAACGGGCCCAGGTCGGGAAGGTCGGTCGCGGTCCGTGGAACCTGCGCGATCGGCAGGTGGATTGACGTGAACGGGCCCCACGTCTGCAACGTCGGATGACCCGGCTGCGCCAGGCCCACGAAGGTGCCGACCCGCAGGCCGGTCTCGTGACTGATTCGGCAGACAAGACGCCCGTGATAGGTCGCCCACTGCTCATTTTCCGGGTCGTCGAACTGGACCGGCGCGCCAAGGTGCCGGTGGTCGAAATCGAAGACGGCAGTCATGGTGTTTAGTTGTTCCGGTCCAACTGCCACGCCCCGGACGCGGTCCGGTACGCGTAGATGAACGCGGCGACCGTCGAGGCCGCGAAGATCCCGGTCGTGACCAGGTTGCGGTCGAGGACAGCGGATGCGAACGATGCGAACACGAACAGGTCCGCGGCACCAGCGGCGAGAAGGTACCTGAGACGGTGAGCGTTCACGTAGGCGGACCAGGCCAGGAGGGCCGCCGCTGCGATGGCCAGGACCCAGGAGAGCAGGTTCATGATGGTCTTCCTTCAAGGGGGCCGCGCGGCAAGGCTGTTTCATGCGGCGAATTGGGGCCGGTCTCCGGGATCTCCCCGGGCACCATGGCCTTGCCGCGCGGCGGTCTTGGTGGGTCAGGCGGCGGCGTCGACCGCAGCCTTCGCGTCGACCGCGATCTGCTCCTCGGAGAGGCCGAGGTCGGTGACGGACCGGATGACGCGGGTGGTGTGGCCGGAGCCGTTCGCCATCTTCTCCTTCTCGATGCGGACGAGGATCCGGTGGCCGACGAGGGACCGGATCGTCTTGGCCATGTGCAGGCCGTACGCGTTGTCGGTGCGCTCCGTGCGGGCGGTCTCGCAGCCCTCGGGGACGCCGTCGTAGGTGTTCTTCGTGCCGGTGAACAGGGTCACGATCGCCCGGGTCGAGGACGCCTCGCGACGGATCGCGATGACGTGACCGACGAACGCGGCCGAGTTGTCGAGCTGGTCGATGTGCTGCATGAGCGGCGACTTCTCCGAGGTGACCTCGTCGTAGATGCGGCTGATGCCGTCACGGACACGGTTGTTCCACGCGGCGGAGTCGCCGTCCTCGGGGCCGGCCATCTGCATCGCCGCGAGGACGATCGTCTGCTTCTGTGTCTGGTCGATCATGAGTTGTTGAACCTTTCGGGAACTACGGAGGGTGGGTGGAGGAGCGGTCAGGCGACCTTGGACGCCTGCGAGCCGAGGCTCCCGAGGACGTCGATCTTGGAGGTGTCGACGCCCTTGTTCCAGAGGTCGGCGCCGATGGCGACCGCGACCGTGAGGCGCTTGACGGCCCGGTCGTGCCAGTCGCGGATCGCGTCGTTGCCCTGACCGAACGGGACGGCTTCGACGGCGATGACGGAATGGAGCAGTCCGCGCAGGCGGACATGGAAGCCGGCCTGCAGGTCGGACGTGCCGGACGTGGTGAGCATCGCCTGGTTGACCACGGACGCGAGCAGGTGCGCGGTCCCTTCGATGCCGGACTTCGTGATCGGCATCCCGGCGGTGGCGAGCATCTCCATCGCCCAGCCGGTCAGACCGAAGACGGCGGTCGCGGACGCGGACTCGCCGACGAGCTTGTCACCCTTGATGTCGCCTTCCCACGGCTTGGCGTCCCGGTTGCTGTAGATGATGTGGTCGGCCATGGTGGGCTCCTTGTCTGCGTGAATCGTTGTCGTTGCTGAGATGGGGACCGTCTCGGTCTCGCTCTCCCCTACGGTGTGACGCGAGGCCGGACGATCCAACGGCGCCCGCTCGATCTGGAGAAGTTCTGCGGCGTCCGCCATCGGGATGCGCGCCGTCTTCCGTGCGCGAGCCGCTTCCGGGCAGATGGTCACGAGCGGGCACCAACCGCACAGGCCGGAGGACTTGAACTCGTACCGCCCGTCGTCGGCGGCCTTCGTATGCGTGTTCCAGGTGTCGACGAACTCTGCCTCGACCGACTTCATCCGGGACTGTGTGACGGGCACGTTGTAGACCTGCGGGTCGGCGTCCGAGGTGTAGATGATCGACACCTCGTCTGGGGCTCGGCCGTCTCGGTTCCGCAACGCGAGCAGGTACAGGACCCCTTGGTCGCCATGCGAATCGCCGAACATTTCGCGCTTTCGCGCGGTTGATGCCCGTCCAGTCTTGTAGTCCTCGACTCGGGTGCCACGCACCAGTCCGGCATCGTCGAGGACGAGCGAGACCCGGTCGATGAATCCCCGGAACGGGACACCGCCGATGTGACTGGTGACGTCCTGTTCGGTATGAACAACTTGCACCTTGCTTGGCTGTTCCAGGTCGAACAGGCCAGCCATCTTCGACCAGACCGCATCACGCCATTCGGGCAGGGCGAGAGCGTCCGGCGGGACGACACCGTCGTCTCCGTGGAGCGTCTCGATGATCTCCTTCGCGGTCGCCGGCGTCCGGTCGACAGCAGGCAAGTTGTACAGCAGTTCCATGACTCGATGAGCAGAAGTGCCCAGTTCTGCGGCCCCGAATGGGTCCTCGAGCCGCGGAAGCATCCGATCCACTGCCCAACGTGCAGGGCAGGACTTGACCGCGTTCATCGACGACGGGGACCAGGTGGCACGAGCGAGTTTCGCGGCTGCAGGGTCCTCGACGATCAGCGCGGTGTCGTCGTAACTGACCTTGCACGGGGGCTCGAAAATCTGCTCGCTACTCACAATCTTCTATGGCGCGAGCGGGGAAAAGACGGACCTACCTGGTGTCGGGTGCGATCCCCAGTTCGCGGGCCGCTTCGCCGATCAGTTCCAGGCACAGCGGCAGCGCGGCGCGCACCCGTGAGACCGGCAGTCCAGTCGCCATGGAGACCGCTTCGATGTCGAACAGGTTCCCGGACGAGTCGGCCCGCGTCATCAGTTCGGACATGACGAGTGGCACTTCGACGATCGGGTGGCCGGCCGCCAGAGAGGTTGCTGCAATCCCGAGCGGCGACGAAGCAGCGATCAGGTCGGTGTCGTCATTCTCGTGGCTGACTGGCTGGAACGCAGAAGGATCGTGCAACATCCCGTCGAGGGCGGCAGCCCGCAACGGACGCAGATCTTCGACCGTCGCCGGGTGCATCCCGGACCGAGCGGCTGCCTTGTTGTCGGCGTGCTGCGCGTTGTACCGGTTGACGAGGTCCTCGTCGCCGAGCCGAACCCCGGTGACCTGGAAGACGTCCTTGCGCATCGTTTCGAGCCGGCGGCGGCGACGCTCCCGGGTCGATGTCGGGCCTGAGATGCCGTGATATTCGGCCGATTCGACGATCGCCTTGACCCGGTCCGCCATGAACGCCATGACGGCCCGGTCCGGGGCCATCATGCGGCGGGCCTTCGTCAACTTCTCGTCGCTCGATGCCATCAGCATCACGACGACCAGGCACTCCTGGATGAAGTCTTCGCGCTCGTTGAGCGGGACACTGAACCTATTGCACGCGTGGTTCGTCACGTTCGCGACAAGCGCCTTCGTGTGCTTGCTCGCCAGCAGGTCGTCAAGCGCTGCGCCGCTGACCGTGGACTGCCCGTACTGCGCAGTCCACGTCGTCCACGAGGTGAAGACCGAATCTGACCATGCGCTCACCAGTCCCACCCAGCTTCCGTCGTTGCCGGCGGGCCAGCGTAGGGGAAACCTGGCCATGGCTGCACCGGACCAACCAGCGCGTCCGCCAAGACGGACAGACGCCCGCGGGCCCGCGGGTCAACCACCCATGCCACGTTCAACTTCTGTGCCCTCTCCCCCAGTCCGGTCAGCAAGCCGAGACGGTCCAGGATGTTGCGGGCTGACGTGTCTCCGCGTCCGGGAGGGCCGGCCAGGACCGTCGACAGTTTCACTGCCCGAAGTGGCTCGCCGTCCGGTTCGCACGCAACAGCAAGGAATGACGGGATCGTCAGGTTCCCGTCGGCCAGGAGCGCCAGCCAGTAGCCGCGAACGTCGTTGCGGGTCCGGCGGGACTCGAGCGCACGGGCGCGGTGCTCATCGGTGAGCTCGACAGCAGGCATGACGCTCCCTCGGTTCACGCGGTCAACGCCGGATCGAACGGCCGCGCTGTGACCGGGACGATCGTCAACGCCGCCTGGACTCGGGCCAGGCCGACCTGGTCGGAGGGCCGGGACGAGCTGAATGCTCCTTCGTTGTACAGGTCGCGCACCACTTCCGGGTTCCTGGTGTCTGCCTGCACAGCGACCGCCCGAATCCGGGACCCGTTGTGCGGGTCACCGATGGCGCGCCGCACCGCTTCCTGCGCGGAGCGGCGCAACGTGATACGGAGATAGTGCAGCGGTTCCACCTTGTCGAAACGTCCCTCATCGAGGCATGTGTCCATGATCTTCGAGACCACTGACGGTGCCTGCGCGTCGGCGTCACCGAACATCATCTCGTCACGGATCGTCTCCATCATGATGTCGTCGAGGAGGGCCCGGTAGCCGCCGACGACGGTTGACACGTCCTTCGACAGGTACGAGTGAGCGGTCAGCAGGGACCGTTCCAGCATCGGCTGCAGGATCTCGAGCGCTTCCCAGCGGGCCCGGTGACCGTCCTGGACGTAGCCGTGCAGGGCTCGCACCATCTCGGTGCGAGACATCTGCTCGACTTCGATCGTCGACTCGGGTGTCCGCGACGGGACCGCGGCAGGGATCACGTCTGGTGACAGGACGACCGTGGACGCGCCCGACCAGAACTCGTCGATCATGCATGCCTCCCACGGGATCGACGTCTGGTGGTCGACGGCGTGCAATGCCTGGACGTGCCATTTGACCCGGACCGGGGTGAGCAGGGTTCCACCATCTCGGGCGCGCGACTTCCGTCCGAGACCTTTGCACTGCTGCCACATCCACATGGGCGGGGCAAACAGTCCACCGGAAGCCGGCAGGTCATCACGTTCGAGAAGTTCTTCAGCGGCCCGAGACCGGGCGATCGCTTCAACGAGACCGCACCAGTTCGACAGCCAGCCGTGCAGCTCGCCGTCGCCGTACCCGTCCGGTACCTCAACGGTCACGTTTCAGTCCTCCTTGTCTGGCACGAGACTGGCGACGACACCGGCGAACGCGACCACCATCGGCAGCCACCACCAGGTCAGCGAGCCGACCGTCACAAGGGCGATGACGACAGCAGTCAAGGAGGCTGCGCGCAGGCCGGCCCGCCAGCCGACAACAGCGACCGCGACCAGGCAGGTCAAAGCGACCAGGAACGTCGGGGCCTTCAGCAGGTCATGGGTGGAGAAGTGCGCTGCCGCAACGACAGAAGCGACCATCGCGCAAACCGCGAGCCCAACCCCGGTCCAGTTCAGGCGACTGTCCGGCTCACCGCGGACCGCCTCGCTCGGGCTCTCCGGCACCAGCGGGACCCCGGAACCGGGACGTTCCTGCCAGACGTCGTCATCGTCAACCACCAGCTCGACGTGCGAGTTCGGGTCGGCCGGCCAGTCGTTGGAGCGTGACGGGACAGCTGACGGCCCTCCGCCTTGCTGGGCCTCGTGTGCTTCATCGAACCAGCTCATGACCAGTTCACCGCCGTCCGAAACGGCCGAACAGACCGCCGCTCTTCTTCGGGGACCCTGCCGCCATCGCTCCGGGGCCGTCGGGCCGGTCCGGGTCGAACGCGGGCAAGCCGGTGACCCGATGCAGGATCCGGTCGAGCATGACTGCGTACTCCGGCACAGCCTGCGGGACGACACCCGCTTGGGTTGAGTTGTGGATCGTCGGAATGTCCGGAACAACCCCGAGGAAGGTGGCGTACTGGGCGAGTCGGGACTGGAACATGTTCGCGTCGATCGAGGCACCCGCGACGGCCTTGTTGACGAACGCCATCGTGCGCGACGCCCGGACGCCGTAGTCGCGCATCCCTTGCAGCCGCTCGATCGCGTTCATGATCCCCGGACGGGACGTGTCCATGACGTACACGCACCAGGCGTCCTCTTCGGCGAGCATCGGCAGCCACACCTGCTCGAAGAAGCCGGCCGCGTCGAACGCTTCCTGGATCTGGGTGTCGACGATGACCAACGACGAGACGGTTCGCAGGTACGCGATCTGGCGGGCGTACACCTCGGGCGTGATCACGTTCTGTCGCGCCTGCTCGGTGACCGGGCCGAGGACGACCGCGAACGACAGACCAGGGAGCAGGTCACCTCGCGCCTGACGCATCACGTCCGGAGTGACGAGGGCTCGGGCCGGGTCGCCTGTGATGGCGGCGTCATACAGGTTCGGCAGCCGCGACTTGTTCAGCCGCAAGTACTTCACGATGTCGGACTGGAACGGCGAGCCGTCAACGAGTGAGACACGACCGAGGCCTGCCTTCCCGGCCCGTTCAGCGATCGCCATGGCCGACGTGCTCTTGCCAACCCCGCCCTTGGCCCCGACAACGAAGATGACAGGTGCGAGCTGCTCAGTGTTGTACGGCACGAACGAGCCCGGTTCGCGCGCAGTCACCGGACTGGCGTCGATGAGGTCATCGAGGTCGACCGTTGGCCGCTGGCCGAAACCGGGAGCCGGCTGGATCTGGGCCGGAGCGGCCGGCGCCGGTGCCGGCAGAACATCTTCGACCGTCTCGACCGAGACCGGGGTCGCGATCCGAGTCGGTCGAGCTGGCGGGGGCGGCGCGTCGTAGACGGGAGGGCCTGGGTCAACCGGGACGGGTGGGGCCGCAGGGGTCGGGAACGACTGGGGGACGTCTGGGTTTGTGGCCGGGGCCGGCGGTTTCGAGATGAACTCGGACAGGTCGTCGGCGTCCGTAACATCCGGCTCGGGCACGGACGGGGCAGGTTCCGGTACTGCAGTCGGCACCACCGGTGACGCCGGTGTCACGAAGTCGTCGGAGCCGAAGTCCAGGCTCGGTGCTTGCGCCGGCGCAGGATCCGGCTCGTCGTTCCATTCCATGAACGACGGGTCGATTGCCGGCTCGTCCTTCGTGCGGCCGTCCGCACGCACCAGGACCGTCCCGCCGGGTCCGCGGCCGCCGGGCGCCCCGAACACGGCGAACAGCTCGTCGACGGTTGCCGGGATCTCGACCTGGCGAGCGTTCGGGATCGGACGAGCGTTCGGAAGCTCGTCCGAATGCAGGACGAGGACGTGCACGGGAGCAGCCAACGTGACGAGCCAGCCGTGCGCTTTCAAGTCCGGGTTCGCGACGACCAGGATGACCGGTTGGCCCGGACTGGATGACTTCACGTCAGTCACTGCCCGGTGGATGCTGTCCAGGTCTGTCTCGGGCGTGAGCAGCACATGCCCTGCATCCCGCACCGGCTCCACAAGATCGGGAAGCCCGAGGAGGGCGATGAGTGGGCGGGCCATGAAGGAAGTCCTTGTCGTCGCGGATCGGCTGTCTGAACCTCTATGGCGGGAGAGCCACAAAGGTTGCCGATCCATCGACTGACATGCGAAGGATCCTCGAAAAGGTTCCAGCCTTTCGGCTCGAACCTTCCCTGCTCAGGCGACGGAACGAACTGTGAACTGGGCCTGGATCGTGTCTGCGAGCAGCGGCCGCAACACGGACGGGACACCCACCGAGGCCGGCTTGCGGGAGCCGAGTTCCATCAGGGCCGGAATGATGACGTCCTTGCGTCCGGCGTCATGCGCGGACACGCACACCGCGAACGCCTTCTCGTACGTGGGCCCGTCACCCTTGCCGATCGCGACCGCGACAATCGACTGCAACAGGACGTACAGGGTGTCCGGACGGTCGCTCGTCCACGACACGATCGACGGGTCGTCGAGCACCTTCGTCACGTCATACAGGCCCGCGGACTCCATCCAGCGCGTGAACTCGATCGCGGCACCGGACCCGACAAGGCCGGACGAGGCGAGCAGGATGGCAGCCCGGTCGTCCCGCTTCACGAACGTCAGGACTCGGGCAAGGTTCGTCCACGCCCGCGGTGACGGGTACGCCCGACCGGCTGCATCGTTGTCGGGGACGCCCGGGTTCAGCAGGCCCTCGTTGACGGACGTGAACGCCGACACCAGCGCCATCGCCCGGGCGCGGTCCTCGACGGTGCCCGCAGCCGTCATCGACTCCAGCGACGGGACGGGCACGTTGTCGAATCCGGCGATCAGGCCGTTGCGCCACGTGTCCGCGTCGAAATGCCAGTCCAAGTGCATGAAACGGTTCGCCATCGGTGCGGACAGTTCCTGACCGCCGACCGCTTCCTCGGGCGGGTTCGCTGCCGCTACGAACCGGACCGTGTCGGGCAACTTCAACTCACCGACCCAACGCTCCTGGATGACTCGCAGGAGGGCCTTCTCGGTCGCCTCCCCGCCGGTCGTGATCTCGTCGATGAACGCGAGCCCCTTCTTCGCCTTCGCCAGCCGCAGCGCCCACTGCGGCGGCGCGTACGAGACGCCCCCGTCGACCTCCATCGGCAAGCCAAGGAAGTCCGTCGCGTCACGGATGGACGCGACAACCGTCTCGCATTCCATCCCCCAGACGGCGGCATGCGACTCGATCGTGGCCGACTTCGTCGTGCCCGGTGAACCCCAGATCAGGGTCGGGACGTTCGCGCGGATACCGGCCGCGAGGGCTCGCATCATCGGGTTGCTCGGGTACTGGTTGCTCATACCCCGAAGGTGTGACGTCGAACCTGTCCAGTCCAACGCGAACCGTCATTTCGGTCCGACTCAGAAGTCGTCCCAGTTGTCGTCTTCGGGGCGTTCCTGCGGGGCAAGCTGGACGATCTTTTCCGCGGCCACACCGGCATCGACATCCCGCCACAAGATCTCTTTGCCCTTCTCGACGCAATCGGCGCGGTACGCCCAACGGAAGATTGCCTCGCCGAGCCACGAGTCTCCGTCGCCGAGGTAGGCACGGCGACGATGTGCTGCCCAGCGGATCGCAGAGGTACCCGCCTCGAGCAGAATCGCCGCCTTGAGCCGGTCCGTAGCACTCGAGCCGGTCGCCGAATCCCCGCCGAGCAGGCGAGTCGCTTGCGCGGCCGACTCCTTGCCTGAGCCGGACTCGGGCGACGCGGACTCGTACACGAGCCACGCAAGATTGCCTGCTTCCCGATGGCCGGTCGCTGACACAGCCAACAGGACCGCACCTTCGGGCACCATGTCTGCGGCCAGGGCGGCCAGACCCGGATCGGAAGCGGGCGAGGCATACAGCGGCTTCACCAGGTCGGCGCCGTCCCGCCATGACCCGAACGGTGCCCCGTCAACACTTTGTGCGCCCGTGGTCGCGGGCGGGTTGACTCCCCCAGTCCGGTCCCCGAGCCGCCAGGACAGGTTCCGCCACCGGTCCCGTTCAGGGAAGGTCAGGACCAGGTCGGCTGTGACGCCGCCAATGAACGTCGCGAAGAACCGCGGGTTCGACAGCGCCAACCAGGCCAGGTTCGATTCCGCGCGGGCCCGGACTGCGGTCGGCAGGAGAGGCTCAGCAAGGGCGATCGCCCAGTCGGTACAGATCTCGATCGGGGCAGGGAGCTCCGAGACGCGACGTCGATCACCCATGACGTACACACGCCCTGCAGGCGCCGGAACACCACTCATCGCGTATCGGGCTCGCCAAGGTACTCACGTCTCTCCGGCAAGGGCACCGGATGGCGGCCCTTGTGTGGACTCGGGTCGAACTGGTTGGACAGGTCGGATTCATTCGTTCAGGACTCTCGGGACGAGCACAAAACGACGGTGGAACTGCACAAAGGTAGCCGAAAGGTCCATCTTTGCGCCTCCAGCGGCAGAGCGAATGAGACAGCCTGTCGCTCGATCATCGTGCCACCTTTCGGCCCAGTAACCCATAGAGAGGCATGACCGACCAGCGCGACACCGAAACGAGACGTCCGATGAACCCTCCGAACCCGGACTCCCCCGTCCCGTCCATGACGATCCCGGACACCGCGGAAGGTCTCGCGTTCACGCCATGGCGGGCCACCGACTACGGACCGGTCCTGACCGGATCAGGGGCCGCGAAGTGCGCCGAGTCGGGGATCGCTCCGCTGATCGCTCGAGCGCGCGGTTTGAAGACGATCTTCGAACCGGACGTGAAGGACCTGCTGGCCCGGCTGAACATCACGGCCACGACGAACGCCGGCAAGCAGATCAAGCGGATCGTTGGACAGTCCGAAGGCATGCTCATGCCGTGGATGACCGGTGACGACGCCACCCGCTACTGGGACCACCCGCCGACCGACCCGGACGTCGACATCGTTCCGTCGTCGACGCAGATGCGGCCCGCACCCGAGAACGTCCTCATGGAGGAAATCAACGGGAAGATGAAGGCCCGCAAGTACGAGAACCTCGCCGGCCAGGACACCGTCATCTCGATCCACCCGTCGATCCCGCGGTCCTGGGTGGTTGACGCGGACGCCCCGATCTTCTTCACCGAAGGCATGCTCAAAGCCGACTCAGCCCTGACCGCCGTCCTGCGGGACGCTGGCGTGCCCGACGAGGACCTCGATGTCCGTGACGGTGAAACCCTGTTCGAGGCCCGGACTCGGCTGCGGGACCTGATGGAGACCGTCCCGCACGACAAGCGGGTCGCCGTGTACGCGTTCCTGTCGGTCACCACCTGGGACAACAAGGCCGAATGGTCCTCGATCCGGCTCAAGGGCCGCATGGTGCTCGTCGCGTTCGACGGTGACGTCGCCACGAACGAGCACGTGTACCGGCAGGCCCGGAAGCTCTTCACGTTCCTGTCCCAGAAGCACGCCGAACCGCGCCTCATGGACCTGTCCGGGATCACGGTCGAGTCCGGCTCGAAGATCGGCGTTGACGACTACCTCGCCGGGTACGGCACCTGGTCGAACCTGATGCAGCTCGTCACCGCTGAACTCCCGCTGAACCCGTCCGCGGACGTCGACGTCGAGAACGGCGACATGCGGTGCAAGTTCGAGGAGGCCGCTACTGAAGTGTTCGTCGATGGCGCCCAGACCGGCGGACAGACGTACTGGAAGGAGAAGTTCCCGTACGCGGCCCGGCTCGTCTCCATCGAAGTCGAACGGGAAGCCACCGACAAGGAGGAAGCGACCGGACGGATCGACGTCGACCTCGGAGGCACCGCTGAGGCGGTCCTCGAATTCAACCACCGAGACCACCTCGGTGAGAGGCACCTGTCGACCGTGACCGGCCCCGGCCAGCTGCTGCTGTCCACCGGCCCGGAAGCGTGGGCGAAGTCGGACAAGGTCACGTTCAACGGCCGCATCACGCAAGCCCTGCACTTCCCGCCGAGCCGCACCGACACGGACGCGTTCCGGAACGCGATGAAGTCCTGCATGCCCGACCAGGTCCGCAACCGGCCGCGCTGGGACCACATGGGCTGGGTCCCCACCGATGACGGCAAGCCCGTGTTCATCATCGGCGAGCAGGTCATCGACGCCGACAGCGACCGGTCGACGATGGCGACCACGAGCGTCTCCGAGACGACGATCGCCAGCTTCGGACGGTTCGGGGTCACCTTGCCCGAGACGGACGCGCAGGCTGCGGACGCTCTGCGTCGCGTCCTGAACACGTACCGTCCGGAGAAGGTCGACGACCCGATGCGGATCTGGAATGACCCGGCCCACGCGGCCATCATCATCGCGGCCGCGCTGCGCCCGACCGTCCCGATCGCGCCACATCTGTCCGTCGTGTTCACGGGGATTAGCGGCGGGGGCAAATCGATCCGCATGGACGGGCGCTTCCCCGTGCCGGTGTCCGAGAAGTTCCCGACCGGCTGGGCGCTCAACCGTGAGCTCGAGGTCGGCGACACGCTCTACGGTCCGGACGGCACCGAGACGACGATCCGTGGGCTCTCCCAGATCTGGACCGACGAGGACATGTACGAGATGACCCTCTCGGACGGCCAGGTCCTCCACGTCTCCGGCAACCACGTCATGAACGTGTCGACGCAGCGGTCCCGCCAGTACTCCTCACTCTTCCGGAAGAACCCTGCGCGCGGACACGAGACCGAGCGTGCCGCGGCAGCCGCCCGTCTGCGTGACTTCGCCGGCACCTTCCCGTCTGGTGATGCCGCGACGATCGCCCAACTGTGTGCACTGACCGGGCACGAGAAGTCGCACCTGAACAAGCTCGCGGTCGAGTATGGCCTGCCGCGTGAACTGGTGCTGCTGCCGATGGGCGGCCAGAAGGTCAAGGAGTTCGACGTCTCCGCCATGACCGGTCTCCCCGACGGGATCATCCTGCCTGACCACATCACCAGGTACGACCTGCGGATCGCCCTGTGCGAGCACCACAAGGTCACGACCGACGGCTACATGTTCAGCGAGCCCGTGAAGCGGCTCACGAAGGACGTTCCGTTCCGGTACGGGTGGAAGGCCACCTTCAAGGAGCAGTACGTCTACCCGGTCGCCGAGATGCTGTACGCGGTCGCGGAGAAGTGGGAGCGAGGCGCCGAGGCCCCGGCCCTCATCACGTCCGTGACCGTCGCCGACATGGCCGACGCCCTCTGGTCCAGCCCGACCGTGGGTTACGGCATCCCGGTTGCCGGTGCCATCCGATCGGACATCACCGACCTTCCCGTGCCCGCGTACACGCTCGGAGCGTGGCTGGGCGACGGAACCACGAGCGGCGGCGGCATCACGGGCTTGGACAAGGAGGTCTGGGAGAACATCGAGAAGGATGGCTTCGAGGTGACTCACTACGGCAAGGCCAAGGACCACTACGTCAGGGGGCTCGTCGGGTCGCTCCGCGCGGCCGGCGTCCTCAACAACAAGCACATCCCGGCGGCGTACTTGCGCGCCAGCGAAGACACCCGGCTCGCGCTCCTGCAGGGCATCGTCGACACCGATGGAACCGTCGCTCTCGACGGCCAGACCGAGATCGCCCTGTGCAACGAACGCCTCGCTCGGGACACCCTCGAACTCGTTCGGTCTCTCGGCATCAAGGCGTCTTTCTCGTCCGATGATGCGGCCCTGACCGAGACGGTCGATGGCGAGAAGCGGCGTCGCGTCACCGGCACCCGCTGGCGGATCAAGTTCACGACCGACAAGCCGGTCGCCCGGCTCGCCCGGAAGGTCGAGCGTCTCCCGAAGAAGCTCCGGTCAACCAGCGAGTGGATCTACGTCACCGACATCAAGAAGGTCGAGACGGTCGACTCGCGCTGCCTGCAGGTGGAGCACCCGACCGGCTGCTTCCTGACCGAGGACTTCGTCATCACCCACAACTCCTGGAGTAGCGCCCGGATCATGGACTTCTGGTCCAGCCGGCCCGGAGCGTGGGGCGTCGACCAGTTGCCCGGCACCGCCTCCGACACGAAGGCCGCGATGGAGCTGGCGATCGCGCGCACCCCGATCTGGGTCGCTGACGATGTCGCCCCGAACGCGGCCGACCCGCAGGCCGCGGACCGGGCCCGCGGAGCGATCGCCGACATCATCCGCAACGTGTACAACCGCAACAGTCGCGGCCGGGCCACATCCGGGATGAAGGCGCAGCGCAAGTTCACTCCGCGCGCCGTGTTCGTCACCACGATGGAGGACGGGCTCGTCGATGACTCCGCGATCAACCGGGCCATCGAAGTCCCGATCGTCGACCGGCTCCTGAACAAGGACACCGTCCCGACGAAGGCTCTCGAGGCGATGACCGAGAACGACTGCCCGCAGTCGATCGTGACCGGTTACCTGATCCGGATGTTCGCTCGGAAGGTCGAAGAGACGTCCTGGCAGCAGGTGCGTGCCGAATGCCGCAAGTGGAAGACCGACTACCAGCGGCTCATCGCCTCCCAGATCGGCGACGACAAGGGTGACGCGACCGCACGGCACACCGAGAACATCGCCGACCTGACGATCGGCCTGTGGGCCCTGACCCTCATGTGCGACGAGCTCGGGCTCCTCGACTTGAAGGAGCGCGTCATGGACATGTGGCAGGACATCCTGTTGAACGCGCGCGGCGTCCACAAGGAGCGGGTCCGGTCCAACGTCGGCGCGATCATGTTGCGCACGCTCGCCTCCGAACTGAAGTCGAACCAGTGCTACGTCGACGCGCTCGGGCAGGACGGCCAGCCGATGCCGGAGAAGTCCGACTTCACCCCGGAAGAGATCGACTCGATCAACCGGTCCCTCGGCTGGGCGCGACTGGCTCCCGGCGAGGACCGCAAGCCGATCGGTCGCACCCGAATCGGTGGACTGTTCTGGGAGAAGGGCGAATGGCACGTCCTGTTCGACACCGCTGCGGCGTTCCGGGCCGCGGCTCGGGTCTCGCAGGTCGTCCGGTCCCGGTCGGAGAAGCAGGCCTGGCAGGGCGTCATCAACTCGCACCTGACGAGCCCGCACATGAAGGCGGCCGCCCCCGACTGGAGGCACCGTCGCATCCGGAACAAGATCGTCGAGTTCGGCATCTCCGTCCCGCTCGTGAAGCTGCTCGGCCTGTCCGGCGACGCCACCCTCGACACCGATTTGGACTCATGACGGTTGGCTACACGACCGCCCAGGTCGGTCTGCTCGCCCTGACTGCAGTCGTCGCTTGCGTGGCGGCTGCAGTCAGCGTCAACACGGCTGTCCGTAGACATTGGCCACGCCATGTCGTCCGGACCCGGGTCAACCGCGCCTGGTGGCTCTCGCTCGGGATCCTGCTCGCCGCAACCATCTGTCGGCAGGTCGGGATCTGACCCGCGGCCCGTAAGCAGGGCATGAACATCACCAGTGACGCCGCCAGTCGGCGCGAAGCAGCACGAACCCAGACAGGACAGTTCGGTGCCCAGTCCCGGACCGCACCAGTCGACCTCGACGACTACGTGGCCCGCCGTCGCGCCGAAGACCAGGCCGCGCTCGACGCCGAACTCGCTGGGACGGTTGGCGTCCCGGCGCACCAGCTCACACCCGGGTCGACCGTCATCTCTCCTGAGCTTGACCAGTTCTGGATGGTCGAACGCCGCACCGTCATCCGGGCCGTCGAGGCTGCTGACGGAAAGACGTTGCTCGTCACGTCGAAGAGCAACTCGCTGTCGTACATGCTGCTCGACCCGAACACTCGTCTCGCGGTCGCGCCCCGAGAACTCGATGCTGACCTGCAGAGGACGCTTGACGTGTTCGCCGGCCCCCGGCTGGCCGGGCCGGGCACCCCAGAGCACAGCGAACTGCTCGCCCACGCCGGGGCCGCCGTCAACGAGTTCGACGTCCGGGTCGGGACGGCCGGCAAGCACGGCTGCCACCTGCCCGCGGTCACGTTGAGTGTCTGTAGCCAGCGCGGCCACGGCACCGTTCACCAGCTCGGCACCTGGGTCGACCCGGACACGGCCCGGCGCGACATTGCCGCCTACCGGGACGCCTTCACGCAACTGAAGGTCGGACGCTCCACTGCCCCCGTGTCGAAAGCGGCGGCGAGCATCGAGGACGTCACTCACGTCGACACCCAGGTCGGTGTCCAGACCGAGACGCTCG
>WBZS01001551.1_pt1 | contig 15839 bp, 11 predicted proteins | sample 5204201 | NCBI WGS metagenome assembly WBZS01 (sample SAMN12344357, study PRJNA552823) | activated sludge metagenome | biome: Activated sludge suspended growth; feature: Nitrification reactor; material: Wastewater; isolation source: activated sludge from nitrification reactor of wastewater...
AGACGGTTGGCGCGCGCCTCTTCGGCGAGCGACTTGATTGCCTCAGGTACCCGGTCACCGTTGCTTTTGTAGAACGCCATAAAAACCTCCCGTGGTTTGGCCTTCCGCGTAACTTCCCCCATTGCGCAGCCTGAGTCAAAAACACGGGCACGCCCAAGGTCGAAGGACAGTCTGCAATGGTGCATGGGGGCGCGGTCGTGCGATTCCGACGCCAATGTCGCAAAAACGAAAAGCCATCCCGTTTTCGTCCCGTGTCCGTCGCAATCCGTACACCCGCCTGTCGCCATCGGCATTGACGCGGCGGGCCGCCGCTTGATACCGATATTGAGCGTTTCGGGTTTCCGGCCGTTCATGCGGTCGGAACAAAAGGGAATGCGGAACGGGCCCCGCCCGAAGCCGCAGCTGCCCCCGCAACTGTAAGCGCGGAGATGCGACCACAAAGCCACTGGGCAACCGGGAAGGCGGTCGGATCGAAGAAGCGCGAGCCAGGAGACCTGCCCGAAGCGGTCACCATCCGGATGCGGGGACGCTTCCGGGGCCTTGCAACGCACGGCGGTGACATCAGTCACTGCCGGCGGATTCCCCTCCGGCCAATGCAATCAGGGCGAAATGCGCCCCTTGTGCCCCGGAGGCATCATGTCCCTTGCACGCTCCTTCCCGCTATTGTCCGGGATTTCCGTCCTCGCCCTGTTTGCCGGCGCCCCGGCAGACGCCCAGGACCTCGATATTGGCGAGGTCGTCGTGACGCCGAACAAGGCGCCGACCGACCGCAAGAAGACCGGCACCAAGGTCGAGGTCGTCGACAGGACGGACATCGAGGCCCAGTCGAAACCGGCCGTGCTCGACTACCTCGACCAGGTTCCCGGCATCCACGTCGCCAGCCCCGGCGGCGGCGGCCAGGAGGCGAGCCTCTCGGTGCGCGGCGCCGACAAGAAATACGTCAAGACGCTGTGGAACGGCATCGACATTTCCGATCCCTCCTCCACCCAGGTCCAGACCGGATACCAGCACCTGACCGCGCTGGGCGTCACCGGCCTCGAAGTGCTCAAGGGCTCCCAGTCCACCCATTACGGGTCCGACGCGATCGCCGGCGTCATCGCCGTTTCCACGCTCGGCGGCATCGACATCGGCACCCACCACGAGATCCAGCTGGAAGCCGGCTCGCGCGGAACCTACCGGGCCGGCTACGGCCTCACCTCGGCCGACGACAAGGGCCAGGCGTCGCTGTCGGTTTCAGGACTGTCGACCCAGGGCTTTTCAGCCGCCGCGGCGAATGGGCCGGCGCCGCTCGACACCGACCCGTCGTCGCTTGAATCCGACTTCTACCGCAACGGCACGGCGAACGTCGCTTTCGACCGCAAGGTCGCCGAGAACGTGACCGTCTTCGGCGCCGGCCTCTTCATCGCGGCCGAGAACGCGTTCGACGACGCCAACACCATCCCCACCGACAACGAATTCAATGTCGGCCGCAGCCGGCAATTGGCCGGACGCGTCGGCTTCACGGTGGATTCGCTGGAAGGCCGCCTGCGCAGCACTTTCGCCGTGCAGGGCTACGACATCGTCCGCGACCTGCACATCGTCTCCGGTTTCGGCCCGTACGACGCGACCTATGATGGCCGGCGCGCCAAAGCCGAATACCAGGGCGCCTTCGACGCGACCGGGTGGCTGACCCTGCAATGGGGCGCGGACGTGGAAAGCCAGTCGGCCCACGTCACCGACAATTACGGCTCCGACACCAATGACGGCATCACCATCGGCGGAATCTGGACGCAGGCGATCCTGACGCCTGTCGAAGGCCTCACGCTCGATGCCAGCGCCCGCCACGATGAGCACTCGGCCTTTGGCGGCCACTCCGCCTGGCGCCTTGCCGGCTCCTACGCTTTTGGAACCGGCACCCGCCTGCACGCCTCCACCGGCACCGGCTACCGGGCGCCGAGCCTCTACGAGCTGTACGCGCCCTACGGCACGGGCAACCCGGCGCTGAAGCCGGAGACGAGCTTCTCCGCCGATCTCGGCATCGAGCAGACGGCCTTCGATGGCCGCCTCGTCGCCGATCTGACCGCCTTCATGCTCAACACCGAAAACCTGATCGACTTCGACTTCGGCACCTATTCCTACCAGCAGATCACCGGCCTCACGCGCCGGGCCGGCCTCGAAGCTTCGCTGCGCTGGAAGGCGACGGACACGGTCGATCTCTTCGCCGCCTATACCTATACCCGCACCCGCCAGCCGGACGGCGAACGCCGTCCGCGCATTCCGGTCCACGACATCTCGGTCGGCGCGATGGTGCGCCCGGCCGAGAAATGGGAAGCGCAGGCCAGCGCGCGCATCGCCCTCGACACGCTTGATACGGTCGGCGGCACGCTGACCGCGCTCGACGACTATGTCGTTGTCGACGCCAGGATCGCTTACAAGCCGACCGACAATCTGGAGGTCTATCTGCGCGGCGAGAACCTGCTGAACCAGAAATACCAGACCATCCACGGTTATCAGTCGCCCGGTATCGGCGTGTTCGCCGGCCTCAAGGCAAGGTTCTGAACCATGGGCCGGCTGGGGACCCTCGCTGCTGCGCTGGCCCTGGCGGGATTATTCTGTACGCCGGCGACAGCGGGTGATCCACCGGCGCGCGTCATGTCGACGAATGTCTGCACCGATCAGCTGGCCCTGCTTCTGGCGAAGCCGGGCCAGCTCGTCTCGGTCTCCGTCAATGCCAGCGATCCGCGGCTGTCGGCCCTGCATGAGCGCGCGGCGGGGATCGCCCTCAATACCGGCCGCGCCGAGGAGGTCTTCCTTCTCCATCCCGATCTGGTCGTTGCCGCCGATTATTCGCTGCACGGCCTTTCGGGCTTCGTGCGCCGGTCCGGCATTGCGCTGGAGGAGTTCTCCTTCGCCTCGACCATCGCCCAGGTCCCGGCCGACCTGCGCCGCATGGGCGCTGTTCTCGGCAACGCCGATGAAGGAGAGCGCCTCGCCTCGGCATTCGAGGCGCGCCGGCACGAACTCCAGTCCACCGCCTGCGCGAAGCGGCCGACCGCGCTGATGCGCGGACAGAACGGCATCGTCCAGGGCGCCGGCACCATCGCCGGCTCCGCTCTCGAAGCCGCCGGCTTCGAGAACATCGCCGCGACGCTAGGGTACCAGGGCATGACGCCCTTTCCCCTCGAACGGCTCGTCGCCGCCCGTCCCGACGTCATCATCCTGTCGGAACGTTTCGACGACACCGCCGCCTCGCTCGCCGATGCCGCGATCGACCACCCGGCGCTTGCCGGACTGCGCGTGCTGTCGATCGAGACCATCGCGACGCGTGGCGCCCTGACCTGCGCGGCGCCGATGGTACTCGATGTCGCCGAGGCCCTTTCGCGCTGGCGCCGCGCCAACTTTCCCTGCGCCGAAGGGGAAGGCTCGTGAGCCCCGCCCGCCTCAACACCGCGCTGGCCGCCCTCGCCTTTGTTGGCTTCCTCGCTTCGCTGCTGGTGGGGCCGGCCGGCCTGTCGCTGGCCGCGAGTTTCAAGGGACTGTTCGCCGGCGGCGCCGATGCCGCGACCGCGATCATGCGCGAGATTCGCCTGCCGCGCGCCCTGCTCGGCGTCGCCATCGGCTTTGCGCTCGGCCTCTCCGGCGCGGCGTTGCAGGGTCTGCTGCGCAACCCGATGGCCGAACCTGGAATCATCGGCGTCTCGGCTACCGCGTCGCTCGGTGCCGTCGCGATCTTTCACTCTGGGCTTGCCGGCGCCAGCTTCTGGGCCCTGCCGGCCGGCTCGCTTGCCGGCGCGCTCGTCGCCGTCGTCATCCTCGTGGCCATGGTCACGGGCCGGACATCGACCCTGACGCTGGTGCTCGCCGGCATCGCGCTTTCCTCCTTTGCCAATGCGCTGACAGCGCTGGCGCTGAATCTCTCGCCCAATCCGTTCGCGGCCTACGAGATCATTTTCTGGCTGCTCGGCTCGCTGGCCGACCGTTCGCTGCTTCATGCCTCCGCCGCGCTGCCGTTGATCGGCCTCGGCGCGGTGCTGCTGTTTGCCTCGGCACGCGCTCTCGACGCCCTCGCCCTTGGCGAGGAAACGGCGGAAAGCCTCGGCATCGACATGCGTCGCACGCGCCTTGCCGTGATCGCCGGCGTCGCGCTCTGCGTCGGGGCCGGCGTCGCGGTTGCCGGTGCGATCGGCTTCGTCGGGCTGGTGACCCCGCATCTCGTGCGCCCGTTGACCAACCGCCTGCCCGGCGCGACGCTGCTGCCGTCCGCGCTTGCCGGCGCGGCGCTGTTGACGCTGGCCGACACTGCGGTGCGGTTGCTTCCCACGGGGCGCGAACTGAATGTTGGCGTGGCCACGGCCCTGATCGGCGCACCGTTCTTCCTCTGGCTCGTGACCCGTTCGCGGCGGGAAGCCTGGTGATGCTGACGCTTGAAAACCTTTCGGTCGACCTCGGTGGCAGGCCGGTCCTGCGCGACGTGTCGCTGTCGGTCGCTCCCGGCGAGGTCGTCGGTCTTCTCGGTCCGAACGGTGCCGGCAAATCGACGCTGATGCGCGCCGCCGCCGGCCAGCTTCGCCATGAGGGCAGCGCCCGCATCGGCGGCGAGGCGGTGTCGTCGCTCGATGCGCTTCGCCGCGCCCGCCTGCTTGCCTACCTGCCGCAGGCGCGTACGCTGGCCTGGGCGCTGACCGTTGCCGACCTCGTCAGCCTCGGTCGCATGCCTTGGCGTGGGCCGTTCACGCCGGCCGGCGCCGACGATCGCGAGGCGGTGGCGACGGCGCTCGAGCTGTTCGACCTGACCCATCTGGCGGACCGCCGCGCGACCGAGATTTCCGGCGGCGAACTGGCCCGCGCACTGGCGGCGCGCGCGGTTGCCCAGAACACGCCATTGCTGCTCGCCGACGAACCTGCCGCCGGCCTCGACCCTGCCCACCAGATCGGGATGATGCGGGCATTGCGCGCGCTCGCCGGGAAAAACCGCGCCATCCTTGTCTCCCTGCACGACCTGACGCTGGCGGCGCGCTGGTGCGACCGCATCGTTCTGATGCAGGCCGGGCACATCGCCGCCGACGGTCCGCCAGCGCAGGTCCTGACCGCCGACCGGTTGCGGCAGGTGTTCGCCGTTTCCGCCCATGTCGGCGAGATCGCAGGCGCCCTCGCGGTCACGCCTCTCGACCTTGCGGAGGGCGGTCCGTGAACGCCCACCCGCAGATCGCCAACCTCGCCGCCGGCCTGCTTGAGCAGGTCGTCCTTCCGCCGCCTCTGGGCACGGACACGTTGCCGCTGGAGATCGCGCCGCGCCGCGAGTCGTCCTCTCCGGAAAAGGCCCCGGAGGTGGAGACGCCCGCGAGCGCAGCACCGGAGAAGGCGGCCAGGCCACGATGGCGAACGCCTGCGATCATCGCCTCGTTCGTTCTCCACATCGCCGCCGCGTGGGCGATCGGCGAGCATCTGGCGCAAGGTCCGCTGGAAGCCGACGATCCTGACGCGATCGCCGTCGAACTGGTGGTCGAGCCGGTCGTCCAGCAGGTGCCGGCGGCATCCGCCGCGCCCGGCGCCGTCCTTGCCGATGCCGGCCTCGACGCCAGGGCGGAAAGCCCGCCGCCGACCGAAATCGCCCTGCCAGTGCCGTTACCGGCGTTCGATCCCTCACTGGCACTGACCGCGCCGCCGGTCCCGCGTCCGGTCGCCGACATCGTCGCGCCGGCGCCGGCGGCAGAAACGCTGGCCGTGCTCGCCGTCCCGCCGAAGATCGATGAGGCGGGCGTGCCTCCCCCGCAACCCGAAGCGCGCGCGAAAGCGTCGGTCCGCCCGAAGGCCGAAGCGCCGGCAAAACCCAAGACGGAACCCGCCAAGGCACCGCAACGGCGCGAAACGTCCGCCGCCAAGGCGAAGGCGGAGCCCGACAAGGCCGACAAGAGCGGGCCGGCCGCGACGCGTGCAAAGACAACGGCGGCCGGCGCGGGCGGGCAGTCGGCCGGCAACGCGCAAAAGCCCGCCGGCGCATCCGCTTCCGCCAAAGCGGCCTATGGCGCGAAGCTGCTTTCCCATGTCCAGCGCTTCAAGCGCTATCCCGCCGCCGCGGCCGGCGCGACCGGCGTCACCCGCCTCACCGTCACCATCGGGCGCGACGGCTCGCTGCGCTCGGCCCGCATCGTTTCGGGTTCCGGCAACGCGGCCCTCGACGCCGAGGCGCGCGCCACCGCCGGCCGCGCCGCACCCTACCCCCGGCCGCCCGACGGCGTCGGCGGCGCCACGCTGACATTTTCCGTCGCGCTCAAATTCACCCGATGACGCCTGCGGGCGGAGTTTCTTGTGCACCGCGGCATCTGGACACTTCCCAGGGCCGGGCCATCCTGCTACCCTGTTTTCAATCGATTTAGTTTTGCAGGCGCCATGAACATCGAAAATACCGCCGCCGCCCTCCGGACGGCCGAGAACGAACGCCCCGTCACTGCCGCCGACATTGTCGCCAAGCTCAAATACGAGGTCGGCAAGGACCCCGGCGTGGCGACCGAACTGGACTGGCTGCACGCGACCATCCTCTCGGTTCGCGACCGCATCATCGATGCCTGGCTCAATTCGACCCACCAGTCGTGGAAATCCGGCGCCAAGCGCGTCTATTACCTTTCGCTCGAATTCCTCATCGGGCGGCTGATGCGCGACGCGATGTCCAATGTCGGCGTTCTCGAAGACGTCAAGGTGGCGCTCGGCGAACTCGGCGTGGACTTCGGCACCATCGCCGCGCTTGAGCCCGACGCCGCGCTCGGCAATGGCGGCCTCGGCCGCCTTGCGGCCTGCTTCATGGAATCGATGGCGACGCTTGGCATCCCCGCGCACGGCTATGGCATCCGCTACGCCAACGGCATGTTCCGCCAGGAAATCGCCGACGGCTGGCAGGCCGAACTGCCGGAGACCTGGCTGATCCACGGCAATCCGTGGGAATTCGAGCGGGCCGAACGCGCCTACGAGATCGGGTTCGGCGGCCATGTCGAATCCGGCGAGGAATGCGAAGGCGAACGGCGCTGCGCCTGGGTCCCCGGCGAGCGGGTGGAAGCCGTCGCCTATGACACGCCGATCGTCGGCTGGCGCGCCGCGCGCGTCAACACGCTGCGCCTGTGGCAGGCGCGCTCGATCGATCCGATCCGGCTGGAGGCGTTCAACGCCGGCGATCATGTCGGCGCCTTGCAGGAAAGCGCGCGCGCCGAGGCGATCTCCCGCGTCCTCTACCCGGCCGATTCCCACATGGCCGGCAAGGAACTGCGCCTGCGCCAGGAATTCTTCTTCTCCTCCGCCTCGCTGCAGGACATTTTGCACCGGCATCGCGAGCATTTCGGTTCGCTCGACAATCTGGCCGACAAGGTCGCCATCCAGCTCAACGACACGCACCCGGCCATCGCCGTCGCCGAACTGATGCGCCTGCTGTTCGACGAGAACGGCTACACCTGGGAACAGGCCTGGGCGATGACGCGCGAGATCTTCGCCTACACCAACCACACGCTCCTGCCCGAGGCGCTGGAGACCTGGCCGGTGCCGCTGATGGAACGCATGCTGCCGCGCCACATGCAGATCATCTACCGCATCAATGCCGGCATCCTGCAGGAAGCGCGCCAGGAGCGCGGCTTGACCGATGATCAGGTGCGCGCCATCTCGCTCATCGACGAGAACGGCGAACGCCGCGTGCGCATGGGCCAGCTCGCCTTTGTCGGCTCGCACTCGGTCAACGGTGTGTCGGCCCTGCACACCGACCTGATGAAGCAGACCGTGTTCCGCGACCTGCACGCCCTTTACCCGGACCGCATCAACAACAAGACCAACGGCATCACGCCGCGCCGCTGGCTGTTCCAGTGCAACACCGGCCTGGTCGACTTGGCGCGAAAGACCATCGGCGACGCGTTCCTCGACGACATCGGGCGGCTCGATGCGCTCGCCGGACACGTCGGCGACACCGCTTTCCTCGACGCGTTCGCCGCCGTCAAGCGCCAGAACAAGGTGCGCCTTTCCAACCGGCTGAAGCAGCAGCTCGGGATCGCGCTCGATCCGGATTCCATGTTCGACATCCAGATAAAGCGCATCCACGAATACAAGCGCCAGCTTCTCAATATCCTGGAGACCATCGGCCTTTACGACCAGATGCGCTCGCATCCGGAAAAGGACTGGACGCCGCGAGTGAAAATCTTTGCCGGCAAGGCCGCGCCGAGCTACTGGATGGCGAAGGTCATCATCAAGCTCATCAACGACGTCGCCCGCGTCATCAATGCCGACCCGACGGTCCACGGCCTGCTGAAGGTCGTCTTTGTGCCGAACTACAATGTCTCCGCCGCCGAAGTGATGGTCCCCGCCGCCGACCTGTCGGAACAGATTTCCACAGCCGGCATGGAAGCGTCCGGGACCGGCAACATGAAGTTCGCGCTGAACGGCGCACTCACCATCGGCACGCTCGACGGCGCCAATGTCGAGATGCGCGAGCATGTCGGCGACGAAAACATCTTCATCTTCGGCATGACCACGGAAGAGGTCGAACAGACCCGGCGCAACGGCATGAACCCACGCCAGGCGATCGAAGCTTCGCCCGAACTGCGCCAGGCGCTGGAATCGGTCCGCGGCGGCGTCTTCTCGCGCGGCGACACCAAGCGCTACGCCGATCTCGTGCAGAGCCTCTACGATCACGACTGGTTCATGGTCGCCCGCGATTTCGACGCCTACGCCTCGCGCCAGCGCGACGTCGATGCCGTGTGGCGCGACCGTCGGCGCTGGAACGCGATGTCGGTCCTGAACACGGCGAACATGGGTTATTTCTCGTCCGACCGTGCCATTCGCGAATATGCGCGCGACATTTGGCATGCCGGACCAGAATTTGACGCAAGCTGACGATTGCGCCGGCGGCGGCAGCGGCAATAAGCTGCGACACGGCCCGGCATGAAGGCTGTGCGTCCTGGGAGGACAAATGGCGAAACGCCAAGCCAGTAAGTCTGGCAAAACGGGTATCGCACCGCCGCCGCAAGCGGCGCTGCAGGCTATTGCCGAGGGGCGCCACGCTGACCCCTTCTCTGTCCTCGGCGTTTTTCCCGGGCCCGCCGGGCACTTCGCCCGGGTTTATGTCCCGGGTGCCGAGAGCCTTTCGGCATTCACACTGGCGGGCGTCGCGGTCGGCGAACTGACCCGCGTGCATGAGGCCGGCATCTTCGAGGGTCCGGTCACACTCAGTACGCATCAGCCCCTGCGCTACGAGGCCTCGCGCGGCAGCGACCGCTGGAGCGTCGTCGATCCCTACAGTTTCGGACCGGTGCTCGGGCCGATGGACGACTACTTCATCGCCGAGGGGACGCATCTGCGCCTGTTCGACAAGCTCGGCGCCCATCCGATGCGGCACGAAGGTGCCGATGGCGTCAGCTTTGCGGTCTGGGCGCCGAATGCCCGCCGGGTTTCGGTGGTCGGCGATTTCAATGGCTGGGACGGCCGCCGCCATGTCATGCGCAAGCGCCTCGACATCGGCGTGTGGGAAATCTTCGCGCCGGGCGTCGGACAGGGTGCGACCTACAAGTTCGAGATCATCGGGCCGGACGGCACGCTGCTGCCGCTGAAGGCGGACCCTTTCGCCTTCGCCAGCGAACTGCGCCCCCAGACCGCCTCCGTCGTCGCCGGCAAGCCCGACTTCGCCTGGACCGACAGCCGCTGGATGGCCGAGCGGGCCTCGCGAGACTGGCGGCGAACGCCGATGGCGATCTATGAGGTCCATGCCGGATCCTGGCAGCGCGGCGACGATAACCGCTTCCTCACCTGGGACGAACTCGCCGACCGCCTGATCCCCCACGTCGTCGAGATGGGCTTCACCCATATCGAGTTCCTGCCGATCGCCGAGCACCCGTTCGACCCGTCATGGGGCTACCAGACGACCGGGCTCTACGCGCCGACCGCCCGCTTCGGCACGCCCGAAGCCTTTGCCCGCTTCGTCGACCGTGCGCACAATGCCGGTATCGGCATCATCCTCGACTGGGTGCCGGCGCATTTCCCGACCGACGCCCACGGCCTGGCGCGTTTCGACGGCACCGCGCTCTACGAGCACGAGGACCCCCGCCAGGGCTTCCACCCCGACTGGAACACCGCCATCTACAATTTCGGCCGCAAGGAAGTCGCGGCTTTCCTCGTCAACAACGCCCTGTTCTGGGCGGAAAAATACCATATCGACGGCCTGCGCGTGGATGCCGTGGCCTCGATGCTGTACCTCGACTATTCGCGCAAGGAAGGCGAGTGGATTCCCAATGTCCATGGCGGCCGCGAGAACCTTGACGCCATCGCGTTCCTGCAGGCGGCCAACCGCGCCACCTACGCCGCCAATCCCGGCTTCGTCATGATCGCCGAAGAGTCCACCGCGTGGCCCAAGGTCACCCAGCCCGTCCACAACGGCGGGCTCGGCTTCGGCTTCAAGTGGAACATGGGCTTCATGCACGACACGCTCGCCTACATGGCGCGCGATCCCGTGCACCGCAACCACCACCACAACGACCTCACCTTCGGCCTGCTCTACGCGTTCACCGAGAATTTCGTGCTGCCGCTCAGCCACGACGAGGTCGTCCACGGCAAGGGCTCGCTGATCGCCAAGATGTCGGGCGATGACTGGCAGAAATTCGCGACGCTGCGGGCCTATTACGGTTTCATGTGGGGCTATCCGGGCAAGAAGCTGCTGTTCATGGGCCAGGAATTCGCGCAGCGGGCCGAATGGAGCGAGGCGCGCTCGCTCGACTGGCATCTGTGCCAGTATCCGTCCCACCACGGCATGCAGACGCTCGTCGCCGACCTGAACAACGTTTACCGGGGCACTGGCGCCCTGCACGCGCACGACTGCGAGGGCGACGGGTTCGCCTGGGCGGTTGTCGACGATACGCGCAATTCCGTCTTCGCCTTCCTGCGAAGGGCGCCGGGCCAGCCGCCGGTGATCGTCGTCTCCAATTTCACGCCTGTCCCGCGCGAAAACTACCAGATCGCCGTGCCGCGGGCCGGATACTGGGCCGAGCGCCTCAACACCGACGCCACCGTCTACGGCGGCACCGGTATGGGGAATTTCGGGGGCGTTGACGCGCGTCAAGGTGCCGATGGACGGAATTACCTGACATTGAATTTGCCGCCGCTTTCCACGCTCTACCTTCAGGCGGATGGAAGCGGCACAGAGGGAGGTTGATCATGTTGTCGAAACGCATCCAGCCCCTCGCCCGTGATGCCATGGCCTATGTCCTCGCGGGCGGCCGCGGCAGCCGGTTGATGGAACTGACCGACACGCGCGCCAAGCCCGCCGTCTATTTCGGCGGCAAGAGCCGGATCATCGATTTCGCGCTCTCCAACGCGCTCAATTCAGGCATTCGCCGCATGGGGGTCGCGACCCAGTACAAGGCGCATTCGCTGATCCGCCACCTGCAGCGGGGCTGGAACTTCCTGCGCCCCGAACGTAACGAGAGTTTCGATATCCTGCCGGCCAGCCAGCGCGTTTCGGAAACGCAATGGTATCTCGGTACCGCCGATGCCGTGTTCCAGAACACCGACATCATCCTCTCCTACGATCCGAAATTCCTCGTCATCCTCGCCGGCGACCACATCTACAAGATGGACTACGAATTGATGCTGCAACAGCACGTCGATTCCGGCGCCGACGTGACCATCGGCTGCCTCGAGGTTCCGCGCGCCGAGGCGTCGGGCTTCGGCGTCATGCATGTCGACGACAAGGACCAGATCATCGCCTTCGTCGAAAAGCCGAAGGACCCGCCGGCCATGCCCGACAAGCCGGACATGTCGCTGGCCTCGATGGGCATCTACGTCTTCGAGACGCGCTATTTACTCGACCTGCTGCGCGCCGACGCCGACGATCCGAATTCAGAGCACGATTTCGGCAAGGACATCATTCCGGCCATCGTCAAGAACGGCAAGGCGTGCGCCCACCGCTTCACCAAGTCCTGCGTGCGCTCCAGCCAGGAAAACGAAGCCTATTGGCGCGACGTGGGAACGGTCGATGCCTATTGGGAAGCCAATATCGACCTGACCGACGTGGTTCCCGAACTCGATCTCTATGACAAGGACTGGCCGATCTGGACCTATGCCGAGATCAAGCCGCCGGCAAAATTCGTCCACGACGAGGATGGCCGGCGCGGCATGGCGATCTCCTCGCTGGTCTCTGGCGACTGCATCATCTCCGGCGGATCGCTGCGCCGCTCGCTGATCTTCACCGGTGTGCGGGTCAATTCCTTTTCCAGCCTCAACGAAGCGGTCGTGCTGCCCGAATGCGTCATCGGACGCGGCGCGCACCTGTCGAAGGTGGTGCTTGATCGCGGCGTGATCATTCCCGAAGGCCTTGTTGTCGGCGAAGACCCGGTCCTCGACGCCAAGCGCTTCCGTCGCACCGATCGCGGCGTTTGCCTGATCACCCAGCCGATGATCGACGCGCTCGGGACCTGACACGGTGCAGGTCCTCTCCGTTGCTTCGGAAATCTATCCGCTGGTGAAGACCGGCGGCTTGGCGGACGTCGTCGGCGCCCTGCCCGCGGCACTCGCCGCCAAGGATGTCGCGACGCGCACGATCATTCCGGGATACCGGGCCGTCCTGGCGCAGCTGAAAAAACCGCAGACCGTCCATGCCTGGAAAAGCCTGTTCGGGGGCGAGGCCAGGCTGCTCGCCGCCAAGGTCGCGGGTCTCGACCTGCTGGTGCTCGACGCGCGCCACCTCTTTGACCGGCCCGGCACCCCCTATCTCGACGAAATGGGCCATGACTTTCCCGACAACTGGCGGCGTTTCGCCGCCCTGTCGCGGGCAGCCGCCGATATCGCGGGCGGCGCGATTGCCGGATATGCGCCCGACATCGTCCACGTCCATGACTGGCAGGCGGCGCTGACACTGGCCTACATGCGCTATGACGGTCTGAGCGTTCCCGGCGTCATCACCATCCACAATCTCGCCTTCCAGGGCCAGTTCGGTTCGGACATCTTCCCGATGCTCGGCCTGCCGCCGCAGGCCGCCGGCATCGACGGGGTCGAATATTACGGCGGCGTCGGCTTTCTGAAGGCCGGCATGACGGCGGCATCCGCCATCACCACTGTATCGCCGACCTACGCGCAGGAGATCCGCACGCCGACTTTCGGCATGGGGCTCGAGGGCCTCGTCAACGGCCGCGTCGACGTGTTGCACGGCATCGTCAACGGCGTCGATACCGAACATTGGAACCCGGCCGCCGACGAGCATCTCGCCGCAAGCTTCACGGCGGCGACGCTTGCCCGCCGCGAGAAGAACCGCGCCGCGCTCGAAGAACGTTTCGGCCTGTCGCCCGACGGGCTGCTGGTCGCCGTGATCTCGCGCCTCACCTGGCAGAAGGGCATGGACGTGCTCGCCGGCGCGCTCGACGCGCTGGTCGGACGTGGCGTGCGCTTCTGCGTGCTCGGTTCCGGTGAGGCGATGATCGAGAGCGCCTTCCTCGCCGCCGCTGGCCGCCACCCGGGGCGCATCGGTGTCGCCACCGGCTACAACGAACCGCTTTCGCATCTCATGCAGGGCGGCGCCGACGCGATCATCATTCCCTCGCGCTTCGAGCCCTGCGGCCTCACCCAGCTCTACGGGCTGCGTTACGGATGCGTGCCGATCGTGACCCGCACCGGCGGCCTGGCCGACACCATCATCGACGCCAATGACGCGGCGGTCGCCGCCGGCGTCGCCACCGGCATCCAGTTTTCGCCGCTCGCCCACGACACGTTGATCGACGCCGTCGCCCGCGCGCAAGCCCTTTTCCAGGAACCGCGCGAATGGGCAGGCCTGCAGAAGCAGGGCATGAAGTCGGACGTCTCCTGGGACCGCAGCGCCGCGCAGTACCGCGCCCTCTACGATCATCTCCTTGCAGGACACCCGCGATGATCCGCACCGTTCCGACCAAACCCTATGTGGACCAGAAGCCCGGAACCTCGGGACTGCGCAAGAAGGTCCCGCATTTCCGCCAGCCCAACTATGTCGAGAATTTCGTTCAGTCGATCTTCGATTCGCTGGAGGGTTTCGCCGGCAAGACGCTGGTGGTCGGCGGCGACGGCCGCTTCTTCAATGCCGAGGTCGTGCAGACCGTCATCCGCATGGCCGCCGCCAACGGTTTCGGGCGCGTGCTCGTGGGGCGGGGCGGACTGCTGTCCACGCCCGCCGCGTCGCACCTGATCCGCAGGAACGGCGCCTTCGGCGGCATCATCCTCTCCGCCTCGCACAATCCCGGCGGGCCGACCGAGGATTTCGGCATCAAGTATAATATCTCCAACGGCGGACCGGCACCGGAAAAATATACCGAGGCCTTCTTTTCCCGCTCGAAGGCGATCGACCAGTACCGCACCGTCGACACCCCCGATGTCGACCTTGGAACGCTCGGCACTGTCTCCGTCGCCGGCATGGCCGTCGAGATCGTCGACCCGGTCGCCGACTATGCCGCGCTGATGGAAACGCTGTTCGATTTCGCCGCCATCCGCGCCCTGTTTGCGTCCGGCTTCACCATGCGCTTCGACGCCATGCACGCGGTGACCGGCCCCTATGCCGAGGACATCCTCGAGCGCCGGCTTGGCGCCGCGCCCGGGACGGTCGTCAACAAGGTGCCGCTGCCCGATTTCGGCGGCCACCACCCGGACCCGAACCTTGTGCACGCGCGCGAGCTCTACGACCTGATGATGGGGCCTGACGCACCGGATTTCGGCGCCGCCTCCGACGGCGACGGCGACCGCAACCTCGTCATCGGCCGCGGCCAGTTCGTCACGCCGTCGGATTCGCTCGCCATCCTCGCCGCCAACGCCCGCCTGGCGCCCGGCTACAGGAAAGGCCTGAAGGGCATCGCCCGCTCCATGCCGACGAGCGCGGCCGCCGACCATGTCGCGGCGAAACTCGGCATCGGCATTTACGAGACGCCGACCGGCTGGAAGTTCTTCGGCAACCTGCTCGACGCCGGCCTCGCCACCATCTGCGGCGAGGAAAGTGCCGGCTCCGGTTCAGACCATGTGCGCGAGAAGGATGGTCTGTGGGCCGTGCTGCTCTGGCTCAACATCCTCGCCGCGCGCCGCGAAAGCGTGAAGGCCATCATCACCGGTCACTGGGCCGAGTTCGGCCGCAACTACTATTCGCGCCACGACTACGAGGGTATCGACACCACGATTGCCAACGCGCTGATGGACGAGCTGCGCGACTCGCTGCCGGCCCTTCCGGGCGCCCACATGAACGACCTGCTGGTCGCCCGCTGCGATGATTTCGCCTACACCGACCCGGTCGACGGCTCGGTGTCGCGCAACCAGGGCGTCCGGGTCATCTTCGCGGGCGGTTCGCGTGTCGTCTTCCGTCTTTCCGGAACCGGGACGGAAGGGGCGACGCTGCGCGTCTACATCGAGCTCTACGAACCAGACCCGAAGAAGCACGATCAGGACACGCAGCAGGCGCTACGCGAACTGATCGCCGCCGCCGACATGATCGCCGGCATCTCGACGCGCACCGGCCGCTCCGGTCCCGACGTCATCACCTGATGCCGCGCACGGGACCACTCGGCGCGAGGCCGGTGGACGGCGGTGTCGAGTTCCGCGTCCGCGCGCCCGCCGCAGACCGCCTCGACCTCTGCCTGTTCGACGGCGATCGCGAACGCCGGTTGAAGATGCGCCGCGACGGTGCGCAATGGTCCCTCACCATCGCAGGCATCGGCGAAGGCGCGCGCTACGGCTTTCGCGCCGACGGTCCGTGGAACCCGCGCCAGGGCCTGAAATTCGATCCGCAGAAACTGCTCGTCGATCCGGCCGCCACACGCCTCGACCGGGCGTTCGCCTGGCACCCGGACCTGGCCGCGCCGCGCGGGCACGCGCCGGATACCGCACCGCTGGTACCG
>WBZS01001761.1_pt1 | contig 15834 bp, 11 predicted proteins | sample 5204201 | NCBI WGS metagenome assembly WBZS01 (sample SAMN12344357, study PRJNA552823) | activated sludge metagenome | biome: Activated sludge suspended growth; feature: Nitrification reactor; material: Wastewater; isolation source: activated sludge from nitrification reactor of wastewater...
GCCTCTCATTTCTACCATCTTAGCCGCGCCCGACCGCAGCCGCCACGGCCTGGCACTCGCGCACCAGGGCCGCGAACTTCGCCGGCTTGAGCGACTGCGCGCCGTCGGACATGGCCTCGGTCGGGTTTTGGTGCACCTCGATGATCAGGCCATCGGCGCCGGCGGCTACCCCGGCCCGGGCGACGGCGGCCACATACTCCCACTTGCCGGTGCCGTGGCTCGGATCGAGCACGACCGGCAGATGCGTCATCAGCTTGAGCACCGGCACTGCGTTGATGTCGGTGGTGTTGCGCGTGTACTTCTCGAAGGTGCGGATGCCGCGCTCGCAGAGCATCACCTGGGCGTTGCCGCCGGCCAGCACGTACTCGGCCGACATCAGCAGCTCCTCGATCGTCGACATCATGCCGCGCTTGAGCAAAACCGGCTTGTTGGCCTTGCCGGCGGCGCGCAATAGATCGTAGTTCTGCATGTTGCGCGCGCCGATCTGGATCACATCGGCGTAGTCGCACACCAGCGGGATCTGCTCGACCGACATCGCTTCTGTGACGATCGGTAGGCCGGTAGCTTCGCGCGCTTCGGCCAGATACCTGAGCCCCTCTTCACCGAGCCCCTGAAAGCTGTAAGGCGACGTGCGCGGCTTGAACGCCCCGCCGCGCAGCGCGCAGGCCCCGGCCTCCTTGACCATGTGCGCGACTTCGATGATCTGGCTGCGGCCCTCGACCGAGCACGGCCCGGCCATCACCGCGATCTTGGGCCCGCCGATCGCGGTGTGGTTCAGGGTCACATGCGTGTCCATCGGATGCATATCGCGCGAGGCCAGCTTGAAGGGCTTGAGCACCGGCATGGTCTTCTCGACGCCGTCCAGGGTCTCGAATTGCGACCGGTCGATCGGACGATCGTCGCCGACGACGCCGATGATCGTGCGTTCCTCGCCCTTGATCAGGCTGGCCTTATAACCGAGCCCTTCAACGCGCGAGACGGCTGCCGCGATCTGAGCCGCTGAGGCGCCGTGTTGCATGACGATGATCATCTTCTGCTCTCTCCTTGAGTGTGGATGCGATCTAGTAGGTTCAGGGGCGCGCGATATCGGGCCGCAGCACCGTCGCCGCGCGCAGGTAGGCGTGGCGCACCTGTTTTTGTGGAAGATCCGTGTTCCAGTGCACCAGGATCCGGATGCACATCGGCAGGCTGCCCGGCACGTTCATCTCCTGGCCGCAGATCAGCGGCGTGTCGACCCAGCCAAGCTGGCGGGCCGTCGAGGCCGGATACTCGGCCGTGATGTCGGGCGTGCAGGTGAAGAAGATGCTGGCCACATCGTCGGGCACAAGCCCGTTGAGCTCCACCAATCGCAACAAGAGCTCGCGCGTGGCGTCACGAATGGATTCCGGTGTGTCCGCCGCGGCGACCGTCGCGCCGCGCACGCCTCGAATGGGCATAGCGATTCTCCAAACAACAAAAAAACCGCGGAGCGCTTGCTCCGCGGTTCTGAGGTCTCGTTCGTTCAGCCTCCACCTATGCGCGAGCAACCGCCTCCGAAGAGCCGGTAAACCAGTACGCATAAAAGTAGAAGCGGCCGAAAGCGTTCATGTCCGGCAATGGTAGCACAGGCAAAACCCGAAATCAAGGTAGAGGACCTGCCGGGGCACTCGCATCAGAACCAGTCTTGACCGGATTTTGCCGCGGATTTCGCGGCAAGAAACTGCCCGGCGAATAAGGAGGCGATTGCCCTGGAGGACCAGCTTCGGTCAGATCGACGCAGAAGCGAGCCGCGCTAGAATGGCCCTCATGTCAAACCCCGCCCAACCCCATCTGGTCGTCATCGGCGGCACCCTGCGGCCGCAAAGCCGCAGTCGCGCTGCCGCTGCTTTTGCCGTGTCTGCCGCACAAGAGACCGGCGTCTCGGCTGAACTGCTCGACCTGCGCGAACTCGATCTGCCGATGTTCGTGCCCGACCAGGCGCTGGAGGCCTATCCCGCGCACCAACAGCCTTCGATCAGCCGGCTGCTCGTGGCCTGTCGCTCATCGACGGCCCAGATTTGGTGCACGCCGACCTATCATGGAACCGTGCCCGGCGTGTTCAAGAACGTGCTCGACTTCGTCGAATTGTTGGCCGACGATGCGCCGCCCTATCTGACCGGCCGCAAGGTGGGTCTCATCGCCATCAACGACTCGAAGACCTTCGGCGCGATGATCAACTGCGTCCAAGAACTGCGCGCCTGGCTGACGCCCACGCACGTCCTGCTCGACGGCGCGGCCTTCGACGCCGAGCGCCAGCTCACCGATGCGGCGGGCCAACGGCGGATCCGGCGTCTCGTCGGCGAAGTCCTGAGCTAGACGCGCCTACGGACCGTCTTCGGCCCGGATCGCATCCCACGTCGCCAGAGCCGGTTTGGGTGAACCGTCGACACCGGTCAAGCCCACGGTCATGAACCAGCCCAGCGTGTTCAGGTCCTGGTTTGACATGCCGTTCTGACCGGCGGTGGCGTTCCAGCTCTCGGGGTCCAGATCCGCCAGCAACAGATAGATCCAGAACGTGAGCCGCGGACCAACCTGCTCATTCACCGCGTTGAGATAGTCCACCTGAGCCTGCTCCGAGCCGAGGATCGGCGCGTCGACGTGCGTCGGGATGCCGCCCTCGGCGACGGCCAGTGGTTTATCGGTGCGCGTGAGGAGCGGCATGTAGTAATCCGCCGGGATCGACGTCGCCTCGTCGAAAGCCACGAACGGATAAGTCGAGATCACCCACAGATCAAGTTCGGGCTCGAAGACCTCGACCTGGTCCCAGTTGGTCGCGTAAGCCACGCGACCCTCGGCGCCGTCGGGGATCAGATTGTTGAGGTCCTCCCATTGAAAGGTGACGAACACCTGCGTGTCCGGCGACTCGGCCTTGATCAGCCCGTAGATCTCGCGATACAGGCTGACGTAGTTGGGAAAGTCTTCGGGGTGCGCGTCGGCATAGGTGTTGATCTCGGAGCCCAGGCCGAGGTAACGCGGCTTGAACGTGCGCGTCAACCAGAGCGCGTAGTTCGTGAACGCCTGGCGCACCTGCGGGTCGCCGAAGCTGGCCGTCCAGCCGAAAGGCAGGCCCGCAAACTCGCGTCGGTTCAGGCCGTTGAGCGGATCGGCGACGAAGATCGCATCCAGGTTTTGCTGGTGCGCCAGCGTCACCTGGTTGGCGATGTCGGTGCGCTTTTCTGATTCGCCCTCGACGCCGGCCAGGAAGCTGGTCCAATCGGGCTCGTTCTGCAAGAGCACGACGTCTCCGTGTTCGCCAAGCGCGCGATAGAGCGCCAGCACGCTTTCGATCGTCACCTGCGGCGGGCTCGGGAAGAAGCCGCGCAGGGTGTGGGTGGGAGGTTCGGCCGGCGAGATCACTCGCGCCGGTGTGACGGTGGGTTGCGGCGCCGTGGTCGCCGTGCTGCAGCTTAATGTCAGGGCAGCCAGGGCGGCGAACGCGCACAGGATTGACGTCGTCTTCACGCGGAGGTCCTTTGAGCGGCCGGAATGGGACCGTTCATACCTCATACAGGACGATCGCCTGGAAGTTGCACAGGCTCGGCCCGTCTTGGAAGCGGCGGTCACAGACCGCCATGCTCAGTCGCGGCAAAACGGACCGGAGCCATCCGATCCGCTGACACGGCGACCGCTTCTCGCGTGCACAACGGAGCCGCAGGTGAATATAGATGAAGTGCCCTGGTGACCCCGGATCGGCCGTGCTAAACTGGGCCCATGCGCGCCAACCGCCAAACCGCGACTAATACCACCGAACACTTCGGTTGAGGTTTGTCGGCGCTCACGACTTGTGTCACTCACGCCCCGGCAAACCCCGGGGCGTTTTTTTGTGCAAACCGCCGCTGGTCCACTACGGGGCCGCGGCCATGGAGGATGACGAACATGTCTCTTGCCGCCAACGACACGCCCGCTTACAACATGCCCACGCAGCACCTGGTGCCGGTCGGGGATTACCTCAACCAGCTGATGGCGATCCCGCCGTCGCGCATGTTTCTGATCAACAAGAGCCTCGCGGTCTACAAGCAGAAGAACCCGGGCGGCAAGACCTATGACGCTTCGCAGGGCGACGGCGGCGCCAGCCTCCCCGGCGTGCCGCGCAACCTGCTCGAACGCGCCCTGCAGCTTCAGATCGAACACGGCACCGCCTACGACATGCCGTTCGGCACCGAGGCGTATCGAAAGTCCGTGGTCGAGCAGTACTGGAAACTCGACGCCGCGACCGGTCTTGGGCCGGCGAACGTGATCGGAACCCAGGGCGGTCGCGATGCGCTGGTCAAGGCTTACGGCGCCATGCTGGCGCTGGGCCACGGCCGCCTCGGCGACCTGGTCGTCGTCTCACGCGTGCCGTGGATCAGCTACAACTGGGGCCCGTACGGCGTGGGCGCCAACGTGCTGCTCGCCCCCGGCCAACCCAGCCAGGGCTGGACCTACACGGAAGAGTCTCTGCAGGCCTGCGTCGACTTCGCGGCCAAGGACGGGCGCAAGATCGCGGGCGTGGTCATCACCAACCCCGACAACCCGACCGGCCTGACCATCGCGCCCGAGCGCCAGGTCGCGCTCGCCAAGGCCGCGCTCAAGGCCGGCGCCGCCTACGTGCTGTTCGACTGGATGTACCACTACGTCACCGACGAGCAGCCGATGGACCTGAACAGCTTCATCCAGAACTTCGATCCCGAAGAGCGCAAGCGTCTGATGTTCCTCGACGGCATCACCAAGTCGCTGGGCGGCTCCAACGTCCGCAACTGCCACCTGATCGCAAGCGACGACGTGATCAAGTTCATCGTCGCGCGCGCCTCGCACGCCGTGATCCCGAGCTTCTTCTCGCTGGCGGTCGCGCAGGCCGCGTACGAGATCGGTTTCCGCGAAGCCGCGGCCTCGATCATCGAGCCGACCAACGAGAGCCGACGCGTTTTGGGCAAGTTCCTGGCCGAGCACAAGTTCGAGCACATCATCGGCAAGGGCTACTACGCCTTCATCAACGTCGGCCAATGGATGCGCGCCAAGGGCTGGAAGGACACCGAGCCGCTCGGCCAGTACCTGGCCGAGGATCACGGTCTGGCGGTCGTGCCCGGCGCTTACTTCTCCGAGTACGGCGGCGACTGGATCCGCTTCTCGTACGCCACGCCCTCCGACCGCACCCTTGGCGCCGCCCAACGCCTGGTCGAAGGCCTCGCGGCACTGAGCCAATAGGAATGGGTCATCGGAGAGCGGCTCGAGGCGGGGCGTGGTCGAAAAACGACGCCCCGCCTTGAGCCGCTCTCCGACAAGCCCATCACCTCATGCCCAAGATCAAGGTCGTCGCCTACATCACGCGCGGACGCGAGTTGCTGGTATTCGAGCACGTCGATGTGGCGGAGGCCGGCGTCCAGGTGCCGGCCGGCACCGTCGAGCCCGGCGAGGCGATCGAGCCGGCGATGTGGCGCGAGATCGCCGAGGAGACCGGGCTCAGAGGCGACCAGCTCGAGTGGCAGGGCTGGCTCGCGGTCATGCCCCACCCCACCTTCGACATCGTGCGGCATTACGCGTGGTTGACCGCGAGCGGCGACGTTCCCGACACGTGGCAACACCGCGTCTTTGGCGACGGCGAAGATAACGGTCTGCTGTTCGAATATCGGTGGGAACCCTGGGAACTGGTCGAGTTGTCCGGTCGCCAGGATGAGTGCCTGGGACTGATATCTTTGTGACGCGTCGCCGACGACCATGGCTTCACCTTCAGTCGCACCCCGCTCTCGCGCCCTCGATTGGGCGGCCCTGTTGCTTGCCCTGGGCGGCGTCGGCTGGCTGTACGTCGAAACGCTCAAGCGTACGATCAGCGGGTGCCCGACGGACTTCTGCCTCGACGTCGGCGAGATCCAGATCGCGCTGGCGACCTGGGGCACGATCCATCACACCGGCTATCCGCTGTTCATGTGGCTCGGCTCGCCCTTTGTCACGCTGACCCGACTGCTTGGCGCCACCGCGGCCGAAGGCGCCGCCTGGTATTCGCTCGTCACCCTGCTGACAGCCGTCGGCCTGGCCTTTGGCCTGTATCGCGAAATCACCGGATCACGCTGGCTGGCGGCGGCCGCCGCCGCCTTACTGGCCGTGATGCCGGGCGTCTGGCTGCACGGCGTCATCCCCGAGGTTTACGCCCTGCACATGGTGTTCGTCGTCGCCGTCATCTGGCTGACCGTGAGGTTGCGGCGGCGCTGGTCGGATCGCTGGGGTTGGGTGCTGGCCTTGATCGGAGGGCTCGGCGTCGCGCACCATCGCCTGCTCGCGCCGGTGTTGGTCGTGTGCGCGCTGGTGCTCCTCCCGGGCTGGTTTCGCAGCCCGCGCCGGTGGCGCTGGTTGGCCGGCGCCGGCGCCCTGTTCATCCTGGGTTTTTTGCCCTACGTGGATCTGCCGTTGCGGGCGATGTCCGGCAGGGTCTGGCTCTACGACCGTCCCGACACCTGGGCCGGTTTTTGGCGCGTCTTCCTGGGCACCGAGGCCAGCGACGCCGGCTTCACCGAAGTGATGCCGGGCGGCCTGGGTGTGGCGGCCGGCTGGGTCTTTGGCGAGCTCGCTCATGAGTTCACATCGGGCGTCGCGCTCCTGGTCGTCGTCACGACTGTGGCAGCCCTGACGTCGGCGCTGCGACGCGGCGACGCCGCGGTGCTTGTGGCGTTCGAGCTCGGGGCGCTGACGTTTTCACTCGTGCTGTATCGCGCCGTGTTGCTGGCCGCCACGCACCTGCCGGTGCTCGTGGCCTCGATCGGGTTGGTCGGCCTCGGCCTGCAGGCCGCCGGCGAGCATCTTTCTCGTCGCCTCCCACGCTCAGCGACCGGGTTGGCCGGCACGGCCGTTGTCGTCATCGTCGGGCTGGCGCTCTTCCGCGCCATTGACGCGTATCCCGAAGTCACAGCCGTGACGCAGGACGACCGGTACGAACGCCTGGTGCGCGCCACGGACGCACACCTGCGCGCGCCGGCCGGGGCGGTGTTGATGGAACCGTGGGGACAGCCGTATTTCGCATTGGCGTACCATCGCCTGATCGACCACGGCCTGGCCGACGTCGTCCTGGTCGATCACCGGGCGGATCTGGGCGCCCTGGCCGGCGCCGGGCCGGTCTACACGCTCGAAACGACGCTGTACACGTTCGGCCTCGACTGGTGGCAGGCGCGGTTGGGCCCCGAGCTGCGCGTCAACTCGGCCGGCGGAGGCTGGGTCACGATCGGGCCCGCTTCGACCGCGCCGGCGGGCACCGCCGGGCTCAGGCTTGGTGACGGGATCCTGTTGCTCGAGGTGGTGCCCGAACCGGTCGATGCCGACGGCGTGTTGAACGTGCGCGTCGATTGGTCGGCCGAGTCGAACCCAACCGAAGACTACAGCACCTACGTGCACGCCAGCGATCAGATCATCGACGATATCACCGACCCAGCGCAACAGATCGCCCAGAGCGACTCGCAGGCTCCGGTGTACGGGCGAGCGCCGACCCGCACCTGGCAACCCGGTGAGCTCATCCGCGAAGACCACGCCCTGACGCTGCCGTCGGGTCTTCAACCGCAATCGCTTTTCGTCGGGATGTATCGCCAGACACCCGACGGGCAATTCGTGCGCCTGGGTCAGGCGCGTTGGGTGTACAGCAATGGGCACTGGGTCCAACGCTAGATCGACCTCACCCTGGCGTTCGAACGCGCATTGGGCGGCGGCCCTGTTGGGTTATTGCCTGGTCACGATCGCACTCACCTGGCCGTTGTCGCGCGAGCTGGGCGTCAGCATACCGGGCACGAACATCAGCGACTTTCGTGAGTTCGTGTGGTCGCAGTGGTGGTGGTGGCATGCCCTGGGCCAGGGCCTTGATCCGACCCACATCAACGTAATCCAGTATCCGTCGGGCATGGCGTTTCCGCTCGTCTACCTTATGAGCCAGGTCTTTTTGCTCGGCCTGCCGCTTACCGCTTTGACCGGCCCGACGATCGCTCAGAACCTGCTCTTCCTGGCCGCCTTTCCAACGACCGGGCTGGCTGCCTATGCCCTCTGTCTTGATTGGGGAGCCGATCGTCGGGCGGCTTTTCTGGGCGGCCTGATCTGGGCCTTCTTTCCAAATCGGATGGGCCATGCACTGGCGGGCCACCAGTTCTTCCTGTTGACCTTCTCTTTGCCGTGGATGGCGTTGGCCTGGAGCCGGCTGCTCCGTGCGCCCGGACTGCGCGAAGCCGTGGGCACCGGCCTGGTCACGGCCTTCGCGTGTACCCTGCATCCGCTCGACACCGCGTATTTCATTGTCCCGGTCATCACGGCGCTCCTGATCGTCCGAGGTCTGGGCTGGCTCCCCAACGCGAAAGCGACACGCCATTGGCTCGCGATGACGGCGTTGGCCATATCGATCAGTGCGGCCTTATTTCTGCCGCTAGCCTGGCCGACGCTGACTGCGCAACGCAACGACCAACTCGGCTACCTCGCCCAAACCGGCGCGACAACGTACTCGATCGATCTGGCGACGTTGTTCTGGCCCGCACCGGACAGCCCGCTCCCACTGGCCGATACCTGGCGGACCGCAGTGCAGGCCAGCACAGGCGCACCTTTCGAAAACATCGGGACGTTGGGATGGCTGGTTCCAGGCCTTGGCCTCGTCGGCGTCTGGCGCGGTCGTAGGTGGAGCGCCATTTGGGCTACGCTCGCAGTAGGCGGGGCGATCCTGGCACTCGGGCCCGTGCTCAAGTTTGGCGGGATCCCGGTCACACTATCGGTGGAACCCGGTGATCTGACCCGCGTCGTCTTGCCCTATGCCGGGCTGGCCAATCTGCCGGTGTTCGGCTGGAGCCGGACCCCGGCGCGGTTCCTGGTGTTGACCGCGCTCGGGCTGGCGATGCTGGCTGCCCAGGGGTTGACCGTGATCCTTGGCCATGCGCGGTTTCGGAGCTACTCGGCAGGAGGCGTGTGCGCTGCGCTGGCCTGCAGCATCGTGGTCGCCGAATACACGATCGTCTGGCCCTTCCCGACCGAGCCCGTGGAGGCCAGGCCGATCCTGCAGGGGCTCACCGGGCCGGTGCTCAACCTGCCGTGGGGCGGCGTCGAGGGCAACCTGGTCATGCTGTATTGGCAGACCCAACACGAGCAGCCGATGATCGGGGGTCGCGTCTACCGCGACGTGCCAGGCTATCGTGCGCGCTACGACGGGTTGCGCAATCTGTTGCTTGAACCGGCTCTGTCGCCCGACATCGTGCCGACGGCCGACGATGCAGATCGTCGGGCGGCCCTGCACGCCTCCGGCGCGCAGACCCTGATTTGGGACAGCCAGCTCGCCGGTGGAGCCGATCGGCGCGACCTGCTCGAGCAGAGGCTGGGGCCGCCGAGCGCCGACGATGGCCGGCTGGCCATCTTCGCCGTCCCGACCGAAACGGTGGCTCCAGGCGAACTCGTCTGGGGGTTGTCGACCGGCTGGCAACCGCTAGAAGACTGGGGCGGCGCTCCCTGGCGCTGGATCGAAAACCGGGCCGCACTGATCGTGGCCAGCGGCCAAACACAACGCGGGGTCCTGTCGTTCTCAGCCCAACCCGGCGCCCGCGCCCGTTGGCTGACGGTGCTGATCGACGGCGTGGCCCTGGCTCGGTTCGGCGTTGCAGATTGGGCCACCTACCGCACGCCCGAGTTCGAGATAAGCGCCGGTCTGACGCAGATCGAGTTCGTCGTCGAAGGGGATCTGGATCACACCGCGACGGATCCACGCTGTTTGCTCCAGTCGCCGGTATTCGGCCCCTGGCCTGTCGTACTGGCCTGTCAGGTGAATGACGAACGGCCGCGCCAGCTCACGGTCGGCCTGAGCGCGCTGACGTTCTCACCGGTGACCGCGGTAGGCTCGCTTACCTGGAAGGTCGGCGAAGACTTGATCGTGCAGGATGTGTCCGCGCCGGCTTCCGCCCGTGCCGGCAGTCGGTTGTGGATCCCGCTGGCGCTTCAGGCGACGCGCGACATCCGCATGAACCTGACGGTGTTCCTTCACCTGCTCGACGGAGCCGGAGCGCTTGCGGCGCAGATTGACGCGCAGCCGGCGCGGTCCGCACTGCCTACGCTCGGGTGGCGCGCAGGGAACCTGGTTCGTTATCGAATCCCGCTCGATCTCCCGGGCGGTCTCGTCGCCGGCGGCTATGAGCTTCGGATGGGCGTCTATCCCACCGGAGACCCGCGGCGGTTGCCGATTCAGGGCACGGATGTTCGCGACGACACGATCCGCGTCGGCGACCTGGAGATCCTGCCATGACCGGCCTCCCGATCACCACCCACCCGGCAATGATTGCCGCCCGCAACAGGTATACTCGGCACGAGATCTGAAACAGGGGACCCCCAATGACTATTACCGGCATCGACCACCTTCAAATCAGTGCGCCCCGTAACGGCGCCGACCGCGTCCGCCAGTTCTACGGCGATCTTCTCGAACTGATCGAGATCGACCCGCCCGAGAGTCTGGCCGGCCGTGAGGGCCTGTGGTACGCCATCGGGGCGATCCCACTGCACGTGGCCTTCGAGGGCTACGGCTTCGGCAACGAGCCGCGCTTCCTGGCGCTGACGGTGGCCGACCTCGACGTCGTGTACGAGAACCTGCGGCAGAAGATCGCGCCCATCGAGAAGGTCAGCGATGAACAAGGCGCTCTCACCCGCCTCAAGTTCAAAGACCCGTTCGGCAACCCGCTCGAGCTGAGCCTGGCGCCCGAAGGCGAACTCGATCAGTTCGCGTCGTCTCCGACCACCGAGTCGTATCTTGCGACGGCGCAAGCAACGGCCAGCTTTAGCGTGCCTTCGGGCGAGGTCGAGGCGCTGTCGTTCAGCCCGGATGGACGCCTGATCGCCGCCGGGGCCGTCGTCTCGGACGCGCGCGAGACGGCCCCGAGCGTGACGGTGTGGGACCTCGCCAAGAACGGCGAACCCGAGGTCCAGGTCGAGATGGCGTCTTCGGTCTGGGAGCTGGCCTTCTCGCCGACCGGCAAGGAGCTGATCGCGCTCAGCCAGGACGGCAGTGTCGAGACCTGGCGAACGAGTGATTGGGAAAGCGAAGGCTTCGCCGAGCATGCCACAGACTCGTCGGGCCTCTCGTACACCGCCGGCGGCCAGCTTGTGGCGGTCGGCTCGGGTGACGTCGTTCAGGTCTATCGGCCGACGCTCGACCAATTCATGACCGTCCGACCCCGTCTCGGAACGATCGAGAGCGTGGCCTTCGACCATGAAGGGACGCTGGCCATCGTCGGCGAAGCGCGACGCATCCAGCTGTGGACGCTCCAGCCCGCCCAACGCTCCTCCTATGAGTTGCTCGGCTTCGACTCACCGCTGGGCGCCATGGCGTTCTGCCCCGGTCAACCCGTTCTGGCCGGGCTGACCGAGGACGGCAACCTGCTGATCTGGGACATGTACAACTCGCCCGAGGACCCGACGCCGCTCGACGCCGAGGCCTCGTTCGACGCCTTTGCGTTTGCGCCGCGCGGCGACGTCCTGGCCGCCGCTAGCGGCTCGACGATCCGGCTCTACGATTGGCGCCGGGTCGAGCCGCTCGAATTGACCATCGAGGCCAGCGGCCTGGTGGTCGGTCTGAAGTTCTCGCCCGATGGGCGTTCGTTGGCGGTCGGCTGTGACGACGGCCGCGTGCAGATCTGGAAAGTGCGCTGATGTCTTCCGCGAAGTTCGCCGAGAAATACCTGCTGGCCCGCGATGCCGCGGCCAAAGCCAATCCGAAGGGTGGCACCTCGGGCTATGAGCTCGAGCTCAACCTGCTCGACCACGACTTCAAGCCCGTCCTGACCGTCGGCACCGGCCCGGATCAGCAGTCGTTCATCGACTACCTGTTCGCCCACCACGTCCCGGCCTGGCTGCAGGACCGCGCCCAGCGCGAGGTCTTCCACTGGATGATCGAGTGGGCGACCCGCCCGTACTACGCCGTGACCGGCACGATCTACGAGCAACGTCTGCTCGAGGCCGCAGTCGTCAACGCGCTGGCCGCGGCCGGGCGTGCCTTCGGTGAACGCCTGTACGCCTTCCACGGCAACCTGCTCTACCCGATCGAGGTCGGCCACGACTCGATCCCGTCGGGCTGGAACCTGGCCAAGCGCCGCTATCTGCAGAAGTGCGTGGACCTGTACGGCGTGTCGCTGGCGACGGCCGGCATCCACGCCAACATCTCGCTGCCCGAGCCCCTGCTCAGCTGGGACTTCATGCACCTCTCGCCCGGCGAGCGCGGCGACGGCCACCTCGACGCCTATAAGAACCGCGTGTACGTCGAGGCCACCCGTCTGCTGCGCGCCTTTGCGAGCCTGTTCATCGCCACAAGCGCCAGCACGCCGCTGCGCCCGGATCGGCGCGACGGCAAAGCCGTGGTGCTGCTGACCGGGATCGACTCGAACCGCAACTACACCTTCCCGAACCCCGACACGCTCGACATCCCGTACCTGTACCGCTCGCACGAGGAGTACCTGCGCCTTTCGTACGACCTGGTGCGGCGCGGCGTGCGTTTCGGCAACAACAACTGGACGCCGGTGCGCGCGCGCTCGTTCGCCGAGCCGGTCGAGCGCCTGATCTTGACCACGGCCGAGCAGCTGCACGGCATCTACAATCGCGGTCTGTACGCGGTCGGCGAACGCGGCTCGGTCGACACCATGGCCAGCGACATCGAGCGTGAGAACCTGCTGGCCCGGATCAACATCCCGATGGCGCGCGTCGAAGTGCGCACCGACGAGGGCGGCCACCCGCTCGACCTCGACATCGCCAACCTGGCGCTCAAAGAGCTGCTGCTGATCCACATCTATGAAGACCCGGCCTTCGGCCGCGCCTTCCGCTACGATCACGAAGACCTGGCCCGCGCGCGCCGCAACGAGTCGGCCGCCGCCCACTACGGCCTGCGCGGCGAGGTCGAGAACCCGTTTACGGGCAAGCCGGTGGCCATGCGCGACTTCCTGCGCTGGACGCTCGAGCAGGTCCGGCCGATGGGCGAGGCAATCGGCTACTGGCCGCTGCTCACGCCGCTGGTCGAGATGGCCTCGGGCGCGCCCAACACGGCCGAGCGTATGCGCGAGCGCATCGCGGCGCTGACCAACGGCGCCATCGTCGAACCGGGCGAGGCCGTGCCGGCCGAGATCCTCAAGCAGCTGGCGGTCGAGCGGGAGGCCCAGGTGCGCGCCGACGTCGAGACCATCGCCGGCGGCGTCGGCAAACTCGGCGACGAGGCCTTGAAGCTGCGCAACTTCCTGCAGCACGCGCGCGACGAGGTGCGTCAGAACGACCCGCAGGCGCCGATCCGGTTCCGGCCCCGCGCCGACGTCGCGCTCTCGGCCACCTACCCCGACAAGACGACAGAGGTCATCGATCTCGCGCAGCAGTTGATCCGCATCCCGTCGGTCACCAACTGCCCGAACGAGCGGCTCGACGAGGTCTCGCGCGCCGGGACGCTGGTCTTCGACTACCTGCGCGACGCCGGGCTCGAGGTCACGTACTTCAACCGCGGTAAGTACCCGGCCGTGTTCGCGGCCTTCCCGGGCGGAGCGACCGCCCCGATCATGCTCAGCGGGCACTTCGACGTGGTGCCGCCCGAGCCCGACGACACCCAGTTCGAGCCGCGCATCGAGGGCGATTACCTCTACGGCCGCGGCTCGGCCGACATGAAGACCGTGGTCGCGACGTACATGGTCTGGATGAAGGACCAGCTCAAGGCCGGCGCGCCCTATCCGGGCGTGAACCTGTTGCTGGTCGGCAACGAGGAGAACGGCGAGAGCGAGCCGTTCGGCACCCCGCACGTGCTGGCCGAGCTGGCCCGCGACTACGACGGCTATCAGCCCAGCCTGTTCATCGCCGGCGAACGCACCGGCGAGAAAGGCACCGAGCTGATGGGCGAGATCTGCGTCGAGAACCGCGGCGTGATGCGCTTCGAGGTCATCGCGCGCGGCGTCAAGGGCCACACCGGAGTCAAGGGCGCCAACGTCGATCTCGGCGACCGGCTGTTCGAGGCACGCACGCGTCTGGTCGACGTGTTCAAGAGCGTGCTCACACTCAAAGGCGAAGGCGGCTGGCAGTCGCAGTACCGGTTCCCGTTCCTGAGCGCGGGCGAGCGCGGCGTGTACAACGTCACCGCGGACCTGGGGGTGCTGGGCGTCGAGATCCGCTCGATCCCGCAGGACGACCTGAGCCAGATCGTCAGCCAGGCTGAGGCGGTTTGCAAAGAGCTCGGGCTCGAGATCAACCTGCAAGTCAACGAAGGCGGCGTGGCCGTCTCGCCCGACAACCCATACCTCGCGCACGTCGTTGACGCGACCCGCGCGGCCTTCGGCCAGGAGCCCAACATCGGCAAGAAGCTGCCCGGCTCCTCGGCACGCTTTGCTCCCGGTGGCCAGGCCATCGTCTGGGGCCAGACCGGCATCGGCCCGCACGCCAAAGACGAGCGGCACTACATCCCGAGCATCCTCGGGTATTACAAGGCCCTGGTTGAGCTGGGAAAGAGGACGCGAAATTAAGGAATTGCTGAGTGTTGATTGGCCCCCAATCAACACTCAGCAATCGACGCTGGCCCCACCACCATGTTGCACTTACATCGTTTTACAGAGGCTCGCAAGTTTCTGGACCTGACGTCGGGGTTTCTGGGCGCGCATGAGGCCGAGAACAACCTGATCATCGGCCTGGCCGGCATCCTCCAGCGAAGCCCGTCCGCCTATGGCGACGGTCATCCCTACCTGGGCGCCGTGAGCGTCGGCGGCGACGTTGTGGCGGCGGCGCTGATGACACCGCCGAATCAAGCCGTGCTGAGCTGGTCGGAACACGAAGAGGCCGTGCGCATGCTGGCGGGCGATATCTGGACGTTTCGACTTGACACGCCGGGCGTGCACGGGCCGCGGCCCACGAGCGCGTGGTTCAGCGAGGCCTGGGACACGCTCACCAGCCTGGAGCCGATCCTGAATGTGGCTGAGCGGGTCTTCCGACTCGAACGCGTGGTCCCGGTGACGGGCGTGCCTGGCGCGCTCCGGCCGGTCCGCGACGATGAACTGCCGCTGATCGCCGCCTGGAGCGAGGCCTTTGAGGCTGAAGCCCTGGCCCACAGCGTCAACCCGGCGCATACGGCGGCCGAGTTCCTGGCGCTATGGCGCAAAGCCCCGCCGACGCCTCCCGAGTTGGGTGCACGCATGGTCTGGGATGTTGACGGCCGGCCCGTTTCGTACGCGCACTACAAAGCCCCGACCCCGCACGGAATGCGCATCGGCCCGGTCTACACGCCGCCGGAGCATCGCAGGCACGGCTACGCCAGCGCGCTGGTGGCCGGGGTCAGCTGCCTGATCCTCGGCCTGGGCAAGCGCTACGTCTACCTCTACGCCGATACGGCCAACCCGACGTCGAACCACATCTATCAGGCCATCGGGTTCGAACCGATCTGCGACGTCGATGAGTATCGGTTCGGGGCGTAAGACAGCGGCGCCTTCGGCGCGACGAACGACAGAGCACAGCGGACGAAGGTTGAACGGCCGTTCAACTTTCGTCCGCTGTTTCTACGTCCGCACTTGCAACCGCGCCTGCATCGGCGCCAATCGATGGCGCTCGCCCCATTCGCCCATGTTATCCTGAGGGCCAGCCATGACGACCATCAGGCACGCCGAATGAGCCTGAAGGATCTCCTATCGGTCTCTTTGGTCATGGGGGATGCATCCTCCGCGCCGTGGGGCTCCGATAGGAGATCCTTCGCGCTCAACGTGTAGCCCTCCAGGCATATCGGGCTGTGCGCTACTGAGAAACAATACGCGTTCGACTCTGCGGTCGATGTAGTGTCGGCCCTGATTAGGCCTTGCCAGTCCGCCGCTCGCACGACCAACAGGGCGGCGACAAGCGCCGCCCTTA
>WBZS01001762.1_pt1 | contig 15824 bp, 9 predicted proteins | sample 5204201 | NCBI WGS metagenome assembly WBZS01 (sample SAMN12344357, study PRJNA552823) | activated sludge metagenome | biome: Activated sludge suspended growth; feature: Nitrification reactor; material: Wastewater; isolation source: activated sludge from nitrification reactor of wastewater treatment...
CACCATCGCGCTGGCCCTCGTCGCCCTCGCCCTCGCCCTGCCGGTCCCCGGACTGTGGGTGTACCAAGGCCCGCCGATGGAGGAGGGCTTCATGCTCGCCTTCCCGCAGCGGATCCTCGCCGGCGACCTGCCCCACGTCGACTTCCTGCACCTCTACGGCCCGGGTTCGCTGTACGTGCTGGCGGCGATCTACAAGGTGTTCGGGTCGACGCTCGGGGTCGAGCGGGCGGTCGGACTGGTCCAACACCTGCTGTTGGTCTTCGGCATGTTCGCGCTCGTCCGCCCGTGGGGTCGGCGGGCGGCGACGTGCGCCGCACTCACGGCGCTCGTCATCACGATCTCACCGCTCGGCCTCAGCGCCATGGCGTGGAACGGGGCGCTCGGCCTCGCCGTCGTCGGGCTCGCGTTCGTCGGCCGGGCGATCCGGGAGCCGAGCCGAGCGGCGCTGCTCGGTGCCGGTCTGTGCTTCGGCGGTGCGCTGCTGTACCGGCCCGACATGGTCGTCGCGATCGGGCTCGCAGCCCTGGTGGCATGGTTCATGGTGGGCCGCAACGACGAGGCGCGTCCGCTGCGACGATTCGGCCTGATCGGGGTGATCGTCCCGTTGCTGGCCTACGTGCCGTTCCTGATTGCCGTCGGCCCATCGGCGGCGTTCGAGGGGATGTTCACCCAGCCCGTGTTCGACCTGCGCGCCGGTCGGACGTTGCCCGTGCCGCCGAGCTGGGCCGAACCCGACGGCTACCTCCAGAAGGCCGGCGGCCTGCGGGTCGCCGACTGGCCGCTCCCCATGCCGGGCATCGGTCCGCAGATCGCCATGTGGTTCTGGCTGGTTCCTTTCTCGATCCTGTTCGTCGCCGTTGCTGCGTGGTGGGCGCTCCGTCGCCGTCCGACCGATCAGCGCACCCGCATCCTCGCGGTTGCGGCCGCGTTCGATCTGGGTCTTATCAGCCAGGCGCTGCAGCGTCCCGATACCGCTCACCTGTCATGGGTCACGTGCATCAGCTTTGCGCTGGTGCCGCTGGCGATCCTCGAGTTGTGGCGTGGCCGCGCCGTGGTGCCCGGTCGGCTCGGCGAGAGCGCCGTGGGTCGGTGGGCGGGGAGTGCTGGTGTGCGGCCGCTGGCCGCCGCGGCGCCGATTGCCGTCGTCCTGCTCGTGGTCATCCCGTTCTATCCGCTGCGCACGTACACCGATCTCGTCGGCCAGACGTTCGGCCGCAACGTGTTCGGGTCCCCGATCGAGCGGGGCGATCGTGTCTTCTACTACGGCGACCAGGCTCCCGCCGATGCCGCCCAGCGGATCGTCGACGCGCTCGACAAGGAGTCGAAGCCGGGTGAGCGGTTGATCGTCGGCCCCTACGACCTGTCGAAGACGCCCTACAGCGATGCGTTCTTCTACTACCTCTTCCCCGAGCTGACGCCCGGGACGCGCTACATCGAGATGGACCCCGGCATCGCCGACGCCGAGGGGTCGGGCTTGGCGAAGGAACTCGAACAATCCGACTGGCTCATCCAGTCGAGCGTGTGGTCGGGGTGGGACGAACCCAACAGCAGCGTCGACCCCGGCGACACCGAGCCCAACCGGATCGTCGAGGACGACTACTGCCTCGTGCTCGAGGCCCCGCCGTTCAAGCTGTCACGTCGCTGCTGACGGACAGCTCAGGGGCTCGGTCAGTCCCCGAACGTGCGCTCGACGGCTCCTCGGTCGCTTCCTGATCCATGGGGGCGAGCGACCCCGCGCTGGTCGGCCGTCGAGGTCGAGCCGACCGCGGTGTCGACGAGCGGGCTGGACGCCGACGGTACCCGGGTGCGGCCCGTGCCGCCGTGGTCGCCGAGTGGACCGAGGAGGGGATCGACACCGGTCTGGTCGCCGGGCCCGGTGAGGGCACACGCCAGGTCGGAGAACGTGTTACCGCCACCGCTCGTGAGGGCCGCGCCCGGACCGCACAGGAACGCTCCGCCCGACACCCCGACGGAGTTGGCGATGTGAACGGGCACAGCCTGCGGGACCACGAAGCCGAACCCGGGACCGGCCGGGGGACCGACCAGCGTCACGTGGTCGAACGCCACCCGCCCACCCGTCGGGGACTGGCCGGGTCCGAGGGTGAGCGCCGAGACACGCAGGGCCGATCCGTCGCCAGCGAGGAGCGTCGAGTCGACGACATCGACCTCGGGAATGGTGGCGGCGCCCAGCGCGAGGATCCCGAGTGCGTTCGACTGGTCGGCACCGTCGAGCGTCGACCGCCGGATCGTGGCCCGCCCGACGACGCCGGAGCTCCCGAACCCGGCGAGGCCCACGACGGCGCCGGCGGCCGACGAACCCGATCCGCCGGTCGGCACACCGCCGCACGTTCCCGCGGCGCCACCGCCGAGCGCGGAATCGGTGATCGTGACATCGGCGCCCGCCAGGTACTCGACGGCGACGCCGTGGACACAGGAGGAGAAAATGTTGGCCGTGCCGTCGGTCATCGTGGTGCGCGTGATGTCGACGTCGTGGGGCATGAACGAGTTCGCTGCGGGCGCGGGCGGTCCGGCGAGGACGGCGGGTGCCCGGTCGTAGACGGTGTCGGCGATCGTCAGCGCAGCTCCGAGGTTGACGAACGGGGTGCCCCGACCGACGCGTTGGATCCGCGACGACAACACGGCGATGTCGAACGGATGCCCAGTCGGGTTGGAGGCCCCGCCGGCCGAGACGATGCCGACGTTGCCCGCTCCACCGGACTCGGTTGCGTCGGGCTGCACCCCGTCGATCCACACGTCGACCAATCGCACGGTCTCGTCGGGGGTCGCCATGGGCGCGGCGACGACGGTGCGGGGGACCGACCCGGTCCCCGATCCGACGTCCTCGACGGTGAGCCCCTCGATGGCGAGGCCGGCGGTCGTCCGCCACACCGCTCGCACGTCGCGACCGTCCACGTCGAGCACCGTCGACGCTGCGCCGGCCCCCACGAGGCGGAGGTCATCGGTCACGCGGAACGCCTCGCCGTCGGCGCCCACGGGCGTCGTCAGGGCCACCGGGTGGGTGCCCGCCGGGATCCGGATCTCGTCGATCGCGGCGTCCGCGTTCGCCGCTGCGACGGCGTCGTGGAGCGTGCAGTGGGCGTCGCACACGCCATCGAGCGTGTCGGCGGGCGTCGTGACCTGGAAGAACGTCGGCCCGGAGGGCACGGGGTCGGGCACACACGCCGGTGTCAGCGCGAGCGCGCTCACCACCGACAGGATCGACACGGTCCTCCGCTGCGATGCGTGCGCCACCGACACCACCCCCTGGTCGCCGTCGATCGTACGCGGTGGGCTGCCAGGGTGCCGGGCCGCCGGAGGGCCTGCCAGTAGGATTCGCCCCATGCGCACTGCCCTCGTCGTGCCGACCTACCAGGAGGCCGGCAACATCGAACGCTTCCTCAAGGAGGTTCGGGCCGTGCTCCCCGACATGACGGTCATCGTCTGCGACGACAACAGCCCCGACGGCACCGGCGACATCGCCGACCGGATGGCCGCCGAGCTGGGTTCGATCGACGTGGTGCACCGCGCCGGCAAGGAAGGGCTCGGCGCCGCCTACCGCCACGGGCTCACCCACGCGCTCGACGCGGGGTACGAGCTCATCATGCAGATGGACGTCGACTTCTCCCACGACCCGGCGGTGCTTCCACACCTGCGCCAGGCGATCCTCGACGGTGCCGACGTCGCTGTCGGCTCCCGGTACGTGCCCGGCGGCTCCACCCCCGACTGGCCGATGCGTCGTCGCATGCTGTCGCGGTACGGCAACGAGTACTCCCGACGCATGCTGAAGCTCAGCTTCAACGACACGACCGCGGGGTTCCGTGCGTACGCCGCGCCGATCCTGCGTTCGATCCGGGTCGAGACCACCCGGACCAACGGCTACGGCTTCATGATCGAGACGGGCTACCGGTTGACCGTCGCCAACGCCGATGTCCGGGAGATCCCCATCGCCTTCCACGATCGCACCGAGGGCGAGTCGAAGATGGCGGTGCGGACGATGGCCGAGACGATGGTGTCGGTCACGTGGTGGGGGCTCTGCATCCGGTTCCCGAAGCTCACCAACAAGTTCCGGGCCACCGCGCTCGGCCAGCGGCTGTGGTCGGTGACCGGCCCCGCCGCCACCCCACGCTGATCGCGCCGACATGGTGACCGTCGACGAAGCCCACTCGCCCCAACGCGCCTTCCTGCGCTTCGGGTCCGACGACGGACTGACCCACCTCCCCGCGCTCGACGGGCTGCGGGGCCTCGCCGTCGCTGTGGTGGTGCTCTTCCACGGTGACTGGCCCTGGGCCAAGGGTGGGTTCCTCGGGGTCTCGCTGTTCTTCACCCTCTCGGGTTTCCTCATCACGTCGTTGTTGATCTCGGAGCACCGCCAGCGACACTCGGTCGATCTCGCGGCCTTCTGGGGTCGTCGGTTCCGTCGCCTGCTCCCGGCCGCGCTGTTGACGTTGGCGGCCGTGACCGGTGTGTTGATCGCGCTCGACGAGCTCACGGGTTCGGCCCGCCTCGACATCTGGGCGTCGATGTTCAACGTCGCGAACTGGCGGTTCCTCGCATCGGGGTCGTCCTACAACGACCTGTTCGCGGAGCCGTCCCCGCTCCGGCACTTCTGGAGCCTCGCGATCGAGGAACAGGCATACCTGGTGCTGCCGTTCGTCGTCGCGTTGGCGCTCCGGGCCGGTCGACGCTCGTTGCGGAACCTCGCCATCGTGCTCGGTGTCGGGTGGGGCCTCTCGGTCGCGATCACGCTGCTGCTGTCGGACCCCGACCGCATCTACTACGGCACCGACACCCGGGCGTCGGAACTGTTGGTGGGCGCGCTGCTCGCCGTGGCCGTCGCCCATGAGCCGTTCCGGCGGCGGGTCGCCCTCGGCCTCGTCCAACGGGGTCTTGTGCAGGTCGTCGCAGTCGTCGCGCTCGCGGCGTCGGTCGCCGCCTGGGGCCTCGTCGCCGTCGACGACCCGATCGTCTCGAGCGGCGGCCTGGTACTGGTCGGGCTGCTGAGCGCCGCCCTGGTGCTCGGCGCCGCGCTCGGCGTGGGCCCGGTGGCCCGCATCGGAGCGCTCGGGCCGCTGCGGTTCCTCGGGCGCATCTCCTACGGCGTCTACCTGTTCCACTGGCCGATCTTCGTGTTCGCCTCTCAGCGCCGCACCCAGCTCGACCACCTCCCACGGTTCCTGCTGTCGGTCGCGCTCACCGTGGTGCTCGCGGTGCTGAGCCACACGTGGTTCGAGGCGCCGCTCCGCCGTCGGTCGTGGCGCATCGGGGTGGTGACGCCGGCCCGCCTGGCCCCGGTCGTGGTGCTCCTGATGATTGCCGTGCCGCTCCTCGCACCGACGGCCGACCCGGCGCTCGGCGGTTTCGACGCCGACGCTGCGGCGGCAGGCCTCGACGAGCTGGCCAGCCGCGCCCCGGCCGACGACCCGGCAGTGCCGTCGACGATGCCCGCCGTTGCCGATGAGCCGGTGGTTCCGGTTCCGTCGCTCGGGTTCTTCGGCGACTCGGTGGCGCTCAGCATCGCCTACCCGGTTGCGGCCTGGGCGCTGTCGAGCGGACAGGCGACGTTCGAGGGGGGCGACGCGGAGCTGGGGTGCGGCATCGGCCGCGGCGGCAAGCAGGAGGCGTTCGGCGTCGCCGAGCGGACCGCGGTGTGCGACGCGTGGCCCGATCGATGGGGTCGCTTCGTCGACGAGAAGGCCATCGACGTGGCGGTCGTGCAGACGGCGCAGTGGGAGTTGGTTCCCCGAATGATCCCCGGCGACGACCAGTGGCGAATCATCGGCGACCCCGTCTACGACAACTTCCTGCGCAATGAGCTGCTCCTCGCCACCGACACCCTCGCCCGCGACGGCGCCGTCGTCGTGTGGTTGACGGTGCCGTACTACTCCGAGGCCGGTGACGAGTCCCTCCCGGAGCCGATGCGGGAGAGCCACGCCCGCGAACGCGTCGACCGGCTCAACGCGATGGTTCGCGAGGTCGTCGCAGCGCGGCCCGATACGGCTCGGCTCGTCGACCTTGCCGGCTGGATGTCCGACAAGATCGACGACGTGTCGCTTCGCAAGGACGGCGCCCACTTCAACTCCAGCGGCGCCGATCGGGTGACCACCGACTTCCTGGCGCCCGAGCTCGTCCGGACGTGGCGCGAGTGGTACACGGCACGGCTGACGTCAGGGTTGGGCGGGTAACACAGGTGCGGTGGTCCATGGTTGACAGCGCGCGGTCCGTATCTAAGGTGGAGCGGGACCGAGATGCAGGAGGCGGGGGAGGTGTTCGAGCCGTGAGTCAGACGGAGGCGGGTCCTCGCTTCACCGATCGCGGCATCGAGATCCTCGACCCCCGCTCCGACGAGGAGCTGGATCGCGAGGCGGCAACGGGCGGACGCCGGTCCGGTTCTGCCGTCGATGTCCTGCCGACACCGGACTCCGACGGCTCCCTCGTTCCGGGCGTCCGCGTCGATTTCGGCCTCGATCCGGCGCCGTTCGGTCACGCCCCCGGTCTCGACGGTCTGCGTGGCGTCGCCGTGGCGATCGTGCTGCTGTACCACGCCCATTTCGGGTTCGCGATCGGCGGGTTCCTCGGCGTCAGCGTGTTCTTCACCCTCTCGGGGTACCTCATCACCTCGCTGCTCCTGCGGGAGCGGGCCCGTGACGGTGGGATCTCGATCAAGGGGTTCTGGTCCCGGCGGTTCCGGCGGCTGCTGCCGGCCAGCCTCGCCACGCAGGGGTTCGTGCTGGCGCTCGCCGCAGTCGGTGTCTGGGACGGAGATCAGCTCCGCGCGCTGCGCACCGACGTGCCGGCGGCACTGGGCCAGGTGGTCAACCTCTCGTTCATCGTGCGGGGCACGTCGTACGTCGGTAACACGACCGCTCCCTCGCCGCTCAACCACTACTGGAGCCTCTCGCTCGAGGAGCAGTTCTACGTCCTGTTCCCGCTGATCGTCGCAGCGGCGCTGCTGCTGGGCCGGTCCCGGCGCCGCGTGCTCGTCGGCGTCCTCGTGGCCGGCATCGGCCTCTCGGCGTGGGCATCGGCGGCGTTCGGGGCCGGCAACATCGACCGCGCCTACTTCGGGCTCGACACCCGGTTGTCGGAGCTGCTGATCGGCGCGTTGCTGGCGTGCGCGACCCTGTACCGCGTCGAGCTCGCCCGCCGGTGGCAGCGGGTGCTCGCCGGTCTCGTCGGGGTAGCCGGCCTCGGAGTGCTCGGCTGGCTGACGGCCACCGCCACCGTCTCGACCGAGTGGCTCTACCCGTGGGGTCTCCTGCTGACCGCGTCGTGCACGGCGCTCGTGATCTTCGCCGCCGTGCAGCCGGGCGCGCTGGGTCGGGTGCTGTCGCTGTCGCCGCTCGTGTGGGTCGGCAAGGTCAGCTACGGCCTGTACCTCTACCACTGGCCCGTGTTCCTCTGGCTCACGCCTCGTCGCACCGGCCTCGCCCAGTGGCCGCTGTTCGGGGTGCGGATGGCGGTCACCATCGCCCTCGCGATCGCGTCGTACCACCTGCTCGAGCAGCCGATCCGCAACCGACGGTTCCTCACGGGGTGGCGCCCGTGGGCGGTGGCGCCCGTGGCCATGGGGCTCCTGGTCGTCGGCCTGCTGGCCGTGACCGCCGACATGCCGGCCCGCGACGTCAGCCTCGAGGGCCTGAGCTCGGCCGCGTCGTCGCGTCCGGTGGCCCCGCCACCACCGCCCCCGCAGCGGGTTCTGCTCGTTGGTGACGAGGTCGCGGCCTCGATGGTGCCGGACACCTCGGTCGCCACGGCGGCCCGACTCGACGTGCAGGTTGTCGCCCAGGCTGGGTGCGGCGTCGCCGTGGGTGGCACGCGGATCGTCAGCGGCCAGGCTCCCGACGTCGCCAACCCGGCCGCCTGCTCGTCGGTGCCGACGCAATGGTCGACCGCCGCCGCCCAGTTCCTCCCCGACGTCGTCGTCGTGGCCGCCGGCGCCTGGGACGTGACCGACCGGCAGTTCTGGTCGGAGGACCCCGTGCGCCGTCCCGGCGACCAGACGTTCGACGACTTCCTCCGCACTGAGATCTCCACCCGCGTCGACGAGTTGTCGGCGCACGGCGCGACCGTGGTGTGGCTCACCGCCCCGCACGTCCGTCGCGCCCTGCCGGGAGTGCCGTTCCCGGCCGAGTCGCTGCCGGAGAACGATCCGGCCCGCATCGACAAGTACAACGAGATCGTTCGATCCCTCGCCGACACGACGCCGGACATGCGGGTCGTCGATCTCGCGGCCTGGGCCGCAGCGCGCCCCGGTGGCGAGTTCGACGTGGCCGACCGCCCCGACGGTGTCACGTTCGCCGCGACGGCGGCGCCGGCGCTGGTCGAGTGGCTCGGAGCCCAGATCGCCGGCATCGAGCGCAGGATCGACACCCGTCCAGCCGAGGCCGCGGCGATGACCGACCCGAGTGCCGATGCGTCGATGCCACCGGCCCCGCAGCTGCCACCCCGCATCCTGCCGAGCCCCGGTGAACCGGCCCGCATGATGATCGTCGGCGACTCCGTGGCGTTCGGCTACGCGTTCGGTCTCAACGGCTGGGCGACCGGCCGCAACGATGTCGTCGTCGAGAACCGCGGCCAGTTCAACTGCCCCGTGGCCCGGGGTGGCAGCTACCGGTTCGAGCAGGACGTCGCCGAGTTCCCCGACCGCTGCGATTGGGCGGCCCAGTTCACCGACTGGTTGGCGCAGTCACGTCCTCACGAGGTCGTGCTGTCCACGGGCGTCTGGGACGTCGTCGACCGCATCCTCCCGGGTGACCGCAAGTGGCGGCATCTGGGTGACCCGACGTCGGACACCTACTTCCTCCGGGAGCTCCTGACGTCGATCGACCTGCTCAGCTCCCAGGGTGCCCGGGTGGTGCTGCTCACCCACCACCACATCGACGTGGGTGCCAACAAGGGGTTCACGGGCCTGCCCGAGTCCGATCCGGCCCGCATGGACCGCCTCAACGAACTGATCGGCAAGGCCCATGCGCTCCGTCCCGACGTCACGTCGGTCGTGGATCTCGCCGGCTGGGTCGCCGCCCAGCCCGGGGGAGAGCTCGACCCCGCCAAGCTGAAGGACGGCCTGCACTACTCCGACGACTACCTCGGCCAGATCGGCACCTGGCTCGGCCCCGAGCTGCTCGCCCAGGTCCGCTAGTTCGTCGGCACTCGTGCCCGCCGGCGACGACCGAGGGGCTCAGACGATGGTGACGGTGCCGCCGTCGCTCCAGCGGGAGACGACGTGCGCGCACACGTCGGAGGAGCCCTCGCCGGTCACCACGAGCTGGAACCAGCGACGCATCGAGTTCTGACCCAGGTGGGCGTCGTGGGCGATCATGCCGTGCGTGCCGAACATGACCGAGAGTCCTTCGGACTGCAGGCGACGGTGCAGCAGCCGGACATTGGCGATGGTGCCCTCACATCGCACCGTCACCGTCTCCGCGACCGCCGTCTCCCCCATGGGCCCAATTGTCGGGGTCGAGGGCCCTCCGGTTCAAGTCCGGCCAGGAATTACCCAAGAAAGCGTAAAGGGGTCAGCCTCCGCCGGTGGGTGACCCGGGCCGGGTCGTCGTTGTGGTCGTCGCTCTCGTGGTCGTCGTTGCGCCCGAGGTCGTGGTGGTCGTGGTCGTCGTGGTGGTCGTGGTGGTCGTGGTCGGCGAGGCGGGGGTCAAGGTGACCGTGGTGGTGCTCGCGGTCGGGCTCTCGAGGGCAGCTCGACCGATCTCGACCAGTTTCGGCCCGAGGAACTCGCCGGCGACGTAGTCGGTGGAGACCTCGGTGAAGTGCACGCCGTCGATGCGCAGGTCGGGCGAGAACTCGCCGCCGGGAAACGCTCGCATCCAGCCGGCGAGGTCGACGATCGAGGCGTTCGGGACTCCGGCGAGGGCAGCGGTGAGGACCTCGTTGTAGCGGTCCGAGCGGCCGTCCTCGGCCTCGTAGTACGGCGGCTGGCCCATGAAGGTCTGCGGGTTGTAGCGGGGCTTGAAGTGTGGCGCCGTCGCCCAGACGACCTTCGCTCCCGTCTGGCCGAGGAACTGCGTGAGGTGTCGGAACTCGCCGGTGAGGTAGTCGTCGTAGGCGGGCTGGCCGATGTGTGTCCACGTGGACGAGCCCTCGAGCTTGCGATCGGTCACGTCCCACATGCCACCGGCGCACAGGACGACGTCGGGGCGGAAGTCGGCCAGCTGTTGCTGGAGGGTCGCTTCGCGGACCTTGCACTCGTCGGGCCACTCCCGTTCGAGCCCGATGCCACGGTTCATGCCACCCCGGCCGAAGCCGCAGCCGACGAGGCCGGTGTTGAGGGTCCCGATCTGGCCCGAGGATTGCGCCCAGTGTTCGAGCCCGAGGCCGACCGACAGCGCGAACGAGTCGCCGACGATCATCACCCGCACCGGCGGCGGGGGCGTCGTCTCGTTCGGCGCCGCCGCCTGCGAGGTCGGGATGACCGCCTCCTTCGACGCGCTGAGCGCGACGATGCGGGTCTTGTCGGGAGCGGGCAGGGCGAACGCCATCGCCGCGACCGTCGCCATCGCGAGCACGGGTACAACGACGCGTTGGCGGTTGACCACGAGTCGGCCGGTGCGGATCGGTTGTTCGAGGTACCGGTGGGAGGCCGTCGCCAGGGCGAACGTGAGCAGGATCTGCACCACCGCCGTGGGCGCCGGGCCGATGTGCAGCCGCGTCGACGTCAACCACCACACCACCGGCCAGTGGAACAGGTAGACGCCGTAGGAGATCTTGCCGAGCTCGGTGAGGGGTCGGACCGCCAGGATCCGCTGCATCGGACTGTGGGGCTGCAGCGCCGCTGCGATCACGAGGGCGACAGCGGCAGCGTGGAGGGTGAGGCCGCCGCGGTAGAGCCACGGTGCCTGGAGATCGGTCGTCGCCCATGCCGCCAGCACCATGCCGAGTGCGAGCGGCCCGCCGAGCATCATCAGGAGCTTCGACACGGTCGACCTGGCCGTGGTGTGCCCGGCCAGGGCCACCGCGAGGAGACCACCCACGGCCAGCTCCGCGATACGGGTGTGTGTGCCCATGTAGACGGCGTTGGCGTACTCGCCGCGGCCCTGGATGAGCACGATCGCCGTCGACAGGACCACGATCGCCCCGAAGGTGATGCCGATCACCCGGCGGCGTTTGTGCCCGAACCGCAGCGCCGCGGCGACGACGAACGGGAGGATGAAGTAGCACTGTTCCTCGACGGCGAGGCTCCAGAAGTGCTTCAGCGGCGACGGGGCGCCGTTGAAGGTCGACGCGTAGTCCGACCCGGCCGCGATGAACCGCCAGTTGGCGATGTAGGCAAGGGCCGACCAGATCTCCGCCGGCAGCTCCCGAAGCTGGTTCTGGGTGCCGACGAGCGGCGTGAGGATCGCGACCGCAGCCAGCGTCGCCAGCGATGCCGGCATGAGCCGCCGGAGCCGGCGGGACCAGAACCCGCCGAGTGAGATGTGGCCGATGCTCTCGAACTCGAGGATCAACAGGCTCGTGATGAGGAACCCCGACAGCGTGAGGAAGGCCGACACGCCGAGGAACCCGCCCTGGGACACCTCGTGGAGGCCCGCCAGATTGCCGGCCTGACCGACGTGGTACAGCAGCACCGCACCGACGGCGAGCCCCCGCAGCCCGTCGAGCGCGGGCTGGTGGCCCAACGTGCGCCGCGTCGGTTTCCTCGGGGCGTCGGTCACAGGATGCGCATGGCGTCGATCAGTTCTGGCCGACCCGGGGCGCTGTCGAGGGGATGATCGGCGCGTCGCGGCCGGTGCCGCCACGGGAGGAGGTACCCGAACCGGCGGAACCGCCCTTTTCCTCGTGGTATTCCTCTTCGACGTTCACTTCCCAGATGTCGTGGCCGGCGTCCTCGACGATGTTCTCGACGGTGAGCATGGCCGTGAACATCGAGTGGTCCTGGTTGTTGTACTTGTGCATGCCGTTGCGGCCGACGGGCCACACATTCGAGGCATGGTGGGCAAGCCATTCGCGCAGGACGTCGACGTTGGCGCGGTAGCTCTCGTCGTAGGTCGGGTAGGCCTTGGGGATCCGGACGACGTAGCCGGTCTCGATCTCGTCGGGGTTCGCGAGGCCGAGGATGCCCAGCTCCTTCTTGCCCTGCTCGATGAGCTGCTCATCGGGGGTGTTCCACATGTCGTCGTTCTCGAACACGAAGTACTCGAGCCCGAGGCACGTGTGGCCGTCCTTCACCATGAACGGCGACCAGGAACGGAAGTTCTGGATGCGGCCGACCTTGACGTCGGGGCTGTGGATGTAGATCCAGTTGTCGTCGAAGGTGTCGGTGCGGGGGATGACGAGGGCCACGGTGAGGAAGTCGCGGAACTTCAGATCCTTCGCAGCCTGCATCACCCGGTCGGGCACGGGCGGGTTCATGGCCAGGAGCAGGTGAGGCATCGGCATCGAGCTGATGACGTGCTCGGCGGGGTAGGTGGTGCGGGCGCCGCCGGCCTCGGCGGTGACCGACACAGCCTTGCCGTCGGCGTGGGCGATCTCGACGACCTTGGTCTCCATGAGCACCTTCGAGCCCTGCGCCTGCACGAGCTCGGTGCACCGCTCCCACATCATGCCGGGCCCGAACTTGGGGTACTGGAACTCCTCGATGAGCGACGCGATCTCCTTCTGGTTCCGCTTCGGGAGGAGGGCGTTGATGATGGCGCTCGACAGGGAGAGGTTCTTGACCCGCTGCGCCGCCCAGTCGGCGGGCATCGAGCTGACGGGCACACCCCACACCTTCTCGGTGTAGGTCTTGAAGAACGTGCGGTAGAGGCGCCAGCCGAAGCGGGCCACGAGCCAGCCCTCGTAGTTGGTCTGGTCCTTGGGCGGACGGATGCGGGCCATCGCGTAGCTGCCGACGCACTTGACGGCCTCGACGGGACCGAGGTTGCTCAGCGCGTTGAATGCCTTGAGCGGGTAGTCGAAGTACTTGCCCTTGTAGAAGATGCGGCTCTTGCGGGGGCGGAGGAGGAAGTCGCCGTCGGGCAGGATCTCGTGCCACAGGGCCTCGACCTCGGCCACCTTCGTGAAGAAGCGGTGGCCGCCGATGTCGAACCGCCAGCCGTCGCGCTCGACGGTGCGGCTGATGCCGCCGACGATGTTGTCGCTCTCGAGGACGGTGGCGGTGCGCCCTCGTTTGCCGAGCTCGTAGGCGGCCGTGAGGCCCGCCGGACCGGCTCCGATGACGACGACCCCTGCGGGTGCGTCGGGTGAGGATTGGTCGTCGGGCGCGTCAGTCACGGGCCGAGAGCCTAGTCCTCCGCTTGGTGTCGGCCAGCGAGGGTCAGGCCGATGCCAGATGGTGGACGACGGCGGTGGATTCGACCACGTCGTCGGCGGCCTTGATCATCAGGATCTCGTCGGTGCGGACGCTCGCGACGGGCACGGACCAGCAGTCGATGGCCCGTCGGGCGTTGTTGGTCCGGTAGAAGGTCGTCATCGTCTTCTCGTGGGCGTAGGTGTCGGCCTCGCCGACGAGCTCGGTGGAGTGGTCGCGGAGGGTGATCTGGAAGGCCATGGGTCGATCATGCGCCCGCTCGCCTGTGGGCAACCAGGGCAGCATCGTTGGGTGTTGCCTGTCGATTGCCTGGGGACGGCCGCCTTCCTCTGGGGACGACCGCCCGTCCCCGGGGGACGCCCAGCTTTCGCGGGTACTTGTCCCCACCTGTCGGGAACAGTTACCCGCGAAACCTGTCAGGCCGGGTCAGATCTGTGTCGCGGCCCAGCGATAGTCGGCCTTGCCCGACGGGCTGCGCACGACCCGATCGACGAACACGATGTCCTTCGGGGCCTTGAAGGAGGCGAGACGGTTCTTGCAGTGCTCGATGATGGACTGCTCGACGACGCTGCACGCCTCGACGTGGTCCCGGAGCGCGACGACCCCGACGACTTCCTGGCCCCATCGCTCCGACGGGCGCCCGCACACGACGGCGTCGAACACGTCGGGATGGGAGGTGAGGGCCACCTCGACCTCTTCGGCGAACACCTTCTCGCCGCCGGTGTTGATGCACACCGAATCGCGACCCAGGAGTTCGATCGAGCCGTCGGCGGCCAGTCGGGCGCGGTCGCCGGCCACGGCGTGGCGTTCGCCGTCGATGATCGGGAACGTGCGGGCGGTCTTGTCGGGATCGCCGAGGTAGCCGAGCGGCACCCGTCCGGTCTGGGCCAGCCACCCGACCTCGCCGGTCCCCGGTTCGAGCGCTCCGCTCAGGTCCTCGCGCACCACCCGGGCCGTCGAGGACCTGACGAATCCGGCTGCCGAATCCTCGGCCGTCCGCGTCGAGGCCACGCCCTGGCGCCCGCTCTCCGACGAACCCAGGACGTCGACGATCGTCAGCCCGGGGATCGCGTCGAGGAGTTCGGCCTTCACGTGGGGGCTCAGCACGGCGCCGCCCGAGAGGAGGTGTCGCATCGACGAGACGTCGTACGGTGCCCCGGCGTCGGCGCGGCGAGCCAGCTCGTCGAGCAGGGGGCGGGCGAAGGAGTCGCCGACGATCAGGAGGCTGGTGGCCCGGTGGCGCTCGAGGGTCGACCAGATGTCGGCGGGGTCGAGGTGTTCGGGGTGGTCCTGGATGATGACCGTGCCGCCGGCGATCCAGCAGCTGATCGCGTTCCAGTGCGCCGCGCCGTGCATGAGCGGCGGGGCCGGGAGCGCTCGCAGCGACGATCGTTCGGCGGCCGTCACGATCTCGTCGATCGACTCGTAGTCGGAGCCGTCGGAGCGGCGGACACCCAGGGCCGACACCACGAAGTCGGCCTGCCGCCACAGCACCCCCTTGGGCATGCCGGTGGTGCCGCCGGTGTAGCAGAGGTAGAGATCGTCGCCGGAGCGCTCGCCGAGCGGGCGAGCGTCGGGGGCCGCCGTGGCGAGCGCCTCCTCGTACCACCGGGCTCTGCGTCCGTCGACGTCGGCCAGCAGCGGGTTGCCCGACGAGTCCACAACCTGCAGGAGGAGCGTCAGTGACGGAAGGTCGGGGAGCACCTCGGCAAGCAGGGGAGCGAAGGCCGAGTGGAAGACGATCGCCTTCGCCCCGCTGTCGCGCAGTACATAGGCGAGCTCACTTGCCCGGTAGCGGTAGTTGACGTTCACCGGCGCGCAGACGGCCTTGTACGCGCCGAGCATCCCTTCGAGGTACTCGTTGCCGTTGTGGAGGTAGAGCGCGACGTGGTCCTGGGTCGACTCCCAGCCGTCCGATCCGGCGAACGGGCGGGTGCGGCCGAGCCCCGCGGCTTGGAGGATCGCCGCGAGCCGATCGGTGCGGTCGGCGACGTCGGCCCAGGTCAGCCGCCGGTCCCGGAAGATCAGGCACTCGCGCTCCGGGTAGGCCCCGGCGAGCGCGTCGCAGATGTCGGCGATGTTCAGTTCCATCGAGACCGTCCCACGGCCGGTCAGCATGGCAGGCTGGCCCGATGGCAGACGAACCCACCGAGTCCACCGTCCTTCTCGACACCGTCGAGCCGGGCATCACTCGCATCACGCTCAACCGTCCGTCGTCGCTGAACTCGATGAACCGGCAGTTGATCGACGAGTTGCACTCGGCGTTCGACGTCGTCGACGCCGACCCCGACGTCCGGGTGGTGCTGCTCACCGGCGCCGGCCGAGGGTTCTGTGCCGGGCTCGACCTCCGTGACCCCACGCTCCTCATGGGCCGCAACGACCCCGAGGGTCCAGGGGTGCCGCAGTCGGGCATGGCGCTGCAGCAGCGGATCGCGTCGCTGATCCCGAAGATGCGTCGGCTCCGGGTGCCGATCATCGCCGCCGTCAACGGACCGGCCACGGGCGGGGGTCTGGCGCTTGCACTCGGCTCTGACGTGCGCATCGCAGCGGAGACCGCTCGGTT
>WBZS01001763.1_pt1 | contig 15817 bp, 12 predicted proteins | sample 5204201 | NCBI WGS metagenome assembly WBZS01 (sample SAMN12344357, study PRJNA552823) | activated sludge metagenome | biome: Activated sludge suspended growth; feature: Nitrification reactor; material: Wastewater; isolation source: activated sludge from nitrification reactor of wastewater...
CCGAGGCCGCGCGCATCGAGGACGTGCGCTTTTCCATTCGGCACCAGGGCTTCGCGGCGCTGGGCGAGTTGGCGGCGGGCAGTGTCCACGGCGTTCTGATGGACTTGGGCATCAGTTCGCCGCAGATCGACAACCCCGCGCGGGGTTTTTCTTTTCGTGCCGACGGACCGCTGGACATGCGCATGGACCCCACGCGCGGCCAGAGCGCGGCCGACTGGCTGGCGGTGGCCGATCAAAGGCAGATCGCGGAGGTGATTCGTGAATACGGCGAAGAACGGTTTGCTGGCCCCATTGCAAAGGCGATTGTGTCGCGCCGACAGGAACGGGGCCCTGTTGCAAGCACCCTTGAACTGGCCGAGCTCGTGGCTGGCGCGGTCAAAACCCGCGAGCCGGGCCAGAACCCTGCAACGCGCACATTTCAGGCTGTTCGGATTTTCGTCAACGCCGAGCTTGAAGAGCTCGAACAGGCGCTGAAGGCAACGCTTCATGTGCTGCAACCCGGAGGTCGGCTCGTGGTGATCAGCTTCCATTCGCTGGAAGACCGCATCGTCAAGCAGTTCATCGCCCGCCATTCGAAGGCGGTGGTGGACCGGCGCGCGCCGTTCGCCGAGCCGGCGCCCACTTTGTTGCGCGCGCTCGGTCGCGTACGCGCGAGCGAGGCCGAAGTGGCCGCCAATCCGCGCGCGCGCAGCGCCGTCATGCGCGTGGCCGAGCGCACGCACGCGGCGGCGGGAGGCGCGGCATGACCCGCCTGTCCATCGTGCTGCTGGCCGCCGTCATGGTGTCGGCGCTGTACCTAGTGCGCGTGCAGTACGACTCGCGTCGCCTGTTCACCGAACTGGACCGCGCCACCGCCGAGGCGCGCCGGCTGGAGGTCGAGCGTGGCCGCCTCGAAGTGGAAAAGCGCGCCGAAGCGACGTCGCTGCGCGTCGAGAAGCTGGCCAAGAGCAAGCTTGCGATGCGCACGGTGACGCCGGATGTCACCGAATACGTCACCTCTGCCGCGGCGACCATGGCCGCGCCGGTGGCCGGCGCCTCGGCCGCATCAGGGGCGCGGCCGTGAGGGACATTCGCTACACCTCCAGCCCGCTGCTGGCGTCCAAGACGCCGGTGTGGCGCAGCAAGTTCATCGTCGCCATGCTGGCGCTGGCCTTCATCGTGCTCATCGGCCGCGCAGCGTATGTGCAGGTGTTCGGCAACGCTTTCTTCCAGCGTCAAGGCGAAGTGCGCTTTGCGCGCACGCTCGACATGCCGGCCAGCCGTGGCCGCATCTTCGACCGCAACGGCCTGCTGCTGGCTTCCAGCGTGGTGGCGCCCAGCATCTGGGCCATTCCCGAGGACGTGGAGCGCAACCCCGCCAAGCTGCAGCAACTGGCCAAGCTGCTGGGCATGCCGGTGGCCGAGCTGAACAAGCGGCTGAGCGACGAGGACAAGACCTTCGTCTGGCTCAAGCGCCAGGTGGACGAGTCGGTCGCCAAGCAGATCGCCGAGCTGAAGATCGCCGGCATCTACCAGCGCAAGGAATACAAGCGCAAGTACCCCGAAGGCGAAGCCGCCGCGCACGTGGTGGGATTCGCCAACGTCGAGAACCGGGGCCAGGAAGGCGCCGAGCTCTCGTTCGAGAAGCAGCTGGCCGGCCGGGCCGGGTCGCGCCGCGTGATCAAGGACCGTCTGGGCCGCGTGGTCGAGGCCGTGGGCGACGAAGTGCCGCCGGTGGACGGCCAGGACGTGCAGCTGTCCATCGACTCCAAGGTGCAGTTCTTCGCCTACCAGAAGCTGCGCGACGCCGTGACCGAGCACAAGGCGAAGTCCGGCAGCGTGGTGGTGTTGGACGCGCAGACCGGCGAGGTGCTGGCGCTGGCCAACTACCCCAGCTATTCGCCCGACAACCGCAGCAAGCTCAGCGGCGCGCAATTGCGCAATATCGCGCTGACCGACACGTTCGAGCCCGGCTCGACCATGAAGCCCATCACCGTCGCCATGGCGCTGGAGGCGGGCAAGGTGACGCCGCAGACGCTGATCGCCACCGCGCCGGGCAGCTACAAGCTGGACAAGTTCACCATCCGCGATACGCACAACTACGGCACGCTGACGGTGGAAGGCGTGGTGCAGAAGTCCAGCAACGTGGGCTCGCTCAAGATCGCGCAACGGTTGTCCGCGCAGGAGATGTGGGAAACCTACGCGGCGCTGGGCTACGGCCGCAAGCCGGACCTGGCTTTCCCCGGCGCGGCCGTCGGCCGTGTGCGCCACTGGAAGAACTGGCGCCCGGTGGAGCAGGCCACCATGGCCTACGGCTACGGCCTGTCGGCATCGCTGTTCCAGATGGCGCACTCGTACACGGCCTTTTCGCACGACGGTCGCGTGATCCCGGCCACGCTGGTCAAGGCGCCCGAAGGCACCGTCGTCGATGGCGTGCGCGTGTTCTCCGACAAGAACGCGCGCGCCGTGCGCAAGATGCTCGAGATGGCGGCCGGCCCCGGCGGCACCGGCCAGCGCGCGCAGACCGTGGGCTACTCGGTGGGTGGCAAGTCCGGCACGGCGCGCAAGCAACAGGGCAAGGGTTACGCCAGCAACAAATACCGCGCGTGGTTCACGGGCATGGCGCCCATCGAGCAGCCGCGCATCATCGTCGCCGTGATGGTGGATGAGCCCAGCAACGGCGTCTACTACGGCGGTGCGGTGGCCGCGCCGGTGTTCAGCGAAGTGGTGCAGCAGACACTGCGCATCATGGGCGTGCAGCCCGACATGGCGGTCAAGCCGGCCATCGTGGCCGAGCAGGTGGAAGAGTCGTTTTGAAATGATCCACCTTGATTGGCTTCACGCCGTCCCCTCTATCGGGCAACACTCGCCACGGCGTGGGCGCATAGATTGCGCTGCGGCTTTAAGGAGCAGGGTGTGACGATCACCGCGCTGGCTACGCCCCAGGACGCCGCGCGCTGGCTGCGTGCGCGCGTCACGGGCACGCTGCACACGGACAGCCGGCAGGTGGCGCCAGGCGACGGCTTCATCGCCTGGCCGGGCGCGGCGACCGATGGGCGCCGCTTCGTGGCCGCCGCGCTGACGCAGGGCGCCAGCGCCTGCCTGGTCGAACAGGACGGTGCACAGGCCTTCGGCTTCGATCAACCCACCGTGGCGGCCTACGCAGGGCTGAAGGCGGGCACCGGCCTGGTGGCGGAAGCCTATTACGAATCGCCGTCCCGCGCGCTGCAGGTGGTGGCCATCACGGGCACCAACGGCAAGACATCGACGGCCTGGTGGCTTGCGTGGGCGCTATCCAAAAAAGAGCTGTCTGTGCTGTCTCCATGCGGGCTGGTGGGGACTTTGGGCGTGGGGCTGCCGTCGTCGCTGGAGAGCACCGGCATGACCACGCCCGATCCGGTGCTGATGCAGCGGCGCTTTCGCGAGTTTGTCGACGCGGGTGTGCGCTCGTGCGCCATCGAGGCTTCGTCCATCGGCATCGCCGAGCGGCGGCTCGACGGCACGGCGATCCGTGTCGCCGTGTTCACCAATTTCACGCAGGACCATCTGGACTATCACGGCAGCATGGACGCCTACTGGGCAGCCAAGGCCGAGCTGTTCGACTGGCCGGGCCTGCAGGCCGCCGTCGTCAACGTGGATGACCCGCGCGGTGCCTGGCTGGTCGACCAGGCCTGCGCACGCGGGCTGGATGTGTGGACCGTGTCGCGCCGGCAGTCGGCGCGGCTGCAGGCGATCGACATCGGCTACGGCGACGAAGGACTGCACTGGGCAGTGCGCGAAGGCGCCGCTGCCATTCCGCTGCAGACCGCGCTGGTCGGCGACTACAACATCGACAACCTGATGGCCGTGCTGGGTGCCTTGCGCGCGCTGGGCGTGCCGCTGGCCGATGCGGTGGCGGCTTGCGTCGATCTGCCGTCGGTGCCGGGCCGCATGGAGCGCATTGATGTGCCCGGCGCGCCACTGGCGGTGGTCGACTACGCCCACACGCCCGACGCCGTCGAGAAGGCCCTGCACGCCTTGCGCCCGTTGGCCACGAAGCGCGGTGGCCGGTTGTGGTGCGTGCTGGGCTGCGGCGGCAACCGCGATGCCGGCAAGCGCCCGCTGATGGCCGCCGCCGCCGAAAGCGGCGCCGACCGCGTGGTGCTGACCAGCGACAACCCGCGCGATGAAGAACCTGCCGCCATCGTCGATGCCATGCGCGCCGGCCTGCGCCAGCCGCACGACGTGGGGGTCGAACTCGACCGGGCCACGGCCATCGGGCGCTGCCTGGCGGACGCGGACGCGGCCGACGTGGTGCTGATCGCCGGCAAGGGCCACGAGGACTATCAGGAAGTGCGCGGCCAGCGGCTGCCGTTTTCCGATCAGGCCGTGGCGCGCCAGGCCTTGCGCCAATGGATCGGGGAGGCCTGCGCATGACCGACATGAACCTGCTTTTGGGCGACGTGGCGCGCTGGCTGACCGGCGCGCGCCTGGTGGGCGACGGCGCCGTGCGCTGCGCGCGCGTGCACAGTGACACCCGCAGCCTGCGCCCGGGCGACCTGTTCGTCGCGCTCAAGGGCGAGCGTTTCGACGCCGCCGCGTTTCTGCCCGAGGCGGCAGCGCAGGGCGCCGTCGCCGTGCTGTGCGACGAAAGTGCCGCCGCGCAATTGGCGGCTTCGGGCTTGCCGGGCGTGCGGGTGCCCGACGCCAGGAAGGCACTGGGCGAACTGGCGCACCACTGGCGCCAGCGCTTCACGGGACCGCTGATCGCCGTGACCGGCAGCAACGGCAAGACCACCGTGACGCAGATGATCGCGTCGATCCTGCACGCCTGGCAGGGCGATGCGGCGCTGGCGACGCAGGGCAATTTCAACAACGACATCGGGCTGCCGCTGACGCTGTTGCGCCTGCGCCCGGAACACCGCGTGGCGGTGGTCGAGCTGGGCATGAACCATCCGGGCGAGATCGCGCAACTCGCGGCCATTGCCGCGCCGACGGTGGCACTGGTCAACAACGCGCAACGCGAGCACCAGGAGTTCATGGCCAGCGTGGAAGCCGTGGCGCGCGAGAACGGCGCGGTGCTGGGTGCCCTGCCGGCCGATGGCGTGGCGGTACTGCCGGCTGGTGACGACTACACGCCGGTCTGGATGGCGCTGGCGGGCGAGTGCCGCGTCGTCACGTTCGGCCATGCCGACGCGCACGCCGACGTTGCCGACAAGCGCGCCGAATGGCGGTTGAATCACTGGTTTGCGCTGGCCCATACTGCGCAGGGTGCTATTGAATTTGAACTGCACGCGGCGGGCCGGCACAACGTGCGCAACGCCCTGGCGGCCGCGGCCTGCGCCATGGCGGCGGGCGTGCCGCTGTCCGCCATCGCGCAGGGCTTGAGCGCCTTCCGCCCGGTCAAGGGCCGCTCGCGCACGCTGGTGCTGCGGCACCGGGGCCGCGCCATCACGCTGGTGGACGACACCTACAACGCCAACCCCGATTCGGTGCGCGCGCTCATCGACGTGCTGGCCGAACTGCCCGGGCCGCGCCTGCTGGTGCTGGGCGACATGGGCGAGGTGGGCGACCAGGGCCCGGCCTTCCATGCCGAGGTCGGCAGCTATGCCCGCGAGCGCGGCGTGCAGCGCCTGCTGGCGCATGGCACGCAGGCCATCCACGCCGCCATGGCGTTCGGGGGCGGCCGCCATTTCGACGACATGGCGTCGCTGATCGACGCCGTGCGCACCCATCTGCCGCAGTGCGGGGTGATTGCCGTGAAAGGATCGCGCTTCATGCGCATGGAACAGGTGGTCGACGCGCTGACAGCGTCCGAAGAGGCCGCGCCGGAGGAACATCATGCTGCTTAGCCTGGCCACCTGGTTGCAGACGCTGTCGCCGGACTTCGGCTTCTTCCGCGTCTTCCAGTACATCACCTTCCGGGCCGTGATGGCGGCGATGACCTCGCTGATCATCGGCATCGCGTTCGGGCCGTGGGTCATTCGCCGCCTGACGGAGTTGAAGATCGGCCAGCCGGTGCGCGGCTACGCGATGGAAACTCATCTGTCCAAGAGCGGCACGCCCACCATGGGCGGCGTGCTGATCCTGCTGTCGATCGCCATCTCCACGCTGCTGTGGTTCGACTGGTCCAACCGCTTCGTGTGGATCGTGATGATCGTCACCTTCGGCTTCGGCGCCATCGGCTGGGTGGACGACTGGCGCAAGGTGGTCAACCGCGACCCGGAAGGCATGCGTTCGCGCGAGAAGTACTTCTGGCAGTCGGTGATCGGCCTGGTCGCGGCGCTCTACCTGGTGTTCAGCATCTCCGAAAGCTCCAACGCCAAGGTGTGGGAGCTGTTCGTGAACTGGGTGTCCTCGGGCTTCACCATCGACCTGCCCCCCGCCACCGGCCTGCTGGTGCCGTTCTTCAAGGAAATCTCCTACCCGCTCGGCGTGGTCGGCTTCGTGATCCTGAGCTACCTGGTCATCGTCGGCTCCAGCAACGCCGTCAACCTGACCGACGGACTGGACGGACTGGCCATCATGCCGGTCATCATGGTCGGCTCGGCGCTGGGCATCTTCGCCTACGTCACGGGCAGCTCGGTCTATTCCAGGTACCTGCTGTTCCCGCACATTCCGGGCACGGGCGAACTGCTGATTTTCTGCGCCGCCATGGCGGGGGCGGGGTTGGCCTTCCTGTGGTTCAACGCGCATCCAGCGCAGGTCTTCATGGGCGACGTGGGCGCGCTGGCGCTCGGCGGCGCTCTTGGAACGATAGCGGTCATCGTGCGCCAGGAGATCGTGCTGGCCATCATGGGCGGCATCTTCGTGGTCGAAGCGCTGTCGGTGATGCTGCAGGTGACGTGGTTCAAGTACACCAAGCGCCGCTATGGGCAGGGCCGGCGGTTGCTCAAGATGGCGCCGCTGCACCACCACTTCGAGAAGAACGGCTGGGCCGAAACCCAGGTCGTGGTGCGCTTCTGGATCATCACCATGCTGCTGTGCCTGGTGGGCCTGTCTTCGCTGAAGTTGAGATAACGCCATGACGATGCCGCAAGACCGTCACGTGCTGGTGCTGGGCCTGGGCCAGTCGGGCCTGGCCATGGCGCGCTGGTGCGCGGGGCAGGGTGCGCGGGTCACCGTGGCCGACACGCGCGACGCGCCACCGCAACTGGCGGCGTTGCAGGAGCAGGTGCCGCACGCGCGTTTCGTGCACGGTCCGATGGATGCCGCGCTGGTCGACGACGACAGCCTGTGCGCGGTCTACCGCAGCCCCGGCCTGGCACCGGCGACGATCGCCGGTGCGGTGGATGCCGCGCGCGCGCGCGGCCTGCCGGTGCGCGGCGAACTCGATCTGTTTGCCCAGGCGCTATCGGAACTGAAGCAACAAGACGGCTACCAGCCTGCGGTGCTGGCCATTACTGGCACCAACGGCAAGACCACGGTCACCGCGCTGGCCGGCCAACTGGTTCAGCGCGCCGGGCGGTCCGCCGTGGTGGCGGGCAACATCGGCCCGTCGCTGCTCGACACCCTGCAGGTGCGCCTGCACTACCAGGACCTGCCCCAGGTGTGGGTGCTGGAGCTGTCCAGCTTCCAGCTCGAGGCGTCGGACGGCTTCGAGCCTGACGCGGCCACGGTCCTCAACCTCACGCAGGACCACCTTGACTGGCATGGCGACATGGACGCCTATGCCGCAGCCAAGGCACGCGTGTTCGGCCAGCGCGGCACGCTGGTGCTCAACCGCAACGACACACGGGTGATGGCCATGCGGCCCGCCGAGCCGGCCAAAAGCGGGCGCGCGCCGAAGCCCGCCGCGCGCACGGTGGTGACCTTTGGCACCGATATGCCGGCCGCCCCGGGCGACTTCGGCCTGGAGATGGTGGGTGGCATGGTCTGGCTGGTGCGCGCCCAGGAGGCCGATGAAACCCAGCGCCGCCGCAAGGACGTCGAGGAAGAGCTGCACATCCAGCGCCTGATGCCGGCCGACGCGCTGCGCATTCGCGGTCGCCACAACGCCGCCAACGCGCTGGCCGCACTGGCGCTGGCGACCAGCATCGGCTGTGCGCTGGGCCCCATGCTGTATGGCCTGCGCGAATACCGTGGCGAGCCGCACCGTGTCGAATCGATCGGGCTGCTGGACGGCGTCGAATACTTCGATGACAGCAAGGGCACCAACGTGGGCGCCACCGTGGCCGCCCTCGAAGGCCTGGGCGCCGACCGCAAGCTGGTCGTGATCCTGGGCGGCGACGGCAAGGGCCAGGACTTCGCGCCGTTGGTGGCGCCCGTGTCGCGCTTCGTGCGCGCGGCCGTGCTGATCGGCCGCGACGCGCCGCAGGTGCGCGCGGCGCTGCAAGGCACGGGCGTGCCGCTGCTTGACGCCACCGACATGCCCGACGCCGTGGCGCAGGCGCGCAGCCGCGCCCACGCGGGCGATGCCGTCCTGCTGTCGCCGGCGTGCGCCAGCCTGGACATGTACCGGAACTACGCCGAACGTGCCGCCGCTTTCCACGCCGCCGTGCGCGAACTGGCGCTGACGGCCGGGGTCGAACTGGAGGTGCTGGCATGAACGCCGCCGTGGACGCATTGCCCGACGCCGCCCCCGCCAAGAAGCCGCGCCGCGCGCGCCAGCGCAAGCAGGCGGCGGTCGACGACCTGCCGGTGCGCATCGGCGGCATGGAATATGCGCGCACGGCCAGCACGCCGACGCGCGTGCTCGGCTTTGACCAGTCGCTGATCTGGGTCTGCGTGGCCTTGCTGGCCTGGGGGCTGGTGATGGTCTATTCGGCCAGCATTGCGCTGCCCGACAACCCGCGCTTCGCGCGCTACTCGCCCAACTATTTCTTCTTCCGTCACGGCATGTGGATCGTGCTGTCCTTCGTGGCGGCGCTGATCACCTTCCAGGTGCGCATGGACTGGTGGGAGAAGGCCGCGCCGTGGCTGTTCGTGATCTCGCTGGCGCTGCTGATCGCGGTGCTGATCCCGCACGTGGGCATCGTGGTCAATGGCGCGCGGCGCTGGATCGGCTTCGGGCCGATCAACTTCCAGCCGTCCGAGCTGGCCAAGATCGCCGTGCTGCTGTACGCCAGCGATTACATGGTGCGCAAGATGGAGGTGAAGGAACGCTTCTTCCGCGCCGTGCTGCCCATGGGCGTGGCCGTCGGCGTGGTCGGCTCGCTGCTGCTGGCGCAGCCCGACATGGGCGCCTTCCTGGTGATCGCCGTGATCGCCATGGGCATCCTGTTCCTGGGCGGCGTCAATGCGCGCATGTTCTTCCTGATTGCCGCCGTGCTGGTGGTGGCCTTCGCGCTCATCATCTGGGCCTCGCCCTGGCGGCGCGAGCGCATCTTCGCCTACCTGGACCCATGGAGCGAAGAGCATGCGCTGGGCAAGGGCTACCAGCTGTCGCACGCGCTGATCGCCATCGGCCGCGGCGAAATCTTTGGCGTCGGCCTGGGCGGCAGCATCGAAAAGCTGCACTGGCTGCCCGAGGCGCACACCGACTTCCTGCTGGCCGTGATCGGCGAGGAATTCGGCCTGATCGGCCTGTTGTGCGTGATCTTCCTCTTCATGTGGCTCACGCGCCGCATCATGCACATCGGCCGCCAGGCCATCGCGCTGGACCGCGTGTTCTCGGGCCTGGTGGCGCAGGGCATCGGCCTGTGGCTGGGCTTTCAGGCCTTCATCAATATTGGCGTGAACCTGGGCGCGTTGCCCACCAAGGGGCTGACATTGCCCTTCATGAGCTATGGCGGCTCCGCCATCATGGCCAACATGGTGGCGATTGCCATCGTGCTGCGGGTGGATGTGGAAAACCGCCGTCTCATGCACGGAGGCCGTGCATGAGACGGCGGTTTCGCCAAAACCAGCCGTGCGCGCAGCGCACCATGACGCGACACGCGGCATGGCTCATGCACGGAGGCCGCGCATGACGCAGAAGTGCGCGCTGATCATGGCGGGGGGCACGGGCGGGCACATCTTCCCGGGCCTGGCCGTGGCCCAGGGTTTGCGCGACCGTGGCTGGCGCGTGCACTGGCTGGGCGCGCCGGGCAGCATGGAGTCGCAACTGGTGCCGCAGCGCGGCTTCGCGTTCGAAGCGGTCGAGTTCGGCGGCGTGCGCGGCAAGGGCATGACCACGCTGTTGCTGCTGCCAATTCGTTTGCTGAAGGCCTTTGGCCAGAGCATCGGCGTCATCCGGCGCGTGCGGCCCGACGTGTTGGTGGCGTTTGGCGGCTACATCACCTTTCCGGGCGGCATGATGGGCGTCGCCTTGAACAAGCCGCTGGTGCTGCACGAACAGAATTCCGTGGCCGGCATGGCCAACAAGGTGCTGGCCGGCGTGGCCGACCGCGTGCTGACGGCATTTCCCGGCGTGCTGCCCAAGGCGCGCGGGGTGCAGTGGGTGGGCAACCCGCTGCGCGCCGACTTCACGCGCTGCCCCGAACCGGCGACCCGCTTTGCAGGGCGCAGCGGCCCGCTGAAGATCCTGGTGGTGGGCGGCAGCCTGGGCGCACAGGCGCTCAACGACGTGGTGCCGAAGGCGCTGGCCCTGATCGCGCCCGACCGCCGCCCGGTCGTCACGCACCAGAGCGGCGCCCGCCAGATCGACGCGCTGCGCGCCAACTACCAAGCCGCCGGCGTGCAAGCCGAGCTGGTGCCCTTCATCGACGACATGGCGCGCGCCTATGCCGACGCCGACCTGGTGATCTGCCGCGCGGGCGCCACCACGGTAACGGAGATCGCCGCCATCGGCGCGGCCGCGCTGTTCGTGCCCTTCCCGCACGCGGTGGACGACCACCAGACCACCAACGCACGGTTCCTGGTCGACCAGGGCGCGGGCTGGCTGATCCAGCAACGCGATCTGACGCCCGAGGGACTGGCGGATTTGCTTCAAAAAACGGAGCGTCAAGCGCTGATGGATAAAGCGCAGAAGGCCAAGTCAATGCAAAAAATCCATGCCGTCGAGGCGGTGGTCGCCACCTGTGAGGAGCTCGTCGCATGAAGCACGCCGTCCAGCACATCCACTTCGTGGGCATCGGCGGCTCGGGCATGAGCGGCATTGCCGAAGTGCTGCACAACCTGGGCTACGTCATCTCCGGCTCCGACCTGGCCGACGGCGCCGCGCTGCGCCGCCTGGCCAGCCTGGGCATCCGCACCTACGTGGGCCACGCAGCCGCCAACGTCGAAGGCGCCGACGCCGTCGTCACCTCCACCGCCGTGGGCGCGGACAACCCCGAGGTGCTGATCGCGCGCGAGCGGCGCATCCCGGTGGTGCCGCGCGCCATGATGCTGGCCGAGCTGATGCGTCTGAAGCAAGGCATTGCCATCGCGGGCACGCACGGCAAGACCACCACTACCAGCCTGGTGGCCAGCCTGCTGGCCGAGGCGGGGCTCGATCCCACCTTCGTGATCGGCGGGCGCCTCAACAGCGCCGGCGCCAATGCGCGGCTGGGTTCGGGTGACTACATCGTGGTCGAGGCCGACGAATCCGACGCGTCCTTCCTCAACCTGCTGCCGGTGATGGCGGTGGTCACCAACATCGACGCCGATCACATGGAGACCTACGGCCACGACTTCGGGCGGCTGAAGCAGGCCTTCGTCGATTTTCTGCACCGCATGCCGTTCTACGGCACGGCCATCCTGTGCCTCGAAAGTCCGGCTGTGCGCGAAATCGCCGGCACGCTGGCGTGCCCGGTCACCAGCTATGGCTTCGCCGAAGACGCGCAGGTGCGCGCCGTCGACGTGCGGGCCATGAACGGGCAGATGCACTTCACCGTGCTGCGCCGCAACGGCGTCACCCTGCCGGACCTGCCCATCGTGCTGAACCTGGCGGGCGAACACAACGTGCTGAACGCGCTGTCGGCCATCGCGGTGGCGGTGGAACTCAACATCCCCGACGCGGTGGTGCAGAAGGCGCTGGCCGAATTCAAGGGTGTCGGCCGGCGCTTCCAACGCTACGGCGATCTGCCGGCCAGGCATGGCGGCACGTTCACCGTGATCGACGACTACGGGCACCACCCCGTCGAAATGGCGGCCACGCTGGCCGCGGCGCGCGGGGCGTTTCCGGGGCGGCGCCTGGTGCTGGTGTTCCAGCCGCATCGCTACACCCGCACGCGTGACTGCTTCGAGGATTTCGTCAAGGTCATCGGCAGCGCCGACCACGTGGTGCTGACCGAGGTCTACGCCGCGGGTGAGGAGCCCATCGTGGCGGCGGACGGTCGCTCGCTGGCGCGCGCGCTGCGCGTGGCGGGCAAGGTCGAGCCGGTTTTTGTCGACGATCTGGCCGACCTGCCCACCCTGATTGCCGAGCAGGCGCAGGCAGGCGACGTGGTGATGTGCATGGGCGCGGGCTCGATTGGAGGGATTCCCGCGAAAATCGTTGAAACGCTACAAAAAACTGAGCATAATCCGCTCTGAACAAAAACGACCATGCAGCAACGAGACGTTCAATTCGGAAAAGTGGCCGTCCTGATGGGAGGAAAGTCGGGGGAGCGCGAGGTTTCGCTGATGTCCGGCCAGGGCGTGCTGGCGGCGTTGCGCGCCCGCGGCGTCGATGCGCACGCCTTCGATCCGGCCACGCAGCCGATGGACGAACTCAAGCGCCAGGGCTTCGCGCGTTGTTTCATCGCGCTGCATGGCCGCTACGGCGAAGACGGCACCGTGCAGGGCGCGCTCGAATTGCTCGGCATTCCGTACACCGGCGCCGGCGTCATGACGTCCAGCATGGCCATCGACAAGGTGATGACCAAGCGCGTGTGGCTGGCCGAAGGGCTGCCCACGCCGCGCTACGTGCTGCTGCATCGGGGCCACTTCACGCGCGAAGAGGTGCGCGCCATTCCGGACGAGCTGGGCCTGCCGCTCATCGTCAAGCCGGTGCGCGAAGGCTCGTCGCTGGGCGTGACCAAGGTCACCGGCTATTCCGAAATGCAGCAGGCGGTAGATGCCGCCGCCGCGCTCGACGCCGACATCCTGTGCGAGCAGTTCATCGCGGGCGACGAGGTGACCTGCCCCGTGCTGGGCGAAGGCGCCAGCGCGCGCGCGCTGCCGGTGATCCACATCGTGGCGCCCGAAGGCAACTACGACTTTCAGAACAAGTACTACACCGACGTCACCGAATACCGCGTGCCCTGCAAGCTGCCGCCAGGCGAAGAGGCGGCCATCCAGGCGCTGGTGCTCAAGGCCTATCGCGTGCTGGGTTGTCGCGGCTGGGGCCGGCTCGACGTCATGATCGACGCGGCCACGCGCCAGCCTTACCTGCTGGAGATCAACACCTCGCCCGGCATGACCAGCCATTCGCTGGTGCCCATGGCAGCCAAGGCCGCCGGCATCGACTACGAGACGCTGTGCCTGCAACTGCTGGCGGGCGCGTCGCTCGACTACGCGCCGACCTCGGAGGTACCCGCATGAACCACGCGCTGCCGGTGCCGGTCGATGTCAGGCTGATGAACGCGACGACCTCGCTGCTCGTCGCCGGCCTGGCGCTGGCCTGCGTGATGGCGGGGCTGTGGTGGGCGTTGCGCAACCCGGCCTTCGCCATCCGGCAGATCGTGGTGGCGGGCGACACCACGCACAACAGCGCGGCCAGCCTGCGCGCGGTGGTGGCGCCGCGCCTGGAAGGCAACTTTTTCACGCTCGACCTGCCCGCCGCGCAGGCGGCCTTCCAGTCGGCGCCCTGGGTGCGCAAGGCCGTGGTGCAGCGCGAGTTTCCCGGCCGCCTGAACGTGAAGCTCGAAGAACACGTGGCCGTGGCGCAATGGGGCGATGGCGACCACCTCATCAACAGCTTCGGCGAAGTGTTCGATGCCGACAGCGGCGACGTGGCGGAGCGCGGCCTGTCCGACCTTTCCGGGCCCGAAGGCCAGTCGGCCCAGGTGCTGGCGACCTACCAGTTGCTCAACCCCCTGGTGGCGCCCCTGGATCGCCGCTTGGTCGATCTGGCGCTGCAGGCGCGCGGCAACTGGCGCGCCGAACTGGACAACGGTGCCGTGATCGAACTGGGCCACGGCACGTCGCAGGAGCTGGCCGCGCGCTTGAAGCAGTTCGTCGCCACGGTCAAGGAAGTGGCCGCGCGCCACCAGCGCGGTGTGGACGCCGTCGAGGCGGCGGACCTGCGGCACACCGGCGGCTATGCGCTGCGCCTGCGGGGGGTCAGCACCGTGCGGGCCGACGCGCAGGGCGCATCCGGCGTTGATATAAAAAATAGAGCAAGATAAGACCACATGGCAAAAGAGTACAAGGATCTGATCGTCGGTCTCGACATCGGCACCGCCAAGATCATGGTGGTGGTGGGCGAGGTGCTGGCCGGCGGCGACCTCAAACTCGCGGGCCTGGGCGTGGCGCCCAGCAATGGCCTGAAGCGAGGCGTGGTGGTCAACATCGACGCCACGGTGGCCAGCATCCAGCAGGCGCTGAAAGAGGCCGAGCTGATGGCCGACTGCAAGATCGGCCGCGTCTACACCGGCATCACCGGCAGCCACATCCGCGGCATCAACTCCAGCGGCATGGTGGCCGTGAAGGACAAGGAAGTCACACCGGCCGACGTGGCGCGCGTGGTCGAGACCGCCAAGGCCATCAATATCTCCAGCGATCAGCGGCTGCTGCTGGTGGAGCCGCAGGAATTCGTCATCGACGGCCAGGACGTGCGCGAGCCGGTCGGCATGAGCGGCATGCGGCTGGAGGCCAAGGTGCACATCGTCACCGGCGCGCAGAGCGCGGCCGAGAACATTATCAAGTGCGTGCGCCGTTGCGGGCTGGAGGTGGACCAGCTCATGCTCAATCCGCTGGCGTCGGCGCAGGCGGTGCTGACCGACGACGAGCGCGAGCTGGGCGTGGCGTGCGTCGACATTGGCGCCGGCACGACGGACGTGGCCATCTTCACCGGGGGTTCGATCCGGCACACGGCGGTCATTCCGATCGCGGGCGACCTGATCACCAGCGACATCGCCATGGCCTTGCGCACGCCGACCATGGACGCCGAGGACATCAAGGTCGCCAGCGGCTGCGCCAAGCAACTGCTGGCCGACGCCGACACGCAGGTCGAGGTGCCGGGCCTGGGCGACCGCACGCCCCGCATGCTCAGCCGCCAGGCGCTGGCCGGCGTGGTGGAGCCGCGCGTCGAGGAGATCTTTTCGCTGGTGCAGCAGGTGATCCGCGATTCGGGCTTCGAGGAGGTGCTGTCCTCCGGCGTCGTGCTCACCGGCGGCAGCGCTGTCATGCCGGGCATGGTCGAGCTGGGCGAGGACATCTTCCTCAAGCCGGTGCGGCGCGGCGTGCCCAAGTATTCGCGCGCGCTGTCCGACATGGTGGCGCAACCCCGTGCGGCCACCGTGATGGGCTTGATGGAGGAAGCGCGCGAGGCGCGGTTGCGCGGCTTCAAGGTGGCGCAGAAGACGGGCGGCGTGAAGAGCGCGTTCGGGCGCTTCAAGGACTTCATCGTGGGGAATTTTTGATGCCCCCCAGCACCTTGCCCCCCCTGAGTCGCCTGCGGCGCCTTCCCCCCAGGGGGACAACGCCAGTGGCCGGGCCAAGCCCGCTCCACGGCGTTCCGGCGTGGCCTGCTGCGCGGCCTTTTGAACGGGCTTGCTGCGCAGCCCTGCGGGCGGCTTTTGGGGGCGAGCGGCATGGCGGTTGACGACGATATCCAGGCGCGGCTGATTCGCTGGATGCCGGCGGTGTTCGTGCTGATCTGGGCGACGGGGTTCATCGTGGCGCGCTATGGCATGCCGCATGCGCCGCCGTTCACTTTTTTGCTGTACCGCTATCTGTTGTCCATCGCCTGCTTTGGCGTCTGGATCGCCATCGCGCGGGTGCGCTGGCCGCAGACGGGCGCGGAATGGCTGCACCTGGGCGTGACAGGCGCGCTGATGCACGGCGGCTACCT
>WBZS01001764.1_pt1 | contig 15806 bp, 13 predicted proteins | sample 5204201 | NCBI WGS metagenome assembly WBZS01 (sample SAMN12344357, study PRJNA552823) | activated sludge metagenome | biome: Activated sludge suspended growth; feature: Nitrification reactor; material: Wastewater; isolation source: activated sludge from nitrification reactor of wastewater...
CATCCGCTCGACGATTACCGCACGGCGCTGGCGCGCATGCGGGTGCAGAGCTTCGCCGATTTCTCGGCCGCGGTGAAACGCGGCGCGACCGCGGGCCGGCTGGCCGGCACCGTCACCTCCTTCTCGACGCGGCGTACGCGCACCGGAAACCAGATGGGTATCGTCGATTTCTCCGACGCGTCCGGCCAGTTCGAGGCGGTGATGTTCTCCGAGACGCTGGCGCAGTACCGCGATGCGATTTCGGAAGGCAAATCCTTCGTACTGACGGTCGCGGCGGAGGATCGGCCGGAAGGCATCAATCTGCGCATCCAGACGCTGGCGTCCCTCGACGAGGAGGCCGGGCGCGTCCAGAAGGCGCTGCGCATCTTCCTGCGCGACGCCGCACCAGCCGAGGCGATTGCCCGCCGACTGACCGCGCGCGGCGATCAGGACGTTTCGCTCATCCTCATCAAGGGCGAGGGGGCGGGTGAAGTGGAGATTGCGCTGCCCGGTCGCCATGCCGTCTCGCCGCAGGTCGCAGCCGCCTTGCGCGCGGTGCCCGGCGTCGTCGAGGTCGAACTGGTGTGATGAACCGGTAGATAGTCGACGGCCGCCGCGTGGGAGCGCGACGGCCGCCTATCCTTTCCGGCGGAGTCGGGGCATTGCACCCGCCGGCGAAGGGATTCATTGCAACCGGCCAGCGGCCAATGACAGGATCACCCCTGTCCCGGATACCGAAACGCCGTTGCATCCTCTTCATGCCGGAACCATGCGAGTCGCGCATACCCCAAACGGGGTAAAACCGGTTCAGTCGGGCAGAAAGCGTTCCAGCCGGTCAAGCACCCGCCAGCGTTCCTTGAAGAAGGCAAGCTGGCCGCACCCGGGCAGCCATTCGAGTTCGATATTGGCAAACTCGGGCGCGCGCTCGACGATGTTCTGGCGCGGCGACTGGGGGTCTTCGTCGCCCTGCATCATCAGGATCGGAACCGGGCAGGCATGGACGATGTCGGACCAGTCGCGCTCAGAATCGATGACTTCGCGTGAAAAGGCCAGATGCGCCGTATGCCAGGAGGAGAGCGAAATCTCCGAACCGAGCAGCATGGCCTCGCGCACCAGCGGATCGTCGAAGGTGGCCATGTCGCCGGGCGAGCCGGCATTCACCGCGCGGAAGAACTGCTCCTTGCCGATGCGACGCGCCAGCGAATACCCGGCCTTGACCAGGAACGGCAGGATCTTCGGCGCATAGCGGCCATTCGCCAGGATGAAGCGGTGCCACTTGCCCATGCGCTCGTATTGCGCTGAGGTGACGGCCGGCAGCGTGCCCGCCGCCGCGAGGATGCCCGTGACAAGATCGGGCCTCAGCCCCGCCATCCGCACCGCGAAACGCATGTCGGCACCCAGGCAGAGCACCGCCGCGCGTTTGACGCCGAGATGGTCGAGCAGGCGGACCTGATCGCGGGCCGTCTCGGTGCAATAGTCGATCCTTGGCGGCAATTCGCCGGAATGCCCGTAGCCGGCGCGGACCGGCACGATGACCCGGATGTTGCGCCGGCGGGCCTCCTGCTCGATATCGGCCGGCCAGCGGATGAGACCGTAGTCGAGCGGAAGGTACAGGCAGGGCCGGCCCGATGGCGCGCCGAACTCGATCCAGTCGTAGCGGCGGTTGCCGGGCATCGTCATCGTCTGGAAGGGGATGGGCAGCAGCCGGCCGACAACGGCTGCCGGCGCACGCGGCGCGCCCCGCGCCGAGGTCACGTCCATCAGGCCGAGGGTGATGCGGATCAGTTCGGTCTGCGAGTGGGTTTCGGTCTTGGCGAGCACGCCGCGCAACTGCGTCTTGACGGTCTGCTCGGAGCGGCCGCGTTCCGCCGCGATCTCGCGCAGTCCCTTGCCGTCGACAATGCCGCGCACGATGTCGACCTCGGCCTGGGTGAGGTCGAAGGAGTCGGTGAGGATGAGGTCGAAATCGGTCGGCCACGCCAGCGCGGTCGACACGACGAGGGCGAACGGCTCACCGGTCGGACCTTTCACCGGCATGACGCGCACGATGACGGGACTGCCGCTTCTCTCGGGACGGATGCGCAGCGTCGCCGCCTTTTCCGCGTCGCCGGCGGCAACCCGGCGCGCGACCACGCAAAGTTCCTCGATGTCCCCGTCGCTGAACGGCAGGGTGGCAAGCAACGCGCCGTCGGAAAGTCCCAGCACGTCGCGGGCGGCCGCGTTGGCCGCGACAATGGTGCGCCCGTCGCAGACGAAGGCCGCCGAGCGGCCGATCTCGTCGAGCGCCGATTGGTAGCCGGAAGCACGGGTCGACAGCTCGAACCGATCGAGGAACACGCTAGCGCGTTCGATATGGTTCTCGATCTCGGCGTCGTGGAAGGCACCCGAGGGCCGAGCCGCGGGGATCGAAAGATCGGCCTGGCCGTTCCAGGCATCCACGAGATCCTCGTAGCGCACCGGATCGAGGGCCACGTCATAAAGACGGTCAATGATCTGCGCCTTCAGAGCCGGGTCGAAACCCTCTCGCCGATCGTCTTCTGTCATGGCCCCGCAAACCGTTCGCCGGCGCACTCCCATGCGCCGGAACGAAGTTGTATCCGTCAATCTGGCAGGAAAATGTGAAACAATTCAATCAGGAGGATGAAAAGGGTCCGGAAGGGTGCCGGATTCAGCCTAACCTTCGCCTTCGCGTTGCGGCCGCGCGCGATGGCCGCGACCATAGGTAATGCCGGTTTCCAGCGACCGGTTGCCGAAACGGGCGCGAATATCGTCCATCGCCGCCTCGGCTTTTGCCCGCCGCGCCGCACCGGTATCGACGAGGTCCGGCGGGTCGGCGGTGGCGGCCTCGGTCAGGTCGGAAACACCGATGCCGATCAGGCGGAAACGCGTGCCGTCGATTTCGCGCTTCAACAGGTCGATGCCCGTGTGATGGATCCGGTCGGCAAGCTGGGTTGGATCGGCAAGCGTGTGGGCCCGCGTGCGCGACTTGAACTCCGCCGTCTTGAGCTTCAGCGTGACCGTGCGCCCGGCAATGCCGGCGCGCTTCAGCCGCCGCGCCACCTTTTCCGACAGTGCGCGCAGGATGGGGACCAGTTCCGCCGCGTCGGCAATGTCGTCATCGAAGGTGGTTTCCGCCGAAACGCTCTTGGCTTCGCCCGTCGGATCGACGCGGCGGTCATCCTCGCCACGGGCGAGGTGGTAGAGCCGTGTGCCCATCACACCATAACGGCGAACGAGATCGGCAAGCTCCATCACCTGCAATTGCCCGATCGTGCGGATGCCGTCGCGCCCGAGCGCTTCGGCGAAGGCCTTGCCCACGCCCCAGATCAGGCCGACGGGCTGTTCGGCGAGGAACGTTGTCGCCTCGGACCGGCCGATGACCGCGAAGCCGCGCGGCTTCTTCATGTCTGACGCGATCTTGGCGAGGAACTTGCAGTAGGAGAGGCCGATGGACACGGATATGCCGATGTCGCGCTCGACGTCGCGCGCGAATCGCGCCAGCACCAGGGCAGGCGGCGCGCCATGCAATTTCGCAGTTCCCGTCAGGTCGAGGAACGCTTCGTCGATGGAAAGCGGTTCGACCAGCGGCGTCAGGCGCAGCATGGCCTCCCGCACCTCGCGTCCGACGCGGGCGTATTTTTCCATGTCCGGCTTGATGACGACCGCCTCGGGGCAGAGTTGTAGCGCCTTGAACATCGGCATTGCCGACTTCACGCCGTGGATGCGCGCGACGTAGCAAGCCGTTGAGACGACTCCGCGTTTGCCTCCGCCGATGATGACCGGCCGGTCGATGAGTTCCGGCCGGTCACGCTTCTCCACCGCCGCGTAGAAGGCGTCGCAGTCGATATGCGCGATGGAAAGTTCGCCGAGCTCGGCGTGGCGCAGAACGCGGGGACTGCCGCACGACGTGCAGCGCGGCGCATCGCGCGCCTGAACCGCGAGGCAGTCGCGGCAGAAACCGTGAGTGAGTTCGATCGCCTTCGGCATCGGGCTGCAAACGGGCTGGGACAGCCGATGCTAGAAGCCTTTTCAGCGGATGGAAAGCGGCCGGCGGCGGGACATGTGACGCGGCAGTTCGGGGTGGTCCCGAAACGACGATGGCGCGGCTTTCGCCGCGCCATTCTGCGATGGAAGGAAATTCAGCGGGTGAAGGTCAGCTTGGCCCGCAGGACGTCCTTTGACATCTTGATCAGCGTCGCCTGGATCTGCGCGGTTTCGCCGGCCTTGTAGTAGAACCCGTCCGAGGCACAGGCCTTCAGGGCCGGGCTGATGTTGTTGACCACCGGAGCGGCAAAGCCTTCATAGATGCTGTCCCCGGTCAGGCGCGGATACTCGACATCGATCACGACGACGCGGACTCCATTGGCCTTGAGCGTGCTGCAGTAGCTCGACGAGAATGCCTTGTACCAGGATTTGGAGTCGGAATCGCCCCACATGTAGTTGGTCTCGAATCCATCTGTGATCAGGACCAAGGTCTTTTCCGGGTCGCTCTTCGTCATGCCCGTACCGCTCGTGCCGACCGCCGTCGTCAGCGCCGGCATGACGACATCGAAGCGCGTGCCCCAAGGGGTCGTCGAGTCGTTCTTGATCTGCTGGATGAGGTTTGTCGAGTTCGCTGTCGGCTTGGTGAGCGTTACGAGCTTGTCGCTGAACGCATAGGCGCCGACCTTGATCTGATCCGCGTGCGTACCATTGATCATTTCGAGGATGGTCGCGGCCGCGCTGGAAACGGCGTCCATGAGGACGTCCTCGCGCAGCTTGATGTTGTTCGCCTTCGCAACATCGTAGAGCGACATCTGCTTCTTGTTGGTGCCGTACGGTTCGTTTCCGTCCGGAACATGGCAGGCAAAGGCGCAGCCGTTGGGCGCGAAGTTGTAATAATTCTTCGAGATTGTCCGCAGCGCCGCGATATTGTCATCGTCGGCGGCGATGCCCGTCGACCCCGAGCGGTCGACGGCGAAATAGTATTCCTGGTAGCGGTAGGCGAGGTTGACGTCGGACCGGATGTTGAAAGTCACCTGCTTGATGCCGCCCATCTGCATCAACACCGTGTCCAGCAGCGCATCGTAACTTGCGGTCACGCTGACGCCCGGCGTGATCGTGAAGGTCGGATACTTGTTGTTCTCGCAGTCGGGCATGATGCAATTCGCTTCGAACACCGTCTTGCCTTCGGCAATCGCCGACTCGGTGTCCATGCTCGTGGAATAGCTGACCGCGGCCGCCATGACCGCCGTATCCACGGCCGATTGGATGTGACTCTTGTTTTCCATCGTCCGGTTGTAGTCGAGCCCGAGGCCGACAGCGATCAACAGCGGAATGCCGATCAGCGCTGTAATCAGCGCGAATTGGCCGCTGTCATTTCTCCGGAAGGATTTGACCGTCTCGAACATGGAACACCTGAAGTTGCAGTCCGTGATTTCAGGCCATTGTAGACCCAAGGTCTGAAAATACGTTGAACAGGTACCTGCAAACTGCGCGCCGGTTTGCGGAGTTTGTTAACGTTTTGACGGCCGGAAAGCGAGGTCGGAGCGAGGGCCGGAAACGGCGAGAAGGCGTCAACCGATCAGGGAAGAGCGCAAAGCCGGCTCAGCATCGGTCCAATTGCCGAGGCTACGAATCCCATCCGGCAGCGGCGGCAGCATGGCGCGCATGCCGGCATGTCCCATGAGGTGGAAAAGATGCGCCTGCGGGACAGATTGGCGGACCGAAAGGAGGTTGTTCGGCAGGTCGTCGACAAACGCAACAGGCCGCTCAGCATCCCCTTTAAGCCTTGAAATCGCAGGGCCTTTTGTCATTTCTGTAGTCAATAGCGGGTAGGGGATCGCGAGGGTGTCGAGATGGGCGCGACGAATGGCGTGATGGCGGTGCGGCATCGCCGTCAGCATGACCACTTCCACCTCGCCGGCAAGCCGCCGCAGCGCATCGACGACGCCCGGAAGCGGCGATTGCCATTCCGCCTGGACCGCGAAAAAACTGTCGAGCAGCGCCGCCGTTTCTTCCGCGCCCGCGGTGCGGCCGCTCGACCGCTCGACGACATTGCCGGTCAATCGGAAGCTCTGCGTCGCGAACACAAACCCCTCGTTTTCGAGGTAGCGCACGAACGGATCGACGAACTCCAGAACGACCTCGTCAACGTCAACCACAAGTAGTGGTCTTGAATCGTGGGAAAGTTCCTCGATCTGGCGGAGCGTTTCAGGATCGATGCTCATGCCGAAACGTCCCAGGCCGAGCTGCCCGATGGCAGGCGCTCCATTGCCCGCGTCACCAGGCCGGGATCGATCCCGGCATCGGCGGCGAACGCCAGCAGGGTCGGCTCATGCGCGGCGATGAAGCCGAGCACACCGGCAAGGAAGCCGGGCTCGCCGGCCGCGCGCCGGATGTCCGCCGCATCGATCCCGCTCAACGCCAGGAAGCGGTTCAGCAGCACGCTGTCTGCCGCGATGAAGCCGAGCGCACGAATTGCAAGGGATTCGGCGTCCTGCGCCGGCAGTATCGGCTGGTCCCGCATTGGCGCCTTTCCCGCTCGCAATGCCGCACGCGCGGCGCTTGGCCGGCGATGCGGGCATCTTTCCGATTCGTCAATCAAATCCGGATACTTTGTGCACCGCAAGCGCGCGACGGCGTGCCATCGACGTAAACGGAAGAGATGGAAATGGCCAAGAAGGTCATGATCGTCGAGGATAACGAGCTGAACATGAAGCTCTTCCGCGATCTCATCGAGGCTTGCGGTTACGAGACCGTGCGCACGCGCAACGGCCTGGAGGCGCTGGACCTGGCGCGAACCCACCGGCCGGACCTGATCCTCATGGATATCCAGTTGCCCGAGGTTTCGGGTCTTGAAGTGACGAAATGGCTGAAGGAGGACGATGCCCTGCACGTCATTCCGGTCATCGCCGTCACGGCGTTTGCCATGAAGGGGGATGAGGAGCGTATCCGCCAGGGCGGCTGCGAAGCCTACATTTCCAAGCCGATCTCGGTGCCGCGGTTCATCGAGACCATCAAATCCTACCTCGGCGATGCCTGAAGCGGGCGCAAGGGAGCTGATCAGACCATGACCGCCCGCATTCTCGTTGTCGATGACATTCCGGCCAATGTGAAGCTGTTGCAGGCGCGGCTGACGGCCGAGTATTTCGATGTCGTCACCGCAACGAACGGCCCCGACGCGCTCGAGATCTGCACCCGCACCAAGATCGACGTCGTGTTGCTCGACATCATGATGCCGGGCATGGACGGCTTCGAGGTCTGCCGCCGGCTGAAAGCCGACGAGGCGACCGCCGAAATCCCGGTTGTCATGGTCACGGCGCTCGACCAGACTGCCGACAGGGTGAAAGGCCTGCGCTGCGGCGCCGACGACTTCCTCACCAAGCCGGTCAACGACCTTCAACTCGTGACCCGCGTCAAGAACCTCGTTCGCCTGAAGACGCTGACGGACGAGCTGCGCCTGCGCGCCTCGACGACGGAGGCGATCGGTCTCGGCACCGCCGCGCCGGCCGCCGTTTCGACAACGCCGCCGGCCGTCCTCGTGATCGACGACAGGACTTCTTCGGCAGAGCGCATCGCCGCCATGCTTCGCGGCAAGGCCGATGTGGATATCGTCGCCGATCCGAACACGGCCGTGTTCCGTGCCGTCGATCGCGCCTTCGATTGCGCCATCATTTCGGCGACGCTGGGCGCAGTGGACCCGCTGCGCATCTGTTCGCAATTGCGCGCGCTGGAGCGCACCCGCTTCCTGCCGACGATCCTCGTCACCGAACCCGGCGACAACGAGCGCGTCATCCGCGCCCTCGATCTCGGCGTCAACGACTACATCGTCCGCCCGGTCGACAGCGAGGAGCTGGCCGCCCGCGTGGCGACACAGGTCAAGCGCAAGCGCTTCAACGACGAACTGCGCAAGAACGTGACCGACACGATCGAGCTGGCGGTGACGGATTCGCTGACCGGTCTCCACAACCGCCGCTATCTCGAAAACCACCTCCAGACACTGTTCGACCGCGCCGTGGCGAGGCGCAAGCCCTTGTCCGTGCTGATTGCCGACATCGACCGCTTCAAGGCGGTCAACGACACGCATGGCCATGACGCCGGCGACGACGTGCTGCGCGAATTCGCCCGCCGCCTGCGCGGCGCGGTACGCGGCCTGGACCTGGCCTGCCGCCTCGGCGGCGAGGAATTCATCGTTGTCATGCCGGAGACGGAGGCGGGCATCGCCGAAAAGGTGGGCGAACGGATCCGTGCACTGACGGCCGGCTCTCCCTTCGCCATCGCCGGACCCAGCCGGGGCATCGATGTCACGGTGAGCGTCGGCGTTGCGACACTGTCCTATGCCGGCGATACCGTCGCGTCGCTGATGAAGCGGGCCGACCTGGCACTGTACGAGGCAAAGGGCGGCGGCCGCAACCGGGTCGTTCTCAAGGCGGCCTGAGGCCGGGTTTCGGCCGAATCAAGATTCTGTTGATTCTTAACGTGATTTCGCGGATGTTTCTTCCTGCGACAATTTTCGGGGCATGGTCTGCGGCGGTATTGCTGCGTCACGCTCCGCCAGTTGCCCCATGATGCTCAGGTCCGCCGCATCTCCTGGGTCCGTGGGGTCGGCCGGCCGGCGCTGGCGCCAGTGGATTCCTCGTACCGCTGCCAGTATGCCGGCCGGCCCCCTTTGTTCCGTGAATGGGATCACAGAAAATGAAAACGCCGCCGGTTGTCCGGCGGCGCGCACCCGGCATGAACCGGTAAAACTTACTTGATCTTGGATTCCTTGAACTCGACGTGCTTTTTCGCCACCGGGTCGTATTTCCGCTTGGTCATCTTCTCGGTCATCGTCCGGCTGTTCTTGGAGGTGACGTAGAAGAACCCGGTATCCGCGGTGGAAACGAGCTTGATCTTGATGGTCGTAGCCTTGGCCATGATGCTTGATCCGTGGGGTGCTGGTCTGAACAGGCGTGAACGCCGATACCTCGGACCGCACGCGCGATAGAGCCGGGTCTCTTAAGCATCCGGCCTTTTTTGTCAACCCCGGCGGGGCCGCGCTAGAGCATCTCGCGCCGGAAACGGCCGTGCAGCATGCGATAATAGGGGACCGGCGCGGCGGGATCGAGATCGGGGTCGTCGCTGAGCCGGCTTTCCAGCTCTTCCAGCACCGTACGTGTGATCGCCGGGATGTCGATGGCGCGCGCCTCGGAAAAGGTGAGCCAGACGAGCGCCTCCAGCTCATGCGTCGGCCCGCCATCGGGCAGGGCGACGGCGACCGATTCCGAAAACGCCGCGAAGAATCGCGTGTCGAAGCGGCGAACCCGCCCGGGCGGCGTCGTCGCCCGGGCGATCAGGCGCAGCTGCGCCAGCGACGGCCTGACCCCATGTTCGGCGAAGCCGGACCAGGGACCAGCGGCCGCGAAAGCGGCTTTCTCGCCAATCAGCAGGCCGGCCTCCTCATAGGTCTCGCGCACGGCGGAGAGTGCGATGGCACGTGCCCGCGCCGCCGTCGTGCGCGATCCCGTGGCGGCCAGAAGCTTGGCTTCCACCGCCGCTTCCAGCGGCACATGGCCGGTGAGGCGGGCGTCGTCCGGGTCGGTGCGGCCACCGGGGAAGACGAATTTTCCCGGCATGAAGGCGTGCTTCATGTGGCGTCGCCCCATCAGCACCTTCGGCGCCGGGCCTTCGCGATCGATGAGGATGAGCGTCGCCGCGTCGCGCGGCTTGAGCGGTCCCTTGCCGAGCGCGAAATCGCGGTTCTCGGCCCGGTCGACCTCGGCGCGGGTCACGCCTTCCTTGATCGTCGCCACTCAGGCCTCCGGATGCGTGTCGATCAGGTCTTCGTGCCCGCCGAACCCGTGCATGTAAAGCGCCCATTGCAGACCGATGACGCCGCCCTTGACCGACTGCAGCAGGCCGAGGGTCAGCAGGAGCGTGAGCGGCACCCAGATGGCGAGGTGCTGCCACATGGTGAGCGACGTGACAGCTTCCACCGCGCTGAAGGCGCCGACCACCAGATGTCCGGCGACGAGGATGACGAGATAGGCCGGCAGATCGTCCGCCCGTTGATGATGCATCTCCTCGTGGCAGACCTCGCAGGCGTCGACGGGCTTCAGCCAGGCGCGAAACAACCGGCCGCGCCCGCAATTGGGGCAGCTTCCGAGCAGACCGCGCTTGATCGCTTCGCCGGTCGGGCGCTTCTGCCTGCCGACATGGTCCTGTCCGCCGAAAAGCTGGCGTTCTGCCGTCATGTCCTGCGTCTCCCTCGCATGGTCGTCGCCATGCCGCGCCGGCGCGGCCCGCGCGATTTGTGGAATGAAATCGTCGCCCCGGCAATCGGCCGCGGCTCGCTTTCCATGGTCATCTGCATCGAGCCGGCAAGCGCCTGGACGTCGGTGAGGCTGACCTCGACGGCATCGCCGAGGCGGTAGCCTTTTCCGGTGCGCGAGCCGACCAGCGCGTGCAGCGCCTCGTCGTGGACGTAATAGTCGTCGCCGAGCGTCGATACCGGGACGAAGCCGTCCGCCCCGAACGCGGTGAGCTGGACGAAGACGCCGGCACGCGCGACGCCGGAGACGCGCGCGTCGAAGGTCTCGCCGATGCGGCCGGAAAGATGCGCGGCGACGAGCCGGTCAACCGTGTCGCGCTCCGCCGCCATGGCGCGGCGCTCGGCCGCCGAGATCAGCGCCGAGATTTCTTCAAGGCGTGCCTCCTCGCCCTTCGTCAGCCCGCCTTCGCCAAGCCGACCGGCGGCGATCAGCGCGCGGTGGACGATCAGGTCGGCGTAGCGCCGGATCGGCGAGGTGAAATGGGCATAGCGCCGCAGGTTGAGCCCGAAATGGCCGATATTGGCCTTGGAATATTCCGCCTGGCTCTGCGAGCGCAGGACCACCTCGTTGACCAGTGTCTCGAGGTCGGAGCCCTCGACATGGGCGAGGATGGCGTTGAACTGGGCGGGGCGGAGCTGGGCGCCGCGCGCCAGCGACATGGAAAGCGTCTTCAGGAAGCCGCGCAGAGCCTCCTGCTTGGCGAGCGACGGGGCGTCGTGGATGCGGTAGATCAGGACTTGTCGCGCGGCTTCCAGGGCTTCGGCGGCCGCGACATTGGCCTGGATCATGAATTCCTCGATCAGCCGGTGCGCCGCCAGGCGTTCGGGAGTGACCACCCGGTCGACCGTGCCGTCGGGTTTGAGCAGGATCTTGCGTTCCGGCAGGTCGAGCTCCAGAGGGCCGCGCTCGCGGCGGCCGCGCTCAAGCACCGCGAAGGCGGCATAGAGCGGCTTCAGGACGGCATCGAGCAATGGGCCGGTCTTGTCGTCGGGAGCGCCGTCGACGGCCGCTTGCGCCTGCGGATAGGCGAGCTTCGCCACCGAGCGGATCATCACCCGGTGCAGCGAATGGCCGCTCTTGCGCCCGTCGGGACCGAACGCCATGCGGAAGGCGAGGGCGGGGCGGTCCTCGTTTTCGCGCAGGGAGCACAGATCGTTGGAGATGCGTTCGGGTAGCATCGGCACGACGCGGTCGGGAAAATAGACCGAGTTGCCCCGCTTCAGCGCTTCCCGGTCGAGCGCGCTGCCCGGCGTGACATAGGCGGCGACGTCGGCGATGGCGACACGCACGATGAAACCGCCGGGAACGTCCGGGTCCGCCTCGGCGTGGACGGCGTCGTCATGATCCTTGGCGTCGGCGGGGTCGATGGTGACGAAGGGGATGGCGCGCCAGTCCTCGCGCCCTTCCATGCCCGCCGGTTTGGCATTTCCGGCTTCGTCGAGAACGGCCTGCGGAAACTCGTGCGGAATGCCATGCGCGTGGATCGCGATCATCGACGCGGCTTTTTCCGTGATCGCCGATCCGACCACGGTGACGACGCGGGCGCGCGGAAAACCCCGACCGGGTCGGCCGACTGGCTCGACCTCGATCAGGTCGCCGGGTTTCGCGTCGCCGAGCGAACCCTCTTCGAGCAGGAACTCCGGTTGCCGCCGTTCGATCGGCTCGGCCCGCCATGACCCGTCGCCCGCCTGCCTCAGGACGCCGAGCGAGACGTGCTCGCGCTTGCGATCGAACACCTTCAGCACGCGCGCGGTATAGTGCGGGCCTTCGTCTGTCTCGTTGCGGAAGATCTTTGCCAGCACCCGCGCGCCGACGCCGGGCACAGCGCCTTTCTGGAAGCGCGGCAGGCGGATATGGACGACCGGGGGCTCGCCGGAGGTCTCATCCCATTCCGAGGGGCGCGAGAGCAGTCCACCGTCGGAATCGCGACCGAAAATGTCGAGGACGGTGACCGCCGGCAGCGCGCCCTTTGCGCGGAAGCTCTTGCGCGTCTTTTCGGTCAGGCCTTCCTCGGCCAGCGAGCGCAGCAATTCGGTCAGTTCGCGCTTCTGCGTCGCCTTGATCCCGAAGGCCTTGGCGATATCGCGGCGCGAGGCGCGATCCGGATTGTCGCGGATCCATTCCAGAATGGCGTCGCGGTCTGGCAGGACGCCGCCGCGTTCGCCGTCGCGGCCGCGACCGGTCTTCACGCCTTTTTCGCCTTTCGCGCCGATCCGCGCTTCGGGGTACTCGAACCGGCCTTGGCAGCGATGAGCACGAGCGCTTCCTCCATCGTCACGCCGTCGGGCGCCTTGCCCTTTGGCAGCGTGGCGTTGACCTTGCCCCAGTTGACATAGGGGCCGTAGCGTCCGTCGCGTACGGTGATTGATCCGCCATCGGGATGATCGCCGAGCGTCTTCAGCGCCGCCGGCGTGCCGCGCCCACGCCCGCCCGGTCCCTTGGCGACCTTCTCGGCGAGCACCGAAACGGCGCGGTTGAGGCCGATGGAGAACACATCCTCGGCGTTCTCCAGATTGGCGAAGACGCCGTCATGGGCGACATAGGGGCCGTATTTGCCGATGCCGGCGGAGATCATCTTGCCGCTTTCGGGATGGCGGCCGATGTCACGCGGCAGCGACAGCAGCGCCAGCGCCTTTTCATGGTCGATGGTTTCCGCCGCCCAGCCCTTCGGCAGGCTGGCGCGCTTGGCATCCTTGCCTTCGCCGCGCTGCACATAAGGGCCGAAACGCCCCGAGCGCACCGAGATCTCCTCGTTGGTGTAGGGATCGGTTCCGAGCACGCGGTTGCCGTTGTCGCCGTCGGCGCCGTTCTCGTTCGCCGCCTCGCCGAGCTGGCGCGTGTAGCCGCATTCGGGATAGTTCGAGCAGCCGACGAAGGCACCGTACTTGCCGAGCTTCAGCGACAGCTGCCCCGAACCGCATTTCGGGCACAGGCGCGGGTCCTTGCCGTCCTCGCCGGTGGGGAAGATCAGTGGCGCCAGTTCGTCGGTCAGCGCGGCGAGCACGTCGCTGATGCGCAGTTCCTTGATGTCGTCGACGGCGCGGGAAAACTCCTTCCAGAACTCGGCCAGCACATCCTTCCACGCGCGTCGGCCGCCGGAAACATCGTCAAGCTGTTCTTCAAGCGCGGCAGTGAAGTCGAATTCGACATAGCGGCGGAAAAAGCTCTCCAGGAACGCGATGACAACGCGGCCCTTCGCCTGCGGTATCAGCCGCCGCTTCTCATTGGCGACATAGCCGCGGTCTTCCAGGGTCTTGAGGATCGCCGCGTAGGTCGAGGGACGACCGATTCCGAGTTCCTCCATCTTGCGGATCAGCGAAGCTTCCGAATAGCGCGGCGGCGGCTCGGTCGTGTGCTCGCTGACGAGGATGTCTTCCCTGGCGAGCGCTTCGCCGGCCTTGATCTCTGGCAGGCGCTTGTTGTCCTCGTCCTCGGCATCCTCGTTGCGGTCTTCGGTGTAGGCGGCGATGAAGCCGTCGAAACGGATGACCGAACCGGTCGCGCGCAGATCGGCCCGCGCAGCGCCATTCGTCGCCTCGATGTCGACGGTCGTGCGCTCGATCTCGGCAGCGGCCATCTGCGAGGCGATGGCGCGCTTCCAGATCACTTCGTAGAGCCGCGCCTGGTCGGGATCGAGCAGCTTGCGCACGGCATCCGGCGTGCGGCGGAAATCCGTCGGGCGGATTGCCTCATGCGCTTCCTGCGCGTTTTTCGCCTTGGTCGAATAGTGGCGCGGCTTTTCCGGCAGATAGCGCTCGCCGAATTGGTCGGAAATGGCCGCGCGCGCCGCCGCGATCGCTTCGGGCGCCATCTGCACGCCGTCGGTACGCATATAGGTAATCAGGCCGGTGGTCTCACCGCCGATGTCGACGCCCTCGTAAAGCTTCTGGGCAATCTGCATGGTGCGATTGGCTGAAAACCCGAGGCGGGAGGAGGCGGCCTGCTGCAGCGTCGAGGTGATGAAAGGCGGCGCCGGATTACGCTTCGTCGGCTTCGATTCGACGCTGGCGGCGCGGAAGATCGCGCCTTCGAGCATGGCGCGGATCGCGTCCGCCTCGGCCCGCGTCTTGATGTCGAGCTTCTGCAGCTTCTTGCCTTCGTAGCCGGTCAGGCGCGCCTCGAAGGAATCCTTGCGCGGCGTGGCCAGACGCGCGGTGACGAGGAAGTAGTCCTCGCGAACAAAACGCTCGATCTCGGCCTCGCGGTCGCAGACGAGCCTGAGCGCCACCGATTGAACGCGCCCGGCGGAGCGCGCGCCTGGCAGCTTGCGCCACAGGACCGGCGACAGGGTGAAGCCGACGAGATAGTCGAGCGCGCGGCGCGCCAGATAGGCGTCGACAAGCGCGCCGTCGACCTCTCGCGGATTGGCCATCGCCTCGGTCACGGCCTGCTTGGTGATGGCGTTGAAGACGACGCGGCTGACCTTCTTGTCCTTCAGCACCCGTTTCTGTCGCAGCACCTCCAGCACGTGCCAGGAAATGGCTTCGCCTTCGCGATCCGGGTCGGTGGCGAGAATCAGGCCATCGGCTTCCTTGACCGCCGAGGCGATTTCCGACAGCCGCTTCGCCGAAGCGCCATCGACAACCCAGGTCATGGCGAAATCCTGGTCCGGCAGGACCGATCCGTCCTTTTCCGCGAGATCGCGCACATGGCCGAACGACGGGAGCACCTTGTAGGCGCGGCCCAAGTACTTGTTGATGGTTTTCGCCTTGGCGGGCGATTCGACGACGACGACGTCCATGATTCTCCGGAGCCGGCGCGGTGCGCCTGAGGGCTTCAATTGCGCCTGTCAAATGGACGGTCGGCGGCAACCGGTCAAGGCCCGATGCTTTTACACCTGATCGTCGGGACCAATGCGAGGCCTAGCTCCGGTACAATCAACCGGAAGTTTGGGATGAAATTCCTTGCAATTAAAAATAAATTGAATATCACTAACTCAAGCTACGGTTGAATCGCGCAAGCGGCGGATGAACGGTGGTGCCTCAGGACCCTGCCGGATCGAAGGGGTAGTGCATGAGCAAGGACGCGGCTGCCGCGCGAAAAGCCGAAACGCTGGAATTCATCCAGTCGATGCTCGGCCAATTGCGGACCATGGCGCAAGCGGAGCGCTACGACAGCTTGGCCTACTTCATCGAGATGGCCTACATTGAGGCGAGCGACATCATGCGCGGAGACCAGGCGTCAATCGCTGGTCAGTTCAAGCGACACAGCGCCTCCTGAGTGGCGTTCCAGCCGACCGGCAAGGTCGAGTTCCAGAAGCACCAACTGCACGACCGATGCCGGCTCACTGGTATGCCGAATGATATCGTCGATCAGCGTCGGGGTCGGACCGAGTGCCTCCACAATGCGGCTGCGCGCCGAATCATCGACCGGCGGATCCTCCGGATCGTTCCCCGGTTCTTCGAGATTCAGCGGCAATTGCGACCCGTCGCGATGCAACGGGCGCAGCGCCTTGGCGACATCAGCGGCTTCGGTTACCAGGATTGCGCCGTCCTTCAGCAGGCGGTTCGAGCCTCCGGCGCGCGGGTCGAGCGG
>WBZS01001766.1_pt1 | contig 15803 bp, 15 predicted proteins | sample 5204201 | NCBI WGS metagenome assembly WBZS01 (sample SAMN12344357, study PRJNA552823) | activated sludge metagenome | biome: Activated sludge suspended growth; feature: Nitrification reactor; material: Wastewater; isolation source: activated sludge from nitrification reactor of wastewater...
GGGTCGATCGCGTCGACACCAACAAGAGGGGCGGGTTCGCGGTTAACCGCGAACCCGCCCCTCTTGATTTCGGAACGTCGCAAGCCAAAGCGTGACTCAGACCAGGCCGCCGTCGACCGCGGGTTCGGCGCCCTCATCGGGCTCGGGCTCGGCCGTCAGGCCGCTGATGGCGCGGGCGAAGATCAGGAAGCCGGTGTGCGCGACCATGCGGTCGGTCGGGCGCAGGCGCTCGGCCACAGGCTTGTAATAGCGCACCAGTACTTCGCAGACCTCGATAAAGCTGAAATGGTCGCGCTCGAGCGCCGCGATCAGGTTTGACACCTGGTTTGTGGTCGGCACCAGACAGCCGAAGAAACCGCCGCCGGCCAGGGCGCGATGGGCCTGGGCCGTGTACTCCCACGGCCGGGGGACGTCCAGGAAGACGGCGTCGGCGTCGGTCTGCTCGAAGCCCTCGGCGATATCGCGCAGCGTGAACGTCACCCGATCCTGCAGGCCGATTCGCTCGATGTTCTTCCTCGCCAGCGTCTGCATATCGTCGCGCTGGTCGTAGGTGTGCACTTTGCCCTCAGGCCCGACCATGAGCGCCAGCACCGAGGTCAAACCGCCGCTGCCCGTGCCGCACTCGAGCACGGTCTTGCCGGGCGTGATGGCCATCTTCATCAGAATGAAGCCGATGTCCTTGGGAAAGATGATCTGCGAGTTGCGCTTGATGTCGCGGATCAGGTCGTCGATCGACGGCGCCAGCAGGTCGAACGCGTGGCCGGTGTGGCTGGAGACCTTGGCGCCGAGTTTCTGGCCGATCAGATCGTCGTGCGCGAGCGCGCCCACATGCGTGTGCAGCTTGCGCGTCGCCTCGAGTTTGAAAATGAACTTGGATTGTTTGCGGTCGCGAGCGACCAGCATGACGATGTCACCGGGTTGGCAAATTGGCATGGCGCCATTATAGGTGATCGGGTAACCCTTCAGCCCTGTCGGGAAGGGACAGGCGAAGGACGGGGGGATGCGCGGGTCGGGACGGAGCTCCGACCCGCGCATCCCCCCGTCCTTGGCTCAATTCCCTGGCGGCTGATTAGCCCAATTCGAGCGCGCAATCAGCAATCAGAAATCCACAATCAGCAATTCCAGAAGGGCGAGGGCGTAAGCGTCCTCGGCGGCCGTGGCCGGAAATGTGCGCGGGCCGGCGGCTGTGGCGATGGTGCAACTGTAGCCGTCGGTCTCGGTCATGAGCAGGAGCTGCGGTCCGGAGACGTCGGGGAGGCGGGCCTCGATGGCCCGGCGAAGCTGAGACTCCGATGGGAGCCAGACGGCCTCGGTGGTGACGATGTGATCGAGCGCCCATTCGGCTGCGCCGTCGAACGTGAAGACCGCCTCGCCCTGGAGCACGGCCACCTGGGCGGGAAGATCGGCGATCACGAAGATCCGGTCGTCGAGCTCGTGCTCGGGGAAGAAGAAAAAATCGTGCAGCGCCGGCGTCCAGGGCAGACCGGCCTGCTGCAATCGACGGGCGAGCGCGCGAGAGAGCATGGTGTGGCCCGGTTCAGACGGGTTCCAGGATGACGGCCTCGAATGGCTGCAGCCGCATGCGGTTGCCCATGATCCGCGGCACGTCGGTGCTGGCCGTCGAATAGCGCAGCTTCCAGTGGTTGGCCGGAAGCGGGCCGTCGAGCCGTAGGTCGACCGCCCAGCCGAAGAAGTTCAGGGCGACGAGCAGGGTCTGCTCGGGCGCCTCGCGCAGGTAGGCCAGGCCTTCGACCGGGCGCTTGACAAGGAAGCGGGTCGTGCCGCGGCGCAGGGCCGGCGACGACCGGCGCATCGCGAGCAGGGCCTTGTAGGCGTTCAGCACCGACGCGGGGTCGGCTTCATGGGCCGCCACGTTTCGATTCGCATAGTCGGGATGCACGCGCAGCCACGGTGAGTTCGCGCTGAAGCCCGCGTACGCGTCGGCCGACCACTGCATCGGCGTACGGACCGGGTCTCGTCCCTGGTAGAGCGGCCAGTAGAGCTTGCCGGGCGGGTCCAGGATCTCGTCGCGGCTCAGCGGCGTGTTCACCATCCCGAGCTCGTCGCCGTAGTAGATGAACGGAGTCCCGCGCTGGGTCAGCAACAGGGCGGCTGCCACCTTGGCGCGCGCGTCCGAGAATGGGCCGGCGCCGAAGCGCGTGGCCAGCCGGTCGCGGTCGTGATTGCCGAGCACGTATGAGGGCCAGGCCTCGGCCGGAAGCTTGCCGTCGTAGCGCTGGATGGCCTCCATGAAGAGGCGAGGCAGCCAGCGCGTGAGCAGGAAGTCGAAGTTGAAGGCCAGGTGAAGTCGATCGGGCCCGACGAAGCGCAGGGCCATGTCGAGGTCGTCGACCTCGCCGACCGCGGCGCGGCCGGGGACCTCGTCGATCAGGGCGCGCATCTCGGCCAGCACGTCGGTCATCTCGGGCCGGTCGCGGTCATAGAGATGCTGTTGGCGATCGAAGGCGCGCAGCAACGCCGTCGGCCCCGTGAGCGCCGGCGGGTTGTCGCGGTAGAGCTCGTCCTTGAAGAACGACATCACCACGTCGAAGCGGAAGCCGTCGACGCCGCGATCGAGCCAGAAACGCAGCACCTCCATCAACTTGGCCCGGACCTCGGGGTTGCGCCAGTTGAGGTCCGGCTGTTCCTTGAGGAACTGGTGATAGTAGTACTGACCTGTGCCCGCGTCGTATTCCCAGCCCTTGCCGCCGAAGGTCGACTCCCAGTTGTTCGGCGGGCCGCCGTCCGGCCCGGGGTCGCGCCACAGATACCAGTCGCGCCTGGCGTTGTCGCGCCCCGAGCGCGAGTCGAGGAACCACGGGTGCAGGTGCGACGTATGGTTGAAGACCATGTCGAGCACGACGCGGATGCCGCGGGCATGCGCTTCGGCTACCAGTTGATCGAACTCGGCCAGCGTGCCGAACACCGGGTCGATGTCGACGTAGTCCGAGATGTCGTAGCCGAAGTCGTACATCGGCGAGGGGTAGATCGGTGAGAGCCAGATCGCGTCGACACCGAGCCCCTGCAGATAGTCAAGCCGTTGCCGGATGCCGTTCAGATCGCCGACGCCGTCCCCATTGCTGTCTTGAAACGAGCGCGGGTAAATCTGATAGACCGTGCCATCCTGCCACCAAAGATATTCGGAAGTCATGGCGGTATCTTACACCACGACTGCGTCGAGCACATCGCTCCCCAATCCTGATACACTCACCTACATGGAACGACTCTTCTTCATCCTTGGTTCGGTGTTGGGCGGCCTGTCGGTCGCTCTGGGAGCCTTCGCCGCGCACGGCCTCCGTGACCGCGTCGACGCGGCGATGCTCGCGAATTTCGAGACCGGTGCGCGGTACCAGATGTATCACGCGTTCGCGCTCTTCGTCGTGGCCTGGGCCGTACAGCGCTGGCCGGCGAGCCCGCTCCCGCCGATCGCGGGCTGGCTGACCCTCGCCGGCATCGTGCTCTTCTCCGGCTCGCTCTACGTCATGGCCCTCACCGGGCAACGCTGGCTCGGTGCGATCACGCCCCTGGGCGGTGTGGCCTTTCTGGCCGCCTGGGCGCTGTTAGCCTACACGGCCTGGCGCGGCGCCTGAGCTTGTCACGAGCCAATATCGCATCGCGACGGCACCCGGCCGTTCGCGTAAAGGATCCTGGTATGTCGACCGAACTTGTCCGCACTTACTTCACCGCCGCCGAAGCGCTCGCTCCTGAACTGATCGAGCGCAGGCGCGATTTCCATCGTCATCCGGAGCTGGGCTTTCAGGAGGTCCGCACCGCCGGCGTGGTCGCCCGCACGCTGACCGACCTCGGCCTCGAGGTCCGCACCGGTGTCGGCAAGACCGGCGTGATCGGCCTGCTCGAGGGCGAGCGGCCGGGCCCGGTGGTCCTGCTGCGCTTCGACATGGATGCGCTGCCGATCCAGGAGGAGAACGCCGTCGACTATGCCTCGACCACGGCCGGCGTCATGCACGCCTGTGGCCACGACGGCCATACGGCCATTGGTCTGACGGTGGCCCGGCTGTTGACCGACGCGCGCGCCGGGTTGGCCGGGACGTTCAAGTTCGTGTTCCAGCCCGCCGAGGAGGGCCTGGGCGGCGCGCGCGCCATGGTGGCCGACGGCGCGCTCGAGGGTCCGGTCCCGGTCGCCTCGTTCGGCCTGCACGTGTGGAACACCAAGCCGCTGGGCTGGGTGGCCGCCACCGACGGCCCCGTCATGTCGGCGGCCGATCGCTTCACCGTCAAGCTGCGCGGGCGCGGCGGGCACGCCGCGAGCCCGAGCGAGTCACGCGACCCGGTCGTGGCGGCGGCGCAGATCATCAGCGCGCTGCAATCGATCGTGGCCCGCAACGTCGACGCGCTCGATCAGGCCGTCGTCTCGGTGACGTCGGTCCACGCCGGCACGGCCTTCAACATCATCCCGGAGACGGTCGAGATTCAGGGCACCGTGCGGACGTTCACGCCCGAAGTCCGCGAACGCGTGATCGGGCGCTTCAACGCGCTGGTGACCGGCCTGGCCGCGGCCTTCGAGGTCGAGGCCGCGATTGACTATCAGTCGGGCACCAAGGCTGTGGCCAACGACGGCCGGCTTGCGGCGCGCGTGCGCGAACTGGCCGCCGTGGCGCCGGGCGTCACGCATGTCGTCGCCGGCGAGCGCACCATGGGGTCCGAGGACATGTCTGAATTCATGTCCGACCGGCCCGGCTGCTACTTCTTCATCGGCAGCCGCAATGACGAGCGCGGCCTCAACTTCGGCCATCATCATCCGCGGTTCGACTTCGATGAGCGCGCCCTGGTCCTTGGCGCGGCCCTGATCGCGGCGGCCGCCACCGACTACACCGCGAACCACGCCGGCTGAACGTCGGCGAGTAGAACCGAAAAGCGGCGCCTGACGAACCTCGTCAGGCGCCGCTTCGTGTTTCGCGCGGCCTCAATATATGAACGGGATCAACTTTCGCGTGCGGCGAGCGTAGTTCGCATAGCCCGGGTACCGGTGTCGTAGCCAGGCTTCCTCGCGGCGGCTCTTGATATCGAAGAAGAGAAACAGACCGGCTCCGAGCAGGATCAGGAACGGGCTGCCCCATAGCAGGCCCCAGGCCAGGCTGACCAGGATCAGACCCGAGTAGATCGGGTGACGCACAAGTCGGTACGGTCCGTCGGTGACCAGTTGGGCGTCGTCCTTCGGGTGCGGCAACGCCGTCAGGTTGCGGCCGAGCCCGACCAGACCCCACAGCGCCACGATGCCGCCGAAAACGCCGATCATCAGCCCCAGGCCGGTCGACGCCCATGCCAGCAGACCCGTGAAGCGCGGCAGGCCCGGTACTTCGCGGGGCCCAAGCAGGATGATCGCAAGAAAGACGACCTGCAGGGCCACGTAGCCTTCACCACGCTCGTTCTTCAGCCAACGTCGGAGTCTATCCATCGGATCCTCGTCGGGTTGCAGCGGTCAGGGCGACAGGTTGGCCAGGACGGTCAGCGAGAAGTCGTAGGTCTCGAGACCGATCACGCGCCCCAGCAGTGCAGGGTGATGGCAGGTGCCGTTGAGCACCACGACATCATCGACCAACAGAATGGTCTCGACCTCGGTGCGCGCGCTGAGGCCCCGCGCGTCGAGCTGAAGTTGAGCGGCTGTGAGCGCCGACGGACCGTTTGGGCCGTCGGCCTCGCGCAGCCTCTGAACGGCATATCCGTTTTCGCTGACTGTGTCGACTTGAAGCGCCGCGGCCGCAGCAGCGGCCTGCAGGCCCTCTTCGGCCGCGCGCAGGTCGAGCAGGATCGACGCGCCCTCAACGCTCACGGCCACCAGCAGCACTGCAGCCACGGTCACCAGCGCGACGAAAACGGCATCCAGATTGGAGCGGGCCCGGTCGTGTGTCTTCATCGTGCCGGTACAATTCTAGCCATCTATGGAAAGCGCGTTGAGACAGGTCGCCGAACGGTTGCGCGCGGCCCACGCCGTGGCTGTGCTGACCGGCGCCGGTATATCCGCCGAGAGCGGTGTGCCGACCTTCCGCGAGGCCCAGACCGGGCTTTGGGCACGTTTCCGCGCGGAGGATCTGGCGACGCCCGAGGCTTTTGCACGGCAGCCGGATGTGGTGTGGAACTGGTATACCTGGCGTCGCGATCTGGTGCGACGGGCCGAGCCGAACGCGGGGCATCGCGCCCTGGTCGACCTGGCGAGCCGCGTGCCACGGTTCTCGCTGATCACGCAGAACGTCGACGGCCTGCACCAACGCGCCGGCTCCGACTCCGTGATCGAATTGCACGGCAACCTTCTGCGCACGGTGTGCTCGCTTTGTGAGCGGCCGGCCGAGTGGTGGCCGGACGCCCCCGTGCCACCCCGCTGCCCAGACTGCGATGGCCTGCTTCGACCCGACGTCGTCTGGTTCGGAGAGCCTCTCCCTCGTTCCGCTTTGGCTGCAGCGTACACCGCTGTGCAGTCGGCCGAGGTCGTGCTCGTCGTCGGAACCTCGGGCCTCGTCGAACCGGCGGCTTCTTTGCCGCGGCTGGCCCTGGCGCAGGGCGCTTTCGTCGTCGAAATCAACCCGACCGAAACGCCGTTGAGCGCGAGCGCTTCGATCGTGCTCAATGGAACAGCCGGGGCGGTTTTGCCCCGGCTGCTCTCGCTCGATCCGGCATAGGGTCGCAGATTGCGACCGGACTTACGGGATGGTGTAACTGGCGAGCGTCGAGGATGACGAGACGTCGCTTCCGGCAGTGGCTGAACTGACCAGGCCGATGCCGCGGGCGAACTGCAATGTCGAAGTGGTCTCTGCGGCCGGCAAGGTTGCTCCGCTCATGGTGACGCTTGAGGTCTGCTCGCTCAGGATGACCACGACGTCGCTGAGCGTCGTCCCCTGATAATCATAGGTCCCACCGACCCCGGCGACTGTGTTGGTCGCGGACATCGAGTTTGACCCTGTCATGGTTGTGCCGGCGACCTCCATGCTGATGTCGCCGGCGCTGCTGTAGGTCCAGGAGGCGTTTGTCAAGAGCTGGTCGGCCGACAGGAGGAAGTACCCTTCACCGGTGACATTGGCGACGCTCATGCCGGCGCCGGAACCCCCGCCCATCGCGTAGTCGTACGATTGTATGCCGCCCGTGCGCGTACAGGTCCAGGTGTAGTTGAAGACCAGTACATCGAACGTCATCGTCATCTTGGCTTCGGCCGTCTCGGCGTCGCCGGTGACCGAGTCGACCACCATGGTATACGTACCCGAAAATTCCGGCGACACGAAATTGTAGGTCCACGTCGCGCCGGGGCGCATCGGGAAGTAGGGATGATCGCACGCGGTCTGCCCGACGTAAGGGCCGACCGGGCCGGACGAGACGGGCGTCGCAGTCGCGTCGGCCGATGCCACAACCGTGGCAACCGGAGCGAGCGGCGTGGTGCCCGGTGGCAAAACGCCCACGACGGCGGGATCACCCGTGGTCACGGCCAAGGTGTACGGGGTTTCGTCCGAGCTCACGTTCGTCAACGTGATGGTGTAGTCGCCCTCGGGCAGCGGGTCGGTCACGACGGTCAGCCGTTTGCCGGAGACCGACGCCTGGGTGGTCACGGCCTTGCCGGTGCTATCGGCGACGCCGACGGTAACGTTCGCGGGATCGCCGTCGACATCGAGTTCCAAACGGAGCGCCTGGCCCGCGGTGACCTTGACTATGAACGCCTCGGCGCTGTGGGCTGCCAGACGCCCGGTCGCGCTTTCGCCGCTCTGGATCGCGCGCGCGCTGCCGGTCGTGCTGCCGAGGCCGCTCACGGTGACCGTGGGCGGGACGGCGCCCGGCACCCAGCCGGGCTGCAGGCTGCAGGCCAGCATCGCACCCGCCAGTGTGCCCACGGTCACGCTGTAAGCGAGCTTTCTCCCAAAGGATTGCGATAACCTCATCTTGGTCTCCTCTTTGACACTGGGATTAACGCAGCGCCGTCCCACATTGTAGGGCCTTTTGTTTGTTGGGGCTGCCCAGTTGCCAATCCTGGTGGATTGCCACGCGCTGGATTCGTACGGCGCACTGTCGCGCTATACTCGTCGATCTCAGGTTACTGATCCCCAAGAAACACCCTCTGCGCCGCATACGCGGTGATTCGATGATGATGGAGCGGTGTTGGGTTGGGGATTCAGGCGACATCGATCGCACATTGGCTTTTTGGAGGCAACTCGTGACTCTTCGACTGATGCGTAAGGACGTACACCCCGATCGCTCGCCGATCCTGTTCGAGCAGCAGATCCAGCCCGATCGCTTCGACGTCGATTGGCACGTTCACAGCGGCGACTGGCGCGTCGAGGGCGACTGGCTCACCGGCCGCCACCCTGAGAACTCGCCCGGCATGGTGTTTCTGCGCGGATCGTTTCCCGGTAACGTCCTGGTCGAGTTCGAAGCGCGCACGGTGCCGCCCTCGACCCACGACATCAATTTCATGTGGAACGGGTGTTGGGACGAGACGCGTAACGAACGCGGCGTCGCCTACGTCGCCGGTCTCCAGGGTTGGTGGGACGGCAAGGTCGGGATCGAGAAGTCGCCCGAGTACCGGCTCAACGTCGGCACGCCGCTCTTTCCGTTCGAGCCGGGCCGCACCTACTTCATTCAAGGCGGGAGCATCGACGGCCATTGCTTCATCGCCGTAGACGGCAAGGTGCTGCTCGAGGTCACGGATCCGGACCCGATCGATACCTCGCGCTATGACCGCGTCGGTTTCGAGGCGTATTGCAGCATGATCCAGATCCGCAATGTCCGCGTCCGCCGGCTTGTGTGGACCGCGACCGACCCGCGCTACGAGCCGGAGTTCTAGCATGCAGGCCGGCTTGCGACTGGCGCGCCGCGAAGGAGATCGCCGATGAGCCTGCTCCTGGCCCTCGACATCGGCGGCACGCACAGCCGTGCGGCGGTTGCGACAGGCGAAGGCGTCGTGGTGCGCCGGGCCCAGACGCCCACGCCGCTCGAGCTCGAGGCCGGTCTGTCCGCGATCTGGCAGTTGTGTGAAGACGTGTTGGCCGGAAACGCCCCGCGCGCGGTCGGCGTGTCGATCGGGGGTCCGCTCGACTGGCGCACCGGTGTCGTTTCACCCTTGCATCAACCCGGCTGGCGCGGCGTGCCCTTCCGCGACATGCTGGCTGAGCGCTTTGGGTGCCCCGTGTGCCTCGACGTCGACACGAACGTCGCCGCGGTCGCCGAGCATCAGGCCGACCCGCGTCGCCCGGAGCGGCTGCTGTATCTCACCCTGAGCACGGGTATGGGCGGAGGTTTTGTCGTCGCCGGCCGGATCTATCGCGGCGCCGCTGCGGCGCATCCCGAGGTGGCCCACCAGACGATCCCGTTCCGCTGCCGCCACCCCGAGCGTGTCGTGTGCGAGTGCGGGGCCGAGGGTTGCCTCGAAGCCCTGATCTCGGGCAACGGCATCCGCCGGATCTACGGCGTGCCGGCCGAGGCGCTGGACCCCGACGCCTGGGGCGAGGTCGCCTACAACCTGGGCCAGGGCTTACGCAACCTCACCGCGATCCTGGCTCCGGACGTCGTCGTGTTGGGCGGAAGCGTGGCCCTGGGCGGCGGCGAACGTCTCATCGCCGAAGCGATGGCCGTGATGCGCGCGGGCCTGCGCATCGTGCCGGCCCCGGAGGTGCGCGTGAGCGCGTTCGGGCACGACTCTCCGCTGCTCGGCGCCGTGGCCGTGGCGCGGCTCGGTTGGGACGTGTGCGGCTGAGCGTCGCAAGCAGTCGACAGGAAGCTATGCCCTTTCGACGCGAACCCGGACGAGACCCGCGGCGCCCGGCTCAAGCTCGAAACTCAGCCTGGCGCAATCCGTCCCCACATCCTGCGCGACGGTCACCGGCTCGCCCCCGGTCGCCACGAGTGACCCGCTCACGCCGTGCAGGACGACCGTGATCGCGCGCCGCGCAAACGCCGGTCGCCAGGTGCCCGGCTCGGGCCGCACCTCGATCACGATCTCGTCTTCCACGGCGTTCACACTGAACGTCGTCCGTGCGTATTCGCCGCGTTGATAGGCGCGCGTCAGTCCATCGTCCTCGTACAGCGTGAAGCGCGCCGGGTAGGGCGGATACGCGTGCAGTTCGAGCACGTCGAAGACATGGGCATCGGCGATGAAGGCGCGCGTCGGCCCGAGCGGCACAAGCGCGCCGCCGCGCACGAGCAGGGGCACGCGCCCGGGCTCCACTGGCACGCGGCTCACGCCGCCGCCAGCAACCGTGCGACCGGTCCAGAAGTCGTGCCACACGCCCGCCGGAAGCCTGACGTCGCGCGTCGTGGCCTCGGGCTCGAGCGCCGGCGCGAGCAACAGGTCGGGTCCAAGCATCACCTGGTCGTCGCAATCCGCCAACGCAGGCTCGTACGGGAATTCAACCAACATCGCGCGCAGCGGCGGGATGCCGGTGTCGTAGGCCTCACGCGCCAGCGTGTAGAACATCGGCAGCAACCGGTAGCGCAGATCGGCGTGGGTTTTGAAACTCTCGGCGGTCAATGCGTCGTGCGCCCACGGCAGGCGCGATGCGTCGACCTCGGGCGGGCGCCAGAAGTAGCGCGCGATCGGGGCGAAGAGCGCCCACTGTGCGTAGCGGCGATGCGTCTCGGGCGTGGTCGCGCCGTCGAGGCCGAACACGTCGACGGTCCAGTGTGCGAAGCCGAGCAGGCTCATGTTGAGCCCCGCGCGGATCGTCGCGCGCATGTGCGCGAAGGTCGGTTTCTGGTCGCCCAGGAACAGCGCCGGGAAGCGCTGCGACCCGGCCCAGGCCGAGCGCGCGTAAACGAACGGGCGCCGGTCATCGAGCTCGGCCATGCCCGTGTACATCGCGCGGCTGTAGAAGAAGCCGTACAGGTTGTGGTGCTCGCGGCCGTCGAGACCGAGGTGGCTCGTTCCGTCGACGGGTAGATACTCGCCGTCGTCGTTCTTGAAGAACGCGACCCCCTCGCGATAGCGCGGCTCGGCCAGGCCGTTCCACCAGCGCGCGGCCTCCGGGTTGGTGAAGTCGAGCATGCCGCCTGCGCCGAACCACCAGCGCGCCCGCGGATGCGCGAAGAAGCCCTTGGCGAGCCCTTCGGCGTACAGCTCGCTCGAGCGCTCGTCATCGTGGTACTGCGCCGGCGGTCGATTGGCGGCGAGGCGCTGCAGAAACCAGCGCTGAAACGGTCGGGCACGTCCGTTCTGAAAGGGTGTGGTGATCAGACCCAGCCGCACGCCGTGCCCGCGCAAGGCGGCGATGAACCCGGCCGGGTCCGGGAACAGCGATCGCCGCCAGGCGAAGTTGTGATAGCGCTCCTCCCAGTGGTAGTCGAGGATGACGGCGTCGAGCGGCACGCCGCGCTGCCGGTGCTCGGCGACGCGCTCGAGCACGACCTGCGGCGCTTCCTGCGGGTAACCGGTGACCATCAGCCCGAGCGCCCAGCGCGGCGGCAGCGGCGGCCGGCCGGTGAGGGCGGTGTAAATCGAGATCAGGTCCTTGAACGCGGGGCCGTACATGAAGATGTAATCCGCGTTGGGTCCGCCGAACGCGGCCTCCAGCACGCCGCGCTCCGGGTCGAGCTCGAACTCGGCCGGGTGGCTGTTGAGAAACCAGATCCCGTACCCGCGCGAGGAGTAGAAGACCGGGATCGCCGAATAAGTTTCGCGGGTCTGCAGCATCGCGATCGCGTCACGGGTCTTGAGCTTGACCCGGCCGCGCTCGCGGCGGAAGGCGTTGAACCAGGTCCCGAAGCCGTACAGGCCTTCGCCGACCTGCAGCTCGAGCGTCAGGCTGACGGGCTCGGGACCGGCGGGGCGCTCGCGCCGGAGTTCGGTGGCGCCGATGTCGACGCTCACGCCGCCGCGCGGTCTGCGCGCGGCCCCGCCGAAGCGTGGTGGCGCGACCTCGCTCCAGGCAAACGGATCGCTCGCGTGCCGGATCGTCACGCAACCATCCGCGCGCACTTCGGCGCGTAGTCGACACGCCTCGACCGCGATCTCAGGCTGCGCGAGCAGCACCTCGGCCAGCCACGGTCGATCCGGCGGCAGCGGTGCGCCCGGCGGCGCATGGGTGACGCGGAGGGCGTTGGGCCCGAGCGGCGTGATCCGGACGGTTGGGCTCATGATCCGGATTGTAGCGGCAATCAATTGCGCAATATAATCCGTCTGCGCAGACCCCTTCGCGCAACCGACATCGGTCGGATCCGCCACGGGCGTCGCTGCCGAGGCCGTTCACGTCTCGCGAGGCTCCCCCTTCATCGCAGGAATCGCACACATGACAAACCTCAACTGGGCCCTGCTGAGCACTGCCAGAATCAATGGCGCTCTGATGCCGCCGCTCAAGGCGTCGGCGCGCAACACCCTGTTCGCCGTCGCCAGCCGCGACCAGGCCAAGGCCGATGCGTTTGCCGCCGAGAACGGGATCCAGAAGGCGCACGGGTCCTACGAGGCGATGCTCGCCGATCCAGAGGTACACGTCGTCTACGTGCCGCTGCCCAACCACCTCCACGCGGAGTGGACGATCAAGGCGCTACAGGCCGGGAAACACGTGCTGTGCGAGAAGCCGCTGGCGCTCTCGCTCGGCGAAGTCGACGCCATGACGGCCACGGCGCAGTCGACGGGCAGGGTGCTGATGGAGGCCTTCATGTACCGCCATCATGCGCAAACGCTGAAAGTACAGGAGCTCGTCGCGACCGGCGCGATCGGTGAACTGCGCCTGATCCGCGGCGGCTTCTCGTTCATGCTCAAGAGCGACGTGGATGTGCGGCTTGTGCGCGCATACGGTGGCGGGTCGCTGTGGGACGTGGGCTGCTACCCGGTCAGCTACAGCCGGACGTTAGCCGGCGCCCCCGTGGTCGAGGTCTTCGGCCAGAAGGTCAGCGGCCGCGACGGCGTCGACGAGATCTTCACCGGCGAGCTGCGTTTCGCCAACGGCGTGCTCGCGCAGTTCGACTGCGGCTTCGCGCTGCCCGGCCGCTGGTTCATGGAGGTCGTGGGGTCGGAGGGTTCGCTGCACATCCCCGAGCCGTACAAGCCCGGCACCGATAACCGCGTGCTGCTCAAACGTGACGGCGGGATCGAGACGCTCGTGGTGCCCGGTGGCGAGCTCTACGCCGGCGAGGTCGAGAACATGGCGGACGCGATCCTCAACGGCGCGCCGACCCGTGTGACGTTGGCCGACAGCCGCGCCAACGTGGCCACCTTGCTCGCCCTGTACCGGTCCGCGGACGTCGGCGCCCCGGTCGTCCTCTGATCAGGGCGCGACGAAGCGATAGCCCCGGCCCGGCGCCGTCAGCACGAACTGCGGGCGCGCCGGGTCGGGCTCGATCTTCTCCCGCAATCGGCGCACCAGCTGCGCCAGCGCATCGTCGCGCACGCCCTGCGTGAAGACCGCGTCCTCCGGCCACACCGCACGGATGACGTCGTCCTTGCTGCACACCACGCCCGGCCGCGAACGCAGATAGTTCAACAACTGACTCTCTTTGGCCGTCAGGCGGCTTTCATCGAAACTGGAAGATGCCGCCGACGCCTCACCCCGTGACGCGAGCGGCGGCAACGGCGCAAGACCGCAGGCGCGCAGTTCGTCGTCGCTCGGGCGATCGGCCCAGAACTCGGCCAGGCGCGCGCGCACCGCCGGGTGGTTGGCCAGCGCCACCGGGTCGAGCTCGATGCCGGCGGCATGCGCCTCGCAGGCCGCGCGCAAGAAGCTTGGATAGCGTCCGCTGATCTGCATCAGGCGCGCGATCGACGCCGTCGGCCACTTCAGCCCGCGGCGCGCCAGGAATGCCCCGATCGTCCACTCGGCATCGCCTTCGGCGAGCGGCCCCAGCCATAGCGTGGCGCCGAAGAACAACTCGGCCAGCTCGCTGTCGGCCGCGACCGGGCGGCGCAGACCGATGACGTAACTCAGCCTGTACTTGTGGGCGTCGCGCAGCGCGCGCAGCGGACCCGTTGCCTCAGCCCCGATCGAGTCGAACCGATCGACGGTGAGCGCGAGTCGCGCGTTTGATGGCGCCAGACGCCGGGCCACCGCGGTCCGCAGACGCGCCAACCCGCTTGCGCCCTCAGGCGCTTCGAGGCCGTCGGCCAGCGCGCCGAAGAGCGCGTCGACTGTGGGCTCGGGCAGGGCGTTGGCGTCGACCGAGACCACGGGCACCCCGGTCGGCGCGTGCTCGGCCAGACAGCGCAGGGCGTTGCTCTTGCCTGCGCCGCTCAGCCCGCAGACGGCGGCCGAGTCGCCGGCCAGCAGGGCGCGGCGGACGAGGTCGAGTTCACGCTGACGGTAGGTGGGCGGGTAGCTCGTAGCCACGCCCGAGATTATACTAACCACGATGTCTCGCCGCTGGCTGGTCTTGTTCGTCGGTGTCGCGCTGATGGCCGTGGGCCTGTTGGCATGGTCCTACGCCGCCCTCACGTCGCGCACCCAGGTCGAGACCCGGCCCGTTCCGACCCTGGTCTGGACGGCCTATCCCTGACATGGCCCGCAACACCCTCCTTCGCGTTGTTCTAGCCGGGTTCTTCGCCCTGATCCTCTCGTCGTGTGCGGCGGCTGCCACACAGTCGTCACCCACAGGTGCCCCGATCGAGGGCACAGCGGCTCCCGAACCCACGCAGGTCGTCAACGCCACAGAGGCCCCGGTCGCTGTCGAGGCGACAGCCACGCCGGAACCCTCGACCGCTGCTGCTGCGCCGACGTCGGCCGGCGCAGCGGCGACCGGCACCGCCGGCCAGGGCGACCTGCCGACCGCGGCGCCGACACAGGTCGCGGCCCCCACCGAAGAGCCGGCTGCTGCCACGGCGGTTGGGCCGACGGCTGTCGCTCCCGTCGAGGCGCGCGTGGTCGAGCTGGAGTACCCGCTCAACCTGCGCCTGGCCAGCTCGACCGATATCCGTTTGAGCCTGGTCCCGGACGGCCCCGACTATCAACTGGTGCAGGAGCGGCCGGACGGCACGGTCGTCACCCAGACCGTGTCGGTGCCGCAGCCGGTCGGCTATGGCGCTTTCGCGGGCGCGCAACTGCTTGGCGTGAACTTCGACATCGCGCCCGCCGAGGAGCAGTTCCAGCGCCTCAACGCCGGCGAGACTCTGACCTGGCGCTGGAGCGTTCGCCCGCAGAGCGCCGGCGACCACACGCTCACCGTGAATCTGCGTCTGCGGCTCGTCTCGGCCACCGACACGCGCGAGGGTCAACTGTTTTCGCGCGCCCTGGCGGTGCGGGTCTGGCCGCTGCCGGGCCCGACCGAGCTCTATATGGGCTTCGGCGTGTTCGGACTGGTGACGGGCGGGGCGCTCTCGCTGGGCGCGCTGTTCTGGCGCGGCCGCCGGGCCCCCGTGCGCCGGCCCAACACCACCTTGCAGCTGGATCTGCCTGCCGGTCTGACGGTCGAGCGCGACGATGACCGCCTGCTGCGGACTCTGTTCGGCGACTATCAGCGTCTGATCGTCGAGCGCGAGTTTCGCTCGGGCTATTCGGGCGCGCGGGCGTTGCTCGCGTTGCCCGTCAAGGGCGACGGCCGCGCCGATGCGCACACCATCGTCAAGATCGGGCCGGCCGCCGACATCGCGCGCGAGCACGCGAACTACGAGCGCTTCGTCAAGAACACGTTGCCGCCGATGACGGCCCGGATGCAGGACGTGCCGCTGGTGCTCGGCGGCCGGGCCGCGCTGCGCTACACCTTCATCGCCGAGGCCGGGCAACGGCCCGTCAGCCTGCGCCAGGCCCTGCGTCAGAGCGCCGATCCGGCTCTGCTGTGGCGCCTGTTCGACACCTTCGCGCCCAACTGGTGGGCGCAGACGCGGCCCATGACCTTCCGGCTCGCCGCCGAATACGATCGCGTCCTGCCGCCGCAACTGGTCCTCC
>WBZS01001767.1_pt1 | contig 15798 bp, 12 predicted proteins | sample 5204201 | NCBI WGS metagenome assembly WBZS01 (sample SAMN12344357, study PRJNA552823) | activated sludge metagenome | biome: Activated sludge suspended growth; feature: Nitrification reactor; material: Wastewater; isolation source: activated sludge from nitrification reactor of wastewater...
CCAGAGGCTGCTGCGTGATCATCGAGTAGGGGCCGGTCGAACGAGCGTGGATCTTGTCGTCGACCAGGTGGTGGAGCTTGAGGATGTACATGTAGCCCACCGACACTGGCTCGGGGAACGGCTCGCCCGAGCGCCCGTCGAACAGGCGGGCTTTGCCGGAGCCATCGATGAGTCGTACGCCGTCGCGGGTCTTGCGGGTCGCGTCGAGCAATCCGGTGATGACGTCCTCACGAGCGCCGTCGAAGACCGGGCTGGCCACCCGGGCACCAGGCTGGGCGACGTGGTTGTCGGCCGGGATCGCCTTCGCCCAGTTGGGGCTGCCTTCGATCTCCCACCCACGGCTGGCAGCCCAACCCAGGTGCAGCTCGAGGATCTGCCCGACGTTCATGCGGCCGGGAACACCGAGCGGATTGAGCACGACGTCGACCGGCGTGCCGTCCTCGAGGAAGGGCATGTCCTCGATCGGGAGGATCTTTGAGATGACGCCCTTGTTGCCGTGACGCCCGGCGAGCTTGTCGCCGTCGGTGATCTTGCGCTTGTTCGCGACGTAGACGCGCACGAGCTGGTTGACACCGGGGGGCAGGTCGTCGCCGTCGTCCTTGTTGAAGACCTTGACACCGATGACGGTGCCGGTCTCGCCGTGCGGCACCTTGAGGGAGGTGTCACGGACCTCGCGGGCCTTCTCGCCGAAGATCGCGCGCAGCAGGCGCTCCTCCGGGGTCAGCTCGGTCTCACCCTTGGGCGTGACCTTGCCGACGAGCAGGTCGCCGTCGCGGACCTCGGCACCGATCCGGATGATCCCGCGCTCATCGAGGTCGGCGAGGACCTCTTCGGAGACGTTCGGGATGTCCCGGGTGATCTCCTCGGGGCCCAGCTTGGTGTCGCGGGCGTCGACCTCGTGTTCCTCGATGTGGATCGAGGACAGGACGTCGTCCTGGACGAGGCGCTGCGACAGGATGATCGCATCCTCGTAGTTGTGACCTTCCCACGGCATGAACGCCACGAGCAGGTTGCGGCCGAGGGCCATCTCGCCACCGTCGGTGGCCGGGCCGTCGGCGATAACCGCGCCCTTCTCAAGGCGGGCTCCCTCGTCGACGCGGACCACCTGGTTGTAGCAGTTGCCCTGGTTGGACCGGTCGAACTTGGCGATCCGGTAGGTGCGGTGGGTGCCGTCGTCCTGGGCGACCGTGACCAGGTCGGCACTGACCTCGGTAACGACGCCGGGCGCCTCGGCGATGACGACGTCGCCGGAGTCGATGGCCGCTCGGAACTCCATGCCCGTGCCGACGAGCGGCGCCTCGGACTTGACCAGGGGCACCGCCTGACGCTGCATGTTGGAGCCCATGAGAGCGCGGTTGGCGTCGTCGTGTTCGAGGAAGGGGATGAGGGCCGTGGCAGCCGACACCATCTGGCGGGCCGAGACGTCCATGTAGTCGACGTCAGTGCCCGGGATGTATTCCAACTCGCCGCCCTTGGTGCGGACCAGCACGCGGTCCTCGGCGAACGTGCCGTCAGCCTTGAGCGGCGCGTTGGCCTGAGCCTTGACGAACAGGTCCTCCTCGTCGGCCGACAAGTAGTGGACCTCGTCGGTCACCTTGCCGTTGACGACCTTGCGGTAGGGGGTCTCGACGAAGCCGAACGCGTTGATCCGACCGTAGGAGGCCAACGAACCGATGAGGCCGATGTTCGGGCCTTCAGGGGTCTCGATCGGGCACATCCGGCCGTAGTGGCTGGAGTGGACGTCACGGACCTCCATGCCGGCGCGATCACGGGACAGACCACCTGGCCCGAGTGCCGACAGGCGGCGCTTGTGCGTGAGCCCGGACAGCGGGTTGTTTTGGTCCATAAACTGCGAGAGCTGGCTGGTGCCGAAGAACTCGCGGATCGAGGCCACCACGGGGCGGATGTTGATGAGCGTCTGCGGTGTGATCGCCTCGACGTCCTGGGTGGTCATCCGCTCGCGCACGACGCGCTCCATCCGGGACAGGCCGGTGCGGACCTGGTTCTGGATGAGCTCGCCGACGCTGCGCAGGCGACGGTTGCCGAAGTGGTCGATGTCGTCGGTCTCGACGGGCAGGTCGACCGCCTGGCCGTGGCGACGACCGGAGATGGTCGCCTCACCGGCGTGCAGGGCCACGATGTAGCGGATCGTCGCCACGATGTCGTCGATCGACAGCGTCGATGCCGCCAGCGGTGCCTCGACCCCGAGCTTCTTGCCCAGCTTGTAGCGACCGACCTTGGCCAGGTCGTAACGCTTGGGGTTGAAGTAGAGGTTGTCCAGCAGCGCCTGCGCGGCCTCCTTGGTGGGCGGCTCGCCCGGACGCAGCTTCCGGTAGATGTCCAGCAGCGCGTCGTCCTGGCCCTGAGTGTGGTCCTTCTCCAAGGTGAGGCGCATCGATTCGTAAGCGCCGAAGGTCTCCAGGATCTGGTCGTTGCTCCAACCCAAGGCCTTGAGTAGCACCGTGACGGACTGCTTGCGCTTGCGGTCGACGCGGACGCCGACCATGTCGCGCTTGTCGATCTCGAACTCGAGCCAGGCGCCACGGCTGGGGATGAGCTTGGCGGTGAAGATGTCCTTGTCGGACGTCTTGTCGGCGGTGCGCTCGAAGTAGGCACCCGGCGACCGGACCAGTTGCGAGACGACGACCCGCTCGGTGCCGTTGATGATGAATGTGCCGCGCTCGGTCATCAGCGGGAAGTCGCCCATGAACACCGTCTGGCTCTTGATCTCACCGGTGTTGGTGTTCATGAACTCCGCGGTGACGAACAGGGGCGCGTCGTAGGTCTGGTCGCGCTCCTTGCAGGACTCAATGGTCTTGCGGGTCTCCTCGAAGCGGTGGTCGCGGAACGACAGCGACATCGAGCCGGAGAAGTCCTCGATAGGAGAGATCTCCTCGAAGATCTCTTCGAGGCCGGAGCGGTCGGGAACGTCGGTCCGCCCGGACGCCTTGGCCGCCGCGACGCGGGCCTGCCAGCGCTCGTTGCCGAGCAACCAGTCGAAGCTCTCGGTCTGGAGGGCCAGCAGATCCGGCACCTCAAGGGGCTCATGGATCTGGGCGAAACTCAGTCGACCCGAGGCCGTCCGAGCGGAGGTGACGTTCTGGGACGCGTTGCGCGAGGCAGCCAACGGGGGTCCTTCCACAGACGTGCTGATCGTGGTCGACGCGTTGCCTGCGCCTCAACACCGTGCCGACGCGGACCGCAACGTGACGAATGCACACAGCAGCGCTCAGGGTCGGTAGGGGGTCAGGGCATGGGCAGCGCAAAGTATGAGCATAGCCGAACGAGGGCACGACTGTCCAACCGAGTCAAGTCCCAGGGCGTGCGATCACCTCAGCGAACGCCCAGGCACCGTCTCCGGTAGTCACGAGAATGACTGGTTGTGCCGCGCACGTCAAGGTATGCCGCCTCACCTCACCTCGGCGTGTCATCTGTGCGACTTAGCATGAAGGACATGGTGGAGTTGGCTCGGACAGCGTGGACGATGGTCAGCCTCGCCCTCGTCGCCGTGTTCGTCTGGGCCCTGCTGGTCCTCCCGGAGCGGGTGCCCCAGCACGTCGACGCCGGCGGCTCTGTCACCGAATGGGGTTCCAAGACAACGCTTCTCGTCGGGATGGCCATTGCGATCGCGACCACTCTGAGCCTCGGCCCGTTGGCTCGCGGCATCTCCCGGGCGATGTCCCTCGACCTGGTCAACGTGCCCCACAAGGACCGCTGGTTGCCCGCCCACGAGGGCGCCCTTCGCGCACGAGTGGCCACCGACCTGTATGCCGTGGGCGCGAGCACCGGAGGCCTGCTGGCCGGCATACAAGCGCGCAAGCCCATGCCTGGATGCGGGCCTGCCGGGGAATCACCGCTGGAACGAGGACGTCTCAGGTTGACGGAGACGGTTACGGTTGCGCCATGGCCGCGACGTCCACGCCCGCCCACCTTTCCCTCGAACAACGGATCACCCTGGGCCGCGCGGCACGCGAGCATCGCCCTCGGGCGTCGCTGGCCACCTGGCGAGCCCCGTCATATCGGGCTGACCCGATCGACCTGCTGATCTCCCAGGAGGCGGGCCGGGTCCCTGTGCTGCTACCCCTGCGGCACGCCCGGACTTCAGCGTCACCATTCGCGTTCTACCGGGGATCGGCGATCGTCATGGCCGCCGACCTGGGGTCGATGCCAACCAGTGGGCTCATCGTTCAGCTGAACGGCGACGCTCACTTGGGCAACTTCGGGGTGTTCCGCGCCCCGGACCGGCGGTTGGTCTTCGACGGAGATGACTTCGACGAGACGATGGCCGGGCCGTTCGAGTGGGACGTCCTTCGGCTGGCCACCTCGTTCGTGCTGGCCGGGCTGGCCAAATCGCCGACCGCGAGCAGTTCCTCGGCGGCTCGCGCCCGGGCCAGTGCGGGCCGGAAGGCCGCCCTCGTGGCTGCGGCGACCTATCGAGCATCGATGCGAGACAACGCATCTGCGTCGGAACTCGACCTTTGGTTTGCTCGCGAGGACGAGGGCGAGCTGCGGGCGTGGAGCCGCAGCGAACCCCGATCCAACCGTCTGCTGGGCGACCTTGCCTCCGGGAAGGCCGGAGCGGCGACGGCGACGGCGCGCTCGGCCGTGGACCACTTCACGACCCGCATGGGCGGGCAACGCCTGTTCCGGGATGGCCCGCTCCTGACTCGCATCGGCATGGATGGCGCGCTCTCGGAATCGATCGCCCGGGCCGTCGAGGCCTATCGCGCTGGCCTGGCCCCGGACCGTGCCGAATTGGTCAACCGTTATGAGCTCATCGACATTGGCCACAAGGTGGTGGGTGTCGGCAGCGTTGGGCTGCCCGACTTCGTCCTGCTGCTGCAGGGCCGCTCTCGTGACGACCTGCTCATCCTCCAGCTCAAAGGCACCCAGGCATCGGCGCTGCAAGCTGGCTTGCCTTCCCCGGCGAGTCCGGCGTGGACGACCGACGCCGGACGGGTGGTGCACGGGGCCCGGCTGAGTCAGGCCGATCCCGACGTGTTCCTCGCCCCGGCGGATGTGCCAGGAGCCCCGAGCCGCTACGTCCGGCAGCTGCGCGACGGCAAGTGGGCCCCTGACCCCACCACCCTGAGCCCGGGGCGACTGGTGGACTTCGCTCGGATGTGCGGCCATTCGTTGGCCCGGTCGCACGCCCGCACGGGAGACGCGGTGGCCATCGCGGCATACCTCGGGCGTAGCTCGACCTTCGACACCGCAGTGGCGAACTTCGCGCGCCGGTATGCCGATCAAGTGACCGCAGATGCTCGGGACTACCGCGCCGCCATCACCAAAGGGCGGCTCGCGTCGGCCACCACGGTCGAGCGCTCGGCGTTGCTGGCCGGCCTGCAAGCGACGGTCGGCTGACCACACGACCCGAACGGAGATCGTCCAGGGCGAGCGCTCAGCCGGTCGGCGCTTGCAGCCCCTCGGCGTAGAAATCGCGGATGTGCGCGTCGACCAGGTCCGCTGCCAGGGCTCCGTCCCCGGCACGCAGTGCGTCGTGAATTCCCTCATGCTCGGCACACAACCGCTCCCGCGTCGCGGCGAAGTCCGGCGCGCTGCGCAGTCGAGCCAGCAACGTCAGCCGCATGGCGTTACGCAGCGCAGTCGTCAATTCGGCAACCAGGGGGTTGCCGCTGGCGCGAGCGATAGCGACGTGGAAGGCCGCGTCCTGGACGTTGAAGTCGGGCACCGAACACGATCGTTGGGCCATGGCGTCGAGATGGACCCGCATCTGATACCAATCGGCATCGCGCGCATGGGTGGCGGCCAGGCGAGCCGATTCACGCTCAAGGGCAATCCGGGCGCGCACTAGGTCGGCTGTGGCCACCGACGCGAGCAGGACGTGCATCTCCAACAGCCTGCTCAGCGCGTCGGCCGGGGCCCCGTCGAGGAAGGTCCCCGCCTCGGCTCCCGAACCGACCGCCGTGCGGGCCACCCCGAACGCTTTGAGCACTCCGACCGCTTCGCGCACCGCGACGCGGCTGACGCCGAGGGCCTGGGCGAGGTCCCGCTCCGAAGGGAGCCGATCGCCGGCCTTGAGCCGTCCAGTCTGGATTTGCGCCTGGATCTGGTCGAGGACCAGCTCGTAGGTGGTCACCCTGGGCACCGGAACCCAGCCATCACCGACCATCACGCGATCCGTGCTCACGCAAGACTCCTCGTCGATGTGCCGGTGGGGCGGCCTAGTCGGACGGTTCGGGCGGGCTTCCCGGCGATCCGCAGCCGATCAGGTCTTGTCAGCGCCCGATGCTATCTCTATATTGTCAGACAGCAAAGTGGTCTGACCACAGACCACCCAGAGCGGAGGATCGTCATGATCGTCTCGGACTCCACCAGCCTTCCTCTCCCCCGCGGCGCGGGTCGACCGATCGACCCGCAGACCCTCGATGACCTGCGCCGGATCGTCGGCGGCCAGCACGTCCTCACGACCGACGGGGATGTCGAGCCCTACTCGCGGGACGCCACCCCCCTCTTCCGGGCCCGACCAGGGGTTGTCGTGCTCCCGGCCAGCACCGGCGAGGTCTCCGCGGTGCTGCGGATGGCGAGCGAGCGCGGCATACCGGTGACGCCTCGGGGGGCCGGCTCCAACCTGGCGGCCGCGACGATCCCCGAGCACGGGGGTATCGTGCTCGTGCTCACACGGATGACGACGATCAAGGAGATCAGCCCCGACGAACTGCTCGCCGTCGTCGAGGCCGGGGTGACGACCGCGGAGCTGGCTGACTCGGCCGCGGCGCTCGGCCTGCTCTATGCCCCCGACCCGGGCTCCCGGACCGTCTCGACCGTCGCCGGCAATGTCGCCATGTGCGCCGGCGGACTGCGCGGGTTGAAGTACGGGGTCACCCGCAACTACGTGCTCGGGCTGGAGGTCGTCCTGCCGACCGGCGAGGTGATCCGCACCGGGGGACGACTGTGGAAGGACGTTGCTGGCTATGACCTCACCCGGCTGCTCACCGGATCGGAAGGCACCTTGGGTGTCATCACTGAGGTGACCGTCGCCCTGCTGCCGATGCCGGCCGTGGCGCGCACCGGAGTGGCCTACTTCGGCAGTCTGGCCGACGCCGGGCGGGCTGTGGCGGGCGTGATCCATGATGGGCTGGTCCCGGCCACGCTGGAGTTCCTCGACAACCGGTGCATTAACGCCGTCGAGGACTTCGCCAAACTCGGCCTGGACCGGGACGCCGGCGCTCTCCTGCTCTTCGGTGACGACGGCACGGCCGAGTCCGTCGAACGGTCGCTGTCGCTCATGGCCGCGACCTGCGAGCGCACCGGAGCCCGCGGCGTGACCATGGCAAAGGACATCGCCGAATCGGAGGCCCTACTGACGGCCCGCCGATGCTCACTTCCCGCCTTGGCCCGGCTCGCCCCGGTCACGATGCTCGAGGACGCCACAGTCCCCCGACCTCGGCTGGCCGAAATGGTCGACCGGATCGATGCCATCGCGGCGCGGCACAACGTCGTCGTGGCCACCTTCGGGCACGCCGGAGACGGCAACCTCCACCCAACGATCGTCTTCGACCCGGCCGACGGTGACGTCCGGCACCGCGCCGAGGCGGCCTTCGGCGAGGTCTTCGACACAGCCATCGAGATGGGGGGGACGATCACCGGCGAACACGGGGTGGGCGCGGCCAAGCGACCCTACCTGCAGCGTCGGCTCGGCCCCGACCAAATGGCCCTGCTCCGCCGGCTCAAGGCGGCTTTCGACCCCGCCGGCATCCTCAACCCCGGGAAGCTCGGCTCATGACCGCGGCACCAGAGCACTCGGACGCCGAGGCCGGGTCGACCCTGACCGATTCCGCCTTGAAACCTCGGGGCATCTTCGACCCGGATCTGCTTGCTGCGTGCATCTCGTGCGGCTTCTGCCTACCAGTGTGTCCCACCTACGCTCAGACCAAGGCTGAGGCCGACTCGCCGCGTGGTCGGATCACCCTCATGCGGGCCCTTGACGAGGGCCGCCTTGACGTCGACGACTCGACACTGCAGGAGCAAGCCGGTCGTTGTCTTGGGTGCCGGCGCTGCGAGACCGTGTGTCCGGCCGGGGTCAAGTACGGCGAGCTGCTGGAGCAGTGGCGCGACCATCAGTGGCGGGGGCGGCATACACCTCCTGTCGCGGCCGCGCTGCGTGCGGGTGTGCGGGTCACCCCTGCCCTCACCGCAGGTGGACTGGTCCGAGGCGCGGCACGTCCGACGGGCGCTGCTGACCCACAGCGTCCCCACCTCATGCTCGGGTGCCTGGAGCGCTCGCTCTTCCCCAAGGTGAGCAAAGCCGTGCTCAAGTTCTTGCCCGACGCGGATGTGCCTGCGGGACAAGGGTGTTGCGGAGCTCTGCATGCCCACAACGGCGGGTCGGTCGAGGCAGCCGAGATGGCCCAGCGGCTGGGCGCGACCATGCCCGGGACGATCGTGTCGACCTCTGGTGGGTGCGCGGCATACCTCGCGCATCAGCTGGGGCACGAGCGGGTGAAGGAGATCTCCGAGTTCCTCCTCGCGCGGTGGGAGGCCGACCCGGGGAGTATGCCGTCGCTGCGCCGGCTCACGGTCGACGGTCGCCCGGCACGGGTGGGCCTCAAGGACTCGTGTCAGCTGCGCAATGGGCTCGGGGTCATCCAGCCGCCGCGGGCGTTGATCGCCAAGGTCGCCGACTATGTCGAGTTGCCGTCGGCGGGCGTCTGCTGTGGCGGCGCCGGGACCTATTCGATGCTCCAGCCGGAGATGTCCAAGGCAGTCCTGGACCCGACGCTCGTTCAGGCGCGCGAGGCCGACCTGGATTATCTGGTCGCGCTCAACGTCGTCTGCACCCGGCAGCTACAGGCCGGGGTCAAGCGGGCTCGCCTGCGGGTCAAGGTCGTTCACCTCGTCGAGCTGCTCGAGCTGGCCCTGCCGGACTGAGCCGGTCAGGCATGTCGTCGGGGCCATACGTGCGGTCCAGCCAACGACAACGCGGGGCGAGTCCGATGTGGACTCGCCCCGCGTCGACAGTGCGTGAAACGGCGGATGCCGCGTCAGGTCACTTGAGCTCGACAGTGGCGCCGGCGCCCTCGAGGAGCTCCTTGGCCTTGTCGGCGGCAGCCTTGTCGACCTTCTCCAGGACGGCCTTGGGGGCGCCGTCGACGAGGTCCTTGGCTTCCTTGAGTCCGAGGGAGGTCAGGGTGCGGACCTCCTTGATGACCTGGATCTTCTTGTCACCGGCGGCGACGAGGATGACGTCGAACTCGTCCTTCTCCTCCTCGGCCGGAGCGTCAGCGGCGCCGCCGCCCGCGCCCGGAGCCGCCGCAACGGCGACCGGAGCAGCCGCGGTGACCCCGAAGGTCTCCTCGAATTGCTTGACGAACTCGGAGAGCTCGATGAGGGTCATTTCCTTGAAAGCCTCGAGGAGCTCCTCGGTGCTGAGCTTCGCCATGATGGCGATCCTTTCTCTTGGTGCCAGTGAGTGGCGGGTGATGGAAGACGTCGCCACTCAGGCGTCGTCGGTGGAGCTGTCCTGCGGGGTGGCGTCGGCGACGGCGTCGGCCGGCACGGCGTCCTGGGGAACTGCGTCCTGAGGAACCTCGTCCTGCACAGCCTCCGCCGCAGGCGCGGCCGGGGCGGGAGCGGACTCGGCGCGCTGAGCGCGCAGCGCGTCGACCGTGCGAGCCGCCTTGGACAACGGGGCGGCGAACAGGTAGACGGCCTTGGCGAGCGAGGCCTGCATGGCGCCGGCCAGCTTGGCCAGGAGCACCTCACGGGACTCGAGGTCAGCCAACTTGCGGATCTCGTCGGCGGTGAGCGGCTTGCCGTCGAGCACCCCACTCTTGATGACGAGCAGGGGGTTGGCCTTGGCGAAGTCCCGCAACGTCTTGGCCGCCTCGACCGGGTCCCCGGTGATGAAGGCGATGGCCGACGGGCCCGCGAGCTGCCCGTCGAAGGCCGTGACTCCGGCCTCCTTGGCGGCGATCTCGGTGAGGGTGTTCTTCACCACGGCGTAGGTGGCGTGGTCGCGCATCGAGGTGCGCAGCTGGGTGAGCTGCTTCACGGTCAAACCGCGGTACTCGGTGAGCACGGCCGCGCCCGAGCGACGGAAGTTCTCCGTGAGCTCGGCGATGGCTGCTGACTTGGCAGCGGTGGCCATCGGGCCTCCTTTACCTAGCGGTGCGACGCCGGTTCGGGCTGCGAAGGCTCCCCATAAGAAGGGCCCCGGCGCGAGGCGCACGGGGCTTCGCGGCATACGCAGCAGGTATGCCGGGTGCTTACGTGGCCTGCGCTGGTCGCCCGCATCGTGCGGGGCCTTCGGTCATCCCTCCCAGCCAGTGCTCTGGCGGACGGCATGACAACCGGCGGTCATTGGTCGTCGCTCAGGGTAGTCGGTCCAGCGCGGGTTACCCAAATCGCGCCCGTTGTTGCCAATCAGGCGGCAGCGTCTGGGCAGTCCGGACATTCACGTCAACTGCTGCACGAGGTCCTTCGGGAGATTCCGCAGGACCGTGGCAACCTCGGTCAACAACTCGGGGAAGACGCTCGTGCGGCGCCAGACCAAGGCGACGTCGCGATGGGGGGCCGGAGCACTGAAACGGAGCAACGCCACCCCCGGGGACTCCGGCACCGGGTTGGACACCGCGAGGACCGGCAGCAGCGTAACGCCGACCCCGGCGGCGACCATGTGCCGCAGGGTCTCCAGGCTGGTCGCCCGGAAGCCGTCGCGTTCGGTCACACCGGCCATCTGACAGACGGCCAAGGCCTGATCTCGCAGGCAGTGCCCGTCGGCCAGCAGCAGGACCCGCTCGCCGGCTAGGACCTCGGTGGTGACCGGCGCACCATCGGGCGTGGACGGCATACCGGCTGATGGTTCGTCCCGCCCGCGGCCGGCTGCGAGCGGGTGAGTGACCGGGACCGCGAGGACGAAGTCCTCACGGAAGAGGGGTTGCACCTCCAGCGAGTCGTCGTCGACCGGCAGCGCCAACACTGCCGCGTCGAGCCATCCGGAGCGCAGCTGTTCCAGCAACACGGGCGTCTTCTCCTCGACGAGGAGCAGCTCCACGTCGGGCAAGTCGCGGCGCAGGTGAGGGATGACGTGCGGCAGCAGGTAGGGAGCGATCGTCGGGAAAGCGCCCAGTCGCAGCGTGCCGGCCCGCGGGTCTTGGGCGTGCCGGGCGATACCGCGGATGGCATCGGCCTCGCGCAGGATCGTGCGGGCCCGCGCGAGGACTTGCTCCCCCGCCGCGGTCAGCATGACCTGGCGAGGCGTGCGCTCGACGAGTTCGACACCGAGCTCGGCCTCGAGCTTCCTCAGCTGGGTGGATAGGGTCGGTTGGCTGACGAAACACGCGTCGGCCGCCTTGCCGAAGTGCCGATGCTCGGCGACGGCGACGAAGTATTGCAGGTCGCGAAGATTCACGCGCGCCTGGCCGGTATGCCGCTCGCCTGGCGGTTCACTTCCCCGTCCTGCTCAGCCTCAGACCGAAGCAGCAGCTGGCTGTTCGGCCGGAGCCGTTGTGCGGATCAAGTGATCAAAGGCGCCCAGGGCGGCCGTCGCACCCGCGCCGAGACTAATGACGATCTGCTTATAGGGCACCGTGGTGCAGTCACCCGCGGCGAAGACGCCCGGCGCCGAGGTCTGACCTCGCTCATCGATGACGATCTCCTTGCGCGGCGAGAGGGTGACCGCGTCACCGAGCCAGTCGGTGTTGGGCAGCAACCCGATCTGGACGAAGATCCCCTCGAGGTCAAGGTGTCTGGACTGGCCAGTGGTCCGGTCCTCGTAGTCCAGGCCCGTCACCTGATCCCCGTTGCCGAGCACCTCGGTCGTCTTCGCACTCAGGATGACCTCGACGTTTGGCATGCTGTAGAGCTTGCGTTGCAGGACGGCATCAGCCCGCAGTTCGTCCATGAACTCGAGAACGGTGACATGGCCGACCACCCCGGCCAAGTCGATCGCGGCCTCGATTCCCGAATTGCCACCGCCGATGACGGCCACCCGCTTGCCCTTGAACAGCGGCCCGTCGCAGTGGGGGCAAAAAGTGACGCCCTTGTTGCGGTAGTCCTCCTCGCCCGGGACACCCATATGCCTCCAACGGGCACCCGTCGAGACGATGACGGTCCGCGACCGCAGCACCGCGCCGTTGTCCAGGCGCACCTCGGCTAGGCCCCCTGGCTCGGTCGCCGGGGTGAGCGCGGCCGCCCGCTGCAACTCCATCACCTCGACCTCGTAGGAGCGAACGTGCTCCTCAAGCGCTGCGGCGAGTTTGGGTCCTTCGGTGTGCTGGACCGAGACGAAGTTCTCGATGGCCATCGTGTCCATGACCTGGCCGCCGAACCGCTCGGCGACGATACCCGTACGAATCCCCTTGCGGGAGGCGTAGATCGCCGCCGCAGCACCGGCTGGGCCGCCTCCGACGACGAGCACGTCGAACGGTTCCATCGCACCCAACCGCTCGGCGTCTCGGGCAGCCGCTCCGCTGTCGAGCTTGCCGACGATCTCCTCCAAAGTCATCCGGCCTTGTCCGAACAACTCCCCGTTGCGGTAGACGGTCGGCACCGCGAGGACCTTGCGAGACTCGATTTCACCCTGGAAGGCCCCGCCCTCGATTGCGACGTGGGTGATCCGTGGGTTGAGCACGCTCATCGCGTTCAGTGCCTGGACGACGTCCGGGCAGTTCTGGCAAGTGAGCGACATGTAGGTCTCGAAGTGATGCTCCCCCTCGATCGCCCGGACCGCCGCAGCAGTCTCCTGGGACACCTTGGGCGCGACTCCGCCGACCTGCAACAACGCCAATACCAGCGAGGTGAACTCATGCCCCAGCGGGACCCCAGCGAAGCGCACCGCGACATCGGACCCGGCTCGCTTGATCGCGAAGGACGGCTTACGCGCGTCGTTACCGCTCGTCACCGTCACCTTGTCGGATAGCGCCGCTATCTCGCCGAGCAGTTCCTTGGTCTGCGACGACGCTCGCGAGTCGTCGAGGCTCGCCTCGAGTTCGACCGACTCGGTGAGACGCTCCAGGTAGGACTTCAGGGCGGCGGTGAGGTTCTGGTCGAGCACGGTCGGCTCCTAGCAAGGCGCGTGGAAGGAAGGTACGTGGGTGGTTGCGGATCCAGCCGGTATGCCGCGCACGCGAGGTGCGCGGCATACCCAGGCGTTGGGTGGGCAGACCGGGAATCGTGAGCGGAGGCTCAGATCTTGCCGACGAGGTCCAGCGACGGAGCGAGCGTCTCGGCGCCTTCTTCCCACTTGGCGGGGCACACCTCGCCGGGGTGGTTGCGGACGTACTGCGCGGCCTTGACCTTGCGGACGAGCTCTGCGGCATTACGCCCGACGCCCTCGCAGGTCACCTCCATGACCTGGATGATGCCGTCGGGGTCGACAAGGAAGGTGCCGCGGTCGGCCAGGCCCTGTCCTTCACGCATGACCTCGAAGTTCGTCGTGAGGGCACCCGTGGGGTCGCCGACCATGTAGTAGTCGATCTTGCCGATTGTCTCGGAAGACGCGTGCCACGCTTTGTGGGTGAAGTGGGTGTCGGTAGAGACGGAGAACACTTCGACGCCCATGCCCTGCAACTCGGCGTAGTGATCCGCCATGTCGCCCAGCTCGGTCGGGCAGACAAAGGTGAAGTCGGCCGGGTAGAAGAACACGACCGACCACTTGCCCTTCAGGTCGGCCTCGCTGACGTCGACGAAGGCGCCGCTCTTGAAGGCGGTGGCGGTGAACGGCTTGATCTCGGACCCAATGAGAGCCATGTGGGGGGAACACCTCGCTGATTCGGTGCGGAACTGACGATAGTCAGCCTATATCAATTTCCGCACTCCTCCAAGCCTCTGTCAATCGGTTATGGCTATCTTCGCCATCGTCGCCATCAATGAAGGGGGCCCTTATCGGCGGCGTCGGGTCGACCAGGCGGCGAGACGCTCTATCCCGCACGCACCATCACTTCAGGTCGGTGACTTGGTCGGCCGCTGGCGCGGCGATGGTGACCGGTGCGCCCCAGTCACTGAACGTGATGTCCGCGCTGCCCTCGGCTGTTTGGGTGGTGATTCGTTGTGGTCGGCCGGTAGCATCCTCGATCCACATGAGGGTCTGCACCCCTGGGGCGCCCGCGACCCCCGAGAGTTGGTATTGACTGATCCCTCCCGAATTACCGACCAGAGTCACCGTGGCTCCGTCGTATGCCTTGGATGCCCGCCGCGGATCCGCATCATCCAAGGACTTCTTCAGTTGTTGGGCGATTGGGCTGCTGCCGTTGGAGTCGATGCGCAACCACGGCTTCCCCGCCTTCGCGGTCGGCATCTTGACGTACATGGTGCCGCTGACGAGGAGGACCTCCATCGTCTCGCCGGCCGCCCCCATGCTCATCTTGAGGTCCATCTGACCCGCTGAGTTGGTGAGGAACTCCGTCACCATGGTCACCGGACCCGTCGCCGACGCCGCACCACTGGTTGCCTTGCTGGGCGTGATCGCCATCGTCATCTTGCCCGACTTCGCGTCGGCGTAAGCCTTGTTCATCCGGGCCGCCAACGAGGAGCCGTTGAGGGGGGCCGGGACAGCCGACGACGTGGCCACGGCAGCGCTCGTGATCGCAGCAGACGGCGCAGCTACTGGCGCTGTCGCACTCCCGCAGGCAGTGAGGGACAACAGGCCCACGAGAACAGCGGCAGGTCCTAAGGCGAGTTTCACGGCATACCCCCTGTATGGGTGGGACACATCGACCTAACGGGCGTCAGCCTACCAACGGGGTGACTCAGGCCTCGTCCTCGGCCAGCAGGTTGCGGGTCTTGGTGTAATCCAGCGGGATCCCGGGGCCCATCGTCGTCGCCATGGTGGCCTTCTCGATGTAGCGGCCCTTGGACGCCGACGGCTTAAGCCGCAGGACCTCATCGATCGCAGCCGAGTAGTTCTCCACCAGGGCACGGTCCTCGAACGAGGTCTTGCCGATGATGAAGTGCAGGTTGGCGTGCTTGTCGACGCGGAACTCGATCTTGCCGCCCTTGATGTCGGTGACGGCCTTGGCCACGTCCATCGTCACGGTGCCGGTCTTGGGGTTGGGCATGAGGCCTCGGGGGCCAAGCACCTTCCCGAGCCGACCGACCTTGCCCATCATGTCGGGGGTCGCGACAACGGCATCGAAGTCCAGCCAGCCGCCGGTGATCTTGTCGATCATGTCGTCGGCCCCCACGTAGTCCGCCCCGGCGGCGCGGGCCGCCTCGGCCTTGTCGGCGTTGGCGAAGACGAGGACTCGGGCGGTCTTGCCGGTGCCGTTGGGCAGGTTGACCGTGCCTCGGACCATCTGGTCGGCCTTGCGGGGGTCAACGCCAAGGCGGAGGGCGACCTCGACGGTCGCGTCGTACTTGGTCGAGGACGTGGCCTTCGCGAGGCGGACCGCCTCGAGCGGGGCATAGACCTTGCCGGGGGTCAGCTTCTCGACGGCGGCCTTGTAAGCCTTGCTGCGCTTCACTTCTGCTCCTTGGGTGAGGCGGTATGCCGGGTGGTCACCCGGCCGGGGTGGAGTTGTGGTCTGCGAGCCGCGCGCGGCTCTCCCACCCGCTCGGACGCGAAGCGTCCGAGCGCTTCTTCAATTGTGCCTTCAGTTCGGCCGAAGCCGCCCCGTCTGCGGGGTGGTCGGGGGCGAAGCCTCCGACTGGGTCAGTAACCCTCGGTCTGGACGCCCATCGAACGGGCCGTGCCGGCGATGATCCGGGCGGCCATCTCGACGTCGTTGGCGTTGAGGTCCTCGAGCTTCTGCTGGGCGATCTCACGGACCTGCTCGGCGGTCAGCTTGGCGACCTTGGTCTTGTGCGGCTCCTTGGAGCCCTTGGCGATCCCGGCGG
>WBZS01001007.1_pt3 | contig 15764 bp, 11 predicted proteins | sample 5204201 | NCBI WGS metagenome assembly WBZS01 (sample SAMN12344357, study PRJNA552823) | activated sludge metagenome | biome: Activated sludge suspended growth; feature: Nitrification reactor; material: Wastewater; isolation source: activated sludge from nitrification reactor of wastewater...
AGGTCGGTGAACCGGCTGGCGTCGCCGTAGAAGAGGGCGCCGTCCACCCGGAAGATCGCGATCCGGTCGCGCAGCCGCTCCTGCGCCGGGGTGTAGTCGATGACGCCCTCGCGGGTGTCGGCGGGCAGGTACTGGCGCCGCACGATCGAGTACTTCGCCATGTGCCGCAGGCTCATCACCGCCGCCATCGCGGCACCCAGCAGCACCGCCAGCACCAGGTCGAGGAAGACGGTCGCGAGCAGCGTGATGACGAAGGTGTTCCGGTCGGCGCGGGTGGTGTGGAAGATGGTGCGGAACACGGCCGGGTTCACCATCCGCAGCGCCACCACGACCAGGACGCCGCCCAGCGCGGCCAGCGGAATCCGGGACACGACGGGGCCGAGCGCCAGCATGATCACCAGCAGCAGGACGGCGTGGGTCACCGAGGCGAGCCGGGTGCGTCCGCCGGAACGGACGTTGACCGCCGTCCGGGCGATCGCACCGGTGGCCGGCAACCCGCCGAACAGGCCGGACGCCAGGTTGGCCAGGCCCTGACCGACCAGCTCGCGGTCGGGTTTCGTCCGGCCGAGGTCGGGAACCATGCCGTCGGCGACCCGGGCCGACAGCAGCGACTCCAACGCGGCCAGCGCCGCGACGGCCAGGGCGGGCGCGGCCAGGTCACGCAGCGTGGGCAGGTCGATCACGGGCAGCGCCGGGGCGGGCAGACCGGCCGGCAGCGCCCCGATCCGGTCCACCGGCAGCCCGGCGAGTTCGGTCACCACGGTCACCACGACGATCGCCAGCAGCGAGATCGGCAGCTTCGGGAAGCGCTTGCCGGGAAGGTGCAGCGCGATGGTGAGCCCGGCGACCAGCAGCGGCGCGACCGCGGCCGACCAATCCGCGTGCCGCAGGGTCTGGTAGGTGGCCATCAGGGTGGATTCGGACTCGCCCTTGGGCGCACCGAGCAGCAGCGGGAACTGCTGCAGCAGGATGATCACGCCGATGCCGGTGGTGAAGCCCTCGACCACCGGGAACGGCACCATCTCGATGGCGCGGCCCATGGCGCTCAGCCCCATCAGGATCACGATCACACCGGCCATCACGGCGAGCAGCGGCACCTGCTGGACGCCGTGCTGGGCGATCACCGGCAGCAACACCACGGTCATCGCACCGGTCGGCCCGGAGATCTGCAGGTGGCTGCCGCCGAACACGGCGGCGACGATGCCGGCGACGACCGCGGTGATCAGGCCGGCTGCCGCGCCGACCCCGGACGCCACGCCGAAGCCGAGCGCCAGCGGCAACGCGACGATGCCCACGGTCACCCCGGCGAGCAGGTCGCGGGCCCAGCTGTGGCGCAACTCGGCGTAGTCGGAGCCCCGCGGCCACAGGCCCTTGAGGCTGATCAGGTGCTCGCCCACCACCTCGACCGCCCCGGCCAGGTTCTCCTGCGCCGTGGCCTGGGTCGGTTGGATGCGGTAATCCCGCTTCACGCGCTCGCCTTCACGGCGACGAATGATATCGCCTGACATCGCCTCAGCCCTGGGTGGTCCGGGGCATGCCGGGGGGCCGCGGTCGTCCGGGCCTACGCCGTCCCCGCGAGCCTCGACGCTACCTGCACAGGGCGGCGCGGGCCTGGGCCGGGTCGACCGGGATGCGGAGCATGGTCAGCTTCGGGGCGAGCATCACGTTGCCGACGAAACGCTGCAGGGTGAGTGGTTCGGAGATCGCCGAGATCAGGGTCGGGATGTCGCCGCAGGCGAGGGTGGCGCGGGCGTCCGCCAATTGCTTGTCACCGGGGTGGACGTCGGCGGCGGTGTAGCGAGCGATCGCCCAGACCACCGGCTTGTAGGCGTGGCCCACCCGGTACTGGGCGTCCGGCGGCAGCACCAGCCGCGAGCCGATCGGGTCTCCCAGCGACGGCGGATCGACCATCACGACCTCGAGTCCCGCCCCCACCCCGGCGATGCCGAGGGAGTTGATCACCACGTAGACGCCCTCGCCGTCGAAGGTCGGCAGCAACTCGTCCGGCTTGGTGATGTCGACGAAGTAGGAGCGGCCCGCGGCCAGGTCCTTCGCGGCCCGCTGGGTGAGTTGGAAGCCGACGTCGGCCGACCAGTTCTCGGCGATCACCATGGCGCCGGGGCTGTCCGGCACGAACTTCGCGTAGTAGCTGCGTTCGTCGACGATCATCCCGTTCCACAGCACCGGACGCAGCACCAGGCCGGCGACCAGCGCCCAGACCATGGTCAGCACGGCCGCCACCCGCGTCCAGGCGGCGCCGCCGATGACGGCGACCGGGGCGAACAGCAGCACGGTGGCCGGCAACAGGAAGCGGGCGTGCATGAAGTCGCCGCCCACCGAGATCACGAACCCGGTGTGGATCGCCGCGGCCAGCAGCGGGCCGAGCCAGAGCGCGGCCAGGCCGCCGTCCCGTTCCCGGCCGGCGGTCCCGATGCCGGCGACGTAGAGCGCCAGCGCGATCGCGACCGGAATGTAGAGGTGGTAGGTGAACACGTAGTCGCGCAGGTAGAGCAGGCCCTGCGCGGCGGACGCGTTCGCCTTGGCGAGCGCGGTGTTCGGCACCAGCGAGGCGTAGTAGCCCATCCGGAAGACCTCGTAGCCGACCGGGATCGCCAGCGCCAGGCCGGCCGCGCCGAACCAGCCGCCGATCCGGCGCTCGGACTGGCACAGCAGCATGACGCCGAACACCAGGCTGACCAGCGCCAGGTCGGGCCGGATCAGCACGCCGAGCCCGATCAGCACGGCGACCGGCCACGGACGCCAGGCCGGCAGCGGGTTGCGGGGACGGTTCGCCCAGCGCCGGGCCAGCGCCCAGAAACAGGCGGCGATCCAGCAGAAGGTGAGCGAGGTCTCCAGGCCCGAGGTGCCGAAGTCCCAGAACGGGGTCAGCCCGGCCAGCGCGGCGGTGCCGAGCGGTAGGACGACCCGGCTTCGGGCAGGGGTGAGGTGCAGGCCACCCAGGCCGAGCAGGATCATCGCCAGGGTGATGAAGCCGGTGCCCAGCCACACCATCACCTCGCCGACCTCGGCCCATGGCGCGAGTAGCTTGCCGAGGGTGACGAAGGCGAGCCACAGCGTGGAGGTGCCGACCTCGACCCGCTCGTTCAGGTTGTAGGTGGGACCGTTGCCGGCCACCAGCTGCAGCACCACCCGCACGTTGATGAAGCCGTCGTCCGAGACCCAGCGGCGCAGCCAGGTCTGCACCCCGACCACCGCCGCGGGCAGCAGGATCGACAGCACCACCCAGAGACGCCTGTTGGACGAGGCAGCGGCCACGGGTTCCCCCTTCGAGTCGGCGTCCATCATGACAGCCGGACGTCGCGGGTCCGGCGCTCCCCCGCCGTCCGGGCACACGCCGGCCCTCCGGCCCCCACCCCACCCCCGCGCTCGCCTAACTATTTAGCGCTCGCTCAGGTGGGCGAGCGCTAAATAGTTAGGCGAGCGCGGGGGTGGGGTGGCGCTACCGTGAGCCGGTGGACGTTCTGCTGCTGGGCACCGGCGCCTCCGACGGGGTGCCGAACTGCTGGTGCACCTGCCCGACCTGCGTCGAGGCCCGGACGACGGGCGCGATCCGCAGCAACGCGTCCGCCCTGGTGGACGGGCGCCTGCTGATCGATCCGGGGCCGGACGCGCCCCGGCAGGCGCAGCGCGCCGGGCTCGATCTGTGCGGCGTCCGGACGGTGCTGGTGACGCACGCGCACGACGACCACCTGAACCCGTCCTTCCTGATGCACCGCGGGTGGGTGAGCGAGGAGCCGCTACAGGTGATCGGCCCCGAGCCCGCGATCGCCCGCTGCGTCGACTGGCTGAAGCCCGGACAGGACGTGGTGACGCTGACCACCGTGACCGCCGGGGACGAGTTGGAGGTGGACGGCTACCGCGTCCGGGTCATTCCAGCGACGCATCACGCCCTGGGCGAGGCGGTGCTCTATGCGATCGAGTCGGACGGCCGCAGCCTGCTCTACGCCACCGACACCGGGCCCTGGAAGCCCGAGGCTCTGGAACTGCTGGCCGGATGGCGCTTCGACCTGGTGCTGCTGGAGAAGACGTTCGGCGACGTCGTCCCGCCCGGCGAAGGCCATCACACCTTCGCCAGTTTCGGCGCGGCGCTGGACGAGTTGCGTGCCATCGGCGCCATCGGTGGCGCCACGCGGATCGTGGCCACTCATCTCGGTCACCACAACCCGACCCGCACCGAACTGGCGCGGAAGCTGAGCGAGCTCGGCGCCGAGGTTCACCCGGACCTGACGGTGCTCGCGATCTGACGGCGCGAGCGGCGGTGCCGCCGGGATCATCGCCGCGACCAAAATTTCCTCTCATGATGAAATACGGATCGGAACACTCGATGAGAGACCAAATCGATTCGGGCTGCTTTCTCATTGATCGAGTGCGCCAATCCGTATTCACCACTTGATGAAACGCGGCGTACCGCGTCGCCTACTCCAGGCCCCAGAAGATGTGGTCCATCACCAGCCGGGCCCGCCGGGCGCGGCGCAGGTATTCGTCCAGGAAGGCGCTCGATTCGCCCTTGTCGTAGCCGAGCAGCTGGGCCACCGCGGACGTCTCGCGCGGGCTGTTCGGGATGACGTCCGAGGCGCGGCCGCGCAGCAGCATGATCGCGTTGCGGATCTGGCTGGCCATCGTCCAGGCGTCCCGGAGGGCGGCGGCGTCCTCGTCCGACACCAGGTCGGCCGCCACGGCGCCGGCCAACGCCCCCAGCGTGGACGTCGTCCGCAGCGCCGGCTGAGCGTCGCCGTGCTCCAGTTGCAACAACTGGACGGCCCACTCGACGTCGGACAGCCCGCCCGGGCCGAGCTTGGTGTTGCGCAGCGGGTCGCTGCCCCGCGGGATGCGCTCGACCTCCATCCGCGCCTTCAGCTTGCGGATCTCGTGCACCTCGTGCCGGCTGAGCCCGCCGGCCGGGTAGCGGATCGTGTCGATGGCCTGCAGCAGCGTCGCCGACAACTCCTCGTCGCCGGCTCCGTGGGCGGCCCGCTGCAACGCCTGCGCCTCCCACACCGACGACCAGCGCTCGTAGTAGGCGAGATAGGACGACAGCGACCGCACCATCGCACCGCCCTTGCCCTCGGGCCGCAGGTCGATGTCGATGTCGAGCGCCGGGTCGGGTCCGGCCTTGGCCAGCGCCGACCGCAGCTGCGAGACGACCTGGGTCGCGACGCGGGTGGCGTCCGGGTTGTCGGAATCCTCGACCACGAACATGGCGTCGGCGTCCGAGGCGTAGGAGAGTTCGTGGCCGCCCCAGCGGCCGAGCGCGATCACGGCGATCCGCGGCGACCACTCGAACCGGCGCCGGACCACCTCGAGGGTGGCGTCGATGGTGGCGCTGAACAGTTCCGACAGGCCGCTGCCGACCTCGTCCAGGCCGATCCGGCCGAGCAGATCGGCCATCGCGATGCGCAGCAGTTCGCGCCGCCGGACGGCCCGGATGTGCTGCACGGCGATGTCCAGGTCGGCGTGCCGCTTGGCCGACGAGCGCATCTCGGCCAGGATCTCGCCACGCTCGCGGGGCCGCAGGCTCTGGTCGTCCATCAGCAGCCCGACCGACTGCGGCGCGCGCATCATCAGGTCGACGGTGTAGCGGCTGGACGACAGGATGCGGGCCAGCCGCTCGGCCATCGCGTCGCCGTCGCGCAGCGCGCGCAGGTACCAGTGGGTGCGGCCCATCGCCTCGGACACCTGGCGGAACGCCAGCAGCGCATGGTCGGGGTTGGGTCCGGCGGTGAACCAGCCGAGCATCGCGGGCAGCAGTTGCCGCTGGATCTCGGCCTGCCGGCTGAGCCCCTGAGAGAGTGCCTCGATGTGCCGCAGCGCCGCCTTCGGGTCGGCGTAGCCGAGCGCCCGCAGCCGCACCTCGGCGCCGTGGCTGGTCAGCCGGACGGCCTCGGACGGGATCCGCGCCACCGCCTCGAGCAGCGGCGAGTAGAACATCCGCTGCTGCAGTCCGAGCACCCGGCGGGTGGCGGCGCGCCAGCGGGTCTGCAGTTCGTCGGCGTCCGCCAGGCCGACGCCGCGGGCCAGCCGGCGCAGGCTCAGCTCGTCGGTCGGCATCAGGTGGGTGCGGCGCATCTTCTCCAGCTGGATGCGGTGCTCGAGCAGCCGCAGCAGCCGGTAGGCGGCGTCCAGGTCCTTGCCGTCGCTGCGTCCGACGTAGCCGAACTCGATCAGCTTCTCCAGGGCGGCCAGCGTGCCCCGCTGCCGGACGCGGTCGTCGGCGCGTCCGTGCACCAGCTGGATCAGCTGGACGCTGAACTCGACGTCGCGCAGGCCGCCGGCGCCGAGCTTGATCTCGCGTTCGGCCTCGCGCGCGGGCAGCAGCGAGATCACCCGGCGGCGCATCGCCTGGGTCTCGGAGACGAACTGGTCGTTCTCGGCGACGTGCCACACCATCGGTGTCACCATGGCGACGAACTCGCTTGCCAGCTCGAGGTCGCCGGCCATCGGCCGGGCCTTCAGCATCGCCTGGAACTCCCAGTTCTTCGCCCACTTCTGGTAGTAGGCGGCATGGGACGCCAGGGTGCGGACCAGCGGGCCGGCCTTGCCCTCGGGGCGCAACGCGGCGTCGATCTGCCAGATCGTGCCGGCCGCGGTGTGCGCCGAGCAGATCCGGGTCAGGGCGCCGACCAGCTTGGTGGCGATCGTCACGGCCCGCGCGGTGTCGCAGACCGGCTCGCCGTCCTCGTCGACCGCGGCCTCGGCGATGTAGAGGACGTCGACGTCGCTGATGTAGTTGAGTTCCTGGGCGCCGGTCTTGCCGAGCGCGACGATGCCGAGCCGGGTGTATTCCCAGCCAGGCACCTCGCCGCGGGCCAGGGCGAGCGCCGTCTCGACGGTGGCGTCGGCCAGGTCGGCCAGCTCGCCGGCCACCTCGGGCAGCAGTTCCAGGGGGTCGGCCGCGGTCAGGTCGGCGGAGGCGATCCGCAGCAGCTCGCGCCGGTAGGCGAGCCGCAGGTCGTCGGAGCGGGCCGGATCGGCGACCGGTTCCGCGGCGTCCGGGTCGGCGCCGACGGCGTCCAGCATGGTGCGCCGCAGGGTGTGGGCGTCGCGGCGTCCGACGGGGTCGCGCAGCACCTCCGCATCCAGCGGATGGACGCCGAGGTGCTGGTTGAGCGCCACGCTGGCGCCGAGCGCGGCGATCAACCGCTGCGACCACTCCCGATCGGCACCCAGCGCGGGCAGCAGATCGGGGCGTTCGCCGGTCAGGCGCTCCAGTCCGCTGATCGCTAGATCGGGGTCGGCGCTGGCCAGGATCTCGGCGACCAGGTGGTCACAGGGGTCGCCCAGTTCGTCGAACCAGCCGTTCAGGATCTCGGCCGCCCGGTGTGGATCGCCGAAGCCGAGGCGGGCCAGGTTGCCTTCGGCGGTCGAGATACGGCTCATGGCGGCGATGTTATCGTCGGGCACGTGCCGCCCCGACAGATTCGCCGCGCGAAGGCCGCGCTCGACTGGGCCGAACTGGACGAGTTGGCCACCCTCGACAACCCGGACGCCGCCCGCTTGGCCGCGGCCGTCCGGACGGTGTGCGCGCGGATCGCCACCGACCACCCCGGCCGGACCGTCGAGCTGCGGGTGCCGCCGTACGCCGCCGTCCAGCTGGCCCTGGACGAGGGCAGCACCCACCGCCGCGGCACCCCGCCGAACGTCGTGGAGACCGACGGCCCCACCTTCCTCGCGCTGGCCACCGGACGCCTCGGCTGGGCGGACGCCCGGGCCGGCCACCGCGTCCGGGCCAGCGGGGCGCACAGCGACCTGTCGGCGCTGTTCCCGCTGCGGCGGGAGAACCCGGCGCCGTAGCGGCCCCCGTCACGCGCGGCTGACGCGGAGACGTGGCGCCCCCGTCATCCCCGGCGAACGCCGGGATCTCCAGCGCCCGGTGCCTGCCCGGAGATCCCGGGCCAAGCCCGGGATGACGTGGCCCTCGACCCGGCAACGCCCTCGGGGCATGAGGTACGCCGCGGGGGACGAAAACGGCGGTCCGGTCAGAGCGTGGGCAGGGAGGTGCGCAGCTCCCAGGGGGTGACCTGGGCGCGGTACGACTCGTACTCCGCCCGCTTGTTGCGCAGGACGAAGTCGAAGACGTGTTCGCCGAGGGTCTCGGCGGCCAGCTCGGAGTTCTCCATCAGGCCGATCGCGGTGTCCAGCGAGCGCGGCAGCGGCTTGATGCCGAGCGCCTGGCGCTGCCGTTCGGTGAGCGACCAGACGTCGTCCTCGGCGCCCTCGGGCAGCTCGTAGCCGTTCTCGATGCCCGCCAGGCCGGCGTTCAGCACCAGCGCGAACGCCAGGTACGGGTTCGCCGCCGAGTCGATCGAGCGCAGCTCGACCCGCGAGGACGCCCCCTTACTCGGCTTGTACATCGGCACCCGGACCAGCGCCGACCGGTTGTTCTGCCCCCAGCAGATGTAGCGGGGCGCCTCCGAGCCGCCGACCAGCCGCTTGTAGGAGTTCACCCACTGGTTGGTCACCGCGGCGATCTCGGCGGCGTGGTGCAGCAGGCCGGCGATGAACTGCCGACCGGTGCGCGACAGGTGGTATTCGGCGGACGCGTCGTAGAAGGCGTTGGTGTCGCCCTCGAACAGCGACAGGTGGGTGTGCATGCCCGAGCCGGGTTCGTTCTCGAGCGGCTTGGGCATGAACGAGGCGAACATGTCCTTCATCGCGGCGACCTCTTTGATCACCACCCGGAAGGTCATGATGTTGTCGGCCATGGTGAGCGCGTCGGCGTAGCGCAGGTCGATCTCCTGCTGGCCGGGGCCGCCCTCGTGGTGGCTGAACTCGACCGAGATGCCCATCTGCTCGAGCAGCGTGATGGCGTGCCGGCGGAAGTCCGAGCCGACGTTGGCGGTGGTGTGGTCGAAGTAGCCGCCGCGGTCGACCGGGACGGGCGGCACGCCCGGCTCCATCGGCTGCTTGAACAGGTAGAACTCGACCTCGGGGTGGGTGTAGAAGGTGAAGCCCATGTCGGCGGCCTTGCGCAGCGCCCGCTTCAGCACGTAGCGCGGGTCGGCGAACGCCGGCGAGCCGTCGGGCAGCCGGATGTCGCAGAACATCCGGGCCGTGCCCTGGGTGGTGCCCCGCCAGGGCAGCAGCTGGAAGGTGGACGGGTCCGGGTGGGCCACCATGTCGGCCTCGTAGACCCGGGCGAAGCCCTGGATCGCGGAGCCGTCGAAGCCGATGCCCTCGGCGAAGGCGCCCTCGAGTTCGGCGGGCGCGATCGCCACCGACTTCAGAAATCCGAGGACGTCGGTGAACCAGAGCCGGACGAAGCGGACGTCGCGCTCCTCCATGGCGCGCAGGACGAACTCTGTCTGCTTATCCATGGCGGCTAGTCTGCCGCCCGCCGTGTTTCAGTTGGGTTACATCCACCCAACAGATGGCATCTCGAACCCGCCTCGCGGGGATGCCGACGCGGGCCGACGTCCCCGCCGCGACAGCAAGCCGGGCCACCCGGGATCAACCGCCGTGCCGGAACCCGCCGGGTCAGGCGTCCTCGTACTCCTCGTCCTCGCGGTCCCACTTCTCGTTGCGCTCCTGCACCTTCTCGAGCGCGTGGGCAGCCTCATCGCGGGTCGGGTAGGGGCCCAGCCGCTCCTCGGCCTTGCAACCCTCGTACGGTTCCACCGCGTGGTGTTTCAGGCACCAGTACCACTCGCCCTCGCCCATGGTCGCCCCTTCGTCGCTCGGATGCCCCCACTATGATCGCGCCCGTGACCGCGATCAAGCCCTACCCGCTGACGCCCGAGCGCCGGGTACCCGCCGCGATCGGCCGTCCCCACTACGTCGGACGCCCCGCGCCCGACCGCTATCACGGCCCCGACGTACAGACCCCCGACGTGATCGAGCGGATGCGGGTCGCCGGCCGGCTGGCGGCCCGGGCGATGCAGGTCGCGGCGGACGCGATCGCCCCCGGCGTGACCACCGACGAGCTCGACCGGGTGGCCCACGAATTCCTTTGCGACAACGGCGCCTACCCGTCCACGCTGGGCTACCGCGGCTATCCGAAGTCGATCTGCACCTCGGTCAACGAGGTGATCTGCCACGGCATCCCCGACACCCGGCCGCTCGAGGACGGCGACCTGGTGAAGATCGACGTCACCGCCTTCGTGGACGGCGTCCACGGCGACAACTGCGGCACCTTCTTCTGCGGTGAGGTCGACCAGGCCTCGCGCGATCTGACCGACCGCACCCGGGAGGCGCTGAACCGGGCGATCAAGGCCGTCCGGCCCGGCCGCCAGGTCAATGTCATCGGCCGGGTGATCGAGGCCTACGCCAAGCGTTTCGGCTACGGCGTGGTGCGCGACTACACCGGGCACGGCGTGCACACCGCCTTCCATTCCGGCCTGGTCATCCCGCACTACGACGAGCCGTCGCTGACCACCGTGATCCAGCCGGGCATGACCTTCACCATCGAGCCGATGCTCACCCTGGGCGACTACCACTCGCACCTGTGGGAGGACGGCTGGACGGTGGTCACCAACGACCGCAGCCGCTGCGCCCAGTTCGAGCACTCGCTCGTGGTGACCGCGGACGGCGCCGAGGTGCTCACGCTGCCCTGAGCCGCCCGCCGGGGCAGGCATCATGGCCACAGTCGACGAGGAGGCGGGCGATGGCGCAACCGGGCTGGTATCCCGATCCGGGCGGACAGCGGGGCATGTTCCGCTACTGGGACGGCTCGGCGTGGACGCAGCAACTCTCGGCGAACCCCGGTGCCGCACCGATCGGTCCCGGCGGGGGCCGGAATCCGGCCACGCTCTGGGCGATCATCGCCGGCGTCGTCGTGCTCGCCCTGGTGGCGGTCTTCGCCCTGCCCCAGCTGTTCGGCGGCGGCCCGGCCCCGACGGCGTCCAGCCCGGCGCCACCCGCACCCACCGTCTCGGCCTGGGACGAGAGCAGCCGCCCGACGCCGTCGCGGACGCCGACGCCGACCCGGACGCCCAGCCCGACCCCCACCCGCACGCCGACCCCCACCCCGGTCAAGCCGCGGGAGACCAGCCTGCCCTGCCCCCGCTACGACACCGCGGTGGTCAAGGGACGGCTCTACGGCGGCGGGCTGAGCGTGCCGCTGATCAGGGACTCCCGCTGGACGGTGAACGCCGTCCGCACCATTCCGTGGGCGATCTGCGCCACCGGCCTGCAGCGCCAGATCACCGGATCGTGGGTCAGCGAGGTGATCCTGGCCGGCGTCCAGCCGCACTCCATGGCCGGATCGCTGAAGGCGCAGGCGAACGCGATCGCCACGGATTCGGTGGGCCGCTTCTACAGCGGCGGCCGGGGCAAGCTGACGATGAAGAGCAGCAAGGCGATCACCCTGGACGGCCTGAGCGCCTGGGAGCTGCGCTACGAGGTGCGGGTCGACTATCTCGGCTCGATCCCGGGGGACAACGTCGACGTGGTGGTCGTGCAGCACACCGACGGTTCCCGGAGCGTCCTGATGACCTTCGCCACCATCGGCGACACCGAGACCCAGCGCCAGGTCGACGGTGCCCGCGGCGCCGTCCGGGTGGAGAAGCGCTGATCCCTCAGCCGGCGGGGACGAAGCGCACCGAGTCACCGGGGCGCAGGCAGTCGACCAGCTCGCGGTAGGGGGCGGCGATCTCGCCGACCAGCGCCTGGCCGGCCAGCAGGGGCCGATCGCTGCGCATCAGGTGCAGCTCGCCGTGGTAGCGGCCCATGCTCGCCAGGTCCGCCTGCAGGCTGCCGGCCGGGCGGATCGCGCCGTTGACGATGCGGTCCGGGGTGCGTGCCCGGCGGGTGTCCTCGATCCGGTGCGAGTAGTCGGTGCCCTCGGGGCGGAGCCGCCAGGAGCCGTCCAGCAGGAAGCCGACCGACGGGTCCAGCCCGGTCATCGGCAACACGGTCTCCCCCGTCTGCTCCCGATGCTCGATCCAGCCGAGGTGCTCGTTGAGCAGCGTCCCCTCGGCGCAGACCACGGTGGCGTCCGGGCAGGCGGCCAGCACCCGGGCGTGGTTGAGGTGGGCGTTGGCGTGGCGATGGCTCTCGACGGTGGGCAGACCCAGCCCGAGCGGCGCCCGGAAGGTGCGCTCGCCGGGAATGAAGCAGTAGATGTCGAGCCCGCGCCCGCGCAGCATGGCGTTCTGGGCGGCGAAGAACCCGTCGCTCAGCCCGGTCTCCGGGCGCGGGTAGAAGTTGTGCCAGCCGGCGACGTCCAGGCCGGCGAGCCGGTCCAGTTCGGCGGACGTGACGGTGCTGGCGTTGACGGCGATCCGGTAGCCGCCGGTGCCGGCGATCCGGCGGATGTCCTCGACGCCGAAGCCGTAGTCGATGCGGACCATCGCCACGCCCCACTCACGCAGCATTCCGGCGTCCGCCAAGTCGATGCCGAGCAGGTCCAGGGTGCGGGGCGAGACGTCGGCGCAGAAGGTGAGCCCGTGGCCGACGTGCAAATCGCGCAGGTAGTCGCCGAACGCCCGCAGCCCCTCGCTCTCGGGAATGTGCAGCGAGGTGAAGACCGGCCCGGTGGTGTCGCGGACGGCGGCCGCGACCACCGCGGCCCGGACCTGGTGATCGTCGGTGGGGTACAGCGAGAACAGCATCGGGTCCCTCTTTCGGACGGTGACCCGGTGGTGTCCCCGGCGACGGCGCGCCGGGGACACCACCGGAACGGACGGACGATCAGTCGAGGCGGGATTCCATCGACGTCTTGAAGCCCCAGAAGTAGGTGAGCAGGAAGCCCGACAGCGCACCGATCAGGATGCCACCCACGTACCAGCCCCACATGCCGGGGGTGATCACGCCGGTCATCATGAAGCCGGACAGGCCCAGCGCCTGGGCGCCGAACGGGCCGCTGACCTGCATGCCGAAGGCGACGAAGGCGCCGCCGAAGCCGGCCCCGAGACAGGCGGTGATGAACGGGTAGAACAGCGGCAGCGAGACACCGTAGATCAGCGGTTCGCCGATGCCGAGCAGGCCCAGCGGTAGCGCGCCCTCGATGATCTTGCGCAGCTTGGCGTTCTTGGTCTTCAGCCAGACGGCGATCGCCATGCCGTCCTGACCGGCGCCGGCCATCGCCAGGATCGGCAGCAGCTGGGTGAAGCCGTGGTCGGCGATCAGCTGCGCGTGCAGCGGGGTGAGGCCCTGGTGGATGCCGAGCATCACCATCGGCAGGAACAGGCTGGCCATCAGGAAGCCGCCGATCACGCCGCCCTGGTTCAGCCCGAAGTCGACCAGCAGCCAGGTCAGGCCCTTCATCAGCAGCGCCGAGATCGGCATCAGGACGAAGATGCTGGCCGCGGCGCCGATGATCACGGTGACGGCGGGAATGATGAACAGCTCCAGTGCGGCCGGGACGACCTTGCGCAGCTGCTTCTCGATCACGGTGAACAGCCAGGCGGTGGCCATGGCGCCGATCACGCCGCCCAGCGCCGGGCTGAGCTGGCCGAACAGCGGCAGGATCAACGGCTGGGCCGGGGTCGTCGCCGTGGCCGCGATGCCGGCCAGCGCCGGCATGTAGGGAATGCCGCCGGCGATGAAGCCGAGCACCGGGGTGCCGCCGAACTCCTTGGCCGTGTTGTGGCCGACGATGAACTGCAGCCCGCCGACCAGCACCGAACCGATCGCGGCGAAGGCCAGGAACCACGGGTTGGTGGCGACGCTCGGGTTGGCCACCTTCCAGATGTTGGCGATCGAGGCGATGATGCCGCAGGCGATGAAGCCGGGGATGATCGGGATGAAGATGTTGCCGATGTGCCGGAAGCCGGCGTGCACCGAGGTGCTCTGCTTGGCCTTGACCCGCTCCTTGGTCTGCTGCGAGACCCGGGCCAGGTCCTCGGCCGCGGCCGCCGCGACGTCCATCTCCGGGGCGGGTTCGCGGCCCAGTTCGTCGGCGAAGGCGTCCCGCAGCCGCTGCGCGTGCCCGGGACCGACCACCACCTGAAGCTGCTGGCCGTCGACCACGCCGAGGACGCCGTCCAGCGCCTTGATCGCGTCGATGTCGGCCCGTGAGCTGTCGACGAGGTTGAGCCGCAGCCGGGTCATGCAGTTGGTGAAGGAGTCGATGTTGCCCCCGCCTCCCACCAGCCCCAGGATCTGTTGCCCCAGATCGTTGTAGTTCATTGCCATCTCTCCTTTTTGCTGTTCACAACACCGGTGTTCGAGTGAGGTTCTGTCGTTCGGACGTTCTGCTGGGGATTCAGGACGCGGCCAGCGCGGCGCGGACGAAGCCGCCGGCGGCGTCCAGGCGGCGCCGGGCCTCGGCGGCGCCGATGCCGCAGAGCACCATCACGATGGCGGTCTTGGCGTGGTTGCCGGATTCGTCCAGGGCGCGGCGCGCGTCGGCCTCGTCGCAGCCGGTGGCCTCGCGGACGATCCGGACGGCGCGGTCGACCAGCTTCACATTGGTCGGGGCGACGTCGACCATCAGGTTGCCGTAGGTCTTGCCGAGCTGAACCATGGTGGCGGTCGAGATCATGTTCAGGATCAGCTTCTGGCTGGTGCCGGCCTTCAGCCGGGTCGAACCGGTGAGCACCTCGGGGCCGTTGTCGACCTCGATGGCGATGTCGGCGTGGGCGCTGACCGCGGCGCCGGGGTTACAGGCGATCGAGACGGCGACGGCACCGACGCCGCGGGCGTAGTCGAGGCCGCCGATCACGTACGGGGTGCGCCCGGAGGCGGCGATGCCGACGGCCACGTCGGCGTCCGTGAGCCCGATCGCGGTCAGGTCGGCGGCGCCCAGCTCGGCGGAGTCCTCGGCGCCCTCGGCGGCCCGGAACATCGCGTCGTTGCCGCCGGCCAGCAGGCCGATCACCTGGTCGGGGCTGGCGCTGAAGGTGGGCGGGCATTCGGCGGCATCGAGGACGCCGAGGCGTCCGCTGGTGCCGGCGCCGAAGTAGATCAGGCGTCCGCCGGCCCGCAGCGCGGCGGCGGCCGCCCGCACCGTGCGTCCGATGGCGGGCAGCGCGGCAGCGACGGCGGCCGGCACCCGGGCGTCCTCGGCGTTCATGGTGGCCAGTAGGTCGTCGACGCTCAGTTCGTCGAGATTCAGGGTGCGGGGATTCCGGCTTTCGGTGGTGGCGCCGATCTGCATGAGATGTCCTTCCGATCGAGGTGTGAAACATCATGTCATGAGATTGATGAGTTGTGAAGCATCATTACCTGATCCGTTGGCGGAACTATGCAACACTGACGAGAGGCTCGAGGAGGAGGCGCGGCATGGACGGCGTGATCGACCACATCCGGACCGTCGCGGCGACCCTCCGGCCGGCCGAGGCCAAGGTGGCCAGCGCGGTGATCGACGACCCGGCGAGCATGCTCGACGCCACCGTCGCGGCAGTCGCGGCGACGGCCGGCACCTCGCAGGCCAGCGTCGTCCGGTTCGCCCGGGCGGCGGGCTTCGGCGGCTTCCCAGAACTGCGCATCGCGCTGGCCCAGGAGCTGTCCCGCCGGCAGGTCGAGCTGGAACAGTCCAACATCGCCGAGGGCGAGATCAACGACTCCGACGACCTGGCCGACGTGGTCACCAAGCTCGCCTTCCACGAGGCCCGCTCGCTCGAACAGACCGCCCGGCTGATCGACCTCGACGCGCTGGACAGCGTGGCCCGGGCCATCGCCGAGGGCCGGCCCTGCCACACCTTCGGGGTGGGCGCCAGCGGGCTGGCGGCGGGCGACCTGTGCCAGAAGCTGCAGCGGATCGGGCTGGTCTGCCAGTACTCGCCCGACACCCACGTCCAGCTGACCCACGGGGCGCTGGCCACCCCGCGCACCGTGGCGATCGCGTTCTCGTTCGGCGGCCG
>WBZS01001769.1_pt1 | contig 15763 bp, 16 predicted proteins | sample 5204201 | NCBI WGS metagenome assembly WBZS01 (sample SAMN12344357, study PRJNA552823) | activated sludge metagenome | biome: Activated sludge suspended growth; feature: Nitrification reactor; material: Wastewater; isolation source: activated sludge from nitrification reactor of wastewater...
TCGTCTTCTTCGTTTCCTCGACGATCCGGACCGCTCCCTGGCGGAACTCCGCGTCGTACTTCTTCCGTGTCTCAGACATCGCTACTCCTTATAGCTGATGCCTCCACACTCCGGGGGGAACCTCAGCACTGTAGATGCGCACTCGTTGAGCGAAAACGATAATTTGAACGTGACAAAGTCAATCGACCGTGCATCTACAGTGTTCGAGCGCCCGACTCCTGGGCTACGACCGTCACGCCGTCGCCGGAGCCGATAGCTTCGGGCTCATGATCGACGATGACCATCAACGCGGAACGCGCTTGGCCGTTGACCTCGAACCCCACGAGAGGCACCGGAACCCTCGTAGTCGTCACCATGGGCCGACGGACACCTCGACCCCCACGGGGAAGGTGCTGACGGTCGTCGTCCCGTCGTATAACTCCGAGCCGTGGCTCGCCCGGTGCCTCGATTCCCTCGTCACCGGAGGCACTGAGATCGAGGTGCTGGTGATCGACGACGGGTCCACCGATCGGACCCGCGAGATCGGATTGTCCTACGCCCACCGCTATCCCACGATCGTGCGGGTGATCAGCCAGGCCAACGGCGGCCATGGCGAGGCGATCAACACCGGCCTCCGCAACGCGACGGGGGCCTACTTCAAGGTAGTCGACTCCGACGACCAACTGAACGTCCGGGCGCTCGCTGCGGTGCTGACTCACCTGCGCCGGTTCGTCGCCACCGGACGTGGCGCCGACCTGGTGATCACGAACTTCGTCTACGACCACGAAGACGGCACAAAGTCGACCCGGATGCGCTACACGCGTGGGTTGCCGTCAGGACGGCTGATTGCGTGGGATCAGGTGGGGCGCTTGAAGACCACCCAACAGCTCCTGATGCATGCCCTCATGTACCGCACCGCCGTGCTGAGGGAGAGCGGGCTGCAACTGCCGAGGCACACGTTCTACGTCGACAACCTGTACGCCCTCGTGCCGCTCCGGCACGTGCAGACTCTCTTCTACCTCGACGTCGACTTGTACCGCTACCGGATCGGTCGCCCAGATCAGTCCGTCAACGAGAAGGTCATGATCTCGCGGATCGACCAGCAGCTCCGAGTGAACCGGTTGATGGTCGAACACCTCAGCGTCGTGTGGGGAGACAGCAAGCTCCCCCGGCCTTTGCGCCGGTGCTCCGCCCACTACACCGACATGGTCTGTACTGTGACCTCGGTCATGCTGCTGCGGGCTGGCACCCACGAGGCGCTCCACCTGCGACGGAGATTCTGGAAGCAGGTACGCCGGGATTATCCCCGCCTGTACCGACGCCTTCGATGGAGCACCAAAGGTCAGTTGTCGAACCTGCCCGGCCGCACCGGCCGGCGGGTCTCGCTGCTCGGCTACCGCGTCGCCCATCGCGTGTTCGGATTCAACTGAGTCGCTAGGTTGGGCGTCGTGAGTTCCCCCTATTGGCGTGAGTCGGATGGTTCGGCCGTACCGGGCGAGGATGCCGTACGGCTGTGGGCCGCAGAGGCGTACGACATCCTGGTCGACATCGCGGGCCGCTACCAGGCGACGATCAGTCCGGCCGAGCTCGCGAGGCGCGTGCAGGACCGGTCCGGGGTACGGACCAAGCAAGCCCCGGGCGGGTGGCTGGGCCGCGTGATCCAGCTGGTCGCGCATCGTTGTCACGCCACGGAGGAACCGCCGCTGACGGCGCTGGTCGTGAACCCGACGGACGGCAAGGTCGGAGCGGTCTACGCCGAGGTGTTGCGGGTTCAGCGCAAGCCCGTCGGCAACGACCTCACCCGCGAACGTGAAGCCGCCTCGGCGCGCCTGGCTGCCTATCGTCGCTATGCCAAGCACGTGCCAGCCTCCGCCACCCCCGCCGCGGCGTCGGAGCGGGTCACGGCTCGGGTCACCAAGCCCGCCAGCCCGCGCCCTCGCCGTACCGCCCCCACCCCCCCGAAGCCCCCCGTGCCGACGACCCGGATCTGCCCGCGCTGCTTCCTCGAAACACCCCTCGACGGCGAATGCCAGAACTGCGTGTGAGGTCGCGATGACCCCGGAGTCCACCGCGCCTCGCCCGACAGCCGATGCCGAGGCGTTCATCGACGGCCTACCCAAAGTCGAACTCCACGTGCACCAGGTCGGATCGGCCTCGCCGCAGATCGTGGCGGAGTTGGCCAACCGGCATCCGGGGCGGGTCCCCACCGACCCCGAGGCGCTGGCCGACTACTTCACGTTCACCGATTTCGCTCACTTCGTCGACTTGTACATGTCGGTCGTCGCCCTGGTGAAGACCTCCGCCGACGTGCGCACGCTGACGTACGGGGTAGCAGCCGAACTCGCTCGCCAGAACGTCCGCTACGCCGAATTGACGTGCACGCCGGCGACGAGCGTGCGGGCTGGCGTGCCGATCGAGGGGTACGTCGAAGCCATCGAGGACGCCCGGATCGCCGCCGAGCGGGAGTTCGGCCTCGTGCTGCGGTGGATCTTCGACATCCCCGGCGAGTTGGGAGCCGCTGCGGGCGCGGAGACGCTCGGCTACGCGCTCGACCACGGACCGTCCGCCCTGGTCGGCTTCGGGTTGGGCGGGCCGGAGATCGGGGTGCCGCGGGCCCAGTTCGCCGACGCGTTCGCCCAGGCCCGCGCGGCCGGTCTACACAGCGTGCCCCACGCCGGCGAGACCACCGGCCCGCAGACGATCTGGGACGCCATTGGGCTGCTGAAGGCCGAACGAATCGGCCACGGCACGTCGGCCGCCCAGGATCCGGAGCTGCTGGCGTACCTCGCCGAGCACCAAATTCCGGTCGAGATCTCGCCCACGTCGAACGTGCGCACGCGCGCGGTGGCCGGGTACGGCTCCCACCCCCTGCCCACGATCGCAGCCGCGGGCGTGCCGTACTCGATCAATTCCGACGACCCACCGATGTTCGCGACGACGTTGACGCGTGAGTACGGCATCGCCGCCGCCCTGCTCGGGCTCGACCGGGACGGGATCGCCGCGCTGCCCCGAGCGGCCCTGGCCCAGAGCTTCGCGCCGGCCGACGTCAAGGCCAGGATCTTGGCCGAGCTCGACGCGTACGTCGGCGGCTGAGGAGTCAGCGCAGCCCGCGTACCAATTCGGGGGTCAATGCGTCGAGATCGGGAATCACCGCCGCGGCCAGGGCTAATACGTCATCGGCAGGCGGGTGGAAGGCGGGGGGTACGGCTACCACCGCCATCCCTGCGGCGTGGGCCGACTTGATCCCGTTGGTCGAATCCTCGATGGCGACGCACGCGGCCGGGTCGACGCCGAGCAGTTCGGCGGCCCGCAGGTAGCCGTCGGGCGCCGGCTTGCCTCGCTCGACTTCCTCGGTCGAGACCGTGACGACGAACACGTCGCTCAAGCCCAGCTCGGGGATCACCGTGTCGATCAGTTGCCGGGGCGACGACGACGCGACGGCCAGGGGCGCGACCGCCGCCATCCGCCGTACGGACTCCACCGCTCCGGGCAACAGTGGGATGCCGCGGCTCACGTACCGCGCGGCCATGTGGTCGATGGTGTCCTTGGCAGCCTCCTGCCAGGTGCCGGGAAGGCCGACCGTGTCGACGAGGTACGTCGCCCACTCCCGCGTCGACATCCCCATCATGGCGTGCGTCGCGTCGTCGGGCCACTGCTTGCCAGCCTCGGCGGCGAGCCCGCGGCGCACCTCGTCCCAGATCGGTTCTGTCTCGATGAGGGTGCCGTCCATGTCGAAGATCACCGCAGCGGGAAACGTCATGTCCATGTGGATACAGGGATGGGGAGCCGACACGCAACCTCGACTGCAGGCAGCAGCCGAGGTGGAGTCAACGTGGCCGCCTGACCCGGAGCGTGACGATCTGGAACGGACCGAGCTGTACCCGCCACTGGGATAGGCCCTCGACCTGCTCGATCTTCGTCAGTGTCTCCGCGACGCCGTCGCCGCGCTCCAGAACGTTCACGACGATCAGGTCCTCGGCGTCGAACCCGAACTGGAGGTACGACTCGGCACGCGCTCCGGTCGACTCGTAGACCCGGACGACCAGATCGCCGCTGCGGTCGTCGGCCAACTTCACCGCCGACACGACCACGTCCGGATTCGACGACGAGACCACGGGCGACCAGACCACTCGTTCCCCCTGGGTCTGACCGTGGTCGCGCATAGGGAGCGCCAGGTCGTACCCGTGCCTGGTTGCGTCCGAGATGTCGCCGACCAGCAGTGCACTGGTGAACAGGTGTCTGCCCTCGTCGGCGCGGGGATCGGGGTACAGCGGACCTCGCACCAACGTCTGCCTGACGGTCGTCGGCAACCGGCCGCGTGATTCGCCCGTGCGGGGCCGGCTCACGTCATGACCGTACGTACCCGCGTTCAGGATGGCGACCCCGTACGAGCCTTCGCTCACGTGGACCCACCGCTGCGCGGCGGTCTCGAACTTGGCCGCGTCCCAACTGGTGTTCTCGTGCACGGGCCGCGTGACGTACCCGAACTGGATCTCGCTGGCTGCGGTCGTCGCGTGCAGGTCGAGGGGGAAGGCCAGCTTGAGCAGCCGCTCCCGTTCGTGCCAGTCGACCTCGGTGGTGATGTCGACGCGGGGCTCTCCGGCGGCGAGGCTGACGCGCTGGGTGACCCGGCTCTCCCCACCGAACCGCCTGGTCACCACGACGGTGTCACCCTCGACACCGAGGGTCTCGACGGCGGTGAGATCCTCACGCGTGGACCGGTAGAAGGACTCGATGTCCCAGGCTTCGTACTGGTTCGGGTGGTCCGGGTGGAGTTGGAGCAGGTTTGCCACGTGGCCGGCCGGGACGAGTTCACGGTCGTCCCGCACGTCGACGAGCGAGGTGATGGTGCCGTCGGCACCGACGGTGACCCGGAGCAGGCGGTTGTCGAGGACGTACGACGAGCCCTCCCGTCTCGGGGTGACCAGGGCCGGGCGCTCGACCCAGCCGCTGCCGAACGCCGGGATCCCCGCGCGAGCATGTGGTGCGGGGTTGGCGACGAAGCGCCCCGGCGAGGGGCTCGGGGCGGCTGCCGGAACTGTCGCCGCGGTCTCGGGGTCGTCAGGGTGCTGTCCGGCGAGCAGGTTCAGAGCCTCCCGGATCGACGCGCCGAGTTCGGCGGCCAGCCGGCGGTACTCCTCGGCGGCCTCGCGATGAACCCACCGGATCGACGATCCCGGCAGGATGTCGTGGAACTGCAGGAACAGGGTGCGGCGCCACAGGTCGTCGAGGGTGTCGTACGGGTAGTCGGCTCCAGCCAGGATCGCGGCGGTGGCCCACCAGAGTTCGGCTTCGAACAGGAGGTGTTCGGCGCGGCGATTGCCCTGTTTGGTGGCGACGTGGGTCGTGTAGGTGCCGCGGTGGAATTCGAGGTACATCTCGCCGACCCAGACCGGGGCGGTGTCGTACTCTGCCTCGGCCTTGGAGAAGAATGCGGCCGGCGTCTCGATCACGACCCGGGGCGACCCCTCGAGGTCGCGCAGTCGCCGAGCGCGTTCCATCATGTTCCGGGTGGGCCCGCCGCCACCGTCGCCGTACCCGAACGCCATCAACGAGCGGTTCGTCGGTCCGGCGTCGGCGAAGGTACGTGCCGATCGGGCGACCTCGCAGCCGGACACCTCGGCGTTGTAGGTGTTCGACGGCGGGAAGTGGGTGAAGATCCGGGTGCCGTCGATGCCCTCCCACCAGAACGTGTGGTGAGGAAAGACGTCGGTAGTGTTCCAGCTCATCTTCTGGCTCATGAACCACCGCGCTTCGGCCAGCCGCATGATCTGCGGCAGAGCGCCGGAGTAGCCGAACGTGTCGGGCAGCCACACCTCGCGCGGGCTGACCCCGAGTTCGGCCTCCAGGAACCGTTTGCCGTACGTGAACTGTCGCACCAGCGCTTCGCCTCCCGGCAGGTTGCCGTCGCACTCGACCCACATCCCGCCGACGGGCTCCCAGGTGCCATCGGCGACTGCCTGCTTGATCCGGCCCCAGAGGTCGGGGTAGCGGTCGCGCATCCAGGCGTACTGGGCGACCTGCGAGCAGGCGAACACCGTGTCGGGATAGAGATCGGCGAGGGCGGTGACGTTGGAGAACGTGCGTGCGCACTTGCGCACGGTTTCCCGGACCGGCCACAGCCACGCCGAGTCGATGTGGGCATGGCCGACCGCACTCACCACGTGCTCGGAGGCATGGGCATGGCGGCTCAGGACGGCGACAAGTTCGCGTCGAGCGGCAGGGGCGGTATGGGGAATGTCACGCAGGTCGAGCACGTCGAGGGCCTGCTCGAGCGCGGTGTAGATCTGGGCTCGGCGGGCGCCCTCGGGGAGCTCGGCGGCCAGTTCGGCGAGAACGCCGAGGTCGATCTCCAGCCCGAAGATCTCCGGGTCGAACTGGGCCAGGTCCGCGGACGCGAAGCGATAGAGGGGGTCACGGCCTGCGGTGTCGAGGTCGGAGACAGCTGTGTCACGCGTGGTGTGGAGGGGAGGGTTGGAGGCGGCTTCGAGGTGCCAGACCCCGCTCTCGCCGGGCGCGAGCTCGACCGGGACCCAGGCGTTGTGCGGGTGAATGCCCTTGATCGGACGACCGTCGGCGGTCCAGGCCAGCGCCTCGGCCTGGAAGCCGGGGCTGGTCTGGTCGAACCCGAGGTCGACGACCAGTTCCCATCGGCCGGTGGCGTCGGCCGGCAAAGCGCCGGACAGGCGGAACCACGTCGTACCCCACGGCCTGCCCCACCGCGTGCCGAGTTCGAACGGGGTGTACGGCCCGGGTGCGGCTTCGGCGAATCCGACTGGTTCGCCGGGGAGCTCGTACGATTCGATCGCGAGCGGGACGCGACGCACGTAGACCGCTTCGGCGACCCGTGCCCGGGCCCGGGTGATTCGCTTCGGCAAATCTGCCAGACAGGTGTGCACGATGTCTCCCGATGAGTCTGCGGGGGTATCGGAACCCCGACTTGAATCCTTCCACCCCGGTGACAGGGACGCACACCCGGAGATCGGGTATTGCAGCGACGCCACGACGCCGGGCGTGGGAGAGTGCACCCATGACGGACAAGGCCGAACCCACCGACAGCGTCGATCCGAAGGAGGCCATGCGCAAGGCCCTGGAGGCCAAGCAGGCCCGCACTCAGGCCGGCGAACAGCACCAGGGGGGCAGCAAAGTGAGCGGCGGACCTCACAAGCAGGCAGGTGGCAAGCGCACCTTCCGCCGCAAGGCGGGCGGGTAGGTCTCGCCTCCGCCGTACCAACGTCCGTGAGCGAGCCTCAGCCGGTCGGCCCGCCTGCCGACCCGCACCCGGCCGGCGGTATTTCCGGCGCGCCGGCCCCTCCTGTGACGCTGCCGCACGGGCTGCGGCGTCTCGTCGGGCGCGACCCCCACGAGAGGGGCCGCGTGGCGAGTGCCCTCGAACTGTTCTTCGATCTCATCATCGTGGTTGCGTTTTCCGTGTCGTCGTCGGAGCTGGCTCATCTTCTCGCCCATGGCCGTGTGACCACCGGGCTGATCGGGTTCGGCTTCGCGATGTTCGCGGTCATCTGGGCCTGGATTTCGTACTCCTGGTTCATGTCGGCCTTCGACACCGACGACTGGTTCGTCCGGTTGGCGACGATGCTGCAGATGATCGGCGTCAGCGTGCTCACGCTGGGTCTGCCTCCGCTGTTCGCGTCGATCGACGAAGGTCACTACCTCGACAACGGCGTGATGGTGGGTGGGTACGTGATCATGCGCATCGGCATGATCGCGCTGTGGATACGGGTCGCTGCGACGAACCACGAGCGGCGGTCGGTGGCGTTGACGTACGCATCCACCCTGGTCGTGGCGCAGATCGGCTGGGTCGCACTGGCGGTCCTCCACCTCCCGATGGTGACCACGGGATTGCTAATCGTGCCGCTCTACCTGATCGAGACGATCGGCCCGTTCGTCGCGGAAACGCGCAAGGGTGGCACACCGTGGCATCCGCACCACATCGCGGAGCGTTACGGTGCCTTGGCCCTGATCGCACTCGGTGAAGTGGTGCTCGGCACTGTCACTGCCCTGGGCGCGCTGATCGGTGAGACCGGCTGGACGACCCACGCCGCCGTGCTGCTCGTCGCAGGGATCGGGATGGCGTTCGGCATGTGGTGGTCCTACTTCTGCGTGCCGTACGGGGAGTTCTTGCACCTACGTCCGGACAAAGCGTTCGGATGGGCGTACTCGCACCTGGTGCTGTTCGCGTCGATCGCGGCGACCGGTGCCGGGCTGCACGTGGTGGCCTTGATGTTGGAGGGGCAGTCGCACGCCTCCACTCTGTTCGCGATCCTGACCATCGCAGTGCCGGAGATCGTGTTCCTGATGTTCGTGTTCGTGGCGGTGTACCGGTTCTTGCCGACGTATCACCAGTTCCACACGCTGCTGGTCGTCGTCACGCTCGCTCTGGCAGGGGCCGGAGTCGGGCTGGCGGCCAGCGGGGTCAACCTGATGGTCTGCCTGCTCGTGTTGATGGCGGTGCCGTGGGTGACGGTGGTGGGGTACGAGACGTTGGGGCATCGTCATCTGGCCGACGGCATCGCCGAACTGGAGCGTCGGGCGGCCGCAAGTGCCCCTGGATTGCACGCCACCCTGGGGTAGGCCAGGATTCAGCCAGTCGACCTAGGAGGAACGGTGGCGGACAAGATCGCGCTCGGCATCGACGTCGGGGGCAGTGGCATCAAGGGAGCGCCGGTCGATCTGACCACCGGACAACTTCTCGAGGACCGGGTCAAGATCGAGACCCCGCAACCGTCGACCCCCGCGGCCGTAGCGGCCGTCGTCGACAAGATCGCCGACCAGTTCCTCGACACGCTCCCGGCCGATGCGCCGATCGGGGTGACGATCCCGGGTGTCGTTCATCACGGTGTGGTCAAAACGGCGGCCAACATCGACAAGGGCTGGCTCAACTGCCCGGGTGAGGACCTGTTCAGCAAAGCCCTCGGCCGCACCTGCAAGCTCGTCAACGACGCCGATGCAGCCGGCGTGGCCGAATTGAGGTACGGCGCCGCCCGCGGCAAGGACGGGCTCGTCATCCTGACGACGCTGGGCACCGGGATCGGAATCGCCCTGTTGTACAACGGTGTCCTGATCCCGAATGCCGAACTGGGGCACGTGGAATTGAACGGCCACGACGCCGAAACGCGGGCCGCCGCGAGCGCGAAGGAACGGGAGGGACTGTCGTACGCCACCTGGGCGACCGAACGACTCCAGCCGTACTACTCGTACCTGGAGTTCCTGCTCTCGCCCGACCTGTTCGTGGTGGGCGGTGGCGTGTCCCGCAAGTCGGACAAGTTCCTGCCGCTGCTCAAGCTGGACACGCCGATCGTGCCGGCGCAACTGCGCAACGCCGCAGGGATCATCGGAGCGGCGGCGCTCGCAGCGGATTGACGCCCCAGCATGACTGATCTCGTCGTCGTCGGCGCGGGCCTGTACGGCCTGACCATTGCCGAGCGGGCCGCAGCGGATCTCGGGCTCAATGTCGTGGTGGTGGATCGACGAGACCACATTGGCGGAAACGCGTACAGCGAGGTGGACGCGGAGACCGGGATCGAGGTTCATCGGTACGGGGCGCACCTGTTTCACACGTCCAATGCCCGGGTGTGGGAGTACGTCAACCGGTTCACGGGATTCACGTCGTACGTGCATCGCGTGTACACGACCCACCGCGGTGAAGTGTTCCCGTTGCCGATCAACCTCGGCACCGTCAACCAGTTCTTCCGCTCGGCGCTGGGCCCGCAGGCGGCTCAGGAACTGATCGCGGGGCAGGCGTCCGAGGTGGCCAGGGTGCCGAGAAACCTCGAAGAGAAGGCGATTTCTCTGATCGGACGGCCACTCTACGAGGCGTTCATCGCCGGCTACACGGCCAAGCAATGGCAGACCGACCCGACGTTGCTGCCCGCCGAGATCATCAGCCGGCTGCCGATTCGGTATACGTACGACAACCGGTACTTCTCGGACACGTGGGAAGGCCTGCCGGTCGACGGGTACACGGCATGGTTCGAGCGGATGGTCGATCATCCGCGGATCGAGGTACGGCTGGGGGTCGACTTCCTGGGCGGTGGGCCGTACTCGAAGGAATCCACCCGCGGGCAGGTGCCGGTCGTGTTCACCGGCCCGATCGACCGGTACTTCGACTTCGCGGAGGGTCCGCTGACCTGGCGAACCCTGGACTTCGAGTGGGACGTCAAACCCGTCGGGGACTACCAGGGAACGTCGGTGATGAACTACGCCGATGCGGGGGTGCCGTACACCCGAGAAATCGAGTTCCGACACTTCCACCCCGAACGGTCGTACGCGACCTCCAAGACCATCGTGGCTCGGGAGTTCTCGCGCTTCGCCGAGGCGAGCGACGAGCCGTACTACCCGGTCAACGCGCCCGCCGATCGGGAGCGGCTCCTGAGGTATCGGGCGCTGGCCGCCGCCGAATCCGGGGTGTGGTTCGGCGGTCGCTTGGGCAGTTACCAGTACCTCGACATGCACATGGCGATCGGGTCGGCGTTGACGGCGTACGACAACGAGGTACGGGAGTCGATCGCCACATAGCGCCGTCGAACGGATCGGCGCCCTAATCTCCGAAGGAGAAGTGCCGGTCGCGACGGTCGGCGGGCAAGGGCTCCCACGTGAGGGTGCCCGTACCCAACGGCTTTCGGGCCGCGCGGGCGAGCACGCCGGAGAACTCGCTCAGCGCCTCAGCGGCATCCTCGCCGGACGAATGGAGGAAGAGGTCGAGACCGTCGGGGGCGGGGCGAGCATAGGCACGGATGCCACCGTCGACCGACGCGGTCACCGGGACACCGTCGACAGATCCGGGGTAGTGCTCGCAGCGAGCGAGGGCCGCGTGGATTCCGTCGACCGCGGCTGTGATGTCGCTGCCGCGCAGTCGCCCGACCAGGCAGTAGTCCTGCTCACCTCCGTGGGTCTTGGCCCAGTCGTAGTCCACGGGGTAACGGCGTGCCCGCACTCGAATCTGCATCTGGCTATTGGATCAGGTGGTACGTCGGGCTGTCCCGTGGGTGGCCCGATCCGACCCTCGGCGTCGTCCGGACCCAGCCCTGGGCGGGTGTGCCACGGTGTGCCGGCCGAATTGCCGGGCATCAAGCATCGACGCGAGTACGACAAGATTGCTCCTCCGTTGCCCGATTGGCGGATCGCGTGCTTGTACGTCGACACCAAGCATCGGGGGCAGGGTGTGGCGCGGGCTGGTGTCGAGGGGCATTGGCGCTCATCGGCGAGGCCGGTGGTGGTGTCGTGGAGGCGATTCCCTACGCCACAGCCGGTCGCGTCGCGCCTGGGCGATTCCTCTACACCGGTACGTACGGGGCAGGTCGGGAAACAGGCGTGGGTGGTGAACAAGACGGTTGCGGGTACGGATTGGTCCTGAATCGTCGTGGGCTTGCACCGTGAGTCGACCGACGTGCCAGACTGACCCAAGGCCTCCGATCTGAACCGCGGAGGCAGGGACCGGGGGGACCCACACATGACTGCGACGTCGCGCCGGAAGGCATGGAACGTACGGATTTCACGTACGGCAGGAGCGTTCAATTCATGAGCGTGAACTTCTTTTCCATCGCCCCGTGGGGAACGGATATGCGGCCCTACTTTCCGCAGCTGCGAGCGGACGGGCAGTCTCCGTTCATCGAACTGCACGAAACCGACACGAACGCTCAAGTATTCTTGGCACAACTCTATTGGTGCGATATGGAAGGAAAACGCATCCAGGCAAATCTGGCCGAAGTTCGTTTCGCCGTCACCGTTACGGATGCCCGGATCGCCCTGGCCAGCAACGACTTCGCGAAGGGATCGAAGTGGGTCGGCTTTGGCAGCGTGGGGGTCGTCGTTGCGCTCGTCGCGACCGGGGTCTCGAACAACCGCGCGCGGAAAGCCGCGGAAGGCCAGGGCGTGGCCAGCCACGTGCCGTACCCCTCCTTGCTTCGAGTTGGCTACCGCTTCCGAAAGAGCACCATGGTGCCGGAATGTCTGAGGCTGGTTCTCTTGACGGCCGGTGGCCGGCTGAGCCTGGAGTTGATGCCCTGCTGGCAGGCGAATGTCGCGGACAAGATTGCGCGGGACGTTCTTCGTCGCGCGATCACGTTCCGCCTCCGCCACGAGATGGGGATGCACCCAGCGGTGAGGCAGGACCTCGAACGAACTCTGTCAGCAGATCCGGCGCCCGGGACTTCCGAGACTGAGCACTACTCCTATTGGGACATCCCCCACCCCTCCCCGGTTGAACTCCTGTACGCCGCCAATCAGCCGCCAGGACAATAGAGGGGACCATTGGCCTGGCGAGAGTCCCCGCCGACCTGAGCTGGCGCGATGGACTCACCCGCTGGTCCCAGCTCTGGCAGGAAGCGATTGTCATTCACCCGTGGGTCCTCGGTTTGATCGGCACCCCCACTTGCTGGCGGCTTTGGACGCCCGCGGGCCCGCCAACACTGTAGATGCAATCTCGTGAGACTTTGTCACGTTCAAATGCGTCGGAAACGCAAACGACCGTGCATCTACAGTGTTAAGCCCGTACCGAAGCCTGCCCGCGAAGGGCTGCGGCCGACTCGACGCGGCTCCGCTTCCAGGTAGTGCTTCAGGCCGGTCCAGATGCGGCGTTCCTGACGCGACCCGATCAGTGCCGCGAGCGGCGCGACGAGGCGCAGCGGGCCGGGAAGGCGGAGTTGCCAGTCCCAGGAGAACAGGGTGCCGTCGGGGTGTGGGGCACAGCGGAGTTCGCCCTCGATGGTCATGCCGTCGGTGGTGCTGCGGGATGCCAGGCGGTGTGGGGGCTCGAATGCCGTGTACTCCACCACGACCTGGAGTGGACGGCCGCGGGTGGTGAGGGTCGCGGTGAACCGAGACCCGGTCCCAACTGCCTCGTCACCGTCGAGCGTCACCGCCGTCATGGCCGGGTTGTAGCGGGGCTCGTTGCGCTGATCCGCCACGATGGCGAACACCTGCTCCGGCCGTCGGGCGATCACCAGGTCGCCCCGCACCCGGCTCATGCGACGAGCTTTCTCGTCGAACCGGTCCGGGGCCGTCGCATGAGTCGCCCAGCCGAGGCGCCCGATCGCCCAACAGCGGCGAAGACCGTGGACACGCCCAACATGAAGCCGGCGTCGTACCAGTGTCCGCCGTTGGGCACCTGGTAGATGCCCACGTCGCGGTTGACCAACGAGATCCAGAAGGTGACAGGGCAGATCAGCCCGTGCCACAGGCCGAGCCAGAACCCGGGCTCCCCGGACGCCTCGGCCGTCACGCCGGCGGCGGCGCAGCCGGTCAATACGGCCAGTACGAGCAGAACCGCGAGCGCCCCAGTGGGGCGATGCTGTCGGGCTACCGGCGAGCCCGTTGCGCGCGTGTCGAACATGCGGTGCCTCCCATGCACTAACACTGTTAGGTATGACTTCGAGTGTACGCCTAACAGCGTTAGGGTCAAGTGCAGGAATCACCGGCCAGGGACCTGCTCGGCGTCCAGCGCGGATCGGCATCAGGGATTGTCATCTGGCCAGCACCGTGCGAGCCAGCGGGACCGCCAGCAGGCCTCGAGCGGTGCGCGGGGGTCAATCGGAATGCTGGTCACCCCACAGGGGGGAAACCCTAGTACTTATCTGGTTTCCTAGTATCCTGGTCGTGTGGGCGTCGTCTGAGCCCCGGTCTGGGGGGTTTCCATGGTCACCAAGGACGAAATCGCGGCAACGTTCCTGCATCTGCTCGAGAGGTACGGCTACCGCCGCACCACGATCGACGACGTAGCCGCGCGGTGCCGTATCTCGAAGAAGACCGTCTACGCACACTTCGCTGACAAGGCTGACCTGTTCGAGTACGCCCTGACGCTGTGGGCAGAACGCCAGCGGGCCTCGGTCGAGGCCCGGCTCACAGCTTCCGGACCCGCCGAGCGGCTGGCTCAGTGGGTCGGGTTCGCATTCGCAGACGCCCACGCTGCTGCCCTCCCGGGACGTCCGGCCGACGCCGACGGTCCCACCGACATCGTCGACCACGTCAACGAACGCGTGTTTGTCCCTGTGCTCGCCGGCCTGCTGGCCGACGGCGACGCCCAGGGCGCCTGGTCGGTGCCGCACCCCGAGTTGACCGCCCGGTTCTGCGTCGCCATCGGGGTGGAGGGGGTCCGGGCGCTGCTGGCCGACCCTGCCGTGGACACCGAGGCGGCCACCCTGGCGGCGATCCGGCGTCTCGTTGGGCTGTCGTCATGACCGGACGCACGCTCACCCGCTCACTGCCGGCCTCCCGAGTCACGGCCACCGGACTCCTGACGCGGGTCTTCGCCTTGCTCGCCGCTGCGGCGGCCGCCGAGCACGGGCTCGGCGAGGTGCTCCAGGGCAACCGGGCGCCGGACTCGCCGTTCATCCGCTCCTGGCCCGACGCTGCCCTGTTCCGCATCGAGGGTGGCGAGCCTGCCCTCACGCTGCTGCCCAGCCTGGCGGCCGCCGGCATCGTGACGCTTGTGTTGTCCGGGGTGCTGGCTTGGCGCGCCTGGGAACCTAAGCCCGGGGGGCGTCCCGACGTCGCCGTGCTCGCGGTCGCGTTGCTGGGTGTCGGCGGCGGTTTCGGACCGCCGGTGCTGGCCCTACTCCTCGCAGCCGCCGTCAGCCTGCCGCTGCCCCGTCACCCGAAGCCCGGAACCGCCCGCGCCTTCGGCTGGACGCTCCTGGCCGCTGCGACGGCTTGGCTGCTCCTGCTGCCCGGCCTGCCGCTGCTGGATCTCTTCTTGGGCATCGGCGACGCCCCGCTGCTGCCCACCATCGCGATCGCGTTCGCCCTGTTCGCCTTCGCCTGCTACACAGCGCGCGCCGCGACCGCGCCGGCCCTCGTCCGCCCTCAGAAGGAACCATCATGAGGATCCTCATCGCCCACGCATCGCGCCACGGCGCCACGGCGGGCATCGCCGACCACATCGCCGCGCGTCTGCGGACGCAAGGCCACGCCGCTACCTCGCTGCCCGTCCAGCAGGCCACTGACGTGGACGACTACGACGCCGTCGCGCTCGGCGCCGCGGCCTACCTGTTTCACTGGCTCAAGCCGGCCGTCCGGTTCGCCCGCCGCCACGCCCAGCAGCTGGCGACCAAACCGCTGTGGCTGTTCAGCAGCGGACCGCTCGGCACCGAGCAGACGGACGCCCACGGCGTCGACGTCGACCTCAGCACCCGGCCACGTGAGTGGGACGCCCTCGTGCCGCTGCTCAAGCCGCGCGGCATGGCGGTCTTCTTCGGGGCCTACGACCCCGACGCACCTCCGACCGGCCTCGCCGAGCACCTCATTCGACTGATGCCCGGGCTCCCAGCGTGCCAGCCGGCGACTTCCGAGATTGGGCCGCCATCGACGCCTGGGGCCGACGAGATCTCCACGCCCGTCGACGCACCCGTCGGCCGCCCACTGACCTGATGCGCGCGCAGGGAATGCCCAGCGCCCGTTTCGACGAGCGGCAGCAGCATTACCGAACCAACGACGCTGTATACCCCCGCACGGCACTTCGGCCGTGCCCCCAGCGTGCCCTCGAAGACTGCGGATGGCGCTATCCAGCACCGTCCGGCTAGATCTCGATAAACCAAAACCCCTAGTGAACCTGGATTCACTAGGGGATTTACCTGTGCGCGAGAGAGGAGTTGAAGCTCTCTGCTATCCAGCGAGAATGGCCCCCTGACAAGGTATTTTGATGGCTCATCACAAAGCAGGGTGTGGATCGAGGTGAGGTTGGCTGGCGTGGCGGTCCCGGGGTGAGGGTCGAGGTCTTCCGATGATGGGAGTTCTCACACAGCCCTTCAGGAAGACCTCGACGTGTCTG
>WBZS01001770.1_pt1 | contig 15752 bp, 15 predicted proteins | sample 5204201 | NCBI WGS metagenome assembly WBZS01 (sample SAMN12344357, study PRJNA552823) | activated sludge metagenome | biome: Activated sludge suspended growth; feature: Nitrification reactor; material: Wastewater; isolation source: activated sludge from nitrification reactor of wastewater...
ATCGGTAAGAATCCCTTCACGAGTTACTTGGCGGTTTCTCGAAAGCTATCCCCGGTGACCCATCACCACGCCCCACGACACAGCACGGGTCCCCCGGGATTCCCACCACGCTAGGGGACTCACCCCAATTTCGGGCACCACTGAAAGCCCACACCGCTCAAATGAACTCCAGCAGCAGGCAAATGAGCCAGGCAGCCGCGTCGGGCGTGCCGCGAGCGAGCGCGGATGGGACTGGCCGTCGAGCGAGCACAGCGAGCGAGACCGGTTGCGAGCGGCGGCACGCCCGGGGCGGCTGCCACAACAACAGCCACCCCGGGACCGCCCGCACGGCCTACGGCTCGAAGCAGGGGCAACGCAGACGAGCAGTCAGAACAGACTCAGCAACAACCCCTGGGTGAAGTAGATCAGGAACATCGCCGACACCACGTACAGCAGCGGGTGCACCTGCTTGCCCTTGCCGAGGATGAGCTTGAGCAGGACGTAGGTGATGAAGCCTGCGCCGATGCCCGCAGTGATCGAGTATGCGAACGGCATCAGCACGATGGTGATGAAGGCTGGGATGCCGATTGCGGGGTCGTCCCACTCGATGTTGACCACGTTCGCCATCATCAGGAACCCGACGAAGAGCAGTGCCGGTGCGGCTGCCTCTGACGGCACCATGCGAACGAGCGGCGACAAGAACAGCACCACGATGAAGCCGAGCCCGGTGACGACCGAGGCGAGGCCCGTGCGCGCACCCTCACCGACGCCGGCTGCGGATTCGATGTAGGACGTGTTGGACGAGACCGAGCCGAAGCCACCAGCCGCCGCGGCAATCGAATCAACGAGCAGGATGCTGCCGACGTGCGCTGGCATCCCGGCCTTGTCGAGCAGGTTGCCCTCGGCACCCACGGCGACGACGGTGCCCATGGTGTCGAAGAAGTCGGCCAGCATGAGCGAGAAGACGATCAGGACGAGACCGAGGATCACGGCGGGAGGGGCGTTAAAGGCACCGAACAGATCCACGCGCCCGATCAGCGACAGGTTGGGTGCCACGAACTCGCTGGGTGCCGGCAGGGTCGGCACGGCGAGAGACCAGCCCAGCGGGTCGGTCACCCGCGACCCGACCTTCGCTACCGATTCGATGATCACCGCAGCAGCGGACGCCGCGACGATCGCGATCAGGATCGCGCCCCTGACCTTGCGCACGTACAGCAGGATGAGCAGGGCGAAGCCGAAGATGAAGACCGCCATGGGCCACCCCATGACCGAACCGCCGATGCCCAGTTCGACAGGCGGAGCGGTCGGGCTGGCAGGACGCCGGACGATACCGCCGTCGACGAGTCCGACGAAGGCGATGAACAGGCCGATGCCCACGGAGATCGCGGTTCGCAGTGCCGGCGGGACCGCCCGGAACACCATCTGTCTGACCCCCGTCAGAACCAGAATCGTGATCAGCACGCCTTCCCACACGACCAAACCCATTGCCTGTGGCCAGGTGATTTGGGGAGCGATCACGTACGCGAGGATGGCATTGAGCCCGAGCCCCGCTGCGATCGCGATCGGGAAGCGACCAACGACACCCATGAGAATCGTCAGCACCCCGGCCACCAGGGCAGTGGCAGCAGCGACCATGGCGATCGTCGAGCCGACGTTGGCCTGGATCACTTCGCCGGCTGCGTCCTTGTAGGGCAGTCCGCTGACGAGCATGCCGTCCTTGTCGGCGACGGTGCCGATGATCAGCGGGTTCAGGGCCACGATGTAGACCATCGTGAAGAATGTGACCAGACCGCCGCGGACCTCCTGCCCGATCGTCGAGCCGCGCCGGTGAATGCCGAACCAACTCTCCAACAACCCGGGGCCGGTAACTTGCGGTTTGGGCGCCGCCTTGGGGGACTTCGTAACCATGGCGGCATGCTAGTGGCCATAAAGTGGGGAGCATGACGAAGTCCGAACGGCCGCTGTTGGTACAGGCGCCGGTAAAGGCCCTGGATACGGACGGCATCAGCGTCACGATTCTCGGCACGTCCGTATTCGCGGCAGCGTCAGTCCTGTTGGCGTTGAACTTGGCCTGGCTGCGCGACCAAGACACCGAATGGTGGCTGTGGGTCGCCTGCACCGGCACCGCTCTTGGACTCCTCGGGCTTGCCTACTCCGTTTGGCGCCGCAAGCGGCGGCGCTCCCGAGCGGCGTGAAGACTGCCGGCTCAGCTGAAGAGCAACTCGTCGGACGCGATGGTGTCCCAAGTGGGTTTGGCGGCGCGCTCGGACACCGCGTGCGGAACGACGTCGGAGTGGCCGCCGCAGCCGTGATCGCGGCTCACCACATGGCCGTCGCTCGGTGAGTACTCGTTCGCGCACACACCGAACAGCCGTCCGAGCGAGCCGCTGACCGCAACGAAGTACCCGCAGGTGTGGCAATTCGCAGGCGCTGTGTGCGTCATCTCGTTGTCGGGGCCCCCGTCGGAGTCCAACCACCGTTCGACGGCCAGTTCGCGGCCGTACGGGGACAACAGGCGCTCGCGGCCGAGGCCGAGTTCGGCGGCAACTGCCCTGGTCTGGGTCCACTCGACCGGGTCGCCGGCAGCAGCGAGTTCGCCGCCGGTGTAGCCGGGCTCAAGCCGGGGGTCCTCGGGGGCGGTGGGCATGACGAGTCCGGGCGTGAGGTCTCCGGGTCCTACCCTGTCCTGCCACGGCACCCACGCGGGCGCCAGCAACGAGCCCGTGCCGGGCACCAGCATGACCTCGTTGACCGTCACGTGTCTTGCGCGGGCCGCACGCGCCACCGTGACTGACCAGCGCCATCCCTGGTAGCCAGGGTGTTCGCAGGCGAAATAGTGGGTTGCGACCCGCGTCCCCTCGGACCTCACGCCCAAGTGCTCCCCCACCCCGAAGAAGCCGCTTCGCGCGACGGCGGCCGCGTGCGCCAGATCGATGGCTTCACGGCAAGCGGCGTCGAGATCGTCCTTGACGACAGTCATGCGGGCAATTCTCCCACGATTCCCGCCGGACTACAGTTCGAGTTCGTCGGCGACCGCACGCAACATGGCGGCGATCTTCGCCGACACCTTCGGATCGGGATGCTTGCCCCGCCGATAGCCGTTCTCGATGTTGTCGAGCAGCTTGATCAGGTCCTCGATGATCACGACCATGGTGTCGGGCGGTTTGCGGGCTGCTTTCGAAAGTGACGGCGGGGGGTCGATGACTCGAACCGACAGCGCCTGATCGCCCTTGCGTCCCGCGACGATGCCGAACTCGACCTTCTGGCCTCGCTTGAGCGTGGTAACGCCCTCGGGCAGCGCGGACGCCCGCACGAAGACGTCCTCTCCGCCTTCGTCGCGGGTCAGGAACCCGAAACCCTTCTCCGGGTCGTAGTACCGCACCTTGCCGATGGGCATCAAGCCTCTTTCCTGCTCGCAGCTCGCGTTAAGCCTAGTCGGAAGGGACGATTCCCGCCCACTATTCGCTACTCCCGTGCCCTGGAAGGGACCTGGCGGCCAGAGCGGGGTCCGTTAGGATGACCCCATGGCTTCGTGGCGGGACGGCCCCGAGTACGCGCCGCTGGAGCGGCCGGCGGGCTTCGCGATGCCGCGGGTCGAGCCGCTTGAGGTCGCTCCGCCCGCTGTGAGCCCGGCTGCAGGCGCGCCGGTCATGCGGCCGCAGTTCACCGAACCCCAGTGGCCCGTACCGGAACTGGCAGCCCTTGCACCTGCGGCCGATCCGACCCGCGACGGACGGATCCCGTTCAGCGTCGCAAGCATGACGATGACTCAGCAGACCTCCGCTTGGGGGGCTGCCCACTCGTCGGTCCTGCAGCCACCGGGCAGCGTCACCGCCGCCGGAGGCTTCGATCCCACGCGGCCTTTTCGGGTTGCGGGCGCTGACCCCCGTGCGGCGCTGCCCGGCGGCTTCGCGCCGCCGAGCGGCACACCCGTCGGCCAGTTCGCCCCACCCTCAGGCCCCCCACAGGGGGTGTCTTTCCGGCAGGCAGGACCTATCGGCGTCGCGGACGTGTGGCGGGAACTCACCCCGGGCGTGGTGATCGGCCTGGGAATCGGCTGTTTCCTGCCCTTCTTGTCGCTCGTCGTGTACGGGATCGCTTTCGCCTTCGCGACTCGGGTCCGGATCCAGAAGGCGCTGATCCGGTATGTGTTCATCGGTGGGTCCAGTCTGCTCGGGCTCGTCGCGGCGATTGCTCTGTTCACCGGCGAGGGCGGCTTCGCCGACTGGTGGATGGCGCTCGGTTGGTGGGCACTTGTCGTCTGCTGGCTGACTCTGGCCACCTGTGTCCTGATCGTCTACCGCGCTCTCACCGGCGGCAGGCTCACCAGCACTCCGTTCTGATGCCCGCGCCGGGCCTTACCCGCCTTGGGAACTCCGTCAGGATGATCCGACTCCGATGACCGGATTCCGCACCCGCGGCCCGGCCGTGCCCCCGGCGACGCGCCCGCACCGGCAGCGCCGCGCCGTCCGGGTTCTGCTGTGGACCGCCGACGGCCACTTGTTGCTGCTGCAAGACACCGACCCGGGCTTGCCCGGCACCTCGTGGTGGACGACGCCGGGCGGCGGTATCGACGAGGGCGAGTCGGCCCTGGACGCCGCTCTGCGCGAAGTGCACGAAGAGACGGGGCGGCTGTTCGCCCCCGACACAGTGGGTGGGCCGGTGGCGACGCGCCGCGTCCGGCACGGCTACTCGGACCAGATCACAACCCAGGAAGAGGTTTTCTTCGCCATCGGGTTGCCGGCCACATTCGAGATCTCCAGCGCGGGCTACACGCCGGCCGAGCAGCAGAGCCTGGTCGGGCACCGGTGGTGGCCGGTTGCCGAGTTGGCGAGCACGACCGCCGTCATCTGGCCGAGCGCCGCGCTCGATCTGGTCCGTCTCGCCCAGCACCCGGCAGCATGGCCGGTCGACCTGGGAGAGGTGGAAGAATCAACAGTCCCGATCGGCTGACGCCACCGCCACCGTCCCGCGAGGAGCGCTCGTGACTGCCCCACCGCCCGAGTCCCAAAAGGTGCTCGAACGATTCGTGTGGCTCGCGATCGCCACCGCCCTGGCGACCGTGGCGCTCAAGGGTGTGGCGGCCTGGCTGACCGGCTCGGTTGGGATCCTGTCCGACGCCTTGGAGTCGACCGTGAACCTCGCGGCGGCCCTCATCGCGCTGTGGGCGCTGCGACTGGCTGCGCGGCCCGCCGACCACAACCACGACTTCGGCCACGGAAAAGCCGAGTACGTCTCTGCGGGTGTCGAGGGCACCATGATCTTCGTGGCCGCAGTGGTCATCATCTGGGGCGCCATCGTCCGGCTCATCAGTCCGCAGCCGCTCGAACAGCCTGGCATGGGGTTGCTTCTTTCCACCATCGCGAGCGTGCTGAACCTGGTCACAGGGTTGTTGCTGATCCGCGCCGGGAAGAAGCACCGGTCGATCACGCTGGTCGCCGACGGCAAGCATCTCTTGACGGACGTCTTCACATCGGCCGGAGTGCTGGCCGCCATCGGGCTCATCATGATCACGGGCTGGCAGGTTCTCGACCCGCTCATCGCCATCGCCGTGGCGCTGAACATCGTCTTCACAGGCACCCAACTGATCCGTCATTCGATAGTCGGGTTGCTCGACGCCACGCTCCCGGCCGAGGATGTCGCGCTCGTCCGCGCCAGCGTCGAGAGGCTGGCCGAGACGGATGAGCGCATCGATGTCACCGAGATCCGGACCCGCGAATCCGGCAGGCAGCGCTTCGTCTACGTGACGCTCAGCGTCCCCGGTCATTGGACGGTGAAGCGCAGCCACGACCTCGCGGACGCAGTCGAGATCGAGGTGGACGCCGCACTTCCGGGAGCGTCCACCTTCGTGCACATCGAACCGGGTGAGTCGACCCGGCCTACTCCGTAGCGATCGCGTCCAGGATGTCCAAGCGGGCCGCGTTGCGAGCCGGCAGGACGGCGGCGAGGATACCGACGACGACCGACACGGCCAGGAACGCGCCCAACTGAAGCCAGGGGATGTCCAGAGTGCCCAGCCCCTGGTCCGCCAGCGTCCGCTGCAGCGCCACCCCGAAAACCAGCCCCATGCCGACTCCCAGCATGGCCCCGAGCACAGCGACCACCACCGCTTCGAGGGTGATCATGCGCCGGGTCTGCGGTCGCGTGAGTCCGACGGCCCGCAGCAGTCCGATCTCGCGGGTGCGCTCGATGACGGACAGCGCCAGGGTGTTCACGATGCCGAGCACCGCGATGATCACGGCCAGCGCCAGCAGCGCGTAGATCACGGTGAGCATCGTGTCTATCTGCGACGTTGCCTGTTTGGCGATGCCCGCCTGGTCGAGGACCGTGATCAGCGGCTGGTCTTTCACCACCTCTTCGACGCGCTTGAGCACCTGCGGGACATCGGCACCCGGATCCGCGTACACGGTGTACTGATCATCCATGGGCGCGACGCCGGCTGCCTCAAGGGTGGAGAACGTCGTGTGGACGTTACCGACTCCGGCACCGTCGGCGACGGTGAACAGGCCCGTCACCGTGAACGTCGTCGGCTTACCCTGCAGGGTGGCCTGGAAGGTGGAGTCGGTGCTCAGCCCTCGCTCATCGGCCCATTCTTTCTCGGCGATCACCGAGTTGGGGGCGGTAGTGAACTCGCCGGCGACGAGGGTCTGCTCGACGGTGCGGTTGAAATCCTGTTGCCGGGTGGCGTAGAGGAACATCGGCCTGCCGTCGAAGGTGATCAAGGCCGACCTGGCCCGCACGACCTCCTGCACGCCCGCGACCTTGGCGATCCGGTCGCCCACCGCCGGCGCCATCTGGCTCTGGAATGCCGAAACCGCGAAATCGCCCCGCACCGACCCCGAGACGATGCCCTCGACGCTGGTCTTGGCGGACTGCCCCAGAATCGCCATCGTGGTGATGAGGGTAAGCCCGATCATCAGGGCAGACGCCGTCGCCGCGGTCCGCCGCGGGTTGCGGACGGCGTTGAGTTGAGCGAGCCTGCCCACCGCCCCGAAAACGGCCCGATACGCGTGCCCGAGCGCCCAGGTCACCGGCTGTCCCAACAGCGGGCTCGCGCCCGCGACCCCCAGCAGGATCAGCAGTGCACCAACACCGATGAAGATGAGGGGTTCGGGGACCCACCCGAAGATCCCGGAGACCATGCCCACCACGCCGACCACCGCCAGCCCGACGGCGATCGTCGTGCGGCGTCCGAGGTTCTCCTTGCCTGTGGCGTAATCCCCAGTCATTGCCGCAACCGGAGGCACTCTGGAGGCTCTGGCCGCGGGCACGTAAGCAGCGCCCATAGTCACAAGGACGCCGATCGCGTACGAAGCGAGGATGGCCGTCGGGGACAGCCCCGGCAGCGTTCCGCCAAGATCCAGGCCGAAGGTGACCATCAGAGAACTGATGCCCCACGCCAGCAGCCAGCCTGCCCCGATGCCGACGGTCGCGCCGATCAAGCCGATGACGAACGCCTCGAGCAGCACCGAGGACCGCACCTGCCCGCGGGAGGCTCCCATTGCGCGCAGGAGGGCGAGTTCGCGGCTGCGCTGGGCGACGAGAATCGTGAAGGTATTGACGATCAGGAACGTCGCGACGACCAGCGAGATGAAGGCGAACACCAGCAGGAACGTGTTGACGAACGACAGCCCCTGGTTGAGGGTGGCCTGTGTCGCCTCGGCCGCCTTGTCGGCATCCACCGCCTCCAGGCCCGCGGGCAGGATGTCGGAGATTCGTTCCGCCACGACAGTGGGATCGGCCCCTGGCTCAGTGGTCACCCAGACGTACCGGAAGACGTCCCGGCCTTCAGTGAAGAACCGCTGCGCGGTCTTGTCGTCCAGGAACACGTATGTGGCGCCGAAAGTCGTTCCGGAACTCCAGGTCGCGGTGCCCACGATCTTGAAAGTGACGCGCTGACCGGACGCCGAATCGACGAACTCGATGCGCTCACCGACGCTGTAGCCGGACTTCTGCAGCGACGCCGGATCGAGCAGAACCTCGTTCGGACCGGGCTGTGCTCCCGATTTGAGCACCAACCCGGGTTGGCGGCCCGCCGAGAGGGCGCCGTCGATGTAGTTCGATGTGACTGTGGGCGCGCCCATCGGGGCGATGAGCCTGCCGTCCTTGCTGATCGGGTACAGCGTGTACCCGAAAACCTGCCCGTAAGCCTTGTCGACTCCCTCGACACCGTTGATGCGGGAGACGAGAGCCGGGGAAATGTCTACTGCCCGACCGTCGATTTGGCCCGTCGGCGAATCGAAGGAGCCTTCCGCCGCCACGTTGACATCCGCCAGAGTGCCCTTCAGCAACCCGCTGATCGAGGTTGCCAGGCGGTCGGTGAACAGCATCGACCCGCTGACGAACGCGACTCCGAGGATGATGGCGAACGCACTCAGCAGCAGGCGCAGTTTTCGTCCCAGCAAGGACTTGATCGTCACCTTGAGCATGGGTCATTCGTCCCTGAGCGCGGCACGAGCGGGAACGTGATCGGAGCCGTTCGTGTGCGTCGGGCCCGCCGCGCGGGCAGGCAGGCGGCTGGCCCACTCGGGCACTTTGGCTTCACCAGTCCGGGCGCGCTCCAAGGACGGCCGGTCCATGCGAGCCATCTGCCCCAGCACGCTCTCACGGGTCGGGTCGTCCATCTCCTCCACGACGCGGCCGTCGGCCAGGAAGATCGCGTGGTCGGTGTAGCCGGCTGCGACGGGGTCATGCGTGACCATCACGATCGTCTGCCCGAACTCGTCGACGCTGCGGCGGAGGAAGTCCAGCACCTCCGCGCCGGACTTGGAATCGAGGTTGCCGGTCGGCTCGTCGGCGAAGATGATGTGAGGCTGGCTCATGAGCGCCCGGGCGCAAGCAACTCGCTGCTGCTGCCCGCCCGACAGTTCGCTGGGTTTGTGGGTCAACCGATCACCCAAGCCGATGGTGGTGATCACGAGGTCGAACCAGTCCGGTTCCGGCTTGCGCCCGGCGATCGCGAGCGGGAGCAGGATGTTCTCCTCCGCCGTGAGCGTGGGGATCAGGTTGTAGGCCTGGAACACGAACCCGATCCGGTCACGCCTGAGTTCGGTGAGTTGTTTGTCCTTGAGATTGCCGATTTCGGTGTCGCCGATGAAGACGTCACCCGAAGTCGGGACATCGAGGCCCGCGACGCAGTGCATGAGCGTCGACTTGCCGGAACCCGAAGGACCCATCACCGCGGTGAAGCGTCCCTGCTGAAACCCGACGGAGACCGCATCCAAGGCGACCACCTGCGCGTCGCCGCTGCCGTAGATCTTGCTGAGTTCGAGGGTGTGAGCTGCGAGATTGTTTGAAGAAGTCATCGGGCTTCCTTGTTGACAGCAGTTGGTTTCACCATAGCCAGCGCACAAACCGGTTTCTGCCGTGCCCAGGGGTCGGCAGGGGCAGGCTCAGGGCTCTACAGGATGAACCCGCGAGTCGTGATCTTGCCCATGCTGCGAGTCGAGCAGGGTCCGCCACGAGCGCACGAGACTGGGGTCGACGTGGGCCTTCCATGAACGACCAGGCCTGACGGCGGCGCCGATCTGGAACTTGCTCACGCCCGCCCGCGCCAGCCACGGGACGTGCTCCGGGTGCAGGTCTCCTGCGGCCTGGATGAGCGCCGCCACGCGTTGATCGGACCGGGCTACCCGCAGGAGTTCGTCGAGCCCGTGCTCAACGCCGAGCGCCGACCCGGCGGTGACAACGCTGTCCACACGCGGTAGCGAAAGCACCGCCCGCCAGGCGCGGTCGGTTTCGAGGCACGAGTCGAACGCACGGTGGAAGGTCCAGGGCCAATCGCCGTCCAGCAGCAGCTCGCCGAGCACTTCGAGATCGACCTGGCTGTGCCCGTTGATGAACCCGAGCACCATGCCGTCCGCCCCGCACGTGCGGTAGCTCGAGATGAGACCCTTGAGCCGGGTGACTTCCCCGCCGTCGGTGCTGAAGCCGTCCCGGAGCTTCACCAAGGGGCGCAGGTCGCCGGACGTCGCACGCCTGATCTCTGCCAGGACAGCCGGCTCGGGGGCGGTTCCACCGCTGGCGCGGGATCCGCCCAGGCAGATGCTGTCCGCGCCGCCGGACTCGGCGTTACGGGCATCGGCGACGTGCAAACACGTAACCACCAGCCGCAATGCCATGCTCCAATGTAGCCCGGTCGCTGCGTCCCGCCCCGGCGGCAGACCCGTGTCTCCAGTCACTGCGCCCGGTGGGGCCCGAACCTCCGCCAACTTCGACACACCGCGACCCTCACCCCGCATCGGCACTAGGCTGGTCGGGCCGCGGCCGCGGCACCATCCCCAAGAAGGTGTGAAACATGGACAACTTGAGCCGACGCGCGGTTCTTCTCGGCGCCCTCGGGCTGGCCGGAGCCGGCCTCGTCGGCTGCACTTCCTCGCCGTCATCACCCGGCACGTCCCCCGAGACGTCCGGGACACCGTCCCCGAGCACACCCTCGCCCACGACGCCGACGGCGGACGTCCGGCCGCGGGCGCCGCTCACCGGCGGGCTGATCACCAATCCCCAAGCGCTCAACCACGCCGCGGTCGCGGTCAAGGTGCCCAACCTGAGGCTGGAGTACCCGCAGATCGGGCTCAACGACGCGGACATCGTGTTCGTCCAGCCGAACGGGGACGCCTACACGCGGTTCTGCGCCGTGTACCACACGAAGTTGCCGGCGAAGGTCAACCCCGTCCGCTCGATGCGGCCCGTCGACGTCCCCTTGCTGGCGCCGATGCGACCGGTCTTCGCGAATACGGGTGCCGCGAACTGGGTCGAGAACTATGTGGATCATCATCGGCAGTACATCGAATCGCTGCCGTTCATGGCCGTACAGGGCACCGGGGCGTATGAGATCGACCCTGACCGAGTAATCATCGTCAACGGTCAACGTGAGTACGACCGGGCGGTCGTGGTTCACCCCCAGGTGCTGCTCAAGCTCGCCAAGCGGATGAAGTCCCCTCCGCCGTCCCTCTATCTACCGTTCGCGACGGGGACGGACACCGTGTCGACCGCGAACGGCAAGCCCGCCAGGACGATCGCGATCCCCTACTCGTCGGGCAGCCGGTACGACATGTCGTACTCGTACGACGCCGGCCAACGGCGCTACCTGCGATCGGAGCCGTGGGGGCCGCACATCATGACCGACGGGCAGCGGGTGACGGCCGACAGCGTGCTCGTGATCAGAGCGCGGTGGTACATGGGCAAGATTTACAGCGGCGGCGGCGCGCCCGACCCGATCGTCGACATCGTCAACAAGACCGGCAGCTTCTTCTACTTCCACGGCGGCAAGTACGTGACGGGGACTTGGAGCAAGGGCAACGTCGCGGACCTGTTCAAGTTCGTCGTGACGGGTGGCGCCCCGCTGAAGATCGCACCGGGCCGGACCTGGATCGAGATGCCGCAACAGGCGGCCGATATCCGCATAACGGGCTGAAAGCCCGCGCTGAACGACGAATCGGGGTGGCCCTGGTGGGCCACCCCGATTCGTGCGGACGGATCAGAAGTCCATGCCGCCCATGCCACCGTCTCCACCCGGCATCGGGGCAGCCTTCTCAGGCTTGTCCGCGATGACGGCCTCGGTGGTGAGGAACAGCGCGGCGATGGAGGCCGCATTCTGCAGCGCCGACCGCGTCACCTTGGCGGGATCGATGATTCCCGCCGCGACCATGTCCACGTACTCGCCGGTGGCTGCGTCCAGGCCCTGGCCCTTTGACAAACCGGCGACCTTCTCGGCCACCACTCCGCCTTCAAGGCCGGCGTTGATGGCGATCTGGCGCAGCGGGGCAGCGCACGCCTTGATCACGATCTGAGCACCCGTCGCCTCGTCGTCGGTGAGGCCATCGACGTTCGCCGTCATGGCGGCGTGAAGCAGTGCGACGCCACCGCCGGGCACGATGCCCTCCTCGACGGCCGCCTTCGCGTTGCGAACGGCGTCCTCGATGCGGTGCTTGCGCTCCTTCAGTTCGACCTCGGTGGCCGCGCCGACCTTGATGACGGCGACGCCGCCGGCCAGCTTCGCGAGCCGCTCCTGCAACTTCTCGCGGTCGTAGTCGGAGTCGGAAAGCTCGATCTCCTTGCGGATCTGGGAAACACGACCAGCGATCTGTTCGGAGTCGCCCGCACCCTCGATGATGGTGCACTCGTCCTTGACGACGCGGACCGAGCGGGCACGGCCCAGCAACTCGATCGTGACGGCGTCCAGCTTGAGGCCGACCTCTTCGGAGATGACCTGACCGCCCGTGAGGATCGCGATGTCGGTGAGCATCGCCTTGCGGCGGTCGCCGAAGCCCGGTGCCTTGACGGCGACCGACTTGAACGTGCCCCGGATCTTGTTGACGATCAGACCGGCCAGAGCCTCGCCTTCGACGTCCTCGGCGATGACCAGCAGCGGCTTGCCCGCCTGCATGACCTTCTCGAGGACCGGCAGCAGGTCCTTCAGATTGGAGATCTTGCTGTTGACGATCAGGATGTAGGGATCGTCGAGCACAGCCTCCATGCGTTCGGCATCGGTCACGAAGTAGGGCGAGATGTAGCCCTTGTCGAAGCGCATGCCCTCGGTGAGCTCCAGTTCGAGCCCGAAGGTGTTCGACTCCTCGACGGTGATGACGCCTTCCTTGCCGACCTTGTCCATCGCCTCGGCGATGATTTCGCCGACGGTCGGGTCAGCAGCGGAGATGGACGCGGTGGCCGCGATCTGCTCTTTGGTCTCGATGTCGGTGGCCAGGGTGGCCAGTTCGTCGACGATCGCCGCGACGGCCTTCTCGATGCCGCGCTTGAGGCCCATCGGGTTGGCTCCGGCAGTGACGTTGCGCAGCCCCTCACGGACCATGGACTGTGCGATCACCGTGGCTGTGGTGGTGCCGTCACCAGCGACGTCATCGGTCTTCTTGGCGACCTCTTTGACGAGTTCGGCGCCGATCCTCTCGAAAGGATCCTCGAGTTCGATCTCCTTGGCGATGGAGACGCCGTCGTTGGTGATCGTCGGGGCGCCCCACTTCTTCTCAAGAACGACGTTGCGGCCCTTGGGGCCGAGCGTCACCTTCACAGCGTCGGCAAGGATGTTCATGCCGCGTTCAAGCCCGCGGCGGGCCTCGATGTTGAATTCGATCAGTTTTGCCATGTTGTTCCGGGAGTCCTCCCGCATCAATGGGGCTCGTGCCCCTCGTGGTCTAGGTCAGCGCCTCGTCGATGCCCGCGACGGACGGCCTCTCGGCCTCACCAACTCGGCAGTGTTCGTGGCACTCTCAACCCGAGAGTGCTAACTCCATGTTTAGCACTCGACCCTCAGGAGTGCAAACGGCAACTGCCTGGACGGCCTCCGGGCCAGGGGCGATTTCTTGCCCCGAGGCTCACTTCGGCATTGCTCCGCCTACTCTGGCATTGCTCCGCTGAGCGGAGCAGTTGCACACCGTCCGGAGGAACCCGTGCCCCCAACCACTCGCACCCGCTTGAGCCGTCGCGAACTTGTGCGCGCCTTCGGGAACTCGTGGAACCTGTCGACCCCACTGGGGCTGGTGATCGCCCGGGTGGGGGCGGCTCGGACCCGGTCTGCTCCAGGGGGACTGTGGCTCGCGGAAGGGTATCGACTCAAGTTCCCCGTGGCGTCCGCCTTCACGGTGGGCAATGTGCTCATCACACCGTCCGACTTCGGCACCCTCGGCCCGGACGTGCTTGCTCACGAAGAAGCTCACACGTGGCAGTGGCTGAGGCTGGGTCCGTTCTTCCTTCCGGTCTACATCGCGGCCATGGGCTGGTCGTGGTTCCGCACGGGTGACCGCGCAGCCCGCAACTACTTTGAGCGCAAGGCGGGCCTGGCCCGAGGCGGCTACGTGGACGTCCCCCTGCGCACGTGGTTCGGCCGAGCCTGATTTGATGCGGTCAGATGGACATGCCCCCCCGGATTCCGGGGGGGCATGTCCATCTAGCTGATTGAAATCAGGATGAGGTCCGAGTCCGGGTCCCCTTCCGCCGGCGCGACAGCCTACGGCGAGATCTGAAACCCGAGCCGTGCCGCCGATCGGGCCCGCCGTCGCGCCTCACGCAGCCGGCGGAGTCTCTTCACGAGCAACGGGTCATGCGCGAGGGCGGCCGGGTTCTCCAACAGTCCGTTCAGGATCTGGTAGTACCGCGTGGCCGACATCGAGAACCGCTCGCGAATGCCCTGGTCCTTGGCTCCGGACTGCGACCACCACGTGCGCTCGAAGTCGAGAATGGCTGCGTCCCGGGGGGAGAGATCGGTGTGGGAGGCGGTAGCAGGCTCGGCCATGGCCCAATCATAGGGCTGAATGACACCGGTGTCATTCGGTCGGGCCCAGGGGCCGGATACAGTGGTCAGGCGGAGACCACCCCAATCAAGGAAGACTATGGAGCGACTCGACGGCCGGATCAGGTACTACGCGTGGGGATCGGCGACTGCAATTCCTCGCATGCTCGGACGAACGGTCGACGGGGTACCCCACGCCGAGTACTGGCTCGGGGCGCACGCGTCTGACCCTGCGGAGTTGTCCGGAGTTCCGCTGAACCTGCACCTCGAACAGCACCCGTACGAGATCGGCGCCGCGTCCCGGGCGCGCTTCGGCGACCGCCTGCCATTCCTCATGAAGGTGCTGGCCGCGCAGCGCGCGCTGTCGCTGCAAGCACATCCCTCGCGGGTCCAGGCCGAAGAGGGCTTCGCACTGGAAGAGGCGCGGGGACTCGCGGTGGACGCCCACGAGCGCACGTACAAGGACGACTGGCCCAAGCCCGAGTTGCTGGTGTCACTGGGAGACTTCGACGCCCTCGTCGGCTTCCGAGATCCACACGAGACGTCGTCACTCTTCGCGGGGCTCGGCGTCGGGGTGTCGCTGGATTCGGTGATCGGCCCCCTGACCGAGCGCCGTGGGTCGGCGGCGCTGGCCGAGGTGTTCCTGGACGTGCTCAGCCTGGACGACGAGCGCCTCCATCTGGTGACCGAAGTATGTGCGGCATCAGTCCAGCACCTTGGCGACCCGGGGCCGCTCGGCGAGTTTGCACGCACCGCCGTCGAACTCGACGAGCACTATCCCGGTGACCGCGGCATTCTCGCCGCACTGTTGATGAACCGCGTCTCGGTCCCGGCGGGAGCCGGCATCTTCATCCCCGCCGGTGTCATGCACGCCTACCTGCAGGGCACCGGGATCGAGGTGATGGCCAACTCCGACAACGTGATTCGCGGCGGACTCACCCCCAAACACATCGACGTGGAGGCGATGATCAAGGTCGTCGACTTCTCCCCGTCCGAGGTGGAGTTGGAGATCGCCTCCGAAGCCTCACCCGGAGTCTTCGCCTACCCCGCCCGCTGCCCGGAATTCGCGGTGTGGCGCCTGGAAGTGAAGCCCGAACTGGGCGAGGTTGTGGTCCCGGGGTCGGATCGGGCGCGAATCCTGTTCCTCACCGCGGGACACCTCGAATGCAGCGGAGCCCGCACCCTCGACCTGCACCAGGGGCAGGCGTTGTTCATCGGCGCTTCCAGGGGCGAGGTGCGAGTCAGCGGCGACGCCCAGGTGTTCGTGTCCGCTCCCGGCGTCTGATTGGCGACGCGACGGTCGGTGTCGCACAATGGTTGCCGTTGCCTCCGTAGCTCAGATGGTAGAGCTCCCGCCTTGTAAGCGGGTGGTCGCGGGTTCGAATCCTGTCGGAGGCTCTCGTGTGATGTCTCAGGACATTGGAAACCGGTGAACCTTCGTTTGAGGGTTCGCCGGTTGTGTTTTGGGTTGGTAGTCCTTTGTGGGGTCGAGGGTGAGCTCGCGGATGATTTCGCCGGTTGTGGTGTT
>WBZS01001771.1_pt1 | contig 15748 bp, 26 predicted proteins | sample 5204201 | NCBI WGS metagenome assembly WBZS01 (sample SAMN12344357, study PRJNA552823) | activated sludge metagenome | biome: Activated sludge suspended growth; feature: Nitrification reactor; material: Wastewater; isolation source: activated sludge from nitrification reactor of wastewater...
ATGCCGTGGACGATCTCCTCGTTGACGCTCGTGCAGAGCGTGTGCCGGTAACCGGGCACCAGTTGGAAGTTGGGGATGCCGCCGTGGTCACGGATGTGGGTCTCCGCGAGGGTGTCGAGGTCCAGCGTCGTCATCCCCGGGCGCACCTCGTCGGCGAGCAGGGCCAGGGTCCGCGCGACGAGCAGGCCCGCGGTGCGCATGAGCGCCAGCTGCTCCGGGGTCTTGCCGACGATGCGTTCCCGACCGAACATTCCCATGGGGCGCAAGCCTAGGCGACTCCCAGACAGTCGAAAGAAGCCCGCGGACCGCCTCGACCCCCTGAACCCGGTCCTCGGGCTTCTTTCGACTGCTGCCCCGGGCCGGTCAGGCGATCAGGAGGCCGGCCGGATCCAGGCCCAGGTGGTCCGCGAACCGGCGCAACGCCGAGATGCGACGTGGCCGCTGGTAGACGTCCTCGGCGAAGAGTTCCTCGACCGTCCACCGGTGCTCCGCCAACAGGTGGGCCCGCGCCGAGTCCGCGCTGCGCCGCTTGATGTCACCGTGGACCGCCCCCTGGTACTCCCCGATCAGCCGGCGGTCGGGCCAGACCAGATCGCCCTCGGCCAACCGTTCGCCGCCCTCGTCGAGGATGGCCGCATTGAGCAGGGGCTCGGGAAAGCCCGCCCGCACGAACATGAGGCGCGCCCGCGACTCCATCGGCGACCCGGCCCGGGGACGGACCAGCTCCAGCGCCTGTCGCACCATGACCTTGCCGCGTGGTCGAACCCGTCGTCCGAGGGCTTCGTGCAGGGCCCGGACCCCGGGGGAGGTCACCGAGCCTGGGCGGACGACGGCCCCAGCCCGCTCGTCGAGGACTCGCGCGACGTGGTCACCGATGACCACCAGGTCCTCAACACCGATCAGCCGGGGACCCAAGGTGGCGAGGTCACACCAGGTGTCCGCCAGCGCGACCACCTGGACCCCGGACACGTCCTCGGTCTGCCGCAGTTCCAGCCCCCGATGACCGGTGACCCCCGGGCGATTGATCTGCCCGTCGGGGGTTTCGGACATGACGTGCAGGTCGCCCGCGTCCGCCAAGGCCTGAAGGGCCCGCGGCATCGGCAACTCGAGCAGGCGGCCCGCGGTGACGTGCGAGTAGGCGCGCCGAGGCGGCAGGCCCTGGGCCCAGGCCCGGGCCCGATCGGCCAGGCTGACCGGGGCCACCAGCGAGTGTGCCCCGCGGGTCGGGTGCACGAGGTCGCGCCGAGTCAGCCGCGCCTTGGCAAGCCCGAGCTCCCTGGCGCGGGCCGTGCTGAACGGCCCGGTCGCCAGGGAGTCGGGCAGGGGGCGAGGTCGCATCCGCCCAGCCTGACGAGATCTGGCGGTCGCTCCCGGTTGTCCACAGGGCAAACTCCCCGCCCCGCACGCCCAGACAGTCGAAAGAAGTCCAGGGACCGGCTCCGAGGTGCAGAACCGGTCCCTGGACTTCTTTCGACTGTATGGGGGCCAGCCGGGGCCGACGGTATGGGGTCAGGCGAGGGCGGTGATGATCCGGGCCGTGACCTCGTCGATCTCGCCCATCCCGTCGACCTGGACCAGGATGCCGCGCTGCGAGTAGAGCGCGGTGAGCGGCTCGGTCTCGCGCCGGTAGACCGCCATCCGCTCCCGGGCCACCTCCTCGGTGTCGTCGGCGCGACCGCTCTGCTCGGCGCGCTTGACGATCCTGGAGACGACCTCGTCCTCGTCGACGGTGAGTTCGAGGACCTGCTCGAGGGCGATGCCATGCGCGGCGAGCATCTCATCGAGGGCATCGACCTGGCCGAGCGTGCGCGGATAGCCGTCGAGGAGGAAGCCGGGCTCGCAGTCGGCCTCGGCCAGGCGTGACTCGACAATCGCGTTGGTGATCTCGTCCGAGACGTAGCCACCGGCCGCGAGGATCGACTTCACCTGCAGGCCGAGGGGCGTCTCGTTCTTGATGTTCGCGCGGAAGATGTCGCCGGTCGAGATCGCCGGAATGCCGAAGTGAGCGGCGATTCGGGCGGCCTGGGTGCCCTTGCCCGCACCGGGCGGGCCAAGGATGAGCAGACGGGTCATGACCTCAGGAACCCTTCGTAGTGACGCTGCTGGAGCTGGGCCTCGATCTGCTTGACCGTCTCGAGACCGACGCCGACGATGATGAGGATCGAAGTGCCACCGAACGGGAAGTTCTGGGTGGCGCCGAGGGCGGCGATGGCGAGCAACGGGATCAGGGAGATCAGGGCCAGGTAGATGGCGCCCGGGACGGTGATCCGGGTGATGACGTACTGCAGGTACTCGGCCGTGGGTCGCCCGGCGCGAATCCCGGGGATGAAGCCGCCGAACTTCTTCATGTTGTCGGCGACCTCGGTCGGGTTGAACGTGATCCCCACGTAGAAGAACGTGAAGAACAGGATGAGCGCGATGTAGATCGCCATGTAGGCGGGGTGGTCACCGCGCACGAGGTTGGCGGAGATCCAGTTCGACCAGGCCGGTCCGGTGCCGTCGGTCTTGCGGACGAACTGCGCGACGAGCGCCGGCAGCGCCAGCAGCGACGAGGCGAAGATGACCGGGATGACACCGGCCATGTTGACCTTGATCGGGATGTACGTCGAGGTGCCCCCGTAGACGCGGCGCCCGACCATCCGCTTGGCGTACTGGACCGGGATCCTTCGCTGGCTCTGCTCGATGAACACGACCAGAGCGATGATCAGGAAGCCCATCAGGATCACGAGGATGAACGTGGTCCAACTGTTGTCTCGCTGCTTGATCGCCCAGAGCGAGGCCGGGAAGCCGGCCGCGATCGAGGTGAAGATGAGGATCGACATCCCGTTGCCCACGCCCTTGTCGGTGACGAGCTCACCGAGCCACATGATCAGCCCGGTGCCGGCGGTCATCGTCAGCACCATGATGAGGATCGTGACGATCGAGTTGTCGACCAGGATCGAGGTGCAGTTCGGGTTGCCGAAGAGCTGCTGCGGGTTCTGCGCGAAGGTCACCAGGGTCGAGGACTGGAGGATGGCCAGGCCGATGGTGAGGTAACGCGTGTACTGCGTCATCTTGGTCTGACCGGCCTGCCCCTCCTTCTTGAGGGTCTCGAACCGGGGAATGACGACGGTGAGCAGCTGGATGATGATGCTCGCCGTGATGTAGGGCATGATCCCCAGCGCGAAGATCGAGAGCTGGAGCAGGGCGCCCCCGGAGAACAAGTTCGCCAGCCCGAGGAAGCCGCCACTCATGTCGGCCCCGGCCATGCACTTCTGCACCGCCGGGTAGAGCACCCCCGGGGTCGGCGTGTGCGCACCGAGTCGATAGATGACGATGATGAAGAAGGTGAAGAGCAACTTCCTGCGCAGGTCCGGCGTCTTGAACGCGCGGCCGAAAGCGGTGAGCACAGGTCCTCCAGGGGTGCGGCCGCGGGGCGGTCGCATCGGCAGATCAATCGGTCACAAGATACCCCGGTCGCCCGGGGTGTTCCGCACCCGGTGGCGGCTGGGCCACGCGGACGCGGGGTGGAACGGCCGATTCCGCGCGGGCACGGGGCACCGCCGAACCGGATCCCTCAACAACGTCGTATGCCGCGGGGCCGGTTCCGCACCGAAGGTGACCCTTCGGTGCGGTCCGACTCCGCGGCATACGCACGGGGGTGGGAGGTGGGTCAGCCCGCGAGGGTGACCGAACCGCCCGCCGCCTCGATCTTGTCCTTGGCGCTCGCCGAGACCTTGTCGGCGGTCACGTGGACCGCGACCGAGATCTCGCCGGTGCCGAGCACCTTGACCAGCTCGCCGTCGCGGACCGCGCCCTTGGCGACGAGGTCATCGATCGTGACGTCTCCACCCGCGGGGTAGAGCGCCGCGAGCCGGTCCAGGTTCACGACCTGGTAGACGGTGCGGTAGGGGTTCTTGAACCCGCGCAGCTTCGGGAAGCGCATGTGCAGGGGGGTGGTGCCACCCTGGAAGCGCTCCGGAACCTGGTAGCGGGCCTTGGTGCCCTTGGTGCCTCGACCGGCGGTCTTGCCCTTGGAGCCCTCACCGCGACCCACACGGGTCTTGGCGGTCTTGGCGCCGGGGGCCGGACGCAGGTGGTGCACCTTGAGTGCGGTGCCGCTGGCGGTCGCGGTGCTCGCGCCCTCGGCAGCCTTGGTGGCCTTGGAGTCAGCCATGATCAGTCAACCTCCTCGACGGTGACGAGGTGCGCCACCGCGCGGACCATCCCCCGGATCTCGGGGCGGTCCTCCTTGACGACGACGTCGTTGATGCGCTTGAGGCCCAGGCTGCGCAGCGTGTTGCGGTGCGCCTGGAGCGTGCCGACCTTGCCGCGGATCTGGGTCACCTTGAGCTGAGCCATCACGCACCTGCCTTGGCGACGCGCTCGGCCTCACGGCCGGCGGCCTGGGCGCGAAGCATCGCGGCCGGGGCGACCTGGTCGACCGGCAGGCCACGGCGGGCGGCCACGGCCTCGGGCCGCTCGAGACCCTTGAGGGCCGCGACGGTCGCGTGGACGATGTTGATGGCGTTGCTCGAACCGAGGCTCTTGGAGAGCACGTCGTGCACGCCCGCGCACTCGAGCACCGCACGCACCGGGCCACCGGCGATGACACCGGTACCGGGGCTGGCGGGGCGGAGCATGACGACGCCGGCAGCGGCCTCGCCCTGGACGGGGTGCGGGATGGTGCCCTGGATCCGAGGAACCTTGAAGAACTGCTTCTTCGCCTCCTCGACACCCTTGGCGATCGCCGCGGGCACCTCCTTGGCCTTGCCGTAGCCGACACCGACGGTGCCGTCACCGTCACCGACGACGACGAGCGCGGTGAAGCTGAAGCGACGGCCACCCTTGACGACCTTCGCGACCCGGTTGATGGTCACGACGCGCTCCAGGTACTGGCTCTTCTCGGCCTCACGCGGCTCGCGGCCACGACGGTCGTCGCGACCGCGGCGCTCGCTGCGCTCGGGACGGTCGCCCGCGGCGCCCACGGGCCCGGTGCCTCGACGCTGTGGTCCTGGCATCAGATGTTCCTCATCTCGTTCTGGGTCTTCACAGTGGTCAGCGCCGCCGTCGGGGCCCCCGCCGGAACGCGAGCGCAGTGAGTGTTCTGGTGGGGTGACATCAGAGGGTCAACCCGCCTTCGCGAGCGCCGTCCGCGATCGCCGCGACCCGGCCGTGGTACTTGTTGCCGCCACGGTCGAAGACCACGGCGTCGACACCGGCCGCCTTGGCCCGCTCGGCGACGAGCTCGCCGACCCGCTTGGCCTTGGCCCGCTTGTCGCCGTCGAAGGAGCGCAGGTCCGCTTCCATCGTGGAGGCCGACGCCACGGTCTGGCCCAGGCTGTCGTCGACGACCTGGACGAAGACGTGACGCGCGCTGCGGCTGACGACCAGACGCGGGCGCGTCGCGGTGCCGGCCAGGTGCTTGCGCAGGCGGTTGTGACGACGGCCGCGGGCCGCCGCCTTGCTCTTGGCACGCTTGATGATCTGTCCCATGGCTTACTTCTTCCCAGCCTTTCCGGCCTTGAGGCGCACGACCTCGCCCGCGTACCGGATGCCCTTGCCCTTGTAGGAGTCGGGCTTGCGCAGCTTGCGGATGTTGGCAGCGGTCTCGCCGACGAGCTGCTTGTCGATCCCTTGGATCGAGAAGCGGGTCTGGTTCTCGACCGCGAAGGTGATGCCGGCCGGCGGCGTGACGGTGATCGAGTGGCTGTAGCCGAGGGCGAACTCGAGGTCGGAGCCCTTGGCGAGCACGCGGTAACCGGTGCCCCGGATCTCCATCTTCTTCTCGTAGCCCTCGGTCACGCCGAGCACCATGTTGTTGATGAGGGTGCGGGTCAGGCCGTGCAGCGAGCGCGACATGCGCTCGTCGTCGGGGCGGGCCACGGTGACCGTGCCGTCCTCGAGGCTGACCTGGATCGGCTCACGCACGACGTGCGAGAGTTCGCCCTTGGGGCCCTTGACGGTGACGTTCTGGCCATCGATGTCGATGGTCACACCGCTCGGGACGGTGACGGGGAGGCGTCCGATACGCGACATGGTCAGACTCCTCTCACCAGATGTAGGCGAGGACTTCCCCACCCACACCCTTGTTGGCGGCCTGCTTGTCGGTCAGCAGTCCGGAGCTGGTCGAGATGATCGCGATGCCGAGTCCACCGAGCACCTTCGGAAGGTTGGTGGACTTGGCGTACACGCGCAGGCCCGGCTTGGAGACGCGTCGCACGCCGGCGATCGAGCGTTCCCGGTTGGGGCCGTACTTGAGGGCGATCGTCAGCGTCTTGCCGACCTCGGCGTCCTCGACGGTCCAACCGGCGATGTAGCCCTCGGCCTCGAGAATCTCCGCGATGTGCGACTTGAGCTTGCTGAACGGCATGGACACCGTGTCCTTGTGCGCCGAATTGGCGTTCCGGACGCGGGTCAGCATGTCCGCGATCGGGTCTGTCATGGTCATGTGGGCTCGTTGCCCCTTCTCACCGCGGTTTCCTCACCCGGATCGGGTGCGGACCTTCGATGTCGATGGTGGTCGTGCGTGTGCCGTGGGGCTGGCCCACAGCGGGTGGTGCGGTGCGCTGGGAGCCCGGCTCCCGGCATACCTCGGGTGGTTTCAGGCGGTGCGGATCACCAGGACGACTTGGTCACGCCGGGCAACTCGCCCCGGTGCGCCATCTCGCGCAGGCAGATCCGGCAGAGGCCGAACTTGCGGTAGACCGAGTGCGGACGGCCACAGCGCTGGCAGCGCGTGTAGGCACGGACGCCGAACTTCGGCTTCTTGTTCGCCTTGTTGACAAGGGCGGTCTTGGCCATGCTCAGTTCTCCTTGAACGGGAAGCCGAGCGCCTTGAGCAGCGCGCGTCCCTCGTCGTCGTTCTTGGCGGTCGTGACGACCGTGATGTCCATCCCGCGGACCCGGTCGATCTTGTCCTGGTCGATCTCGTGGAACATCGACTGCTCCGTGAGGCCGAAGGTGTAGTTGCCCCGACCGTCGAACTGCTTCGGGGACAGGCCGCGGAAGTCACGGATGCGCGGCAGCGCGACCGAGACGAGGCGGTCCAGGAACTCCCACATGCGGTCGCCACGCAGCGTCGCGTGGGCGCCGATCGGCATCCCCTCGCGAAGCTTGAACTGGGCGATCGACTTGCGGGCCTTGGTGACGACCGGCTTCTGGCCGGTGATCGCGGTGAGGTCGCGGACGGCACCCTCGATGAGCTTGCTGTCCTTGGCCGCGTCGCCGACACCCATGTTGACGACGACCTTGACGACGCCGGGGATCTGCATGACGTTGTCGAAGGAGAACTGCTCCTGCAGCGTGCCCTTGATCTCGTCCTGGTAGCGCGCCTTCAGGCGCGGCTTGACGGGGGTGGCAGTGGTGTCAGTCATCGAGGTCACAGGTCCTTACCCGAGCGCACCGACACACGCACCCGGGACGCCTTCTGGCGGCCGTCGCGCTCGGTGGTCTCGACGCGGGTCTTGACGCGGGTCGGCTTCTTGTCCGACGGGTCGACGATGGCCACGTTGCTCACGTGGATCGGCGCCTCCTGGACGACGAGCCCGCCGGTGGTGGTGCCGCGCGCGCTCTGACCGGCCTTGGTGTGGCGGGTCACGCGGTTGACACCCTCGACGAGCACGCGCTCGGTCTCGCGGAAGACCGCGATGACCTTGCCGGTGCTGCCCTTGTCCTTGCCGGTGAGCACCTGGACGGTGTCACCCTTCTTGATCTTGATCTTCGCCATGGCTCAGAGCACCTCCGGGGCGAGCGAGATGATCTTCATGAACTTCTTCTCGCGCAACTCACGGCCGACCGGGCCGAAGATACGGGTGCCACGGGGGTCACCATCGTTCTTGAGGATCACGGCGGCGTTCTCGTCGAACTTGATGTAGGACCCGTCCGGGCGGCGGCGCTCCTTGACGGTGCGCACGATGACCGCCTTGACGACGTCACCCTTCTTGACGTTGCCACCCGGGATGGCGTCCTTGACCGCGGCGACGATGACGTCACCGATGCCGGCATACCGACGGCCCGACCCACCGAGCACCCGGATGCACAGGATCTCCTTGGCACCGGTGTTGTCGGCGACGCGCAGTCGCGACTCCTGCTGGATCACTTCGCCTTCTCCAAAATCTCCACCACGCGCCAGCGCTTGGTGGCGCTCAGCGGGCGGGTCTCCATGATGAGGACGCGGTCGCCGACACCGGCGCTGTTGGCCTCGTCGTGCGCCTTGACCTTGCTCGAACGGCGCATGACCTTGCCGTAGAGCGCGTGCTTGACGCGGTCCTCGACCAGGACCACGACGGTCTTGTCCATCTTGTCGCTGACCACGTAGCCCTGACGGGTCTTGCGGTCGTTGCGGTCGACGTTGTCGCCGGCCGTCGCACTGTCGTTCACGATGTCCTTCTTCTCGCTCACTTGGTGGCCTCGCTCTTCGCCGGGGCCGAGCCAATCCCGAGCTCGCGCTCGCGCATCTCGGTGTAGATCCGCGCGATGTCCTTGCGGACTGCGCGCAGGCGACCGTGGTTGTCCAGCTGACCGGTGGCCGACTGGAACCGGAGGTTGAACAGCTCCTCCTTGGCCTTGCGGAGCTCGTCGACGAGCTTGTCGTCGTCCAACCCGCGCAGCTCGGCGGGCGCCAGGTCCTTGGAACCGATGGCCATCAGATGTCACCACCCTCACGCGTGACGAAACGAGTCTTCATGGGGAGCTTGTGCATCGCCAGACGCATGGCCTCACGCGCGGTCTCCTCCGGCACGCCGGAGAGCTCGAACATGATCCGGCCGGGCTTGACGTTGGCGATCCACCACTCCGGGGAACCCTTACCGGAACCCATCCGGGTCTCGGCGGGCTTCTTGGTCAGCGGGCGGTCCGGGTAGATGTTGATCCAGACCTTTCCGCCACGCTTGATGTAGCGGGTCATCGCGATACGCGCCGACTCGATCTGTCGGTTGGTGACGTAGGCCGGCGTCAACGCCTGGATGCCGTAGTCGCCGAACGCGAGCGCGGTGCCGCCCTTGGCGGCGCCGCTGCGACCGGGGTGGTGCTGCTTGCGGTGCTTGACACGACGGGGAATCAACATCAGCTTGCCTCGCCCTCGGTGCTGTCCGGGGTGGTTGCGACAGCGGCCTCGGCCGGAGCCGAGGTCGCCTCGGTGGTGGCCTCGACGGCGTCGCGACGCGCGCGGGCCGGACGGTCCGCGCCGTCACGGCGCGGCGGGCGGCCCTGACGGGGGGCGGTCGCCTGCTGGGCCGCGAGCTCGCGGGCCGTGAGGTCGCCCTTGTAGATCCAGACCTTCACGCCGATCCGACCGAAGGTGGTCTTGGCCTCGTAGAAGCCGTAGTCGATGTTGGCGCGCAGCGTGTGCAGCGGCACCCGACCCTCACGGTAGAACTCGGTGCGGCTCATCTCGGCGCCGCCGAGACGGCCGGAGACCTGGACCCGGATGCCCTTGGCGCCGGCGCGGGTGGCCGACTGCATGCCCTTGCGCATCGCGCGGCGGAAGCTCACGCGGGCGGAGAGCTGCTCGGCGATGCCCTGGGCGACGAGCTGGGCCTCGATCTCGGGGTTCTTCACCTCGAGGATGTTGAGCTGGACCTGCTTCTTGGTGAGCTTCTCGAGCTCGCCGCGAATGCGGTCGGCCTCGGCGCCCCGACGACCGATGACGATGCCGGGACGGGCCGTGTGGATGTCCACGCGGACCCGGTCACGGGTGCGCTCGATGTCGACGCGGGCGATGCCGGCGCGGTCCATGCCCTCGGACATGAGCTTGCGAATCGCGACATCTTCCTTGACGTAGTCGCGGTAGCGCTGGCCCTCCTTGGTGGAGTCGGCGAACCAGCGGCTCTTGTGCTCCGTCGTGATACCCAGACGGAAGCCGTGCGGGTTGACCTTCTGACCCATCAGCCCTTACCTCCGTTCTTGGCAACCTTGGGAGCGACGACCACGGTGATGTGGCTCGTGCGCTTGTTGATCCGGCTCGCGCGGCCCTGGGCCCGCGGACGGAAACGCTTCATCGTGGGGCCCTCGTCGACGAAGGCCGCGGTGACGACGAGGTTGCCCTCGTCGAACCGTTCGGCGGCCTTGTCGGCCTTGACCCGCGCGTTGGCGATCGCGGACTCGAGGACCTTGCGGACCGGCTCGCCCGCGGCCTGCGGGGCGAACTTCAGCACCGTGACGGCCTCGACGGCGTTCTTGCCGCGGATCAGGTCGATCATCCGCCGCGCCTTCATCGGGGTGACCCGGACGTCGCGGGCGACGGCCTGCGAGGTCTCGACACCCTCGGGTGCGTTGATGTTGGTCTTGGTGGACATCAGCGACGGCGTCCCTTCTTGTCGTCCTTGATGTGACCCTTGAAGGTGCGGGTCGGCGCGAACTCGCCGAGCTTGTGGCCCACCATCGACTCGGTGACGAACACCGGGACGTGCTTGCGGCCGTCGTGGACGGCGAAGGTGTGACCGAGCATGTCGGGGCTGATGACCGACCGACGCGACCAGGTCTTGATGACGTTCTTGGTGCCGGCTTCGTTCTGGACATCCACCTTCTTCTGAAGGTGGTCGTCGATGAAGGGGCCCTTCTTCAAACTACGAGGCATGTTCCCAGGCTCCTATCAGCGCTTCTTGCCCGTACGGCGACGGCGGACGATCAACTTGTCGCTCGGCTTGCCCGGACGACGGGTGCGGCCCTCGGGCTGGCCCCACGGGCTCACCGGGTGGCGGCCACCGGAGGTGCGACCCTCACCACCACCGTGCGGGTGGTCGACCGGGTTCATGACGACACCACGGACGGTCGGGCGCTTGCCCTTCCACCGCATCCGACCGGCCTTGCCCCAGTTGATGTTGGACTGCTCGGCGTTGCCGACCTCGCCGATCGTGGCGCGGCAGCGCACGTCGACGTTGCGGATCTCACCGGACGGCATACGCAGCTGGGCGTAGGGGCCGTCCTTGGCGACGAGCTGCACGCGCACACCGGCGGAGCGGGCGATCTTCGCGCCGCCGCCGGGCTTGAGCTCGACGGCGTGGATGACCGTACCGGTCGGGATGTTGCGCAGCGGCAGGCTGTTGCCGGGCTTGATGTCGGCGGACGGGCCGTTTTCGATGGCCATGCCCTGCTCGAGGCCCTTGGGGGCCAGGATGTAGCGCTTCTCGCCATCGGCGTAGTGCAGCAGCGCGATGCGGGCGGTGCGGTTGGGGTCGTACTCGATGTGCGCGACCTTGGCCGGCACGCCGTCCTTGTCGTGACGACGGAAGTCGATCACGCGGTAGGCGCGCTTGTGGCCCCCGCCGATGTGACGGGTGGTGATGCGGCCGTTGCTGTTACGGCCACCGGTCTTGGAGAGCGGACGGACGAGCGACTTCTCGGGCGTCGAGCGAGTGATCTCGACGAAGTCGGCCACGCTCGAGCCACGACGGCCGGGCGTCGTCGGCTTGTACTTACGGATACCCATGGTGTGTGTTCCTTCGTCCTCAGGCGCCGGCGCTGCCGAAGATGTCGATCGTGCCCTCGCGGAGGGTGACGATCGCGCGCTTGGTGTCCTTGCGCTTGCCCAGACCGAAGCGGGTCCGGCGGGCCTTGCCCTGGCGGTTGAGCGTGTGGACCGAGGCGACCTTGACGCCGAAGATCTCCTCGACGGCGATCTTGATCTCGGTCTTGTTCGAGCGCGGGTCGACGATGAAGGTGTACTTGCCCTCGTCGAGCAGCCCGTAGGACTTCTCCGACACGACCGGGGCGATCAGGATGTCCCGGGCGTGCTTGCGGTTGATGGTGCTGCTCACTTGTCGTCCGCCTTCTTCTTGCTTCCGGCCTTGGTGAAGCCGGCGGCCTCAGCGGCCTTCGCGTCCTTGAACCAGAACTCGGCGACGGTGGCGTCGTACCAGCGGCCGTCCGGCTCGTGGTAGAGGCCGCTGTCGGCGTTGCCCTTGACGGTGTAGCCCTCGGGCGCCGAGCCATCGGCGAGCGGGGCGGCGGCGCCGGCGGGCAGCTCGGCGGCAACCTCGGGAGCCTCGGGAGCCTCGACGAGGGTGGCGGCCTTGGTCGCCTTCTCGGCCTTGGTCGCCTTCTCGGTCTTCGGGGCCTTCTCCGCCTTCGGAGCCTCGGGGGCGACCGGGGCGGTCCCGTCGGTGGCCTCCACCGACTCGGCGCCGGCCACCATCACCGGGGCGCCGGCCACGAACGTGTCGTAGGCGGCCTTGGTGAAGACGACGTCGTCGGCGCACAGCACGTCATACGTGTTGAGCTGGTCGACGGCGAGCACGTGCACGCCACCGAGGTTGCGCACCGACTTCAACGACACGAGGTCGGTGCGGTCGAGGACGACGAGCAGGTTCTTGCGCTCGGTCAGGCCGGCGAGCAGGGCGACGGCGTCCTTGGTCGAGGGGGTCGCGCCGGTGACGAGCGACTCCACGACGTGGATGCGGCCGTGGCGCGCCCGGTCCGAGAGGGCACCGCGCAGGGCGGCGGCCTTCATCTTCTTGGGGGTGCGCTGGGCGTAGTCGCGCGGCTGCGGGCCGTGGACGACGCCACCGCCGGCGAACTGCGGCGCACGGGTCGAGCCCTGGCGGGCGCGGCCGGTGCCCTTCTGCTTGTACGGCTTCTTGCCACCACCGCGGACCTCGCCGCGGGTCTTGGTGGCGTGCGTGCCCTGGCGCGCGGCGGCGAGCTGGGCGACGACGACCTGGTGGATCAGCGGAACGTTGGTCTGGACGTCGAAGATCTCGGCGGGCAGATCAACCGACACAGCCTTGGCTGCGGTCTTGGTTGCCATCTGACTCAGGCTCCCTTCGCGGCGGATCGGACGAGGACCACGCCGCCGCGGGGGCCGGGAACGGCACCCTTGACGAGCAGCAGGCCCTTGTCGGCGTCGACGGCGTGGACCGTCAGGTTCTGGGTGGTCTGGCGCACGCCGCCCATGCGGCCGGCCATGCGCATCCCCTTGAAGACGCGACCCGGGGTGGCGCAGCCACCGATCGAGCCGGGCTTGCGGTGGTTGCGGTGGGCACCGTGGCTGGAGGACACGCCGTGGAAGCCGTGACGCTTCATGACACCGGCGAACCCCTTGCCCTTGGTGGTGCCGGAGACGTCGATGACCTGGCCGGCCTCGAAGGTCTCGGCGGAGAGCTCCTGGCCGGGCGCGAACTCCGCGGCGTCGGCGGTCCGGAGCTCGACGAGGTGGCGACGGGGGGTGACCCCGGCCTTCTCGAAGTGGCCGGTCAGCGGCTTGGTCACCTTGCGGGGGTCGATCGCGCCGAAGCCGATCTGCACCGCGGCATACCCGTCCTTGTCGGCCGAGCGCACCTGGGTGACGACGTTGCTGCCGACCTCGATGACGGTGACCGGGACGAGGCGGTTGTCCTCGTTCCACACCTGGGTCATGCCGAGCTTGCGCCCGAGCAGCCCCTTCACGTTCTTCTCTGCAGTCATGGTGCGCCTCAGAGCTTGATCTCGATGTTGACGTCAGCCGGCAGGTCGAGACGCATCAACGAGTCGACGGCCTTGGGCGTCGGGTCGATGATGTCGATGAGGCGCTTGTGGGTGCGCATCTCGAAGTGCTCGCGGCTGTCCTTGTACTTGTGCGGCGAACGGATGACCACGAAGACGTTCTTCTCCGTGGGCAGCGGCACGGGGCCGACCACCGTCGCGCCGGCACGGGTGACCGTGTCGACGATCTTCCGCGCGGAATTGTCGATGACCTCGTGGTCGTACGACTTCAACCGGATGCGGATCTTCTGTCCCGCCATATCAGGCTTCCGTTCTCTTGGCGTTGCAGTGGAGCGTCTGGAGCCGGACCCCCTGGACCCTCCGACCCCCGCGGTCGGGCGTGTCGCGCCCGCTCCGCACATCCGGGCCAACCGTTCGCACGGTTCACCCTGATCTGGGATCACAAGTTCCGGGAGACCCGGACGGCTTGACTCTTCGCGCGGTCCCGCCCCACCCGGCTGGGGGTGGTTCGGTTCTCCGCTGCGGTGGGCACCTGCAGCCGTCTGACGACGGTCGCGGGCACACGCCAAGCAACCCGCCAAGTGTGCCAGAGCCGCACGGCATACCCCAAATCGGCCCGGACGGATACCCCAAATCGGCCCGGACGGCCTCGACGACGTCGCGCGCCACGCCGGTCTGGTGGCCCTGTCGCGGGAGAGCCGCCCGGCATACTTTGTGAAACTCTTCACAAAGTATGCCGGGACGGCATAGCCTCGGCTGCATGCCCGTTGACGCTCGCGTGAGCACACCCCATCGCATCGTCATCATCGGGTCCGGTTTCGGCGGTTTGTTCGCCGCCCGTGCCCTCAAGCGTCGCAAGGACGTCGAGGTTACGGTCATCGCGAAGACCACGCACCACCTGTTCCAGCCGCTGCTCTACCAGGTGGCCACGGGCATCCTGTCCGAGGGCGAGATCGCCCCCGCCACCCGCGAGGTGCTCTCGCACCAGAAGAACGCCCGGGTGCTGCTCGGTGAGGTCACCGACATCCAGGTGGGCGACAAGACGGTCACCCACGAGGTCATGGGTCGGCGGACCGTCACCCCCTTCGACACGCTGATCGTCGCCGCGGGCGCGGGGCAGTCCTACTTCGGCAACGATCAGTTCGCCGACCACGCCCCCGGGATGAAGACCATCGACGACGCCCTTGAGCTGCGCGGACGGATCTTCGGGGCCTTCGAACTCGCCGAGTTGGCGCCGAGCCAGGCCGAGCGGGAACGCCTGCTGACCTTTGTCGTCGTGGGAGCCGGGCCGACGGGCGTGGAGATGGCCGGCCAGATCAAGGAACTGGCCCAGCGCACGCTGAAGAACGACTTCCGGGTCATCAACCCCCGCGACGCCAAGGTGATCCTCATCGACGCCGGCCCGACGGTGCTGCCGAGCTTCGGCGAGAAGCTGGGCGACCTGACGCGCGAGAAGCTCGAGGCGATGGGCATCGAGGTGCGCACCTCGACCAAGGTCGTCGACGTCGACGCCACCGGACTCGAGGTGGAAGGGCCCGACGGCACGCGCTCACGCATCGAGTCCAAGGCGAAGGTGTGGGCCGCCGGAGTCTCCGGCTCTCCCCTCGGGCGAATCCTGACGGCCCAGAGTGACTCCGGCCTCGACCGGGCCGGACGCGTCGAGGTCGCGCCGGACCTGACCCTCAAGGGGCGCCCCGACGTCTTCGTCATCGGCGACCTGATGGCGCTGAACGGGCTTCCCGGCGTGGCCCAGGTCGCGATCCAGGGCGCTCGGTATGCCGTCAAGGTGATCACCGCGCGGCTCGACGGGAGGCCGGCTCCGGCGCCGTTCGAGTACTTCGACAAGGGCTCGATGGCGACGATCTCGCGCTTCAGTGCCGTGGTGTCGATGGGCCGGATCCAGTTCGGCGGCTTCGTCGCCTGGCTGGCGTGGTTGGGTCTGCACCTGGTCTACATCACGGGGTTCAAGTCGAGGGTGACGACCCTGCTGCACTGGTTCGTGACCTTCATCGGTCGAGGACGGGCCCAGCGGGTGACGACGGCCCAGCAAGTGCTGGGCCGCCGAGCCCTGCAACGGCTGGACCAGGCGGACACCGCCCTGCCCCCGGCAGCGCGCGACGAGGACGAACGCGACATGCTGGCGGCCCCTGCCTCCGTCGCCCCGGCCCCCTCCCCCGACCCCGCCTAATCCCCCGACCCCGCCCAATCCCCCGACCCCGCCCCCCATTTGTGACCCCAGGTTCGCCGACCCGGCCCGCCGCCGCACCCCAAGCCCCCCATTTGTGACCCCAGGTTCGCCGACCCGGCCCGCCGCCGCACCCCAAGCCCCCATTTGTGACCCCAGGGT
>WBZS01001733.1_pt1 | contig 15747 bp, 8 predicted proteins | sample 5204201 | NCBI WGS metagenome assembly WBZS01 (sample SAMN12344357, study PRJNA552823) | activated sludge metagenome | biome: Activated sludge suspended growth; feature: Nitrification reactor; material: Wastewater; isolation source: activated sludge from nitrification reactor of wastewater treatment...
TGGCTGCAATTTGGCGAACAGAAATTGGCGGTGACGCGGTCTTGGATCCTCGAATTTCCTCGCGAGCAACAGAATTTCGAATCTCAATTTCGCCCGTTTCAATCGACCCTCGAGATCGATGTGCCACGCATGATTCAGTACCTCGAGCGAAAAAGGCAAAGCCTGGAATCGTACTTACAGATGTCCGCTCCCTCGCCCCCGAGGGTTTCCCCTACCAAGGATGCCACGCCATGAGCCTTTCCACGGGTAGGTACCAACTTGCGTCGGCGAATAAGTCTCTGAAAGAACATTGGGAACAGACGCAGCGATCCTGGCGCGACGAAGTGCGCGAGGAATTCACCCATGAATTTTGGGACGACATGGAACGGCGTTTGAACAGCTTATTGACCGCGATCGATCGTTTTGACCAAGTCATGCACCAGGTTCGAAACCAATGTGGCGACGGTTCGTGAGGAAGCTATCTGGAGTTTTTGCATCGGTGGGCCGAGATTCTTATCCCTTTCCGATGCGACGCCTTTCGTCGAGCAGATGCCCAAGGTGACTTAGGCTGCGGTAACACCATCAAGCCAAGATCGGGAGCCGACTTTGACACCGGAATCCAAAAATGAACTGAAACCGCCGATGCAGCCTTGGAGCGAACGGCTTCGCGCGGCGTTAAAAGCTTATGAGGCGGCATCGCGTAAACGAGCCCAACTCGAAACCGAAATCGCCAACGAATTTCGCTCCACCAGCGACGGCGCGTCGGCGGAATTTCAGCAAGCCCTGGCGGATCTCGACCGAACGTACCAAGAACAACTGGCGGAATCCAACGGCAACCAGAAAGAAGCGAAGGCGGCGTTGGAGGCGAGCCAAACGGAAGCAACCGACCGCATTCAAGCAGAGTTCTCGGTGCAAAAGCAGATCGCGATCCAACAGTACAACGAAGCGAAGGAAACGCTTGACGCGGAATTCAAGGAATCCCGATGGACCTTCAACACGCTCGCGGAATCGGAACGGAAATTGGCTCGGGATCACTATCGGAAATGCCAATTCGAATCGAAAAACGCCCTGACACGTCTACGCGCCGTCCGCCAAGAAGCTTATGAACGCATCCAGAAATGGTCCTTCGTCGATACGGTGCCGGTTCGTCGCAAGAAAGAACCCTTCGCCGAGCCATTGGATCCTTGGTCGACCATTCAGCAATGCCAATCGGTGGCCGAGGTCACGCTCGTTCAGCTCGACAATCAAAAAATCGCCGATTGGCTAAACGGTAGCCGACCTTGGATGATCGTGAGCATTTTGACGGTGTTGACGTCGCTTGGCTGCTTCGGCGTACTCTGGTTTTTGGATACACCGATGCCAATGCTGTTGGTGTCTCTTCTGCCGGTGATATTGATTCCGTTGTGTAGCCTGGGCATTTTGAATCTACTGCAAGGCCGAACCGAGGACCACATTCTCGAACTGTGGGACAATATCTTCCAAGCGACGCAAAAGGCCAAGAAACTTCAACCGATCTACATTCGTCGCCTTCGGCAAGATTACCAAAAGAAAAAGACGGAGGCGAAAGCGAATAGCCAAAGGCAGATCGATGCTCATCTCAAGGAGATACGCGGGAAATTGGCGGCCCTTCGCGCCGAGCGTGATGAGCGGATCAAGCAAGACGAGGAAGCCAGCCGTGCCGCGTTGACGCAAAACCGCAAACATTTTCATGACGAATTCGAGCGGATCACCAGTGAGTTTTCAAGTCATGGCCGGGAGCTGACTCGCTGGCATCAATCCGAAACGGAATCGGTTAAGAAGCAGCAAGCTCAACGCACCGATGAGATCAACCGCCAACACGCGAAAGCGTGGGGTGAGTTGTTGCAGGATTGGCGCTCGGCATGTTCGGAGTTTCAAGCCGCGACGGTGAAGACGATCAAGGAATGCGACCGCTGGTTTGGTCCTTGGAATCGGCCTTACGAGCCGCAGACGGAACTTCCGATGGGTTTGGAGTTTGGCTATTTGGATTTCGCGTTGGACCGGATCCCGAATGGTTTGCCCGCGGACCCGCATCTGCCACGCCCGGATCTGGGGGATACCCGGTATCCCGCGCTCTTGCCGTTTCCTGAAAAAGCGTCGCTTGCTTTCCTCGCGCAGGATGAAGGTCGACCCATTGCGCTCGAGACGCTGCGATCGCTGTTGCTCCGATGCTGGATGGCGCTGCCGCCGGGCAAAATCCGGTGCACCATCTTCGATCCCGTAGGTCGCGGCGAGAATTTCGCAGCTTTCATGCATTTGGCCGACTTTGATGAAAGCCTGGTGCACGGCCGCATCTGGACCGAAGGAAGCCAAATCGATCAAAGACTTGCCGACCTGACGCAGCACATGGAAAATGTCTTACAGAAATATCTTCGCAATCAATACAATACGCTCGCGGAGTACAACGCCCAGGCGGGTGAAGTTGCCGAGCCTTTCCGGTTTTTGGTCGTCGCGGATTTTCCGGTGAATTTCAACGCCGACTCCGTCCGTCGGTTAACGAGCCTGGCAAGTGCCGGTTCCCGGTGCGGGATCTACACCTTTGTCATGATCGACACGCGCGTGCCCATGCCGCATGGTGTCGATCGACGGGATCTCGAAGATGCTTGCGTCTGCCTGGAATGGGACGGTCGAGAATTCAAATGGAACGACCCTGAGTTTTCGCGATTTCCGATTCACCTCGACATGGCTCCCGTCTCTGAACGGATGACGGGGTTTCTGCAAAAAATCGGCGCCAACACGCTCAAGGCGTTGCGGGTCGAAGTACCTTATCAGATGATTTTGCCACCCTCGAATCAATGGTGGACGACGGAAAGTCGAACGGGTCTTGCCGCTCCGTTGGGGCGAGCCGGGGCTCGCCAGCATCAGTGGTTGGAGCTGGGGAAAGGCACGTCGCAGCACGTCTTGGTCGCTGGGAAAACCGGGGCGGGTAAGTCCACGTTACTTCACGTGTTGATCACGCAGCTCGCGATGCGCTACAGCCCTAGCGAACTGGAACTCTACCTGATCGACTTCAAGAAAGGCGTGGAATTCAAGTGCTACGCCGAGCACCGCTTGCCCCACGCGCGCGTGGTCGCCATCGAATCGGAACGCGAATTTGGTATCAGCGTGCTTGAAAGGCTCGATCAGGAACTTTCCAAGCGTGGTGAAATCTTTCGAACCTTCGGTGTGAACGACCTTCCCTCGTACCGCGAAAAACGGGATCGGCTTGGGAAAGGCGAGCCGATGCCTCGCATCCTGCTGCTCGTTGACGAATTTCAAGAGTTCTTCGTGGAAGACGACAAACTCGCTCAGGAAGCTGGACTTTTATTGGATCGACTGGTTCGTCAAGGTCGTGCCTTCGGCATGCATGTCTTTCTCGGCTCGCAAACGCTCGGTGGAGCGTACGGATTGGCGCGAAGCACCATGGATCAGATGGCGGTCCGCATCGCCATGCAATGCAGCGAAGCAGACGCTCACCTGATCCTCGACCGCGAAAACACCGAAGCTCGCCTGCTTTCACGTCCCGGCGAAGCGATTTACAACGCCTCCCATGGCCTGCTCGAAGGCAACCGATTGTTCCAGGTGGTTTGGCTGGAAGATTCCTTCCGCGATCAGCTCTTGTCGCAAGTGCACGACTTGAGCCGAAAACGCGAGGAGTTCCTGGTTCCGCTCGTGTTTGAAGGAACCGCACCAGCCGAGATCACCCACAACGCGACGGTGTTAAAAGCGTGGTCTGATCCGCATCCGCCCAAAGGAGTTTATCGCGCCTGGCAAGGTGATGCGTTGGCGATCAAGGAACCGACATGTGCCACGTTCCGCAAACAGTCCGGATGCAATCTGCTTACCATGGGACAGAGTGAGCCGTTGGCGTTTCAAATGTTGGTGGCGTCGTTGGTGAGTTTGGGCGGCGCGTTCGAACACCAGGAATCCGCCTCGCCCAGCCTTCACGTGGTGGTGGCGAACGCGCTCGAACCCGAGCAAGAAACCATTCTCAATGCCCTCACGGAGGTCGTGCCGCTTCGAATCTACACGCCACGGGAGATGCCCACGCTTCTTAATGAGTTGGCCGACCAAGTTAACATCGGTCTCAACGGCGGCGCGATGCCCCATCCACAGTTTCTTTTCCTGTTTGGACTTCACCGGCTGAAGGATCTTCGAAAAGGCGACGATGACTTCGGATTCTCGCGGCGTGCCGACGAGGCGCCCACGCCCTCTCGGCAATTCATGCATTTGGTTCGCGAAGGCCCGCCACTGGGAATCTTCACCTGCACCTGGTGCGACAACTTGTTGAATTTGCAACGGAGCCTGGATCGTGGAGGCCTACGTGAATTCGATATGCGTGTGCTGATGCAAATGAGTGCCGCCGATTCCGCCCACTTCATGGACAGTCCTTTGGCATCGAAATTAGGTCCGCACCGTGCGATCTTTTACACGGAAGATCAGGGGAAAATGGAAAAGTTTCGACCGTTCGCGCTACCGACGGCGGAGTGGATTAACGCCTTACCAAGCCATCGGCATCTTGGTGATGCGGACTTGCAACTCACGGACCGGCGGGTCTAGCGGTTGGAAAGTCAATCACGCGAGGAACTCCGCCGCCTTTTGGCGGCGGGCTCGTTTGAAGGGATTCGAGTTATTTTTTTCCTCGGAACTTCTCCGCAGCTCGCGGAGGAGTTTCAAGAACCAGATTCCAAGAACCAAACAAGATCCAGGTACGAAAAAACAAACCGCCAAGGACCGATTGGATTTTTTGAAGTTGGTTCTTAGAACCTCTGCCAAAACCCCCAGGAGCTGTGAAAATGTTCACCAAAAACGGGGTTTTGTCAGAGGTTCTTATTGTCTTGGTTCTTGTGGGTTGCAGGTCCGCCGCGTTAGGATTTCTCTGCTAAATAGGCTTCTACGGTGCGGGCGAGACCGTCCCGGAACGAGATGTCAGGGGAGAAGCCCAAATCCGCGCGTGCCTTCGAAATATCCGCTTGCGAAAATCGAACGTCTCCCGAACGGGGCGGCGCGAATGTCGGCTCGATCTTCGCGTTCAAGATGTCGTTGAGATGGGCGATCAAATCAAGCACGGTAATGCTCGACCCCATCCCCACGTTGTACACTTTTCCAACCGCAGCTGACGCGGTTCCCGCCAATCGCAACGCATGGACCACGTTTTCCACATAGACAAAATCGCGTGATTGAAGGCCGTCGCCGAACACCGTCGGCGTCCGTCCCTCGCATAGAGCGGCGATGAACAGCGCAATGACTCCCGAGTAGGGATTCTTTGGATCTTGGCGTGGACCAAACACGTTAAAAAACCGCAGGCGAACCGTTTCGAGGCCATACACCTCGGTAAAGCAGCTGCAGTAATGTTCGCCGGCGAGCTTGGCAGCGGCGTAAGGTGAAAGCGGTATGAGCGCATCCGTTTCTCGGCGTTGGGCCCCAGGTTGGTCTCCGTAAGCGCTACTGCTTCCCGCGTAAACAATGCGTCGAACGCCCAGTTTTTTCGCGGCCCACAGCACGTTCAGCGTACCGGTGCCACAAATTTCGTGCATCAAGAGCGGATCTTCCACGCTTTTCGTGACCGAGGGAAGGGCCGCCAAATGATAGATGGTTTGGCAACCCTGGACGGCTCGTTCCACGTCTTGCGGGCGGGTAACACTGCCTTCGAGGAGTTCGAGTGGGCCTTTCATCCCGGCCAAATTTCGGCGATTTCCCGTGGAGAAATCATCGAGGACGCGAACGGATTCCCCCGCCGAGAGCAGTGCGTGAACTAGGTGGGACCCAATAAAACCCGCCCCGCCGGTGACAAGACTTGCGCAATCCACGACAACCTCCCCGTTTCCCTAAGCGAAAAAGTGTTCTATATTCTTATCAACCCTACCTCATGAAGTCTTGCGATATGAGTGTGAACGCCTCCCTACTCCTGACCAGTCCCCCCTCTCCAAGGCCGCCCTCGGTGGAATATTCGGCCGCGCCGCAACGATCGATCAAAGAGTGGGTGAAATTCGCATTGTGTGGTGTATACAAGTATACCGGCGCGATGTGCGTCCATGAACGAATCGCAGATTGGCGAGGTTCGAACTATGCCGCCATCCTTTTGTTCCACCGCGTAACCGACGACATTCCCGAAGACGGCTTAACCGTAAACACCCGATGGTTTCGTGGCCTTTGCGAAATGCTGAAGGCGAGCTTCCATGTCGTTTCGCTAGGTGAAATCATGGAGTCGGTCCATTCGGGCAGGCCGTTCCATCGGCGAACCGTCGCGATCACGTTCGACGATTGCTACCGCGATAACTTATTCGCCGCCCGCGTTTTGGCGGAATTTGGCCATCCCGCGACGTTTTTCGTGCCCACGCAATTTGTTGGCACAGATCACGTTTTCCCCTGGGATCGTGGCCTTCGCCGGATGGCCAATCTCACGTGGGATGAAGTTCACGAGATGGTGAACCTTGGCCACGAAATAGGCTCTCACACGGTGAGCCACGCGGACTTTGGTGCGATCAATCCGCAGGAAGCTTTGGACGAATTGACCCAATCACGGATCACCTTGGAGCAGGAGCTCGGAAAACCAGTTCGATGGTTTGCCTATCCGTTCGGCGGTGCTTCAAATTTCAAACCGGAATACCTCCCTCTGGTCTACGAAGCTGGCTACCACGGATGTTTCTCAGGGCACGGTGGGTTCGTCTATCCTGGGATGGCTGGCGAAGTCATCCCACGCGAAGCCATGCCGTACTTCCGAAGCCTACTCAACCTCGAATTGCACCTTTCCGGATGTCTGGATTGGATGTACAGCACGAAGAAGAAGTTCGGCTGGGTCTGAAAATTCAAGCGGTTTATGAATCACGTCGGGACGAGTTCTAGGTTCCGACCTAAGGGGCCAGAGTAGGTTGCGGGCATGGCACCTTCGGGTGCGTTGGTCACTGCGGTCTGCCTCCATCTGTTAAAACTATTGTTTCAAAAATACGAGCGCGGGACGCCTGCCGAGCCAAGATCCCGCGAAAAACCCTGGAAATCTTGCAGGGCGCAACCTGTCACATCCTCCGGTTGTCGATCGACCTGTACACCTTATTGAAGCAATTGAAATCACTTGCGGTTTCAGATCGGGAACATATTTATTTCAGCTGCGATACCATTTTCTTGGAGAAGCACTCGTATCGCGGGGCAAGAACGTCTCCGAAGATTCCTGCGATACCGTGAAAACCAATACTAACAGTCGATCCGCGCCGGCAGATTTTGCCGATTTCACCGGTTTTCAGCAGAAAGTTGCTTCCAATTTGCCCAGCTTGGTGTAAAGTACCCTTATCGTCGTGCGCTAATTCCGAGATATTCGCGCCAAGCCCACGGTTACCACAACAGTGGATTTTTCATCGCCAGATAGAAGAATTCTGGCGAATTGGCTGTGAAACCGCGAAAACCGATGAATCTCTTCGTTTCGGCATGAGCCTTGCGTTACGGTAGTCTCCTAGAGCAGCGAAAACCCTCAACTTGATAGAGAAACTGACATGGTGAGCAAACAGCAGGTGAAAGGGATGCGAGCGTTGTTTTTCGCCGCCATCTTTTCGACGGCAGGACTTTCCTTCTTGATAGGCGGATTGTCGGCCCAAGAAGCGACCAAGAAATCTTCGAAAGATGCCGTGGAAGGCAAAGCCGCGAAATCGGCGACGAAGGCCTTGGTCAAAGATCCTCTTCCGGAAGAAAAAGCAAAGCCAGAAGTCACTCCGGTTCCCGCGACCCGTGGAGCCGTCGAACGGACTGGGCTTGGTACCGTTTCTCCTGGCGCGTATGTTTCCGGCGTGACGTTCCCTGGAAACGTAGCGGATCCTGAAGGAAATGGTCGGTTCACGGATCTTCTGATCGTGAAAGAGGGCCGATACCCCATTCTTGGCGGGTCGGTGTACTTCAAAGTGCTTCGCCGTTCCGGCAACAGCAACGATCCTTGGGGAATTGGGAACCACGAAGTGCTTCGCCGGTTCGTCCCGGGCAAGAGTTTCGAGGGGACCTACTCGCCCGAACTCGATTCCGACGCGAACTACCTTTACCTGTACATGGTGGTGAATGACCGGGCCCAATGGGAAGCCACTCGGCCGAACGTTGATTTCCAGGTTCTGAGCCGAGTTCCCTTTGAAGATGTCACCTCGTTCCACCTGAACTTGGTCCTGAATCCGCGGGCGATCACGTCGTGGGGTCATTTCCGGGAAACCAGCTTCGTTGGCAACATTGTTCCCTCTCCAATCGGCGAACGCTTTCGCTTGGTCCGTTCGGATATCGAAACCATTCGTGAGGCTCGCGTCTCGGTGACCAGCGAAGTCGATGTTTTGGAAGCGATTCCTTATCGCCAATATCGTCCTGACTCCAAGGCTTACAGCCTTGGCAAGTTCGGCACGGGTTTCGGCGTCGGCCAAGCGAATCTTTTCTTGCGAGCCACGGACGCCAAGGGCACTCCCGTGAATCGTGCGAAAGGCGAAAAAGGTGAAAACCTTCAAGTCGTTTCCGTCGCGGACCGGGGTGGCAAGGAACCGGATTATGTCCAAATCATGTTCTTCTCGCCGGAGGAACGTCTCCGTGCTCCGGATCGATTTGGTGGCGTCGGCGCGAACCATGGCTTGTTCCGCGTCGATTGGAAAGGCACGAATGTCATCAATCCTGACCACCATAGCGTGGTGTTCGGATTCACCTCGAACTACGGCCCCAAGGAAGCCGATGTCGCTCTGAACGATGTCGACGACCGAGTCGCTCGCGGCTTGGCGGGACGTGGTGCTGGCGCTGGAACTGGCGTTGGTGGGGTCGATGGGACTGGCACGGTCCCGGGTACAGGCTTAGCTCCCGGTGCAGGCGTCGCTGGAGCCGGCTTGGCTCTAGGACAAGGCGTTGCCGCAGGTGTCGCCGTCGCACCGTTCGTCCGATTTGATGAAGTCGCCGTCGAAGCTCCCGCGCCGGATGCCGGTGCGATCCTCAATGGCGGCGGTGGCATCAGCCCTGGTGCCGTGGGTACGTTGAGCGCGGGTCTGGTCGGTGGTGGCGGTGGGATTTTCCCGGCGGGTGCAGTCGGCCAACTCGGCGCGGCTCGCGGCGCAGGTGTTGGTGGCGGCGGTGGCGGTAGCCGTGGCGGTGGAGGTAACGACAACGGCGTCAGCGATGACGGTGGTTCCAAACCCGGCTCAGGCAACAACACCAACACCAATTCCCAAAACCAAGGCGGAAGCACGAACAACGTCACCGGTGGGAATAACACGCAGACCATCACCATCCGTTTCGACACGAGCTTCCAACAACAACAAAACAACAATCAAAACCAAAATCAGAACCAAAACCAAAACCAGAACCAAAACCAGAATCAAAATCAAAACCAAGGTGGAAACGGAGCCGTGATTCCGGCACCTGCCTCATTGCTCTTGGGGCTGATGGGTCTTCCGGGCGTCTACTTCGTGCTTCGTCGTCGTAAAGGTGATGTCCAAACGGAAACCGCCGAATCGACGTCGGTGGAAGCCGCTGATTAAGTTTTCTTTCGAGAATGAATTCCGACCCCGGTCCATTGCAAGGTGGACCGGGGTTTCTTTTTTTGATTGCCGCTCCCGCACTTCGCTGAGGCAATTTTTGAGATACAATTGTGGTCGTGTATTGAAAGCTCGATCGTATCCTCTTGTGAAATATCCCCATGCGAAAAACGATCAACGTCAAACTCGTGGTCATGACCTTTCTGACTACCGTGGGTGCCGTGATCGCCCTAATCGCGATTCATGAAATCCAAGTCCGAAAAAATGCAGGCGCCCTGATCGAGCGAGCCGACCGCTTTGTCGAACAGGGAAAGTACGCGGATTCCCTGGTGCTCTACAAGACGTTCCTTTCCTATCGGCCGCAAGACGTCGACGCTCTTGAAAAATATGTCCGAGCCTGGGACCGCTGGTGCCCCACGAACGGTGAGCGAACTGGGTTGGTCGTGGCGATGCAAAAAGTCTTGCAGCAGAAAAGCCATCTTCATGACCTTCGATATCGCCTCGTGATGAATCTGATCGGTCTTTCACGAGAACGGTACGGCGACGCCATCAAGCATCTGGAAAAACTGGAACCTCATTGGGAAAACAAGGCCGAAATCAAACACATGCTCGGTTGGTGCCGAGATGCGTTGGAGAAGTATGAAGAGGCGATCAAGGATTTTTCTGAGGCGATTTCACGGAATCCGGCCCAGATTGAAAGTTACGGATTACTGGCGGAGATCTTTCAGGATCGATTGCAAAAACATGACCAAGCCGCGGCAGTGATGCACAAGATGATCAACGCCAATCCCGAAAATTGGCGCGCTTATTTGGAGCGAGCGAGGTTTCATTCTCGACGTGGGGATTATCAGGGCGAAGAGGCGGACATTCGCTTGGCGCAGGAGAAGGGACCCACGGAGGTGCCCGTGCTTCTCGCGGCCAGTCGATTGGCGATTCGGCAGGCGAAATATGCTGAGGCCAACGAAGTGCTCGAGCAAGGACTGAAAAGCCATCCCGGCCAACTCGACCTGATCTTGATGGCCTGTCAGCTTCGGATCCAGCAAGGCAAAACCGAAGATGCCGAGCAGATCCTTCGGAAAGGGTTGGAAGTTTCTCCGAACGTTCCCGAATTGATCGTGCAGCTCACCGACATTTTGATCGACCAAAACAAGATTGTCCCGCAGGCGCAAGAAAACCTTCGAGCGCTTGCCAAGATGAACGTGCCGCAAGGGGTGATCCAGTTTCTCGACGCACGCATCTTGATCCAGCAAGGTGATTTTCGAAAACCTATTCCAATGTTGGAGAAAGCTCGCATCGATTTGAGTCCACGATCGGAATGGCTAGGGCGGATCAATGCTCTCTTGGGCTATTGCTACGGTCGCGTCGGAGATCATGCACGCGAGTTGACGGCTTTTCGCCGTGCCGTGAACGAAGAACCAAATTGGCTTTTGGCACGCATGGGATTGGGTGCGGCATTGTTGGCGAACGTGCGTGTGGAGGAATCCGTTCAGGAACTGCAAAAAGTCGCCAAGGCAGCCGATCCACCCAAGCACGTTTGGCTTATTCTCACGCGTGCCTTGATGCAGCGAATGCTTTTCCTCGCTCCTTCCCAACGCGACTGGGCGCAAACCGAATTCGTGATGGAGAAAGCCAAGGCAGCGGATCCGGAAAATGTCGAACTGGCGATTTTGCGAACCGAAATGTTGACCATGCGGGCGAAACCGGACGAAGCCAAGACGCTTCTCACTGAGGAAATTGGTCGACGTAAGGAAAATCCTCGCGAACAGTTGGAACTCTATCGACAACTCACCGAGATTTATTTGGGTCTGCAAGACTTCGAGGGCGCAGCCGCCACGCTCGAATCGGCGGCGAAAAAACTTGGCGGCGACCCGTTGGAACTTCGTCTCGCCCGCGCCAGGCTCTATTCCTATCGTGGCAACGACCTGGACCTCGCCCATCTCGAGAAGCTCACCCAGCCTCCTAATAGTTATGGACTCGATGAACGAACGCGGTGGCATCGCGAGATGGCGGAGATTTGGTATCGATTGGGCGAATGGAATCGTGCCGAGCAACACTGGCTCCAGCTTGCTCAAGATCAACTCGACGACCTTCCTAGCCGCGTTCGTTTGTTGGAAAGCTACGTCCAGACCAATCGGCTCGAACAAGCCAAACATTTCGTCGAGGAGATTCAGCGTGTCGAGGGCCCGCAGGGGACGCAATGGCGTTACGGCGAAGCGATGGTGCGCATTCAAACTGCCAAGGGAAATCGGAAGAAGCTCGAAGAAGTCCGTAAATTCGTGCAGGACCTGGACCGACGGAACAAGGATTGGTCTCGCGTACCTTTGCTCGAAGCGCGCATCGATGAAATGCTGGGGAATTACCATGGCGCTTTGCAACAATATGAGAAGGCGTTTCAGATGGGTGAAAAAGAGCCCCAAAACACGGCCAGACTTTTGCAATTGTTGATCGAGCGAAAACGATATGATCGTGCGAATGAAGTCTATCGAGATTATTCGGAACGGCGTCCGATGACGGCGGAGATCGCACGTTATGGGACAGAAGCCGCCGTGGCGACGGAGAATCATGCGATGGCGCTGGCGCGGGTTCGCCGCGCCGTCCCGAATCCGCCTCGGGACTATCGAGATTCGTTATGGCTCGCCCGGGTTTATGAACGGTGTAACGAATTCGAAAAAGCCGAGACTTTGCTGCGTCAGACCATCAAGAAGTTTCGCGACTTGCCGGAAGCGTGGATTCAGATCATTTCGCTCTACCACCATCAGAACCAGAAGGACGACGCCCAAGCTGTTTTGCAGGAGGCCAAGGACCGACTCAAGGGAGATCGGCTCGATTTGGTCATGGCCAAAGGTTTCGAAATCCTTGGGAACCTGGCAGCCGCCCAAGAAGTTTATGAACGGGTCCTCCACGATCGGCCACGTGATTTAGCCTTTTTGCGTGGGGCGATCGACTTCTTCTCGCAGCACGACGAATCGACCGAAAAGCTTGAATCCTTGCTTTGGTGCATGCTGGAACAGGAGACGGGGGCGCCGGCTGAATATGGCGTGCGTGCCCGCAGGTCGCTGGCGTTCCTCTTCGCCCAAAGGGAGAGCCCCTTGGAACGAAAACGTGCGGAAAGCTTGCTGGATCTTAATTCGCAGATTCGCGGCGTCATGTTGGCGGATGAACGGATTCGCTGGTTCCTTTCAGGCCTGGAGGAAGCGAATCGGAAAGCTACCTTGGTGAAATTCACCGAATCGGCCGAACGCCAACCTTTTTCACCTGAGGAAACGCTCTTGCTGGTTCGACTCTACGAGCTGGATCGGCAGTACGAAAATGCAAGTCGTTACCTGGTCCCTCTGACCCGGCAATACCCCCAAGATGCACGTTACTTGGCCGCCTACGTACGCATCCTCGCGAAATCGGACGATCAGGTGAGTCGGGCGCGTGAAGCCTTGGTCAAACTCGAAGTGATCCAGCCCAAAGCGGTTCGCACGGCAACGCTGCGGCAACTTGTCGATGAATCGGAAAAACGCGCGCGAAGCCGAGCACTTGAAAAAGAAAAAAAATCGCCGACACGTAAAGCCTAATGCGTTGTCCAGACTAAATTTTGGGGTTGTGGAGACCCACGGGCCTCTCGGCCCGCGGCTTTCTTTGCTAATTACAAAGCCGTGGGCCGAAAGGCCCACGGGTGAGTTCTCCATAACCTGTAACCCCAAAATTTAGTCTGGACAAAGCACTAGACCGTTTCACAAATGGATCGCATCGACCTCCAAGCCTGAGCACCAGCGAGAAGTGCCTTCGACGCATCCCTCGCGGGCGTTCAAGCTCGGATCAGGTGCGATGCATTTGAGAACCACGTTAAAGTTCTTGACGAACGAGTTCTACCTTTTGGTACAGTCTTATTTCTTCACTCCGGACAAGCGATGCGACGTGACGGCGTCCCACGCGATTTCCTGCAAGACGCGATTGAGAGCTTCCGCTTCACGCACATTGGCGAGTCCTGCCGGCACGGGAAGCCCAGCCGGGCTTTTTCCATAGATCGCAGCATAATGGCAATACGCGGAAAGCACGCGAACGTGGGCATGCACGTGTCCCAAGGGATCCGTGAATAGTTCGCTTTGTTCCTTCACGCCTGGCACTTTTCCTTCGACCACCTTCTGGCGTAACGCGATCACGGCTTGCCCAACGGGCACCACGTGAACGTTCGACGTTTTGTACTTTTTGTTGAGCTCCATGACATGTTCGTCCATGGACTTGAAATACGGCTCGTGCAGCTTGCTCAACGATTCCCCGGTTGCCGCGTTGTGGTCGACGGATTTGGGACGGACCTTGAACGTGACATCGTAGACGTCAAACGGCAGCCAAAACTCCTGGACGTAGATTTGAATTTTTGGATTTTTCTCGAGAGCTAATTTGACGAAATTTTCGATGCCTTCATCAGGAAGGTGGATCGGCGACATGGTGAAGACGTCGGCGTTGCCCGCGGAGAGGATTTCTTTCGCTTTGTTTTTCTCCGGGGGAAGGTTCCAGTGTTGGATGACACGGGACCCCCCGATCGAGGAAAGTCCGACTTGTTGATGGTTTTTGAGGCCGGCTTTTTTCGCGACATCCACCAGGATCCCAGGCATGAAGACATGAAAGCTATGCCCAGCCGAGAGAACCCGCTTACCCTGAGTTTCGGTTTGGGCGAATACATGCGTCTGAAGGATAAGAACGCAAAGGAAACTCGCCAATGCGGACCCAATCGTCGCCTGCTTACGATCCATAGAAACCTCCCGCGAAACGAAAAAGGAAGGGAACCGAGATTGAAGATGCCGAGTTCGGCCAGGAAAGGCAACGAAAATCTCGTTGCTTGATCGCTCGTTTAGGCGGGTAGTGCTTTGTCACCAAAGGATTTTAGGGTCGTCCGAGCCTGAGCGCCAGCGAGGGGACGCTTGAGCTCTCGCTGGCGCGCAGGCTCGGCAACGCATGACTCAAAATCTGGGCCGTGACAAAGCACAAGTGCTCTGTCCAAACTAAATTTTGGGGTTACAGGTTATGGAGAACTCACCCGTGGGCCTTTCGGCCCACGGCTTTGTAATTAGCAAAGAAAGCCGCGGGCCGAGAGGCCCACGGGTCTCCACAACCCCAAAATTTAGTATGGACCACGCACTAGCTGGAGAAAAAAACGACGGAGCACTCCGTTCGTCGTTTCACACGCTCGCGAATCCTTGCTGACGCCTACTGTCTTCCCGCAATTTCTTGGAACAAAGTGGACGCGAAGAGGTCGAATCGCAACGGCTCGAGATCATGCGTCCATTTTTTAAACATTTGCTACCTAATAAACTCATGAACACTGGTGAAGACCAGAACACGCGGCCTCGCGGATACGTTGCGACAGCGTCGCTGAGTCTAAACGAGCGATTGAGCGTTCTTCCATCTGCGTTTTCTGCTCGATAGCCTGTTTTCCCAAAAATTTTTTGTGATCAAGGCCTGAATTTTGAAGGTTCATTGACATATCTGAATCCTTCTTGTTGATTTTCGAGGGAATTGAATTGACGTGCCTGCTTATTGCGATAGAATCTCAGCGTGCAAGAGATTGAATCTCAATATAGAATGCGTGCTCAGCCCCGGCAAAATGCCCTCGCGACGCAGCAGTCTTCCCACCCTTGAACGTCCCATTTGAGGAGTAGACGCATGCGTTCGTCCCACCGTCGGGGGTTCACCCTCATCGAACTTCTCGTCGTCATCGCCATCATCGCGATCCTTATCGCGTTGTTGGTCCCCGCCGTGCAAAAGGTCCGCGAAGCCGCGGCACGTCTGCAGTGCATCAACAATTTGAAACAGATTGGCTTGGCGCTCCACAATTACCATGGCACGTACCAAGCCTTTCCCGAAGGTGCGAAGTACCCGATTGGAGCCACCGCGGATGGTTGGTCGATCCAAGCACGCTTACTTCCGTACTTGGAACAGACGGCTTTACATAACCTCTGCAATTTCAACGCCAGCTATTCCACGCAACCGGCCGTCACCCAGTTTCGCGTGCCCATTTATCTATGCCCCAGCGATCCAAATGATCGCCCTCGGCCCGACGGCGCGATCGCTCATTATCCCCTCTGCTATGGCGCCAACTTCGGCACCTGGTTCATCTACAACGCCGCCACGGGCCAAGGGGGCGATGGCGCTTTACCCGTCAATCTCAAAACACGAGCGGTGGGTATCACCGATGGCACGAGCAACACGATCGCCTTTGCCGAGGTGAAAGCCTACACCCCTTACTTACGTGACGGCGGAAGTCCGACGGGCATGGGCGTTGCCTTTCCCTCAAGCCCTTCCG